>Ga0310345_10005768_pt1 | contig 10915 bp, 10 predicted proteins | sample HC15DNA20500_MG_FD_204667 | JGI IMG/M metagenome (GOLD analysis project Ga0310345, IMG submission 204667) | Marine microbial communities from station ALOHA, North Pacific Subtropical Gyre - HC15-DNA-20-500_MG | ecosystem: Environmental > Aquatic > Marine > Oceanic | place: Pacific Ocean: North...
CCGTCCTCAAAGGCTTTCTTGGTGTGTGAGACCATCCAGTATTCAACATTGTATCCAGCTTCGGTCAGGATCTTGCAGAGGGCAGCACCGGCAGCACCACGCCAAGCAATCTGCTCGGGTCCGTAGCTACCGGCGACATCCATATTCTGAACGATCACTACAGTCTGGTGACCGCCGGGAAGCTTCACCTTGTTGGTAGCCCAATAGCGGAAGATGTCACCGTCACGATAACGCTGAAGATCAAGCCGTTCACCGTCCTCTCTGATCCTCGGCCTACGCTTGATGCCTTGTGGCATTGGGAACTGAACACCAGAGATCGCCTCGACAGCTTTCTCGAAGTATTCCATCGTCTTATCGTGGCACTCGTTCAGGCTTTCTGTGCAAGCCTTCGGTGAGTCCCAAGACCGGCCAACCCAGCTTTCGCTACCCATATGAAGACTCATATTGTGACCGCCTTTAATGCCGTCAAGAAAGTCGGTCATATCCTTAAGCTCCTCGATAGATTCGAGACAACGAACGAGGACCGGCGTACCGCAAGGAAGCTTTTCTACACTCTCGTAGACGGTAGGTTTTACTGCTGTAACTGTCATAATTTAGTTCTCCGTTTCTTAGGTTTTTGGGGGCCAGCGTAAGGGCCAGCCCCCGATTGCATTTAGTCAGCCAACTAGTCAGCCAGACACTCGAAAACACCGTCGAGAGCCTTGGCCTTTTCGTCAGCAGTCCAGCCGTGGGTCAGGTCTTCGATGATCGCCTTCGGGGTGTGACCGCACACCATCCAGCGGGTGTGAGCAGAAAGGATAGTCCGCATCCCAACGATCTGCTGAACACGGTTCTCACTAACATTCCTACGCAGCTTGAGGAGTGCATCGAAAAGGCTCCAATTGGCAGTGTCCGAAGCGTCGATCTGCTTACGGAGCATGGCCTTTTCCATAGCCTCGTCGTAGTCGATAAAGACCACGCCAGTTCCCCCGCCGAAGCGGTTCAGGCTGGCAGCGTCTTGACGGTTCCGACTGTACAGATAGTCAGCCCCGGTTCCGTAGGTGTTGCCGATAGCAATGAAGCGGAACTTAGGCGACCTCTTCACCTCGGGAAGCTCCCAGCAACGATCCAACGGGCACTTGCCGTTTGCCAGCGGAACATTCATGCTGATGACCGTGTTGGGGTGCATAGCGTCATACTCGTCAACCACGAGCAGTCCAGCGTCACACTCAATCCGCTCGTCACTCCACCCAGAGTAAGCCTTGGCGAAGGGACCGGGAACAAACGCCTCCTGACCGTGGCCGTCAACGATTGTACGGCGACCAAACAGGTCGTAGGTGCTGGTATCCTCAGATCCGCAGATCGTGTAAGAGGGAAGCTCCATAGCAGCAGCAATTTGCTCGGCCATGAAGCTCTTTCCCGATCCAGCGGGGCCAACGAGAAGAACATTTTCTCCAGCCTGAACAAGCTCAAGAACCTTCTGGAACTGCTTGTGGAGAAGACCTTCAATTTTCTCGATAACACCGTCAGCGTTGATCGAGTCGAGAGTAATAGTCTTCTCAGCTTCAAGCTGGTCAACCTTCTCGATGTAGCGTTCGAGGTCGCCACGAGTGACGGGAGCAGAGTCACTGCTTTTCTCCCATTCCGAACGCTTGGCCTCGGCCTCTTGGAGCCTCTTCAGTTCGGCCATAACCTCGTCAGGGGTGGCGTTGATTCCCAGCAGCTTCTTGATGGCATCAATACCATCGTCAGCCTTGTTGACAACACGCTTGTTGGTGCCCTCGTACATGGGTCCATCCTCGTCAGCCTCGGGGGTGATGTCGGCCTCGGTGACCTCTTCAGCCTCGGGGGTCTCGGGGGTCTCGGTCTCGGTCTCATCCTTGTCGAAGGCGTTGGCGTGTTGGGCATAGTAGCCAAGCTTGGCGTTGCTCTCCTCGTAGTACGGCGACCAGAGGGCGTAGACACTCTTGGCACCATCCCGGCAGACGAACTTCTTTCCAGAGGGAGCAGTGAAGGACCAGCCAGCACCGACCTCGTTAGTGTCGAAGAAATTGCAGAGGGCACCGGCCAAGACCCAGACGGTTTTATTCCTCTTACCGCCGTCAGCCTTGTTGTTCTTGAGGATAGGCGAAACCTCGGCTCCAGCCTTAAAGCTGATACCGGTGAAGTCGCAAGTACCGGCTCTCTTGGCCTTGATTACGGCAAGGACTCTTTTGGCGTTGTTGTTGATGGTTCTGAAACTGTTATATCCGATTACTTTGTTAGCCATGGTAAGGCTCCTTCGTTTGTGCATTGTTTTAAGTTTTAAAGTTTTCAGTAAGTTGGTTACGAAGGAGAGGACAACTTGAACTACCAGAGTGTTCCTTGTCAGGGAAGCGTCTGCCTCGGTATGCCTTAATCGCTCGTTGCGAGGTGACCGGGGTTCCGTCTGTACTCCCTTCGTTCTGCTCTTCTTTTCAGCCGACTTCGGACCAGCCTCGTTAGAGGCCACACTGAAAAGCGGTTCTACGGTTTGGGTCTGTTGCATCCCTTGTAGCTGTTCTGGATTGACTCGCCCCGTCTTACGGGTGTACCGGCCAGCTTAGTAGCCTCCGGTGTCGCTTAGGAGTATCTCGGTTCAGCGTGCCCCCATTCCGTACCTTGGGCACATGAATCAGTATAGTGCAGGCGTTGCATCGTAGCAAGGCTTAAACGGGTATAATACATTAATAAGGGGAATAGTTTAAGTGGCTTACAATGCACCCACGAGGCCGTACTACGCTGTTAGGCTTCAGGGGGTCTTTAGGCTTGCAAGAAATATGGCTGATGTTAGGATGTAAAAATGCTCGCAGGCAAGAAGACTTACATTTGTTGTGTTTTGGTAGCACTGGCATCGCTGGCTGCTGCTCTTGGGTTTGTGGACGGCGACAGTGCCGAATTTAAGGCGGTACTTACATGCTTGTTTGCCGGGGCTGGCGTGTCTCTAAGAATGGGGGTTAAGAGTGGGGGATAGGAAGGGCAGAGTTTTGAGAGCGAGAATAGCGATAGTTGTGGGGGCTACGATTGTCTTTTTGGGTATCCTTGCGGGGACTGCCAAGTCTGATGACTACTACCAAGAGCAAGAGCGGATGTTCTTACACGGTGATGTCAACGGCGATGGGCAGATCTGTTTCGATGATACGATGGGGCTGGTATACCATTTGTTCAGGGATGGCCGGGATCTACCTTGCCCCGCTGCTGCCGATTACGATGGTAGTAAGTGCGTCGATATTAACGATGTAGTTTACGGTTTGCGTTATCTGTTCTTCGGCGGTGTCTACCTCTCCGGTAGCGTCCCAGAATCAGACTGCATCATTCCAACAGACTAAGAAACCATTTGGGGAAACATGGCGATCAAAAACCGGATCAAGAGCCTTAAGCATCTCTCTGTTGACGCTATCGAGGCCAACCAAAAAAACCACCGCCGTCATCCGCTGGCCCAGCGTGAGGGACTTCGGGGCATGCTCGATGATGTTGGGCTGGCCTCCGCTTGTATCGTAAGGGAGAAGAGCAAGGGTAAGTATCAGCTTATCGATGGGCACCTTCGTTTCGACCTTGTTAAGCAGCGTTTTTTGAAGGGTGAAAAGGTGCCTTGCATTGTCCTCGATGTCAGTGAGGCCGAGGCCGACAAATTACTCGCTACGATGGACGGCTTGGGGGCGATGGCTAAGATTGATGGCGACAGCTTTGCTGACCTTCTTGATGGTATCGAGTCGAACAATTCAGAGGTCTCTCAACTCTTAGAATCACTCTCACCTTACAAGCCCCCAGAGGAAGAAGAAGAAGACGACCCAACCCTCGAAGAAGAGATAGACGAGGCCGAGGGGACCAAGCTTTACCAAGCCGGTGATTCGCCTTTTACGATGACCAACAATTGCATATTCTTGCCTACCTCAAACCGATGGGACTTCCCCGATCTTGACCAGATGGCGATTCCTGAAATACCTGAACGCTTAGACTGTTGGGCGGGGGACTCAGCTTGTCATCCAGACGATGCGGAAGCTTGGCTTTATATTGCCAGTACAGGAAATCGGGGGCTACCTTGGGAGCGTTCCATAGCTGCTTTCTTCTGCGACGATTATCGATGGGAAAGGATGTGGGATGACCCGGCTAAGTATGTCGGTAACCTCCTAGCCCGAGGCGTTACGATGGCACTCGAACCAAACTTCTCGTTGTTCCCAAATACCCCCAGAGCTTGCATGATGTGGCAGACCTACCGCACCAGATTTATGGGCCGATACATGCAAGAGGCGGGGCTGGAAGTGATACCGACAATTCAATGGTGCGACGAGGAAACACTGGATTGGATCTGCGATGGGATACCCAAAGGGGCCAACTCTATCGCTATTCAGCTTCAGACTTGCGAGGGTGGCTTCAGGGTGGAGTCGACGGGTAAAACACACAGTAAGGCAGAGATAAATGTGAAGTGTCTACAAGCGATCCTCGACCACCTGAAGCCAAAGAGCATATTGGCCTACGGGCACCCAAAAAATAGAGATCGACAACTAAAACAGATCCGCTACTCTGGAAAGGTAGTCGCCGTTGACTCTCACAGCTATCGTCGCAAACAGGAAAAAAAGGTCTGGTGATCCATGAGTAAAGAGGACTGGTTCGATTGGTCAGAGTATCAGAGGGGCGGGAAGAAAAAGGGGGCCGGTAGCTACGGCATGGCGGTCAGAAGATCCGCAGCCAACATTGCCAGCGGGAAGAAGCTCAGGGGCAGCGGGGCCGGGGCGAGGCCATTCAGCCCAAGCGTTCAAAAGGTCGCTGCTGCTCTCGCTAAGAAGTTCAACACGAGGGGCCAGCTTCGCAAGGGCGTACCCGCCAACGCTTCCGCTGAGTCAATGCTGAGTGCCCCCAAGAGGTGATTGGCAAGGCTCTGTTAACCCTTCTTCCTTCATCACTTCTGCTCTTCTTATCTGCGATACTTGACAAGGGTAAGGCCGGGGTTTATTTTGAGGAAGGCGGGGGCCGGGAACCAGAAACCAAGGATAAGGAGATAGAACAATGGCAGCGATAAGACCCACGGAGAAGGAACGAGAGAGGCGAATAGGAGCAACCGCCGAGCTACTGGCTAGGGGGGTCCGCAAGGGTGATATTTGCCGAGTGATCGCTGCGAGGTTCGACTGTTCACCCCGGTCCGTGGACCGCTATCTGCGTCACGCACGAGCTAACCTTATTGCTGAACTCGATGAAGGCGATACCCAGATCCACCGAGCGAGGTCTTTGGATGTGTACCGGAGCGTTCTGCGTGACCAAGAGGCCAGTCACCACGAACGGCTAAACGCTCAGACCCGAATAGACAAGATCTTAGGATTGGAACACCAGTTTACCCCGCTTACGGTCAAGCACGAACACCAACACAAGGTAAGCGTCAAACTCATGGAAGCTGTAAGGAAAAAGCCCGCTCTTAGGAATAGGCTCATGAGCGTTCTCGACGAGCTACCCGGTGGCTTTGACCAGTGAGCAATTCTAAGGGGATAGAGGGGCTTGAGGGGGTGCTAGACACCCATGGAATAGACGGGGCTAAGGCCATGCTTACACCGGGGCACTTCGCAAGGTGGGCTAGCTCATTGGGTGACGGCAAGCCTCAATGGCTATGGTCTCCCCATCTAAGGTATCTCAACGAAAGGTTGGTCGAGATTGCTGACCGCAGGTTTAAGGGGCTTGTCGTGACCATGCCTCCTAGACACGGAAAATCTGAGCTAATTGACCGTTACCTCCCCGCTTGGTGGTTAGGAACCTTTCCGCAGCAAAGAATCATTCTCACATCGTATGAGGCGGAATTCGCTGCTTCGTGGGGAGGGAAAGCCCGAGATATTTTTGAGCGATCCTGCCATTTGTGGGGCCACGAAGTAAATATGAGGAGTTCCGCTGCTGCTCGTTGGGATCTAAAGCAAATGGATGGTGGTATGATTACCGCTGGTGCTGGTGGACCTATTACGGGTAAGGGTGCCCACTTGCTAATCATTGACGACCCTGTTAAGAATGCCGAGGAAGCCAATTCAAAGGTAATGAGGGATAAGCTCTATGATTGGTGGCGTTCTACGGCTTACTCTCGCCTTGAGCCGGGAGGGGTAGTCATAATCATTCAGACACGCTGGCACGAGGACGATTTGGCCGGTAGAGTTCTTCGAGATCACGCCGACGACCCTGATTGGCATGCTGTAGACTTCAAGGCGGTGTGTGAAGGCGAGGAAGCTCTTGGTAGGGTGGTGGGAGACCCTCTGTGGCCCGAAAGATACCCAATAGAGCGTCTGGATGAGATCAGGAAGGAGTTGGGGCCGTACTGGTGGTCATCTTTGTATCAGCAGAGTCCCCAACCCGAGGGTGGTGGCCTATTCAAGCGGGATTGGTTCAAGTATTGCCGTATTTCGGGTTCTGAGATAAATATTGAGGGGAAGTCATACGATGCGGATAAGCTCGTGAATTTCACGGTTGCTGACCTTGCTACATCCACCAAAGAAACTGCTGATTTTACTGTTGTCGCTACTTTCTGTATTCTGCCTGATGGTCTTGGCCTCGTATTGCGTCATCTTGATAGAGAACGAGTAGAGGGTCCAGACATTCCGGTTATATTACTGAAACACCAAAAGCGGTATAGGAGTTGTTGGGTTGGGATAGAAAGTGGTGGGTTCCAGCTATCAATCGTCCAGCAAGCCCGAAGGTCTGGGGTAAGGGTCAAGGAACTGAGACCAGACAAGGATAAGGTGGCCCGAGCGATTGCAATAACACCCCTTATGGAGCAAGGTTCTGTATATTTTAACGATAAAGCCGAATACCTCGCTACCCTTGAACATGAATTGCTGCATTTTCCAACAAGTACACATGATGACCAAGTTGATGTTTTCGGTTATGCTGCCACGATGTACGGCGAACTAAACCGATTCTCTGTTACGCAGCTTATAGGTGGAGGTCACGACGAGTGGAGGCGAGAGAAGAGGTTGAAAGAGGCTGTATCTGGTAGGGATGGACGCACGAAGGGGGGATGGCGTTCGAGTTTTGAGGAATTCAAGAAGCAGCTATGGTGATGATCGTATGAACTGCTCTTTAACTACTTCTTAGATCGAGGATAAATTATGAGCGTCCCAATTCTACGAGGGATAGCCCCGCATGGTGATCTATACAACCGGGCACTCTCGGCAATATACAAATACCACATCCGAGTAATCGACCCCGATTACGCCCTCCAAAACGAACCGGAGGTCTGGGAAAAGATGTGGAGAGATCCAAAGATAGCCCAAGCCATGCGTCAACGGTTACACGCCGTTGGCGGTGGGCCGTGGGTAATCGAAGGTAGGGGAAAACAAGAAGAAGACGCAGCAGCAGCCGAACTATGCGAAGTGGCTATGAAGAAGATACGGCGGTTTAACGAATCCCGTTTCGAGCTATGTCAGGCGATATTCAGGGGTAGGGCTTACGCTTACATTGAGGGGAAAAGACAGAAGACCCGCCTTATGCCCGGAATGGAGCCTATGGACTGGTGGCTCCCAAAGTATATTCAGGACATAGACAAGCGAAGGTTCCAGATCGTCCCTACTAAGTTGGGCTGGGTTGACGGAAACCCCGTAAAGGTTACAGAGCAGATGTGGAATGTCTCTAAGGCCGAATGGGAAGATGTAGTAGATGGGCGAGCCATTGTACGATTTGTGTATGCCAATGAGGAGGCTCGGCTGGGATATGGGCGGGGACTCATGGAATCGCTTTACTTCATGTGGTGGGCCAAGCAGAGCATCTGGGAGGAAGGTTTACAGGGACTTGAGCGTTGGAGTCAGGGAATTATTGTCGGAAAAGTCAACACAATGCGTGAGGGAGCTACAGACACAAATAATCTTGGGGTGGCACAAGAGCTTTTGGATGTTCTTCACGAGATGCGTTCAAGACATGTCATTGTAACGGGAACAGACGACGAGATTGATGTCATTACCGGGGGTATGGAGGGGCATCAGATCGTGATGGAGTTCCTTCACTACATAGATTCTTGTATATTAGGTCTGATTATGGGTTCGACGCTGCCTTTCGGCGGTCAAGAAATGGAAGGTTCTTTTGCTCGTAGTGAGACAGAGACCGAAACCTCAGAAAGACTCATGCAGTTTGACCGTAATATGCTGGATGAGACCCTTTCTGAAACTCTCTTGAGGCTCTTTTGGACCCAGAATAAGGGTAACCTTAAGAAGTTAGGCTTAGGGGATGTCGAAATGCCGTATTTCAAGACGACCCAACAGGAAAGGGAGAACGCCCAGATTGCTGCTACGATCATATCTACATGCCTTGCTGCCGGAATTAAGCTTAAGTCAGACGAGGTATACCAGAAACTTGGCTTTACCAAACCGGGAGAAGAGGACGATATTATCGAGACTCCACAGGATATGCAGATGGCTATGCAGCAAGAGCAGATGGCTATGCAAGAGCAGCAGATGGCTCAGGGAGAGGGTGAGGAGCAAGCTCAAGGTGAAGCCGAAGGAGAGCAGCAGCCGAAGGAAAAGACTGAGAAGGCTTCCTAATATTGTGCAGATGGATCATAACTTTGCTAATAGGTTCGCAGCAGCATCGAGACCCGGATCTGAGATAGGTTTTCTAAGGGAAAGGTCCACCGAGGATTTTGCTGCCGTTCTTGGGGACATGGCAAAGGGTATCGCCCTCGAAGATTCAAGGTCGGTGCAACTTGCTGAAAATAAATTAGCGGGTCTTGTTGGCGATAGTATGACTCTCTCTAACATGATGGGTCGTCGAAGATTGCTCATGGAGTTGCCAGATAAAGGGGCACAGTTTGCCGAGGCGGATGAAGCCCTTCTGTTTGCCGATACCCTCTCACTTCCCAAGATCCCCTTCAGGCAAGCGATTGATTACCTTAAAAGTCTGTCTCCGAAGGTAGCCAGAAGTGCCAAGGAGGTCTCGGATATGTACAGGGAGGGAAAGAACTTCTCGATAGCTCGTACAGCAAAGAGGGTCATCCTTAATAGAATAAAGTCTTATATTGAAGCGGGTGTCGGTGGGACTCCGAGAGAACAAGCGATTCAGGCTATAAAGAAAGCGGGGCACTTTTCTCGTGGGTACGCAAAAACAATCTACAAAACAAACCTTCAATCGGCTTACACGGCTGGTCGCTTCCAGCAAGCTAAGGAGCCACACATTGCTCGGGTCGTTAAAGCGTTCCAATATGTCGCAGTTAATGACCCTCCCCGTGTTAGACCCAACCATCTTGCTCATCACGGCTTGGTGGCATCACAATTTGATTCCGCTTGGAATGAGTTTGCACCACCCCAAGGATTTAACTGTCGTTGCGGGATCAGACTCGTTACTCTTTTTGAAGCGAGAAGGAGGGGGCTTCTTGACACTCAAGGCGACATTACGAAAATGACCGAAGGTGAGAAGTCTCGTTGGCGTGGAAAGGGTGCCGTTCCTGACAAGGGATTCAATCCAACCGCTGATAGAGTTACAAGAGCATGAGTAATTCACCACAAGAATTCAATGGGGGCGTACCCGGTGGTAATTACTCTGCCGAGCAAGCTCCTAATGGCACATGGACTATCAAAGCCTTACCCATTTTCTCAGAAGTAGAATCTGGAAAGCGTGGCAATGAGACCCACATTGGTCCCGAGTGGATGAACGCTGCTATAGCCAAATCTAAGGAGCTTAGAGAAGTTCAACAGCACATGGCTCCTGTCCACCTCGGGCATCACGGTGCATTAAAGAACAAAGAGACTCCGAGGGTTGGATTTCTAAGTCCACAGCACATAGGACGACTTCTTATCGAAGGTAAACCTCAGTGGGTTCTGTTTGCCGATGTAGTGGGTATATCTCAAGAAAACTTTGAAAGTCTCAAGAATCTTTCGCATCCATATCGTTCGGTAGAGATCGGAGACTGGAAGAAACCTGAAATAGCTTCCCTTGCTTTGCTTTCAGATGAGTCACCCTACTTCAAGTTCCCCATGCTTACGATTGGTCAGATGAAGGCTCATGCTGGTAAGAATCCGATCAAGTTCAGCGGTGAGCGAGATGGGAACTACTACTTCTTCGAGTTTGATGACTCCCAAGGTGACGGGCCACAATGGACGACCTATGAGAAGGGACCATATAGGGAACAACCAGTTCAGAACCCCGGTAATGAGCATGAGTTCAAGTTGGATAAGGCTCCCAGACACCCGGAAGCTTCGCTCATCAATAAGCCAAAGAAACAAAAGGCTCCGGGCCATGAGCTTGTAAGGAGATTAACCAATGCTCTAGGGGCGGTTCCTGAGAGAAGTGTGAGTAGTGAGCATATAACGCCTGAAGGGTTTCACCGTGTACTGGCGAGTCCGCCTAATACCGGAGGACACACTAGGCCTCGACAGCCAGAAATAAGGGGGGTTCTGGGTCCGAAGGCACAGTGGAGGGCTATGCGGTCCCATAAAAGGTATGAAGATTCTATTAAGAGAGGTGTGTGGTCTGGGGCACTGAAGTCCATGGGGGGAGGAAAGGCACCTTGGCCGGAATGGACACCACCTAAGAACCTATCGCATGAGTTTGCCGATGAAGGGGGCTACCAGAAGCATCGTAGGAGGAAGTACCTCGAAAGGAAGTTTGGTCGTAAGCCTAAGAGGGGCAAGCTAACAGCTAATCCGTCTGTCAAGCATGAGGAGAGGGAGTTCGGGTGGAACAAACCTAAGCCTGAACAGAACCTCCTTGTTGGTATAGGGGGTACTGGTGGCCGTGTAACGCATAAGGCTGGTGGAACCTATGTCCATAGTCCTCACGATCCCAGATTTAATAAGCAGTATAAGAAAAATCGTGGGCATTGGAATCCATACGATCTGGGAACCATTCATTCAAGAAGCCATCCGCACGATCCAGACAATCCGGTGTTGCCCGGAAAGGGTGGGGTACAAAGGGCTGCTCGATTAGAAGATCTTGGCATGCTTTCCCAACCTGATCGCCC
>Ga0310345_10005769_pt1 | contig 10912 bp, 3 predicted proteins | sample HC15DNA20500_MG_FD_204667 | JGI IMG/M metagenome (GOLD analysis project Ga0310345, IMG submission 204667) | Marine microbial communities from station ALOHA, North Pacific Subtropical Gyre - HC15-DNA-20-500_MG | ecosystem: Environmental > Aquatic > Marine > Oceanic | place: Pacific Ocean: North...
GCCAGCAGGAGCGGGACGTAATCCCGCGCCTTCCGCAACGGCATGGAGTCCCCGCATCGCAACCCGAGCTTCACCACCGACCGGCCGGTCGCGGTGCTGATGGTGTTCCTGGCCGCCGTTGTCTTCGGCTACTTCTCGCTTGGCCAACTGCCGGTCACGCTCATGCCGGAGATGAGCTACCCCACCCTCACCGTGCGCACCGAGTACCCCGGCGCCGCGCCGGAGGAGGTCGAGAACGACATCAGCCGCCCGATCGAGGAGGCGCTTGGCGTCGTCAGCGGGCTCAACGAGATCAGCAGCATCAGCCGGGCCGGCGTGAGCGACGTGGTGCTGGAGTTCGTCTGGGGCACGCCGATGGTCGATGCCATCCAGAATACGCTCGAGAAACTCGACCTCGTTTACCTGCCGCGTGAGGCGGAGAAGCCGCTGCTCCTGCACTACGACCCGTCGCTTGACCCGGTGATGGAGCTGAGCCTGTCCGGCTCCAGCAGCAGCATCAAGTACCGGGGCGACGAGGGCCTGCGGCGCCTGCGGCGCATCGCCGAGCTGCAGGTCAAGCGGCTCATCGAGCCGGTCAAGGGCGTCGCGGCGGCGCGAGTTCGCGGCGGGCTCGAGGAGGAGATTCACGTGTTGATCGACGAGGCCAAGCTGCAGCGGGTGAACCTCTCGATTGGCCAGGTACTCAGCCGGTTGCGCGCAGAGAACATCAACGCCGCCGGTGGCCGTATCCGCGAGGGCGGTGCGGAATACATGATCCGCACCATCAACGAGTACCAAACGCTCGAGGAGATCGCTGACACAATTGTCTTCCGTCGTGAGGGCCGCGAGATCCGCGTGAAAGACCTTGGCCAAGTTGTCCACGGGCAGCGCGACCGGGAGATGCTCACTCACACCGACGGCGCGGAGAGTGTGCAGATCGATATTTACAAGGAAGCCGACGCCAACATGGTCGCCGTGGCCAAGCGCGTCATCGCACTCGTCGGCGAGGTGCCCACCTCCAGAAACAAAAAGGATGATAAAACGAAAAGCCCGCGCGAGTTGCAGCGCGAAAAGATGAAAAAACTTTTTCGAGGCCCAACACTTGCCGGCAAGTTGTTCAACGAGGAACAAGCCAAGCTGCGCGTGGTCGCCGACCGCTCTGTCTTCATCGACAACAGTATCAAAGAGGTGGTCAACACCGCAATCGTGGGGGGTATTCTTGCCGTGATCGTGTTGCTGCTGTTTTTGCGCGACATCCGCACGACGGCGATCATTGCGCTGAGCATCCCGATCTCGATCTTTGTAACGTTCGCGCCGCTGAATCTCCTCAACGTGTCACTCAACATCATGTCGCTAGGAGGCCTGGCGATGGGAATCGGCATGTTGGTGGACTCGTCGATCGTGGTGCTCGAGTCCATCTACCGCTGTCGCGAGGAGGGCGACTCGACCCGCAGCGCCGCCATCCGCGGAACAACGGAGGTGCGTGGTGCGGTGATCGCGTCGACGCTGACGTCGATCTGCGTGTTTTTCCCAATGGTATTTGTTGAGGGCCTCGCCGGGCAGGTGTTCAGCGACCTTGGCCTGACGGTGGTCACCTCGCTCGTTGCCGCGCTGATCGTGGCGGTGTTGTTCATCCCGATGCTCGCCAGCCGCACCGGGTTCAAGCTGCAGACGGGTGCCGGCATGGTGTCGCACGCGCTTGGCTCGCTTGAGGGGCGCATCAGCCTGTCGACATTGTGGCTACGGATCATCCTACCGCTTGTTATTCTACTAGTGGTGATGATCGGGCTGGTGCTTGGATACAATTGGTGGATGGTTTCTATATCAGACGATCCACGATTTGAAGAAGAGATCGTTTATCGGACTTTGGCATTAACAACACTTACAGTTTGTTCAGTAGCCGCTTGCGCTTGGCCCCTTTTCATCGCCTTGGCCAAACGTTTACACGACCTCGGCCAATCCGCCTGGTGGCTACTCACTTTCCTCCCAATCCCTCTGCCGGTATTGGTCATGATTCTATCTACTGAGCTATTCCAAGCGTTGGTTCTCATTGCGTTACCTATCTTACTTTTAGTCTGTTGCATTCCCGGAGCTATCCTGACCATTCTTCTATTAGTCATTCCGGGCGGCGCGGGTGACAACCGCTTCGGCCCAAGCGCAGAAAACAACCCGCGCTTGGCCAAGCTGTGGGGTTCGTTCCGCGCCTTCGACGAGAGCCGCAAACGCAGCGGACAGACGTTCCTGTTCACGGCACCCTACTTTGTGCTGCGCCTGGCTATCTCATTCCTGCTGGAGGTGATTGGGCTGTCGTTGGTTTGGACCATTCGGGTCTTGACCGGCGCCGCCCTGTTCGGCTACCGGGTTTTGCTCAAGATCGGCTCGCTGTTTGGAAGACTGTTTTCGAGGTTCGGCGACGGGAAAATCGCCGACAGTGCGGACGGCGATTCGGGGGTTTATCCGAGGCTCATCCGCTGGGCCTTGGCCAGCCCCGCCGCGATGCCCGCTTTGATCGTCGGCTGCTTCGGGCTGACGTGGTGGGTTGGAAAGCAACTCGAGACCGAACTGCTACCGGAGGTGCACCAGAGCGAGTTCACCTTCGAGGCTTCCCTTCCGGTCGGCACGCCGCTCGACCAGACGATCTCCATCCTCGACGGCGTCGAGAAGAGCATTTTGAAAAAGAAGGAGGCGCTGGGCATCGACACGCTGCTGGTGATGTACGGCTTCGACACCACCAACATGAAACGCTCGGACGAGGGCGAGCACTCGGCGCGGTTCAAGGTGCTGCTCAAGCCGAGCAGCAAGCCGAGTGAGGCCGAGGAGCGGGTCATCGGCAAGTTGCGCGCGATGTTCGGCGAGGTGCCGGACATGACCACGCGCGTGACGCGGCCGGTGCTGTTCAGCTCGAAGAAGCCGGTGGTCATCCAGATTAACGGCGACGATTTGCCGGAGCTGAAGCGGTACTCCGACGAGGCGACCGCGCTGCTCTCGAGGGAGCCGGCGCTGGCCGACGTCGAGCCGACACTTCGCAGCGGCGCGCCGGAAGTGCAGATCACCTACGACCGGCAGCAGATCATCCGCCATGGGTTGAACCTCAGCACGGTGGCCAACCAGGTGCGCGACATGGTCAAGGGCGCCGAGGCCACGCGGTTCAACCGGCGCGACCGGCGCGTGCCGATCGTCGTGCGCTTGGCCGAGAAGGATCGCGGACAGGTCGCCGACGTCGGCAAGCTCACGATCAACCCCGGCGGCGACACGCCGATCCCGCTCAACTCGATCGCCAAGCTGACCGTCGGCGAGGGGCCAAGCGAGATCCGGCGCATCGACGGCAAACGCGTCGCGCTCGTGCAGGCGAACATCGGCGCAGGATCGCTTGGCACGGCGGTCGATGCCGCAAAACGCACGCTTGACCAAGGGATCAACTGGCCGGGGTACATGCGCTTTTTCATCACCGGCCAAAACGAGGAATGGGAGCGCAGCCGCACGAGCCTTTACCTCGCGCTTGGCCTGAGCCTGTTCCTCGTCTACGTGATCATGGCGTCGCAGTTCGAGTCGCTGGTGCAGCCGTTCATCATCATGTTCACCATCCCGATGGCCTTCGTCGGCACGGTGCTGGGGTTGAAGATGCTCGGCATCAACCTCTCGGTGGTGGTGTTTCTCGGCATGATCATGCTGGCCGGCATCGTGGTGAACAACGCCATCGTGCTGGTGGACTACGCCAACACGCTGCGCGGCCGCGGCCTGGCCCTGCGCGAGGCAATCATCCAGGCCGGGTGCGTACGGTTGCGCCCCATCCTGATGACCACCGCCACCACCGTGCTGGGCCTGCTGCCAATGGCGCTCGGCCTCGGGGACGGTGCGGAAATCCGCACGCCAATGGCGGTCGCCGTGATCTGCGGGTTGCTGACCTCCACCGTGCTAACGTTGCTGGTCATACCGACGATTTACTATTTGTTCGGCCTCGCAGGTCAACGATTCTTCCAAGCCAGAGAGGAATAGATAGCGGGGAAGGATCCCGGAAAAGCCCTTATAATCGCACTTGTTGTAACGAAACTAGCTTTGCGAAAGTACTGTTGAAAAGCCGTGTTTTTTCACGCATCTTTCCAGACCCGCTTGACCAAGCCCGATAGCGATGCAAGCCAACAAATTTGCAACTGAGATCACACGACTGTCCCTCAGCCGCAAGGTCACTGTGTTCGTCCTCTTCCTGACGATTCTCGCTGTTGGCATGATCGCGGTCAGCCGGTTGCCACTGGAAAAATATCCGAAAGGCCGGGATGGGCATTATATCCGCATCCGCACCGGCTGGAGTTCCGGCGTACCACAGGAGGCGATGGAAAAAATCGGCCTCCCGATGGAGGAGGAACTCAGCACCGTTCGCGGGATTGAATCGATGAACACACGCAGCTCGCGATCCGCCGCCGAGGTCAGCCTGCGGTTCAAGCGTGATACTGACATGGACGTCGCCTACCGGGAGGTTCGCGACCGGATGGAGCGCGCCTCCCTGCGTTTTCCCGAGGGGGTTGATGATTATCGGATTTACAAGTACGGCGGCAGCAGTTCGTCGGTTTGCCGCATGAGCATCCGCTACAACGACGACACCGACCTTTATGCCAATATCGAAAAACACGTCATCCGGCCCCTGCAACGGATCGACGGGGTGGCGGATGTCAACGTGCGGATTCATCGGAAGGAAATCCAGATCGAGGTGGACAAGGATCGCGCCGAGGCTTATGGCCTGAGCATCAGCCGGCTGTCCCGTCGGCTGCGGGGCGACAACTTCACCCTCTCGAGCGGCACCGTGATCGATGGTGGGAAGAAGTATCTGCTCAAGTCCTCCAGCACCTTTCACTCGATGCAGGACTTGGCAAACATCCCGTTGAACGACACGGTCTATTTGCGGGATGTTGCCACCATCAAGTACGAGAAGGACGACAGGTACCAGCACAACGAACGGTGGAACCAAATGCAGTCTGCCCGGGTGGAGGTCGTCAAGGAAAGTGAGGCCAACACCGTGGAGGTGGGCAGCAAGGTCGCTGCAGCCATCAAGGAGATTCAGAAGAATCCCGAGTTGGCCAACTACGAGATTTACCTGTACCAGAATTACGGGGACATCATCAAAACACAGCTCAACAGCCTGACTAATAACGGTTTTTATGGTGCATTAATGGCCGGCATGGTTCTCTATTTTTTCCTCCGCCAATTCCGATTGACGATGATCATTGCGCTGGCGATTCCGCTGTGCCTGTTCATCTCCATGACGGTCATGTTCTTCGCGGGCAACACGCTGAACATGACCTCAATCCTTGGGCTGGTGATCTGCGTCGGGCTGCTGGTCGACAACTCCGTGGTGGTCGCGGAGAATATTCATCGGCACTACCAGTCCGGCCTGTCGCGCAAGGAGGCCTGCATGAGGGGGGTCGGAGAGATTGGGCTGGCGGTCACCACGGCTACGCTCACCACGGTCATTGTTTTTCTTCCGTCGGTGCTGGTTGGGGGCGAGATGCGGTTTATGTTGTATCAACTGGCCCTGCCGGTGGTTTCGGCATTGCTGGCGTCGCTGGGCACGGCCATCATTTTTATTCCCCTCTCGGTTTACCTGACCATGAACTCAATGCAACCCGACGAGAACACCCCACGCAAACGTATGCGGGACCACATCAAGAATGCTCTTGCAGTGACCTACAATTGGACGTTTGAACGATTCAACAAATGGTACAACAAGGCGCTGAACTACTATCTCGAGCGGAGGCTGGATCTGGCGTTCATTCTGATCGTGCTTCTTTCCACCACTTATTTTTACGGGTTCAAAAAGATTGAAGTTTCCGGATATCGCGACGATGACCGCCAAGAATTCCACATGCGCATGCGCTTCCCCGATCACTTCACAATTGAAGAAAAGAATGCCTATGTCCAACAGTTGGAAAACATCGTGGAGACTAACAAGGTTCAGTTTGGTATATCGAGTTACCGGGTTGAGTTCAGCAATTCCTCGCACGGAGAGTTTGAAGCCAACTACGAAAGGGAGAAGGCAAAGGATGCCCTCCCGACGGAGGAGGTGCCGGACAAGTTATACTCGTTGTTGCCCGAGATTCCGGGGGTCAGGGTCTATTACTCCGGCATGGATACCGGTGGTGAAAAACGGAATGACGAAAGATCCCGACACCATATCCGGCTGGTCGGTGACGATATCAGGCAACTGGAGGAAGTCGGCGAGATGCTGAGGCCAGTTTTCGAGAATCTCCCAGGGGTACTTTCGCTTGAGGATAAGGATTCGGATGAGGCCCCGAATCAGATGGCGTTGATCATCGACCGGGACCGGGCCAGTTCCATCGGCATCAGCCCTGACGACGTTCGGGAAGTGGTGAGCAGTGCGTTGCGGGGACGTTCGCTGGCGGATTTCAACGGCAACGGCCGGCAGATCCCGGTGCGTATGCGGTTCAGTGAGGAGGATCGGGCCGAGTTGGATGACATCAACAATTATCGTGTTCGGAGTGATGACGGGCGCTATGCCTCCATCGGTGCCCTCACCAAGCCGGCGATGTTGAAGAGTGAGACCTCCATCAACCGATCCAACAAAAAGGTCAGCTACCACATCAGCATGAAGCTAAAGAGCGGCGAGGAAAAGCAAGCCCGCCGGGCCATCGAGAACGCCAGACGCAACATCGATCTGCCGGAGGGCGTTTCCTTCAGCGAGATCAAGGTAACTTTTAACGATGACGAAATGTCGGCCAGCCTGATCGCTATGGGGCTTTCGATCGTGTTCATCTACATGCTTATCGCGTTCCTTTTTGAGAGCATCCTGATGCCGTTGTCGATCGTGCTGACGATCCCGCTGGCGGCCATTGGGTCGATTTGGGTGCATTACCTAACCGGAACCGAAATCGACGACATGGGAATCGTGGGCGGCATCCTGTTGATTGGGGTGGTGGTCAACAACGGCATCGTGCTCATCGACTACGTCAACCGGCTCCGCCTGCGCGGCATGGAACGCACAGAGGCTCTGCTGCTGGCGACACGCCACCGGTTCCGCCCGATCGTGATGACGGCCCTGACGACCATCTTCGGCATGATCCCGCTGACTTTTTCGGATGCGGAGATGGGGCGCAGCTTTGAGAGTTTTGGTTTTATGATCATCGGCGGGATGACCTCCGCGACGCTGTTCACCCTCCTGGCGGTGCCGGTGTTTTACACGTTGATCGATGACGCACGGCAGGCGTTGCAAAACACCCTGGCCAGCATCCTCGATCGCTCGCCCAAACCAAGCCTGGCCAAAGAGTAACTTTTCCCGCTTGGCCAATGCACACTCCCGGACGGTTTCCCAACGTTGGCAACATTGACACATTCATGACTTGGTTACACCCTCCCCCCCTAGCGCTTGGTCAAGCGGTAAACAAATGGAGTCCAACGAGCTAGCGACTAAAATCACCCGGTTTTCACTAAAGCGGAAAGTCACCATCTTTGTTCTTTTCCTAACTATTCTGGCCGTCGGACTTATTGCAACCAATCGCCTTCCCCTTGAAATGGAGCCCAAGGGATCGGAAGGCCATGGGATTTATGTGAGAACATCATGGCGATCCGGAGTCCCTCAAGAATCCCTGGAAAAAATCGGGATTCCAATGGAAGAGGAACTAAGCACTGTTCGAGGCTTGGACTCCATGTCGACGCGCTGCAGCGCAAGCTCTGCCTCGGTGGATTTGAGATTCAAGCAGGGAACAGACATGGATGTGGCCTATCGAGAAGTGCGTGATCGTATGGAACGGGCCAGGATGCGTTTCCCAGAGGGAACAGAAAAACCTCGGATCTATAAACGGGACTCATGGTCAGACCCAATCGTTAGAATGACAATTGGATCGGATCAGCATGTACCAGATTATGATTTAATCAACAAACACGTCATTGCCCCACTTATGCGGATCGATGGAGTTGCAGATGTGGAATTCCACATAGAGCAAAAGGAAATAATGATTGAAGTCGATAAAGACCGTGCGGAAGCCCATGGATTGAACATACAAAGACTATCTAACCGCTTGCGAGGAGATAATTTCACTTTGGCCAGCGGTTCTGTAGTTGATGGCGGTAAAAAATATATCCTCAAATCCTCTAGCTCGTTTCATACCTTTGACGAACTATTAGATGTGCCCTTAAATGACAATGTATCCCTCAAAGACATTGCAGAAATAAAATATGAACCAGATATGGACAGTCGCTTTTTCCGGTATAACGGATTAGAGTCCTATAGTATCAGGGTGACAAAAGAAAGTGAGGCAAACACATTAGAAGTTAGCCAAAGGGTTAAGGATCAACTTGAAATAATTAAGGTAAATCCGTTATTTAATAATTATCACCTGCGCGTTTATCACAACCAAGGTAGTGAGATTCAAAAAAGACTTAAGCACCTTGTTAATAATGGCATGGCGGGTGCCTTTTTTGCGGTAGTTGTACTGTATTTTTTCCTTCGTCGTTTTCGGATGACACTGATCATAGCAATGGCTATCCCGCTTTGTTTATTGATTTCATTAACTTCCATGTATTTTGCAGACCAAAGCCTGAATGCATTCAATATGATCGGCCTCATGATTTGCATAGGACTGCTTGTGGATAATTCAGTGGTGGTTGCAGAGAATATTCAACGACATTTTCTTAGCGGAATGCCTCGACGCGAGGCCTGTATTAAGGGTGTCAGTGAGATTGGACTGGCGATAACAACGTCAACAATAACAACCATGATTGTCTTTGTTCCAATGTTGTTTATTGAAGGAGGAATGCGTTTTGCCCTTTCTGGCTTGGCCCTTCCGGTAATGGCTTCTCTCCTGGCCTCCTTAATTGTCGCCTTGGTTTTTATTCCACTTTGCGTCTATCTGACCCTCACCTCCTCAGGAGTTGATGAAACCAAGGCATACGGTGCTGCGAATGCATTTATTAGGACACGCCTTGCTAAAATATACAATTTAAGTTTTGAGAAGTTCAACATTTGGTATAATCAAACACTTGCCTTCTATCTGAACCGCCGTCTCGACTTGGCGTTTATTTTGGTCATATTATTTGTAGCTTCCTACAAAATTGGTTATGAAAACATTGAGTTTTCCGATGAAAGGAGCGAGGAAAGAGATGAATTCGAAATTGATGTTCGATTCCCGGATCAGTTCTCGCTTGAGGAGCGTAGCGCATACCTAAAACAGGTAGAGGAATACGTTGAAGGCAGAAAAGGAGAGCTTGGCATAAAGTCATATGAAGTTCATTTCTCGCCGTGGTATGCAGAATTCGAGGGGCATTTCTCTTATGACCGTGTCAGTGAATTTACACGTGAGGAAGCTGCAGAAAAAGTCTATGAGGATTTCCCTGAAAAACCAGGAGTAAGAATCCACTACAAAGGTAAAGACGGGGGAGAGGAGCGCAATGATCATAAATCTCGACATTACGTCCGGTTGATAGGCGATGATCCCCAATTGCTTCAATCCGTTGCGGAAGACCTTATGCCGGAATTCGAAAAGCTACCGGGGGTACTGTCCTTGGAGGAAAGGGATAACGATGAGGGACCAAATGAAATGGCCTTGATCGTCAATCGTGATCGCGCCAACTCCCTTGGCGTTAGTCCATCAATACTGGCCGGAACGATAAGCACTGCCGTACGCGGTAGCGATCTTCCAAGATTCAACAGCAAGGGGCGCCAAATACCGGTTCGCCTAAAGTTCAGCGAGGAGGATCGGGCAGAACTGTATGATTTGAACAACATTCTAGTACCAACCGAGCATGGAGGCTTTAGTTCCATCGGGGCAATCACCAAACCTGCAATGCTCAAGAGCGAAGACTACATCCGACGGACCAACAGAAAAACGAGCTACACTTTTGGCATAAAACTCAAACCAGGACAGGAAAAAACAGCAAAAGAGAATATAGACAGAACAACTCGAAACATGGATTTACCCGAAGGTGTTTCGTTTGGTGAAATCAGAAAATCCTTCAATGATAACGACAAGGAATCAGGGGGATTCGTAGTTTATTTATCCATTATTTTTATTTACATGCTCATTGCTTTTCTGTTCGAAAGTATGTTGCTGCCTCTTTCCATTATCTTAACGATCCCTTTGGCAGCCATGGGCTCAGTTTGGATTCATTACATTACAGGCACGGATATGGACAAAATGGGGCTAGTCGGCGCCATACTCCTTGTGGGTATTGTTGTAAATAATGGGATCGTTCTCGTCGACTATACCAACCAGTTACGGCACTCAGGGATGGAAAGAACGGCAGCCTTGCTGCAGGCTTCCAAGGTTCGTTTCCGACCTGTGTTCATGACGGCCTTGACGACAATCTCTGGGATGATTCCCCTGACCTTTAACTCATCCAACGAAATGAGCATGAGTTATCAAAGCTTCGGGTTCACGCTCATCGGAGGAATGACCTCAGCCACTCTTTTCACCCTCTTGGCTGTGCCGGTGTTTTACACGTTAATTGATGACGCGCAGAAGGCATTTCGAAACACACTGGCCAGCGTCCTCGACCGTTCGCCCAAGCCAGGGTTGGTCAAGCAGTAAACAAATGGAATCCAACGAACTAGCGACCAGGATCACGCGATTGTCCCTCAATCGCCGGGTGACAATGTTCGTGCTGTTCCTCACGATCATCATCGTCGGGCTGATCGCCTCGAGCCGCCTCAAACTTGAGCTCTTGCCTGAAGGCTTCGAAGGCAGTTCTCTCTCTGTGCGTGTGCCGTGGAACGCCGCTGTGCCGCAGGAAGTGATGGAGAAGCTCGCCCTGCCGCTCGAGGAGGAACTGAGCACCGTTCGAGGCCTGGACTCGATGCGCTCCTCCTGCTCCTCACGCGGAGCCTCCGTCTACATGACCTTCAAGCAGGGAACGGACATGAGCATCGCCTACCGCGAAGTGCGAGACCGTGTGGAGCGGGCCAAGCTGCGCTTCCCGGACGATGTCG
>Ga0310345_10005770_pt1 | contig 10911 bp, 9 predicted proteins | sample HC15DNA20500_MG_FD_204667 | JGI IMG/M metagenome (GOLD analysis project Ga0310345, IMG submission 204667) | Marine microbial communities from station ALOHA, North Pacific Subtropical Gyre - HC15-DNA-20-500_MG | ecosystem: Environmental > Aquatic > Marine > Oceanic | place: Pacific Ocean: North...
CGAAGACCCGGGCCTGAGTATTGAGGACTCCGATCTTCTTTCGATCGGTCCGGGCCACCATCCGGATGCTGCGCACAATTTCATATTCGGTGGGAAGGCCGCGATCCAGGAAGGGGATGACGTGTTCCTGGGCGCCGGAAGTAAAGGCCAATCCCAGAAAGATCTCTGAAAAGCTGGCCCGGGCACTGTTCATATCCGAAACCGGCCGGGGAAAGATTCCGAATTTTTCGCGCGCCTCACGCGATTCCTGGGTAAAGGGTTCGGTGTCCTCGATCAAGACTTCCACTCGGGTGCCCCCGATGGAGTCGATGTCATTGAGCAGCCCCAACAGGCTCTCCCGCGTCTGAACGAACTGCTCCGGAACCTCTGGGCTTACATAGGCCTGGATAAAAACGGGCCTATCTTCGGGTAGCTCGTCAATCAGACGGTGGGTTTCCGAGCTCAGCGAGTGAAGCCGTTCAGCTGTCACGTCCAGGCGGAGGATGCCGACTCGGCTGAAGATGGTGCCGATGCTGATCGCGACCGCCACCAGGGCTGCCGTGCGAACCAGGTGGTGCAGCCACATGGGATAACCGTCCGCTTTTCGAGGCCAGAGCCGCTTTTCCACCAGGAGGACATTGACGAATATGGCCAAAGCCGTTAACAGGACGAAGTAAAGCATTCCGGAGAAACTGATGACCCCGCGGCCGAAGTCCTCGAAGTAACTGGAAACGCCCAGGGGAGACAGAATTGCCCCCAGCGACTCGCTAAAAGACGAGATGGAATCGATAAAGACGAAAAAAGAACACGAAAGGGCGGCCAGAACAAAGGCAATGGTGGCGTTGGAGGTCAAAAGGGAGCCCACCATCCCTATCGAGATCAAGGAGGCTCCGATCAGCCAGTAGCCCAGGTAGTTGCTGAACATGAGTCCGAGATCGGGCGATCCCAACCACACCAGGACCAGCACATGGCTCAAAGACAGCAGGAGAGAGGCCGTGTAGATGGCCAGAGTGGCCAGGTACTTGCCCAGGACCACCTCCAGGCTGGTGGCCGGCAGCGTCAGCAGGAGCTCATCCGTTCCCTGCTTTTTCTCCTCCGCCCACACTCCCATGGTCAGGGCCGCAATAAAAAAAACAAGCAAAGAGGGGAAGACCCGGTTGAGCTGGTTTAAATTGGCCAGATTCTCCAGAAAAAAGCGATCCTGCCAGAAGGCCGTCGCGGCGCTGAGAAAGATGAAAAGGGTAATAAAGACATAGCCGGTGGGGTTCGTGAAATACTTCCAAAGATCCCTTTTGACCAATGCCTGAATAAATCCAAGATTTATTCTGCTCAATAGAATCCTCCCTTTTTAAACCTGATCGGCAACGAGTCCCTCCTGGCCTGCAGGATGCCTCAGCCGGGCTAGGCTTGACGGGCCGGCTGACCATAGTTGGTCATCCGATAGAAGGGCTCCTCCAGCGAATCGCTTTCCTTGAGCTCCTCGGGCGTGCCGTCGAAAATCAGCTTTCCTTCGTTTAAAAACAAGACCCGGTCGGCAACCGCGTCTACCTCCTGCAAAATGTGGGTGGAGATGAGAATGGTCTTGGTCTTGCCAAGTTCCTGGATCTCCCGCCGAAACTCACGAATCTGGTTGGGGTCGAGTCCTGCCGTGGGCTCATCCATGATCAGAACATCCGGATCGTGGATCAAGGCCTGGGCCAGGCCCACCCGCTGGCGGTATCCTCGGGAGAGTTTCCCGATCGGTTTTTCCATGACGTCCTGCAGAGAGTATTGTTGGTTGATATGTTGGAGGCGGGCGTTGAGCTTCTCCTCCTCCAACCCTCGGGCCTCTCCGAAGAACCGCAGCAGTTCAATTGGGGTCATCTCCAGGTAAAGCGGGCCGTTCTCGGGCAGATAACCCAATCGGCTCGAAGCGGTGGTTCTGGCCTTTTGCATATCCATGCCCGCTATGGAAGCCGTGCCCTCGCTAGGAGCCAGATATCCTGTTAGAACTCTCATGGTGGTGGATTTCCCTGCGCCATTGGGACCCAGAAACGCCACAATTTGCCCCTCGGGGATGGTAAAGGAGATGTTCTCGACAGCCACGAAAGGCCCGAAGAATTTACTCAGACCTTTGGCCTCGATCATGATGCGCGAGGGGGTTTCAGTATCCATAATCCTTCAACCTGCTAGCCTGGGTTATGCATGATCCGGGCTTGATTTCAATTGGGATTCTTAATAAAGGTCAAAATGCACTTGAGATAGTTTTTTACGCCGTGTCCTTCTTTGGGATGACACTGACCGAGGTGCCTAAATCCGGGAGATGGAAGGGGAGGCGCGAAATCTTCCTGACGGCAACGGTAGTGTCCGGGTGTTTGTGCGAAGCAGAAATCGTCAATAGCTCAGACGCCCGCTGCTTTGTTGACCTCCGATTGAATCTTGGCGATATTGGCATTCCGCACCGGACAGGTGGTGTCGGTGACCACGCACTGGGCCAGGGTCAGTGAGCAACCGCAGTTGCAGTATGCTGTGTTGGCTTCGTCCAGGACGGCCTTTTTTTGTTCCTCGTTGAGTGCCAAGAAGTCCACTTCCGGAAGATTGGCATCTGTATAATAAGGTGCACTCGAAAGTGTCCTGGCACTGGATCGAGCCCGACCCGCCCCACTTCCACCCATCTGGGCAATGGAATACCCGAGCAACATGGCGATCGCTAAACCGGCCACCACCATGATCGCCTTTCCCCCGGGCCGGCTGGTCCAGCTGCGTCCCTCCTTGAGGGCACAGCACTGTTTGTATTTTTTACCTGAGCCACAGGGGCAAGGCTGATTGCGACCGGTCTTGTCGTGTGCTTGTTCTTTAACCATCGGCTTAAATAAGTGGGCAGAGTATACCCCAGGCCCTGCCCCTGAGTCGAGCTTCTGCCAGGTCTGGCATTTCCAGGGTCGGGATCCGCTCGGTTCGGGATTCAAAGGTGGCAACCGTCGCATCGGCAAGGGGCCCTCCTTGATGGGCAGCCGGTCAGTCGCTCGAAGCGACATTTTATTGACGCTCCGATTTTGAAGGCAACAACCGTGTAACTTATTTTTATATAACTTGTTTACTCCCCTCAGATGCTCTAACTGTAAGCTGGAGTTCATACTCAGAAGCCAAATTCAGGGCATCCCAGTGCGGATGGAGGCCTCATGGAATGTGCTTGAAGCCCTTGACTGAAAAGGGATTGAGCGTGTCGCGCTGTTTTTTTCCTTTCTCTAGAACGGAAATTGCTTCGGTTTGTTACAGGCAGGAGATTCAAATTACCAACGAACGGGCTTAACAGCTCAGAGGGCAACAGTCATGATCGAGTACAGAGAACCATTGGAGGGCGATTCCAGGGAATCTACCGGCTCCAAAAATCGGGAGGCAGGGAAGTCTCAAGTAGCCCATAAGGATAAAGACCCCATCCGAATCTACTTGAAGGAAATGGGGATGGTTTCCCTTTTGGATCGAGAGGGCGAAGTCAAAGTTGCCCAGCGAATCGAAAAGGGCCAGAAGAAGGTGCTGGAAGCCTTGTCCCGATCCCCGGTGGTGATCGCTGAACTTATCGGTCTGGGTAGGCGATTGAAGCAGGGCGAATTGGAAATCACCAAGTTGGTGAGCATCGCTGAACCGGATCCCAGGGACTCCTTTTGTGAAGCGCGCCGTCAGGAGGTCCTGAAGCAGTTTCGAAAGATTTCAAGAATTCAGACTGAAGCCTTGAAGATTCGCCAAAGCCTGGGTCGAACCAGGAAAGGCAGCCCCAGAAATGTAAAGCTATCCCTCGAATTGGCCGACTGTCTTGAAACCCTGGCCAAACAGCTGGTCGATCTGGGCCTGAAACCGACCATCCAGGAAAAGCTTGTCCATGAGGTGAAGGAGGCACGGGGCTGGTTCACGGCCAGGAGCCGTGAAGCCAAGGATTTATGCAAACAGCAGAAGATGCCCTTGTCACTGGAGAACTCTCGGAAACTCAAGCGGAGACAGAGGGAGCTGACCGATGAGATCAAAGAGAGGGAACAGGAACTGGCCACTTCCGCCGAGGAACTGAAGCGAACCCAGGTGGCCGTTCGGCGGGCGTCGATCGAAGCCGAGAAGGCTAAGATGGAACTGGTTGAAAACGCTCGCGACGTGATCTATCGCTATCGTTTCGGGTCCACTTCCGGTTGTGAGTATGTCAGTCCGAGGATCACCGATCTTCTGGGCTATACTCCCGAAGAGGTCTATGCCGACCCGGAGTTGCTCCTGAACAGCGTTCACCCGGTGGACCGGGAAAAGCTGCAGAAGGCCTTCCATGGACAAGGTGAGTTCCACGAGAGGGCGACCCTTCGCTGGGTTAACAAAAATGGGGGTCTGGTCTGGGTCGAGCGGATCAACGTCCCCATCTAATGATGAGCAGGGCACTCTGGTGGCGATCGAGGGCTTTGCCCGGGATGTGACCGAGTGGAGGTATACCGAAAACCAGTTGCGAGCCAGCGAAGCTCGCTTTCGATCTTTGGTTGAGACGGCCCCCAGTGTGATCATTGGCTTGGCGGAAGATGGACAGTTTCTTGAGTTCAATCCCGAAGCCGAGCGAGTCTTTGGGTGCAAGCGCGAGGATGTTGTCGGGCGAAATTATCTCGATTCGTTTTTGGGTGCAGAGGCTCGTGGTCGGGTAGCTGCCGCGATCAAGGAAACCTTGGCAGGGACACCGGCACGGGGTTTTGAAAGTTCTATCGAAGGGATAGATGGGCGTGAAAGATCTTTTTTGTGGAATATCAACTCTTTATCAGGGGGTTCAAAGCCAGAAAAGGGCCGTCATTTTGGCCGGACAGGACGTGACTGCGCTCAGCGGGATGCACACCCAGGCAAGCTAGTTCGGATTATGGATAATCCGGACTAGAAAATCCGAAACTCGAACTCCCAAATCCGAAATCCGAACCAACGACCTTACGCCAAAACACCCAGAAATTTTCACCACAGAGACACAAAGACACAGAGAAGCCGCCTTTATCTGAGCGAAGCGAAGAAAATTATTTTCTTTGCCTTTTCTCTCCAAACTAAGCCAACACATCGGGGGTGCAAAGGGCGGACGCCCACAGCAGGTTTTTTGTAGCGGCCCTCCGGATTCGGCGCGTCGCTGATGCTCCGCATCGAGAACGATTCGGATCTGGGACATCGGATTCCGATTTTTCTTTTTAATGATAGAGAGTCGAAATTAGTATATAAGGTACGAACGTACTTTAGAGTCACGGAACTACCACCAAAGAGGGGGTTCGACCCATGCAAAGGTTAGACAGATCCCAGCCGGCACTGATTCTCGTTATCTGGTGTGTGTTTCTGACCCTACCCATTTTGGGGCAGGGTACCTTCCCGCCCATCCGGGATGCTTTTATTGCCATTGAAAACACGACCCTTATTGACGGCACCGGAGCACCCCCTGCGGGTGGAGTCACGATTCTCATTGAAGAGAATCGAATCCGTCAGATCGGCCCAACGGGTGAGCTTCAAATTCCCTCGGGAGCACGGCTCATCAATGGCCGCGGTAAGTACATTATCCCAGGTCTTATCGACGCTCATGTTCACTACAGCGCTCCCTTCTTGCACCGCCTTTATCTGGCCCACGGTGTGACCACGGTAAGGGATGTCGGCACTGCCGTGGATAAAATTCTGACTCTGCGCGAAGAAATTTCTGTCGGCAATCTGCTGGCTCCCAGATTGGTGGTGTCCGGAATGGGGATCAATCCGCGATCGGTGAAGTCCGGGGGATTCGAAAGCGCCAGGGCCATGACCGAGTACCTGGCGGAGCGGGGAGTGGATGGGATCAAGGTGACCGGTTATACCCTCGATGAACTCAGGGAGATCGTGGAGGTTGCTCATGCCCATGGACTGCTTGTCTACGGCCATACTCGAATCGATCCGGGCGCCCTGGCCGCCGTCGAAGCCGGATTGGACGGTATCGAGCACGTGACCGATCTAATGGAGGATTGCATTGATGAAAATCCTCCCCTCCCTTCCAACTTTGACTGGAGCAATCGCGAGCATTTTTTCAAGTACTACTACGGACGGCTCAATCGGGTGGTCAATCTGGACAAGGTGGACCATCTGATCGAGCGAATGGTGGCCAATGATGTTTACCTGGATCCCACCCTGATTAACCACTATCGGGGTTTTGTGGTGCGAAACACTCCGGAACTGGAGGCCGATGAGGCCTTTCGATACATGCCCAAGCAGTATGACCGTGCCAATCGCTATGGCATTTATGGACCGGAGGAGCGGGCGGAATGGACCCGAACCTTAAGTCTCATGCAGGAGGTAACCCGCCGATTTTACCGGGCGGGAGGCTTCTTGATCATGGGGGCCGATTCCCAGGCCGCTGCACCTGATGGTGCCTTGCCCGGCTGGAGCATGCACCAGGAACTTGAGCTTTTTGTCAAGGCCGGTCTCACTCCCATGGAGGTGATCCAGGTGGCGACTTTCAACAATGCCAGGGTCATGGCCAGGGAAAAGGATCTGGGTACGGTAGAGCCGGGGAAGTATGCCGATCTGATCATCCTGGATGAGAATCCCCTGACAGAGATCAGCAACACCCGGAAGATCCATCGGGTCATCAAGGATGGCCTGGTTCTGGAACCCGACATCCTGTTAGCCGAGCACATCCGTCACTTCGGCGAGCGCGGCAGCAACTGAAGACTTGTTTGCCAGCCCTTCACCACCAAGACACGAAGAAGATGTCACCACAAAGACTCAGTGTCTGTCGCTCCGTCGGAGCGAGGTCTAACAGGCTAGTGTAGGGGCGCACTGAGTGCGCCCACAGCAAGGTCGTTTTAGCGACCCTCCGGAATCGCAGCGGGACCCCGGTTTTCTCTTCGTGAAACGTGGAACCTGGAACGCGCTGGTCGAAGACCAGCGACCGAGGCGCCTCCCACTCTCCGGACTCCTGGCGGAGACGTGGGCCACGCGTTTCGGAGTTGGGACTTCGGACTTCGGATTTTCTGTCCGATGCCCAGGATCAGACTCCTCCGTCTGTGGTCATTCCCCCACTCTTTCCCAGACTACCCTGGAAGACCTTAGAGCACTGCCCCTCAGAGTGGGGGGCGTTTGCAGGATGAGTCGATCTCCTTCGAACCGGAATTGGCGCACCTGATCGGTTCCAATTCGATTCGGAAAGGCTGCACCCTCCACATGGTGGGTCACCGTACCCTCGTTTTTCTGGACGCTGAAGGTTCCGTAGTAGGAGACCAATCCGTCAAAAGCCGCCTGGGTTTCCTGGGGAGTTCCACCGAAAAGATCTCCCGATTCGAAGTGGGGACGATCGGGTCGAAAAGCAAAGGCCGACATATTCCCATTGCTGTCGTAGGTGATTCTCCCTAGCGGATGCTCTCCGAAAGGCTGGGTGACCTCCCCGTCAGTGGACCTGGATTCCAGGGACACCAGGCTCCAAATACCTACAAAACGGCTCTCTGCATCTCCAGGTTGTGCGAGGAGCAATGTCGTCGTACTTCCCACAAAAATGATCAAGATCATGACCCACCGTTTCATGGTTTCACCTCCTCTGATGGAGCGGTCCTTTTTGCGTCTCTGGTCAGTTTATTTTCAGTTCTAGCTGCGGCTCTTTCTCTCCCATCATGTAGCGGGTCACATCCACGGCATCAATGATCAGCGAGAGGCTGTTCAAGCCGATCAACGCCAGGATCCAGTAGGTGAAGATTGAGGAGTTCCAGTCGAGTCGGGTCCAGAGCCAGAGCAGCATGGGAAGCCAGGGGCCGTGTCCAATTCCCAGCAGCCGAACAAAACCTTTGGCCTGGAAGATTCCCATCTGGAGCATGGCACTCACCAAACCCGTTCCCAGCACCACCTGTCCTTCGAAAGTGTTTATAAAGATCAAAGGGGAGAGGAGATTTGCAAACATCAGCAACCCGACCCACGCCACCCAGGGCTTGGGTAGTAATAGCATGGCCTTCATGAAATCCATCATCACCTCCATGAGCTTTTCCCATCCTAGGAGCTATGCCCTTCAATAACAACCTTGTAGCGGCCTCCCTGTGTTCGGCCACGTTCCACGTAGGGGTTTATAGGGCCGCACGGCCGTGCGTCTACGGCAAGGTCGTTGTAGCGGCCGCTCCATGAGCGGCCCTCCGGGGGGGGTAGACTAAAACTCCTATCGTCCCCTCCAAGCGATGTCTAACAGGCTAGTGTAGGGGCGCACTGAGTGCGCCCACAGCCAGATCGTTGTAGTGGCCTTCCGGATTCGGCCCGGTTTCGGATTTAGGACTTAGGATTTCGGATTTCGGATTTTCTATCAGATGCCCAGTACCAGACTCCTCTGTCTGTGGTCTTCCCGTTTGTTCTCGACACCCCGATCCTGCACAATGCACTGTTTACTTTCGAAACACCCATGCGCATCGGGAACTTCATTAAAACGCCCGGAATGGTTGCAGCCGTCATCCTGCTCTGCTCGGCCAACGCTTTCTCCGCCAGTCAGGATATTTTTTCCAATCCGGGCAGCAGGAAAGTCACCGCACTCCACATTGAAGGGGAGATCGTCATTGACGGGAGGTTCGACGAGCCGGAGTGGAGTCTGGCCCAACCCGCCGCTGATTTCATTCAAAACGATCCGGCCATGGGAGAGCCGGCAACCGAGCGAACCGAAGTCCGGATCCTGTATGACGACCAGAATCTTTACATCGGCGTTTACTGTTTCGATTCCGAGGGCGAGGATGGTCTTGTTATCACCCAGTTAACCAGAGATTACGGACCGCGTGAAAATGATCACTTCTCGATGATCTTTGACACCTTTGATGACAATCGCAACGGCTTTATCTTCGGGGTCAATCCCTCCGGTGCCCAAAGAGATGGCCAGACAGGTGGGGATGGGGCCCAGATCAGTTTTGACTGGGACGGGATCTGGGATGTCAAGACCAGCATAACCGAATCGGGTTGGCAGATCGAAGCCGTGATCCCTTTGACGACCTTCCGGTTTCGGGAACTGGAGACCCAGATCTGGGGTGTCAACTTTGGTCGGCGCATCCGGCGCAAAAACGAAGCCACCTACTGGTCTCCCATCCCGCGGCCTCACACCATGAGTCGGGTTTCTTTTGCCGGTACCCTGGAGGGCATCGACGGGCTGCGCCAGGGCCGAAGCCTGTATATCAAGCCCTACCTGTCGACACCGTTGGTTCGCAAGGAAGACGACGATGTGGACTTTCTTCCCGACGCCGGCCTGGACGTCAAGTACGCCGTGACCTCGAATCTGACCGTGGATCTGACAGTGAACACCGATTTTGCTCAGGTTGAAGCGGATCAACAGCAGGTGAACCTGACTCGATTCAGCCTCTTTTTCCCAGAGAAACGGGAATTCTTTCTGGAGAACGCCAGTATTTTTCAGGTCGGCAAATCGATGCGAAGATTCGGTCGTGACAGTTCCCGCGACCTGATCCCTTTTTTCAGTCGCCGGATTGGAATTTCCCAGGGTGGATTGGTTCCCATCCTGGGGGGGGCACGCCTCAGCGGTAAAGAGGGTCACTACACCCTGGGCTTTCTCTCAATCCAGACCGATAGTTTCGAGGAGACTCCTTCCACCAACTTCACGGTGGGGCGCATCAGTCGGGAGTTGTTTCGAAACTCCGACATCGGAGGAGTCTTCATCAACAAACAGGAGAAGGCCGGCCGGTACAACCGCACCTACGGCCTGGATGCGAACTTCAAGTTCTTCAACTACCTGGACGTGGTTCCCCTCATCATGAAAACCGACACACCGGGAAAAGAGGGTCGGGACATGGCCGCCAACCTGAGCCTGGCCTGGAATGATTCTTTCTGGGATATTCAGGGGGAATATCTGGACATTGAAGAGAACTTCAACCCTGAGGTTGGCTTTGTGCCTCGGGCCGGGATCCGCAAGTCCAGGGGTAGAGTTTCCGTAAGGCCCAGACCGGGTGAGCGTATTCCTTCCATCCGGCAGTTCCAGCCTTCCGTGGAGATCAATTACATCGCCGATCAGGAGAGCGTCCTGCAGACCCGGACCCTGGACAGCGCTTTATCCATCCAGTTTGCAAACAACAGTAATTTCCAGATCGGCCACACCGCCAATTTCGAGAGATTGGAAGAGCCCTTTGAAATCCGGGATAATCAGGAAATCCCCATCGGGGACTATCCGTTCAACGAGTTCGAGATCTCCTACAATGGGGATCGAAGCCGTATGATCAGTGCCAGTACGGCCCTGGGATGGGGGGACTTCTTCGACGGAGAGAAGAACTCCTACGAGTTCGCTTTACGCTTTCAGCCCAGCCACCAGTTCAATACCGAGGTCAGCTGGGAACATGATGATGTCACCCTCCCTTCGGGCGATTTCACCACTGACCTGGCCACCGCACGTTTGCTTTATTCTTTCACTACCAAGATGTTCATCAATGCTTTGGTCCAGTACAACGGCACAGTTGATGAGATCGAGAGCAACATCCGGTTCAATTGGATCTACAAGCCCTTGAGTGATCTCTTCCTGGTCTACAACGAACGGCGTTCCACCACCGGACGAGTGGTGGAGCGAGCTCTAATTGCCAAACTTACCTACATCTTCGATCTGTAACGATCCTACCTGTCGGTTGGTCGGCAGGATCTTGTAGCGGCCGCTCGTATGAGCGGCTATCCCAATTGATAGGATTTGTTTGAGTGATTTTTGGCCCATAAATCGTTATATTAGGACTCGTTAGCGCCTAAAATGATCACAATAGGATTATATGAGGAAAAATGATCCTATGAACCCATGGCCCAATGGGGGGGTGGGCTGTGCCACCACTTTAGGGCTTTTTATTACTGTTCTAAGGCGATTTTAGATTTAAATAGGACTAAATTAAGGAAATTTACCCTTTGAAAAGGGATGTTGTGGATAAAACTTGGAACTGGAATCCCTTTCCAGCTCAATGGTCCAGGTCGGGGATGCTCTGGAACCGGATGGCGATGCCT
>Ga0310345_10005771_pt1 | contig 10911 bp, 10 predicted proteins | sample HC15DNA20500_MG_FD_204667 | JGI IMG/M metagenome (GOLD analysis project Ga0310345, IMG submission 204667) | Marine microbial communities from station ALOHA, North Pacific Subtropical Gyre - HC15-DNA-20-500_MG | ecosystem: Environmental > Aquatic > Marine > Oceanic | place: Pacific Ocean: North...
GGCGCTTTCGGATGGCCAGATCTTCATACGGACTACCGAGTATCTGTATGCGATCGGAGAGCGTCGCCGAGGAAGTGCTGAGTAAGTCTCGATCGTCAAAGTACGTGGTCTCGCTGTGACAGGCAACCTTTTCATCCTGTAGTAGTGACCGGTGTGGCACCTGAGCCTATGTTGACCACACGGACCTACTTGCTGTGTGACGGGCCGTCGGAAGTAGACAAGAACAAGGTAATGTTTCAGGTCAGCTAGCTCGAGTTGGAGAAGTGCTCTGGCTGTCAGTCGGTCCACGCAATGAGACTGCATGCCTAGCTTTCAAGACACTCCGTAGGGTTTGCATGACAAGGCTGGATAGAGATGGCTGTTACTCCAATTAATAGTCTGCCAGATAGAGATTCATGATTTCGATGAAAAACTTCATGCTGAGTTTTGGTGTGATTGCGTTATATGCCCTGCATCAGGATATCTGGTTTTGGGATGTGGCTCAGCCGCTTGTATTTGGATTCCTACCGGTAGGACTTTTCTACCACGCAGTCTATTCGGTTGCTGTTGCATTGTTCATGATTCTTCTGGTGAGTGTTGCTTGGCCTGTGGAGCTTGAACGCGAAGTCGAGGGTGAGTCGTCTGATTCAAGTGAGAATGTTTCGTGATTCCTGCTCTTGTTGTTTTCGCCTATCTGGGGATCGTGCTCTACATTGGAATCTTTGCATCCCGTCGGTTCGACCAGGGGTCGGCTGAGGGCTACTTTCTCGCTGGAAGGTCGTTGGGTCCCGCAGTGTTCTTACTGTCGCTGTTCGGTACTAACATGACCGCGTTTACCATTTTGGGTTCTGCAGGGCATGCGTTTTCCAACGGGATCGTTACATATGGGTTAATGGCGTCGTCTTCGGCGCTCATCATCCCGGTCACACTGTTTCTGATTGGCACACGAATGTGGGCTCTCGGCAAGCGGCACGGGTTCATCACACCGGTCCAAATGTTTCGGGACCGTTGGGAGTGCGGTCACATCGGAACACTTATTTTCGGACTCCAGGCAGTATTACTTTTGCCCTACATCATCATAGCTGTGATGGGTGGAGGGACGACTTTAAGCGCCGTGAGCGGTGGCATCGTGCCGTACTGGTTAGGTGGCGCTGTGGTCGCGCTTGTTGTGATGAGCTATGTGTTTTTCGGCGGCATGCGAGGAACAGCATGGGTTAACAGTTTTCAAACCGTGCTATTCCTCGTGTTCGGTGCGGTCGCATTGGGGTTGATTGGTTCAAGTCTGGGTGGTTATTCCCAGACGATGAACCGTCTATTGGAGTCTGGAGCGACCGCCTCACTCTTGACCCGTGAACGGGTATCGCCCCAGTTCTTCTTAAGTTATACATTCATTCCTTTGTCGACGATCGTTTTTCCTCACATCATGATTTTTTGTTTGACGGCGAGACGGATGGCGCAGTTCAAGAAGACAGTTATCTACTACCCTCTATGCATTCTCGCTATCTGGTTGCCGTGTGTGTTTCTTGGTGTTGCAGCTAATGCGATGCTGGATGTACCTGGAATTGCAGCCAAGCTTGATGCCCGTGAGTTGCTGGCCTCAGGCGAAGCGCTTTCGGCTGCGATGGTGAGCGAGTTGCGCCAAATAGCGGCTGGTGATGATGTGATCATCTTAATGCTTGAACACTATGCACCGTTGTGGATGGCTGGATTACTCGGAGCGGGCATTATGGCGGCGGTCATGGCGAGTGATTCACAGATTCTGGCGTTGTCGACGATGTTTACTCAAGACGTCTTCGCATTTTATGGCGGGACGAAACGCTTTGGTGAACGTGTTCAGGTGCAAATGGGTCGACTGTTTGTCGTGGTGATCGCCGGGCTCGCCTACGTTATCGCTCTTCGTGCGTCTGCCGGGATCTTTAATCTGGCAGTGCAGTATGCTTTTTCTGGCTATGCTTCGCTCTTTCCCCTTCTTGTTGGCGCACTCTTTTGGAAACGCAGTACGAAATGGGGCGCATTCGCGGTAACCATATGGACCGCGACGACAGTCGCTGCTGTTGCTGTGTTTCAGGGGGTAGTCCCTCCGGCTGCTCCAGGAACAACAGTGTCCTACTGGACAGTCGAGGGCGTAGATGTCATAGCGCGAACACCAGGCGGAACGGATGTCCTTGGTTTTATGCCGGTAGTGCCCATGACTATTGTTTCAGCTCTACTAATGATGGCGGTTTCACTCGTCACTAAGCGCCCCAGTCAAGCTACCTTAGAAAAGTACTTTTGATCAGTGGAATATTGGCGTCTGATTTTTGGTCACCATGGACGCTCTTCAGTTGTCAGTCGATACGATGCTTTGGTGGAAACCTCCAAGCCCAGCGTAACAGGCGGATTCGCCAAGAGAATGTTCGATCTCGATCAACCGATTGAATTTTGCAATTCGTTCACCTCGGCAGCCGGAACCAGTCTTAATGTGTCCGCAACCGGTCGCGACGGCAAGGTCGGCTATAAATGTATCCTCTGTTTCACCTGAACGGTGTGACACATAGACGCCGTAACCACATTTCTGAGCGAGTTTCACACACTCCAGTGTTTCGGACACAGTTCCAATCTGGTTGAGCTTGATGAGGATGGAATTTCCAACGCCTTTTTCAATGGCTTCCTGCAGAATCGATGGATTTGTGCAGAAGATATCGTCACCGACTAGTTCTATTTTGTCACCCAACGTTGTCGTTAGCTGTTTCCAGCCCGGCCAATCATTCTCGGCCAACGCATCTTCGATCAGTACGATCGGATATTTGTTTACCCATGTTGTCCACAATTGGATCATCTCTTGGGTGGTCATATCTTCTTGACCGGATTTCTCGAAAACGTAGGTATCGTTCTTCCAGAGTTCGCTCGTCGCCGGGTCTAGGCACAAGACAATATCTTCACCTGGTCGATAGCCGGCTTGTTCAATTGCTTTCAGTATGAATTCAACCGCATCCTCATCGTTCCGGAGGTCAGGAGCGAACCCTCCTTCATCGCCAACGCCAGTCGCCTTTCCTTCAGTTCGAAGAAGAGTTTTAAGTGCATGGAACGTCTCAATGCCCATACGAAGTCCTTCTGAAAATGAGGGCGCGTTGTGAGGGGCTATCTGAAATTCTTGAAAATCCACTGTGTTGTCTGCGTGGCGTCCGCCGTTAATGACGTTGAGGCAGGGAACAGGCAGTGTTGATTCTTGGGTGCCACCGAGGTACTTGAATAATGGTTGTTCCGTCGCGGACGCGGCGGCACGTGCCGCCGCCATTGACACGCCAAGTATTGCGTTTGCACCCAACCGAGATTTGTTTGGTGTGCCATCAAGTTCGATAAGACGGTCATCGATACTTTTTTGGTCTGTAACGTCATAGCCGACGAGAGCAGTATGAATTTCAGTTCGGACGTGAGTGACCGCGGTTTGAACGCCTTTGCCGCCATAGCGGTTGGGGTCACCATCCCTTAATTCGGCGGCTTCACGTTCGCCGGTGGATGCACCTGACGGAACGATGGCTGAAGCGACTGTGCCATCTTGTAAGTGGACCTGCGCCGATACCGTGGGATTGCCTCTGGAATCGAGAAATTCAAGCGCGCCGACTGAGCTAATCTTCATCTACCAATAACCTTCCTAGTGTTCGATTCGTACGGAGCATGATAATTCTAGAGCTATTATTTCGTGCGAAAGTGGCACGTGTCATCGTCTCAAGGCCTGACGGGTGTAGGGAAGGCTAGTCAGTTTTCTTCCTGCTGTCGATTGATGACGAAGATAGCAACGAACAATGCGACACCGGCGACGTCAACTATAGGAACCGAGAAACCAATCAATACGATTGACGGACCTGGCACCAGTAGTAAAGCCGCTGCGACTAGGATGGCTCCACGAAGGCCAATGTGGAGAGGAGCTCGTAGCTGCCCGGCGATACCGGCGGCAAAGCAGGTGATACCGAGTATTGCAATTCCAAGCGGTGGCAGTATGTTTAGCCAATTTGCCGGTGTTCCGTCGGCTGACAGCATCAAGAGTTCAGGGCGGTAGATAAACATGTAGGGCAGCGTGAATCCAACGAGCGCATATCTGAACGATGCGAGTGCAGTCGGGAGGATGGCAGTGCCGGCGATTGATGCTGCTGCATATGCAGCGAGTGCGACCGGTGGGGTAACCATCGACATCATTCCGAAGTAAAAGATGAAGAGATGAGCTGCTAGTGGAATAACGCCAAGATTTCCCAGCACTGGTCCGATGAGGGTTGCCATTAGCAGATAGCAGACCGCAGAAGGCAGTCCCATACCGAGAATGATCGAAGACACCATGATCAGCAATAGAGCCAGAAACAAACTCTGTTCGGCTAGCGGAATTATGGTTGCGGGCAACCGTGTCCCAATTCCGGTGAGAGTCACTGTGCCAATGATTATTCCGACACAGGCCGCTGCTACCACAAGGGGAACAACGCCACGAGCAGCACTGATTAGCCCGCGAACCGTCGTTGTAAGTCTTAAGCGTGTGCTCTCGTGAAAACTGCTTGTGACAATGATTGCTACCAGTGCGAGACTTACGGCACGAAACGCCGTGTATCCTAAAATCAGAAACACAAGCAAACTGCCTAAAGCACTAGCAAAGACGATTCCTTCAAAGCGTGTAGTGGGAGGAGTGTCTAAGTCTTTATCTGCGGCAGTCGTTGTCGTAAGCGCTATGCGGCGCGCATGAAAATGGACGATTAGCAACAACGAGAGATAGAACAGGAGAGCTGGAATTAATGCAGCTCTCACGATTTCGAGGTATGTCACAGCCGGCTCGACAATTTCCAGCATCATGTAAGCGCCGGCTCCCATCACCGGTGGCATCAACGCTCCGCCTGAACTCGCGGCGGCCTGAATTCCGGCGGCGGTTACCGGTTTAAAACCAGCGCTTCGCATCATCGGGATTGTGAACGTCCCAGTTGTAGCTGTGTTGGCAACGGCGCTACCTGACAGAGAACCCATGAGCCCACTACTGAGCACGGCTACTTTCGCTGGTCCACCCGGGCTTTTTCCGAACACGCGCTGGGCGAAATCGACTATGAACCGAGTGGCACCGGTCGCTTCAAGAAATGCCCCGAAGATAACGAACAAAAAAACATATGTGAACATCACGCTCAGGGCCGTTCCGAATATTCCTTGGCTGTGTAGAAATGTTTGCGCAACGATTCGAGGCAGCGAGTAGCCCCGGTGGGGAAACAACCACGACGGAAAGGATGAGCCGAAAGCTGCATAAGACAGAAAGATGATCGACAGAATTGGTAGCGCCAAACCGAGTGACCGACGCGCTGCCTCGATGACCACCAGCAGGCCCAGGAGACCAATAACCGTATCAGTTGTGGTTTCGAAACCTGCGCGGTTACCAAGAGATTGACCATCGACCCAGAAAGCCTCAAACAATGGGTCGGTCTGTACAACGATGTAGCCACAGCAGACTATGGCGGCCACTCCGAGTGCCACGTCGACGACATGAGCGACAACAGTCGATTTGAATCGTGGGTGAATAGGGATATTGACAAAGCAAAGCACTAGTCCAAATAGCGCGAACATACCCAACCGACTCTGGGGCGCAAGCAAGGGATAATTCACTTCGACCAGAGTGAAAACACACAACGTGATCCCAAGGACGCTGGTAATGAGTGGTCTGAGGTCTGTTGTCCTAGAGACTGGTTCGCTAGTCATCGTGAGCATCCACGCTTAACCAATAAAGTATTTCGTGTGTTACGCTCGCAACCGGCGATTCGTTTCGGTTGGTGGTGCAGTAGCGACTGGGTGTTGATTCTGTATGGCCATGTCGCAACTCGGTGTTGTGTTTCAGCCCGCCGAGAGACGATGTTCGTTCTACCGGCCTCTGCTACTAAGGCCAAATCCCGATTTCCTCGTAATACCGAATTGCCCCAGGATGAAATTCAGTACCAGTATCACGGACGACATTATTTGAATTAATGGCCCGCCCCGCGGCATGTCTTTCAACAACAAGCTCGCGATTCTCGTACAAGAGGCGGGTGACCGTGTACACGAGCTCATCCGATGCATTAGCTGAGGTAATGAAGTGCATCGAGCCAACGTCTAGGCCGTCGAATGGTTCGGTTTGGTTGCGATAGGTTTCGGCTGGAATTGTCGCAGGTCGGAAGAAAAGAAAATCGCTTATTAGCTGAGTCTTTTCCTTTTCTCCGAATGGAAGAAATCTGATATCCATCGATGCTGAAGCCTGCGTGATCGATGCAGTGGGGACAGCACCTCCTAGAAAAGCAGCCTCTGAAGATCCATCAGTAAGCATGTCGACAGCAGCTTGTTGGGTGGCATTCAGAGGACTGAAGTCGTCGTAACTGATGCCGTGCGCTGTGAGTAGAGGACGTATAAAGTATTCGAATCCAGCACCTGCGGGTCCAACTGTCACACGTTTCCCTCTGAGGTCTTCGAGTGTTTCGATTCCAGAATCAGTAGGGGTCACAAACAAGGCGACGTTGGGGGCAAGAGTCATGACAGACCGTACCGGATAGGCTTGGTCCCAACCTTCAGTGCCTCTAACAGCAAAGAATGTTATCGCAGAGTTGGATAGTGCGAAGTCCAGTTCACCGGTGAGCAACCGGCGGATGTTTTCTTGGGATCCACTGGTTGCTTCTCCGGTTACGCTGAAGCCCTGGTCGACACCGGTTTCCGTGATCACCTCGGCGAGTGCGCTGCCTACGACGAAGAAGGCGCCTCCCGGTGGAGCGGTTCCCATACTCAAGAAGACAGGTGCGGTTTCTGAGTCACTTGTCTCATTACTGCCTCCGCACGATACGACCAAAGTGGCAATCAAAACGGTGAACGGAACAAATAGAGCGCGGTACACAGACCCTCCCTAGGACGTTTCCCTGATCTAACCGCCTATGGTACTACGGACCGAAGGTGCAGGGCTGTGGGATAGGCTAGATGTTAGGGAATTGTCTTCTGAGACTAAGGACCGCGAGATTAATAGGTCCGAGTCTCATGACTCGGTGGCAGAGTTGCAAACTGAGAATCCACGTCTAACGCAGCGGTCGGAAGAATTGCCGAAGATCCTCATTACTGGTACAAACTTTTAACCAGTTTAGTTTTCCTTGAGAATAAAGCGGCGGGCCTTCATTTCGAAGCGAGGGAGTGCGCCTTTCTCCACAGTCTTCACAACCACAGACAGGCCGAGCGCCTCACGCAATTTTATTTCAACGAGTCGGGTGACTTCGTTCGGGTTCGATGCGTTAACTTCAATTTCGACTAGCAATGTTCCGAGAGCGCCGTCCTGAGTGACCGAGGCGCGGTATTCTACGACTTCGCTGACTGTGCGCACTACGGATTCGACAGCAGTTGGATAGATATTGACGCCGCGCAGACAGACCATATCGTCGGCGCGAGATAAGATGCCTCCCTTTAAACGCGCCAAGGTTCTTCCGCACTGACACCTTTCTGCGGTTCTAATGACGATATCTCGAGTTCGATATCGGATGACAGGACTTGCTAGGCGGCCTAGGTTGGTGACTACCAACTCACCTTGGTTACCGTCCGGGACCAAAACTCCTGTGTCTGGGTCAATCACTTCGCAGATGTACTCGTTCTCGTTCAAGTGCACAAATCCAGGACTGTCCCAGCATTCAAAACTGATTGGACCGACCTCAGTGAGACCATGATGGTCAATTACACGTGCTCCCCAACCATGTTCGATCTGCTGCCGGGTTGCCGCAATGCTGCCCCCGGGTTCTCCGGCGACAATCAAGACCCTCACTGAGCTGGCTGCGAGAGAGAGAGGTTCACTTTGATTTTGCTCTTTTGACACTTCGACTAATCGGAGCGCGTAGGTTGGTGTGCAGCACACTATGGTTGGACGAACGACATCTATTAACCCCAAGCGCATTTCACTGGTCATGCCACCCGCTGGTACGCATTGCGCACCAAGTTGCGTTCCAGCTTCAAACGCTGTCCAGAATCCTAAAAACGGGCCAAACGAAAACGGAAAGAAAATTCGATCAGTTGAGTTGACTCCGGCAGCTTGATAGACCGCTTTCCAGCATTCAAGCATCCATTGCCAACTAGCGTTGGTATCGAGCCAGCGTAAAGGTCTTCCGGTGGTTGACGATGTCTGGTTGTAGCGCGTGTAGTTGGCAAGGGGTTCAGATAGCGCGGTTCCCCAAGGAGGAGTGCTATTTTGGTCAGCGATGAGTTCGGCCTTCTCTGTGAAAGGAAGTTTTTCCAGGTCATCGGGAAGGTTCAGGCTACTGACGGTAATTCCCGCGTCTGCAAATTTGTTGGTGTAAAACCGGTTTCGGCCATCGATTATTTCGAGAAGCCGTTTCAAACGGTTAGCTTGGTTGACTTCGATCTCGTCTCGAGCAAGCTGTTCCGTGGCTGGGGGTTGGGTGGTGGCCATTCTGATACCTACGACTTACGATTCGACTTCAAAGCGGTCAGCGATTCCAGCGGGAATCGCAATTGCCTTCATCGGTTTCCCAAGTGTCTTCCTGACACAGATGATAGTTAGACTTCCAGTCGCGATGTGATTGTCACCTGAGGTTACGGTCGCGGTGTAGCAAATCGTTTTTTCCGTAATTTCTTTAACAACGAGATCAATCTCGAATTCGTCTTCAAAATACAGAGGACGGTGGAAGTCAAAAGATGCCGAAACACGAGGAAATCCAACCTCCTCTTCTTCGCGTGGTGCGATGCTCAGACCCACCTCACGCCAGAGGGCGTGTTCGGCTTCCTCCATATAGCGATAGAACCAGCTAAAGTGGACAATGCCGGCTGCGTCGGTCTCGTAAAATTGAACGCGGCGTTTGAGGCGATAGTGACTCGGCACGACCTATTGTCGCATGATCAATGTCTCAGACCAGGTTTTGGGTTCTTGCAGTGCTCGTTCGGGTTGAGAACTCGCTGAGCGCGTCAAACAGGGGCTTCAGGTCTGTATAAACATTACCGACTAATGCGTCCACGAGTCGACTCTGCAGTTCGGGATACGTTTTAATGAAGGTGCCGAAGTTAAACGATTCGTTATAGAAGGCGAGGACGAGTTGGCGGAACTGGTCCAAAGCCCACCTGAACTCACGTTCATAGTTACTAAACGTTGCACTTGTTACTGCGCCTGTTTCGTCGAGACCTTGATGGATGGCGTCCGCAGCCAGTTCGCCACTCTTTAACGCTAAGAACAAGCCTGAGGAAAAAACTGGGTCGAGAAATGAATAAGCATCACCAACAAGACAGAATCCGTCGCCAGAGATTTTCTGTGCCCGGTAACTGAATTCACCCGTGACCCGCATAGGACCCAGGTACTGCGCTTGAGCGATATGGTCTTTAATCCATGTGCATGCTTCGGCTTCACGACAGAAGATCCACTCCGGGTCTCTGCTATCTCGGTAAAGATATTCTGAGTCCGCAACGACACCCACACTGACTCTGTCATTGGACAACGGGATGTACCAGAACCACCCTTTGTCAGGGATATAGGCAACCGTCGTGGCTCCTTCGTCCAGTCCGGGGTCTCGTTTTGCACCAGAAAAATAAGTAAAAATTGCAATCTTATTTAAATCAGGGTCACGGTGTTTCCAGTCCATTTTTGAGGCCAACAATGTGTCCCGTCCGGTCGCATCAATTACAACTTTGGCATGAAGAGTCTCCGCACCGTCATTTCCATTCGTGCGGACACCGATTACACGTCCATTTTCGGTGACAATGTCGCGGACCGTGACACCATGGCGGACTGTGACACCTTTCGCGGTGGCATTGTCTAGCATCATTTGGTCGAAATCGGTCCTGAGCACCTGCCAGGTAGTCGCACATTCGTGCTTGATAGTCTGGAAGAAATAAAACGGTTGAGACACTTGTCCTTTTGCCGACACAAACTGCACGGAGTGCTTTTTTGGACAGGCGGCTTTTTCGAACCAGTCAAGCACTCCGAGTCGTTCGAATGTAAACCATGTATACGGTATGAGTGATTCTCCAACGTGATACCGGGGGAAATGGTCACGTTCAAGGAGCATCACCTTGCGACCATGCTGAGCGAGTACGGTAGCTGCAGTCGCCCCTGCGGGTCCACCGCCGACGACGATACCATCATATTCCGTTGTCATTGTTACCGGAACACCAACGGTAGAACCTCAACGATGTCACCAATCTTGGTCTGATTATGAATTACTTCTGTGCGTCTACCGTACAAGACCCGCGCTTCACGCATCCAAAAGACCCCCATCATTTCGGCGTTTGGTGTGATGCGCAGATAGGATTTCACACGGCTTTCATAATTGAATTTCCCATCCCTCAACAGCCGACCCAGTGGAATCTTGTTTTGAAGGATCTTTGACCTCAACTGGTCGCTAAAGACGTCGAGTCGCATGCGGATGGCGCCCATTTCGACCGGGCGTCCTGAATACTTTTGTACAAGCAAGACTCTCCTGAAATACGAGCGCCCGCTGGTAAAGGTTGATAACGGTCGCAACGTGACACGGTCCCCAAAGTGACGTTCTAAGGTCAATGTCATGTCGGTGTCGTGGACGAGAAGGGAGCGATAGGGTTGCGGGATCTGTTTAGTCGTGACAACTTTGACTTGAGGCATGTCGACCCCGGCCCGAGTGTAGACAAGGTCGAGCGGATATAAGAGACCATTTTGATTCGGTCTCGATTTGGCTGACGTTCTAGGAGCTTGTTTCAACAAAAACCCCGTCTGTGTTATTCGTTAAGTGACGTGCTACGTGTACCGGATATCTGTGTGTTCTGGCAGAAAGAATTTGGGTAGCAGGCTATCGACCCGAAGTAAACCATTACGCGTGAGCGATATACGGTCGCCATCGACGGTGTTGATATACCCATCCCCGATCAGTGAATCTAGGGTCTGTGCAAAACGCGTTCCTACGTCGACGTCGTATTTTTGTTGAAAATATGACGGCCGAACCGAACCAAGTTTCA
>Ga0310345_10005772_pt1 | contig 10910 bp, 9 predicted proteins | sample HC15DNA20500_MG_FD_204667 | JGI IMG/M metagenome (GOLD analysis project Ga0310345, IMG submission 204667) | Marine microbial communities from station ALOHA, North Pacific Subtropical Gyre - HC15-DNA-20-500_MG | ecosystem: Environmental > Aquatic > Marine > Oceanic | place: Pacific Ocean: North...
CAGGCACAAAGTCTGCGATACACACTGCGTGGCTATGATGTGACAGGCAAGGCACAAACAGGTACCGGTAAAACGGCTGCTTTCTTGATTACCTTGATTAACGACATGCTGAAAAACCCGATCAAAGTGCAGCGTTATGCTGGTGAGCCACGCGCCATCGTGTTGGCGCCAACTCGGGAACTGGTGATCCAGATTGCCAGCGACGCTGACAATCTTTGCCATGGCAGTGGATTGAATGTGATTACGCTGGTTGGTGGTGAGGATTATGCAAAGCAATTAAAAGCTGTTGATAAAGGCCCGGTCGATATTGTCGTGGCGACGCCTGGACGCCTGATTGATTTTTTGCAGCACGAACACCTCTACCTGGGGATGGTCGAATTGCTGGTCATCGATGAAGCGGATCGTATGCTGGATATGGGCTTCATTCCCCAGGTCAGAAATATTGTGGCGCGCACACCGCACAAAGACTGCCGGCAGACCTTGTTGTTCAGTGCCACGTTCACACCGGAAATCCTGGATCTGACCACACGCTGGGCCATGGATCCGGTCATGATCGAGATTGAGCCTGAGCGTGTGGCCACAGATACGATTGAGCAGATTGTGTATCTGGTCACCACCGAAGACAAGTACAAGCTTTTATATAATCTGGTGAGTTTGCAAGGTTCAGAAAAAGTCATTGTTTTCAGTAACCGACGGGATCAGGTGCGTAAACTGGCAGATAACCTCTATCGCAACGGTATCGATTGCGGGATGTTGTCCGGGGAAATTGCCCAGAAAAAACGTATCAAGACACTGGAAGATTTCCGCACCGGTAATATCAAGGTGCTGGTAGCAACAGATGTTGCCGGACGCGGTCTGCATATTGACGACGTCACTCACGTTATCAATTACACATTGCCTGAAGAGGCGGAAGATTACGTTCACCGTATCGGCCGAACGGGGCGTGCCGGTGCCAGTGGAACATCTATCAGCTTTGCCTGTGAGGAAGATTCCTTTTTGCTGCCAAACATTGAAGACAAGCTTGGGCAGAAGCTCCGATGTGTTCACCCGGACAACCGCTTGCTGGCGGATACGCCGGAGTTCAGCCGTGCGTCACGCTTCAAGGACGAGGATAAGGCTGGCAAGTCTGGCCGTTCAGGCAAGGGCGGTGGCTCAAGAAGCCGTTCGGGTTCCGGTTCACGTTCACGAAACCGGCGCAGCTGAAAAGTCGCCATAACGCGATAAGTAATCAGCAACAAAAAAAGGGAGATCCAGCTGGCGCTGATCTCCCTTTTTGTTAAGGACTGAAAACCTGTCAGTTCAATCCAGTTTCTGCACCGTTACTTTTCATGACTTCAATATAGGGCGTTGCCTTTCTGTGCTGATTCAGGTGATCCAGAAACGTCTGGCCATTTTCCAGCTTCACATTGATGTCGCGTCCAGCTTCTACGAAGAAAGGGATAAAGCGGCTGAACTGTTCCGGCAACATGCTGCGGTATGCCTTTTTCAGGACATGATAATCAGCAGGAGTACCTTCCGGTGCTTCCAGGTCGAGAAAGGCTTTCACCCGTTCATCTGACCATTCTTCATTGCGCGTTGCCGGCTGTACTCTGTCTTTGCCGGATTTCTTTTCTTCAATCATAGTTGTCTTCCATTCTGTGCAACGCGCTGTCAGCCGTTGTTCAGTTTTTCGCGTAAAAGTTTATTGACCTGCCCGGGGTTTGCTTTGCCTTTCGACAGTTTCATTGCCTGACCTACCAGGTAGCCGAAAACCTGCTCTTTGCCGCTGCGGAATTGTTCAACCTGATCCGGGTTAGCGGTTATCACTTCGTCAACCAATGATTCCAGGGCGCCTGTGTCGGTTACCTGTTTCAGACCTTTTTGCTCAATAATCTGGTCAACGTCGCCTTCGCCCTCTGCCATTGCTTCGAACACGGTCTTGGCAATCTTGCCGGAAATGGTGTTGTCCTTGATGCGGGCAATCAGTGTGCCCAGCTGTTCTGGAGAAACAGGCGACTCAGCTATGCTTTTGTCGGCCTTATTGAGCAGGCCAAGCAGGTCTACACTGACCCAGTTGGCAGCCAGTTTTGCATCGCCGCAGGTGCTGACCACGGTTTCAAAATATTCAGCCATGGCCCGGTCTGCAGTCAGTACGCCAGCATCATAATCACTGAGGCCATGCTCGCTGACAAAGCGTGCGCGCTTGGCATTCGGTAATTCAGGCATGGTCGCTTTAACGGCTGCGATAAACGCATCGTCAATGACGACCGGCAACAGGTCGGGCTCTGGGAAGTAGCGGTAGTCGTTCGCGACCTCTTTGCTACGCATGGAGCGCGTCTCATTAAGTTCCGAGTCGTAGAGACGGGTTTCCTGAACTACGCGGCCACCATCTTCGATCAGGTCAATCTGTCGTTCCACTTCGTGATTGATGGCTTTTTCTACGAAACGGAAGGAGTTGATGTTCTTGATCTCGGCGCGCGTACCAAATTCCGTTTCGCCTTTCTTGCGAACGGAAACGTTAGCGTCACAACGCATGGAGCCCTGCGCCATGTTGCCGTCTGAAATGCCCAGGTAAAGAATGATTGAGTGCAATTTCTTCAGGTAGGCAACGGCTTCCTTGGCGCTGCGTAAATCAGGCTCGGAGACAATTTCCAATAGCGGTGTGCCTGCACGGTTGAGGTCGATGCCCGTCATGCCCTGGAAATCTTCGTGCAATGATTTGCCAGCATCTTCTTCAATGTGTGCTCGGGTGACACCAATCACTTTCTCTGTACCATCTTCCATTTCAATGGTCAGTGAGCCTTTGCCCACGGTTGGAAAGTCCAGTTGGCTAACCTGATACCCTTTGGGCAGATCGGGATAAAAATAGTTTTTACGATCAAACACGGAGCGTTTGCCAATCTCGGCATCAATCGCCAGACCAAAGGACACTGCCATGCGCAGCACTTCCTTGTTCATTACCGGCAGTGTGCCAGGAAGTGCCAGGTCGTAAATATTGGCCTGAGTGTTGGGTTCAGCGCCGAATTTTGTGGCGCTGCCAGAGAACAGTTTGCTTTGGGTGGACAGTTGTACGTGGACTTCCAGCCCGATCACAGTTTCCCATGTCATGTCGTTATACCTCCGGTCGCTGTTGATGCCAGTCAGTGTTTAACTGGTACTGATGGGCGACATTGAGCAGTCGGGCTTCACCCAGGGACGGACCGATCAATTGCATGCCGATAGGCAAGTTGTTGATCTGTCCGATGGGTAGAGACATGCCTGGCAAGCCAGCAAGGTTAACAGCAATGGTGTAAATATCTTCCAGGTACATGGTGACCGGGTCACTGTTCTTTTCACCGATTTTGAATGCCGTGTGAGGCGAGGTGGGCCCCAGGATTACGTCGACATCTTCAAACGCCTTGTCGAAATCCTCTTTGATGAGGCGGCGAATTTTCTGCGCTTTTTTGTAGTAGGCATCGTAATAGCCTGCTGAAAGTGCGTAAGTACCGACCATGATGCGACGTTTCACCTCATCGCCAAACCCTTCACCACGACTTCGTTTGTAGAGATCTTCCAGGTTTACCGGGTCTTCACAACGGTACCCGTAACGTACGCCATCGTAGCGGGACAGGTTGGCTGATGCCTCTGCCGGAGCAATGACGTAATAGGAAGGTACAGACAAGTGGTTGTTGGGCAGGTCAACTTCTTTGACGGTGGCGCCAAGACTTTCCAGTACCTTGATGGCATCCTGCAGCAGGTTGCTGACTGCCGGGTTCAGATCTTTGCTGAAATGCTGAACCGGCAAACCGACTTTCAGGCCTTGCAGGCTGTCACCCAGTTTGGCGGTGAAGTCTTCAGCCGGTAAATCCAGGCTGGTGGAATCACGGACATCTGTGCCGGCAATGGCATTCATCATCAGTGCTGCATCTTCCGCACTTTTGGTCAGCGGGCCAGCTTGATCCAGACTGGAGGCAAAGGCGATCATGCCAAAACGGGACACGCGTCCATAGGTGGGTTTCAGGCCTGTAATGCCGCAGAACGAAGCGGGCTGGCGAATCGAGCCACCGGTATCAGTGCCAGTTGCCATCGCGCATAGGTCGGCTGCAACGGCTGCTGCTGAACCGCCCGAAGAGCCGCCAGGCACTCGCTCACTGTCCCAGGGGTTGCGCACAGCGCCATAGTGACTGGTCTCGTTGGAAGAGCCCATGGCGAACTCGTCCATGTTGGTTTTACCCAGCATGACGGCGCCGGCTGCTTCCAGCTTTTCCACCACCGCAGCGGTATAAGGCGAGATAAAATTGTGCAGCATTTTGGAGCCGCAGGTCGTCAACACATCAGTGGTACAAAAAATGTCTTTGTGTGCTATCGGAATACCGGTTAATGGGCCTGCTTTACCGTCAGCGCGAATGGCGTCGGCTTTGGCAGCCTGAGCCAGTGCCTGCTCAGCAGTGACAGTGATGTAGGCATTGATCGATGGGTTGAGCTGTTGGATGCGGTCGAGAAAGGCCTGTGTCAGTTCAACGGCAGACGTTTCCTTGCGGTCCAGCGCGCTGGCCAGCTCGGTCACGGTTTTGCTTAACATGGAGTGGATCCTTACTCTATTACTTTGGGGACCAGGAACAGACCTTGTTCGGTCGCTGGTGAAATGCGTTGCAGCCGATCACGCTGATTGGTTTCCGTCACCTCGTCTTCACGCAGTCGCTGGATTGCATCAAAGGGGTGTGCCATCGGCTCGACCGAGTCGGTATCAATAGACTGCATCTGGTCGATCATGGCCAGAATATTGGAAATCCGCTGAGTGACTTCGTCAGTGTCAGCCTGGTTTATCTCGAGTCTGGCCAGATGGGCAATTTTTTCGACATCTGATTTGTCCAAAGCCATTCATGAACCTCATTGTTGTGCAATAATACCGGCTGCTCAAAACGCTGAGCACGTTTCATGGCCGGAATGTTAATGACACTTGCTCTAGCCTATGAGCGTTGCTAGAGTGCGTATCTGATTTGCTGGAGAAGCCGTGATTATACGGGATTATGACCGGTCTGAGGCAACAGTTTCCTTCCAGGTTTCCGCACGAGCCCTGTCACAGTGGCTGAAATCGCCAATTTGCGACAGGAACTGTCAGTCGATTTATCTGTCTGCTGATAAATGACGGCATTGCAGGCCCGCTGTTCCAGCGCATGCGGGTCGTGGATATTTAGTATATTGAGGTTAGCAGGAATTCAATGTTCAAAAAAATAAGAGGAATGTTCTCCAACGATTTGTCCATCGATCTGGGAACAGCCAATACCCTGATTTATGTCAGAGGAGAGGGAATTGTCCTGAATGAGCCGTCGGTGGTTGCCATCCGTAATCACAATGGCCAGAAGACAGTGACAGCGGTCGGTGCTGATGCCAAGCGAATGCTGGGCCGGACACCGGGCAACATTACCGCGATTCGTCCCATGAAGGACGGCGTCATCGCCGACTTCCAGGTGACAGAAAAAATGTTGCAGCACTTCATTTCCAAGGTACATGAAAACAGCTTCTTTCCGCCCAGCCCTCGCGTACTGGTCTGTGTACCGTGCAAATCAACCCAGGTAGAGCGCCGTGCGATTCGTGAGTCGGTCATCAGTGCCGGTGCTCGTGAAGTCAGCCTGATTGAAGAGCCGATGGCTGCTGCGATCGGTGCGGGTCTGCCGGTGGAAAAACCGAACGGTTCCATGGTGGTTGATATCGGTGGTGGTACCACAGAAATTGCCATTATTTCATTGAACGGCGTTGTTTATGCGGAATCTGTCCGTATCGGCGGCGATCGCTTTGATGAGGCCATCATTACTCATGTGCGCCGCAACTACGGCAGCCTGATTGGTGATGCCACAGCTGAACGCATCAAGAAAGAAATCGGTTGTGCTTATCCTGCAGATGGTGTGCTGCGTGAAATTGATGTGCGTGGCCGGAACCTGGCGGAAGGTGTACCACGCAGTTTCACGCTGAACAGCGATGAAATTCTGGAAGCACTGCAAGAACCGCTGTCGGCGATCGTTCAGGCAGTTAAAAGCGCACTCGAACAATCCCCGCCGGAGCTGGCATCGGATATCGCAGAAAGTGGTATGGTGCTCACAGGGGGTGGTGCATTGCTCAAAGATCTGGACAAGCTACTGGCAGAAGAAACCGGATTGCCAGTGATTGTTGCTGATGACCCCTTGACCTGTGTGGCCCGGGGCGGCGGCAAGGCCATGGAACTCATGGATCTGAACGAGATGGATGCGCTGACCCTGGACTGACGCTGAACAGACAGAGGTGCCGGTATTAAAACCTTATTTATTAAAGGTGCATCACTCGAGTATCGTCTGATTGGCTATGTCGTTCTGTCAATTTTGCTGATGTTTGCCGATCGCCAGTTCGACTACATGGATCGGGTGCGCTTTACAGTCGCTTATCTGACGACACCCATTTATTGGGTGGCGGATATTCCTGCGCGGACATCTGCCTGGATGGATGATGTCTTTGTTTCCCATCGCGACCTGATCGAAGAGAACGCGGAGCTGCGTCAGCAGCTTCTGTTTGCTCAGCGCGAGTTGCAATTGCTGGCAGGTCTTGCCAGTGAAAACAACCGGTTGCGAGAACTTCAGGCGGCTGCTGAAGGGATACGTGGCGAAGTCGAAACTGCCGAAATTATCAATGTGTCCAATGACCCTGGCTCACGCCGTGTGCTCATCAACAAAGGCATGCATGATGGTGTGCGCGAAGGGCTTGCCGTGCTTGATGCGCAAGGGCTGATGGGACAGGTTGTTGAAGCGCTGCCTTTCACCAGTTGGGTGATGCTTATCACAGATTCCCGGCACGGGACACCTGTGCAGGTTAACCGTAACGGCGAACGGGCTATAGCCAGGGGGCAACGGGGTCAGGTGCCAGGGTTGGTTCTTGAGTTTGTGCCGGATACTGCCGATATCCAGGTGGGAGACTTGCTGGTCAGTTCCGGGTTAGGGCAACGCTTTCCGAAAGATTACCCCGTTGCTGAAGTGACAGAAGTGGTGCACGATCCCGGCCAGGCATTTGCCATTATTTCGGCCAGGCCGATGGCAGAACTGGATCGTACCCGACTGGTGATGCTGGTTGAGCCGGAGCAGCCTGAGCTGTTAGGTCCCCCGACCGCTGCGGCTTTTTTTGCTGATCAGGCAGATGAAGACGCTCAGGGAGACAAGACGGAGAACACGCAGACTGATTCGAGTGACATGGCTGAAACCACTGTAGAAGGTTCAGACGTGACAACTACCGAGACAGTTAGCGAGGCTGCTAACAGTGAGACAATGACGGCCGGGCAGGAAGCTACGCAGGAGGTATCACAGTGACACCAAAAGCAAACGGCATCTGGGTGATCATTCTGACCTTTCTGATGGCTTTTCTGTTGGCCATTGTTCCTTTCCCTGAATGGGCCATGCACTATCGCCCGCAATGGGTGGCGCTTGTCTTGATATATTGGATGATCGCGTTACCTTATCGAGTGGGCATGGGAACGGCCTGGGTAGTCGGAGCTTTCGTTGATATCCTGGAAGGCTCCATGCTGGGACTGAATGCGTTGGCGTTTACACTTATCGCTTATTTAGTGTTGAATGTTCACCATCGCCTGCGGATGTTCTCCTATCTGCAGCAAAGTGCCCTGATCCTGGTGATGGTTGGCCTCAGTTTGATCCTGGTGCACTGGATCAAGGTCGGCACGGAGCAATCCGATTCAGTCGGTATGTTGTTTTTGCTGAGTGCAGTGTCCAGTGCTTTCGTCTGGCCGTGGCTATTTGTGTTGCTTCGCCAGCTTCGACGCGGCTTCGACGTTCAGTAATATTGCTTCATACCACTCTGGTAAATGATACAAGTGACAACACCCATGCAGTCGATACCTGATTTGATCCTGGCATCAGCATCGCCACGACGACGAGAGCTGATGGCGCAGTTAGGCGTGAATTTCCATGTACATGCCAGTGACATTGATGAAACGCCTCACCAGAATGAACTTCCTGCGACTTACGTTGCCCGACTGGCGGAAGCCAAATCCCTGGCCGTGATGACTGAATTGGGTGGCGCTACCCCGATACTTGGCGCGGACACAATTGTCGTCAGTCAGGGTGAATTACTGGGTAAACCCATTGATGAAGCGGATGCTGCCCGAATGCTGGCCACTTTATCAGGTACAACCCACCAGGTAATGACGGCCGTTTGCCTGAGAAACAGTAAACGCCATGAAGTAGTGGTTGTCCGTAGTGAGGTGACATTTCGTGAATTGACAGCCCTGGATATAGCGGCTTACTGGCAAAGCGGGGAGCCTGAAGGCAAAGCTGGTGCATACGCGATTCAGGGACTTGGCGCTGCTTTCGTCAGTGACATGAAAGGCAGCTATACTGGTATTGTCGGGCTGCCTCTTTACCAGACAGAGCAATTGCTCAACGCGTTTGATGTGCCTACCCGACTTCGCCCCCGGCTGACCGGTTCGACGTTTCCAGCCAATGGCGCTGATTCGCAGAACTGATTCCCAAAACCGATCCACACAACTGGCAATTGACTAACATGAGCGAAGAAATATTAATTAATGTGACACCTCGGGAAACCCGTTTGGCGTTGATCGAGAATGGTCTGTTGCAGGAAATATTCTTGGAGCGTCGCAGTCGCAGCGGTCATGTCGGTGACATTTATCTTGGCAAAGTAGTCCGTGTCATGCCGGGTATGGAGGCCGCTTTCGTTGATATCGGCCTGGAGCGGGCGGCTTTTTTACACAACACAGACATTCTGCCCATCGGCTCCGACGGCATGGAGGTTCGTTCCGAGACCCCGGTGGATATTCAGCGGCAATTGCGGGAAGGACAATTCATTGTAGTCCAGGTAGCCAAGGATCCCATCGGAACCAAAGGCGCCCGGCTGACAACGCACCTGACATTGCCTTCCCGGCACCTCGTTTATCTGCCCCGGAACGGTCATATCGGTATCTCTCAAAGACTGGAAGATGAAGCCGAACGGGAACGACTTGAACAGCTGTTGCATCAGTGCCTTGAAGAAGAATCACTGCAGGACAAAGGTGGTTTTATTATCCGAACCGCCGCGGAAGGGGCGTCAGCCGAAGAATTGAAAGAAGACATCCGGTTTTTGCACAAGCTATGGGCTGCTGTTGAGCGGCGCATCGAGAAGAGCGAAGAAGTTCGGGTGTTATATCGGGATTTGCCGCTGTATCTTCGAGCCGTCCGTGACCTGATTACGCCCCAGATCGAGAAAATTCGTCTGGATACCAAAGAGGCCTTTGATGAGGTCGGGCTTTTCATGCGTGATTTCATCCCGGAATGTCAGACACGAGTTGAACTGTATCAGGGTGAGCGGCCGATATTTGATGTGTATGGCATTGATGATGAAATTGAGAAGGCACTGGGTCGTCAGGTCAAGCTCAAGTCAGGTGGTGATCTGATCATTGACCAGACGGAAGCCATGACCACGATTGACGTTAACACGGGTGCTTACCTGGGTAGTAAAAACCACGCGGAGACGGTCCTTAAAACCAACCTTGAGGCTGCGACGGCCATTGCTCGCCAGCTTCGTATACGCAACCTGGGCGGTATTATCATTCTCGACTTCATCGATATGGTGGACCCGGAGCATCAGCGGCAAGTGCTGCGAACGCTCAACAAAGCGCTGGAAAAAGATCATGCGAGGACCATGGTCACTACGATTTCTGAGCTTGGTCTGGTGGAAATGACCCGTAAACGGACTCGTGAGAGCCTGGGTCAAATACTTTGTTGCCCTTGTCCGGTCTGTTCCGGCAGGGGGCGTGTCAAAACCACCGAAACCATCTGCTATGAAATATTTCGCGAGATTGTCCGCGTCGCTCGTGCCTATGAGAATGACGAACTGCTGGTCATGGCCTCACAAGGTGTTGTAGACCGCTTACTGGACGAAGAGTCCAGTACACTGGCGGATCTCGAGGTGTTGACCGGTAAAACCATCCGGTTTGAGGTTGAACCCATGTATACTCAGGAACAGTACGATGTCGTGCTGTTTTAATCACCTTTAAAGGCTGCTGATGGCTCGCAGATTATTGCGCACAGTATTACAGGTCACATTCTGGCTGTTGCTGGTGCTGCTGATTGTCACTGCTCTCTATGTCAGTGTGGGGCGGCAGATAGTGCCGCGCGTCAGCGAGTATCGCGAGCCGATTAATGAATGGCTGTCACAGCAACTCGATGCCACGGTAACAACCCGGGAACTGGAAGGGCACTGGGCGAGATTCCATCCTCGTATTGATGTCACTGACCTCATCGTTCAGACCCAGGTTGAAACCGGTGCTGCCGAAGGTCCAGCAACCACAACATCATTGTCTTTTTCACGGGTATCCGTGGAGCCTGATATCCTGCAGTCTCTCTGGCAGCAGCAACCCATCTTGCGCAGTCTGACCATTCATGATCTGACGTTACAGCTGTCTCAGCATGACAATGGTCGCTGGCACATTTCCGGCTTTTCCCCAGGCAATAACCCGCCCACACTGGCAGAACTGTTTGATCTGGCCAGAGGCATGGCCGATGTTCGCTTTCGTGAGGCAACCGTTCACATCACCTCCAGGACGGGAGAAAGCCGGACATTACGACAGGTAGCCCTGGATTTTCGTAGTGATAGTGACCTCTATACCTTGCGAGTCCGTGGTGAGCAGGACGATGTTGAACTGCCACTGATTCTGGAGGCGGACCTGCAGGGGGACACGTTGCAGGCACTGGCGGGTGATGCCTATTTAAGTCTTCCGCCTGGCAGTTATAACGATGTGCTGCAATCATTGGTTCCTGCATTACAGCAAGGTCGGGTGCAAACCCAGTCACTATCCGCTTTTGGCGAGTTTTGGCTGACGCTGGAACAGGGGCGATTGCAAGAGCTGACCTTGCGCGCTGGCGGGCGCAGCGACTTGCAGGTCAGTGACGGTGACAGTGGCACCAACGATGATGTGCAAC
>Ga0310345_10005773_pt1 | contig 10910 bp, 9 predicted proteins | sample HC15DNA20500_MG_FD_204667 | JGI IMG/M metagenome (GOLD analysis project Ga0310345, IMG submission 204667) | Marine microbial communities from station ALOHA, North Pacific Subtropical Gyre - HC15-DNA-20-500_MG | ecosystem: Environmental > Aquatic > Marine > Oceanic | place: Pacific Ocean: North...
CTCAGCGCGTCGGCCGGCATGTTCTTGGCCATCAGCTGACGCTGGGTGAGGAAGGTCGTGGCGGTCATCGCCAGCACCAGGAAGAGCGCCAGCACCATGACGCCGACGTCGCCACCGCCCTCGCGCCAGATGCCCGAGCCCCAGAAGGTGTCGGCGATGGGGATCTGGCCGAACAGCCTCGACTCGCCGAAGTCACGAGCACGGTCGTCGGTGAGGAAGCCCTTGCCCTCGAAGTTCCGCGACGCCTCGTTGAGCAGGTGGAAGAGCGTGAAGAAGATCGGCATCTGCAGCAGGATCGGCAGACAGGACGCGAACGGGTTGGTACCCGAGTCCTTGTAGAGCTTCATCGTCTCCTGGGCGAGACGCTCCCGGTCGTGGCCGTACTTCTTCTGCAGCTCACGCACCTTGGGCTGGATCAGCTGCATGTTGCGGCTGGCCTTGATCTGCCGCACGAACAGCGGGATCAGCGCGGCACGGATCACCAGCGTCAGGCCGATGATCGACAGCGCCCAGCCGGCACCGCCCTCGGGGTCCAGGCCCAGGGCCGTGAACAGCTCGTGCCAGGCGATCAGCACACCCGAGATGGCGTAGTAGAGCGGGGTGGCGATGAAGCCGAAGATATCTCCGATGAAACCCACCGGTCAGACTCCTTGCGAGGGATGGGAGCGGGCGGACCGCGCGTGGCGCGCGGCGGGGACGGGGTCGTAGCCGCCGGCGGCCCAGGGGTGGCACCGAGCCACCCGGCGCGCCGCCATCCAGGTGCCGCGGACACTGCCGTGCACCGTCACCGCCTCGAGCGCGTACGCCGAGCAGGTCGGGTGGTAGCGGCACACCTGGCCGTAGAGCGGACTGATCAGCAACCGGTAGGCGCGCAGCAGACCGATGAGGAGCAGACGCAGCGGGTCCCTCATCCGCGCACCGTCACGCGACCGACGCAGTGCGCCAGGTCCTCGGCGAGGGTGCGACCGGGGGCGCCGCCGGCCGCGGGGAGCGCACGCACCACGAGCACGCAAGAGCCCGGGAGCGACGAGACGTGCTCCCGGGCCAGGTGTCGAAGACGGCGCTTCACGCGGTTGCGCACCACGGCGTTCCCGACCGCGCGGCTGACGACGAACCCGACCACCGGGGGACCATCACCGTCGCGGAGCAGCAGGTGCACCACGAGGGTCGAGGACCCGCACCGCGACCCACGACGGGTCGCGAGGCGGAACAGCTCACCGTCGGCGAGTCTGTGCTCGGAAGGGAGCACCGGACCGCGCGGAGGGAGGCCGTGTCAGACCGCGATGCTCTTGCGGCCCTTGCGGCGCCGCGAGTTCAGGATCGCGCGTCCGGCGCGGGTGCGCATCCGGAGGCGGAAACCGTGCACCTTGTGACGGCGGCGGTTGTTGGGCTGGTACGTGCGCTTGCTCACGACGGCTCTCTTTCGAGTGGAGAATCGCTGGACGTGTGGTCCGACCCACCGGCTCTCACCGGCATGATCGTCCACCCGGGCGTTCGGCTGTGCCGACCGGGGCACCTGTCAGGCACCACCGGTACGCGACCTTCGGCCGGCACCGCCCACCCACGCCGGACCGCCTCTCGGCCAGTCCCGGTCATGGACATGCGGCACCCGTCGACACACAGATCACCTCGGATGACCGGCCAACGGTACGCGCGCGCGCTCAACAGGGTCAAACCCTCGCGAGCCGGCCCCGGCCCCCGTCCACAGAGCCTGTGGAGAACCGGTTGCGCCCCTCGGGGTGCCGGGTTAGGTTCCTCGCCACCGAGGTTCCCCGTCGCGGGTCCACGAGCGACAGCCGGCCGTCACCGTCGACGTGCCCCGCTCCGGCGCACACACCGGGGCTGACCTGCAAGGACAGTGTCACAGCTCCGGATGCACCGGGGGCCCGGCGCGAGCCGCCCCCGGCCGCGGCACCCGGTTCACAGCCTGTGGATTAACTTGTGGACCACCCAGGACACCGCACGTGGAACCAGCACGACACCCAGGACGACAGCCAGCACGACCGGCCCCCGGCCGGTCCAGGGCGGAGCACTCACCGTGGACGACACCCTCTCGGACCTCGCGACCGCCTGGCACGGCGTCGTGGCCGACCTGCAGCCCAACCAGCGAGCCTGGCTCCGGGCCAGTGAGCCGATCACGCTGCACGGGCACACCGCGATCATCGCGGTCCCCAACGACTTCACCCGTCACCAGCTCGAGGGCCGGTTGCGGGCCCAGCTCGAGGACGCCCTGTCGGTGCGCTTCGGCCAGGAGATCCGGATCGCGGTCACCGTGAACCCCGCCCTCGAGGACACACCAGCCTCAAATGCCGACATGTCGACATATGGATCTGACGATTCATCTACTTCGTCGATCACTGAGCCCGGGACCCCACCGGTCGAGGGACACGGCCCGCTGACCGACCAGCCGACCGCCCCGAGCGCACCGGGAGGTGGCCCGGTCGTCGCCCCCGTCCCCGAGCCGGCCCCTGCTCCTGCCCCCGACCCGAGCAGCCGACCGAGCGCCCTGGAGACGCGGCTCAACCCGAAGTACACCTTCGAGACCTTCGTCATCGGCTCTTCCAACCGCTTCCCGCACGCCGCGGCCGTGGCGGTGGCCGAGGCCCCGGGCAAGGCCTACAACCCGTTGCTCGTCTACGGCGACTCCGGCTTGGGCAAGACCCATCTCCTGCACGCCATCGGCCACTACGTCCGCTCGCTCTACAACGGCGCCAAGGTGCGCTACGTCTCGAGCGAGGAGTTCACCAACGAGTTCATCAACGCGATCCGCGACGACCGGCAGGACCGGTTCAAGCGGCGCTACCGCGACGTGGACGTCCTGCTGATCGACGACATCCAGTTCCTCGAGGGCAAGACGCAGACCCAGGAGGAGTTCTTCCACACCTTCAACACCCTCCACAACGCCAACAAGCAGATCGTCCTGACCTCAGACCGGGCACCCAAGCGCCTCGAGGCGCTCGAGGACCGGCTGCGCAACCGGTTCGAGTGGGGCCTGATCACCGACGTCCAGCCGCCCGACCTCGAGACGCGGATCGCCATCCTGCGCAAGAAGGCGGCGATGGACCGGCTCACCGCCCCGCCGGACGTGCTGGAGTTCATCGCCTCCAAGATCCAGACCAACATCCGCGAGCTCGAGGGTGCGTTGATCCGGGTCACGGCCTTCGCCAACCTCAACCGCCAGGAGGTCGACATGACCCTGGCCGAGATCGTCCTGAAGGACCTGATCCCCGAGGGCGGCGAGCCCGAGATCACCGCGGGGCTGATCATCGCCCAGACCGCGGCGTACTTCGGGCTCTCCATCGACGAGCTCACCGGCCCCAGCCGCGGACGCCACCTGGTGATGGCCCGCCAGATCGCGATGTACCTGTGCCGCGAGCTGACCGACCTATCGCTGCCCAAGATCGGCGCGCAGTTCGGCAACCGCGACCACACGACGGTCATGTACGCCGACCGCAAGATCAACCAGCTCCTCGCCGAGCGACGCGCGGTCTTCAACCAGGTCAGCGAGCTCACCAACCGCGTGAAGATGCAGGCGCGCCAGGGCTGAGGCCCATGGATCCTCCCGGGTCGTGTCGTTCCCACCTGTGGACAAGCACCCGGATCCCCACGAACTACACGGGGAGGATCTGTGGAGCGGATCCCGAGCGCTCCCCACGACACGGTGCTCTCCACACCCGGTCCCTGCGGATCCGGGTCGTCGTCCACATGGCCTGTGCACAGCGATCCAGCCTCACCACCTGCGTCGACGTGACTTCTCCACAGCGTCCACAGCTCCTATGACTCCTCTGGATCCCCCTACGATCCCGAAACCCGTGGAACTCCACCCGGCCCTCTCCCTGGGGAAAACCCACCGGTCCTCCCGCTGCCACGTCCCGCGTGGCAGGATTCGTCTCCCGGTTCCCCCGGTCCCCTGTGGTGCCCGCGCCACGATGCGACCCGCCGGCTCCTCGACCCTCCTGCCGAAGGACTGACCACCGTGAAGTTCCGCGTCGAACGCGACGTGCTGGCCGATGCCGTCGCCTGGGCGGCTCGCAACCTGCCGGTGCGCCCCAGCGTCCCCGTCCTCGCCGGTCTGCTCATCGAGGCCGACGACCAGGGCCTGGTCCTGTCCAGCTTCGACTACGAGACCTCCGCACGGGCGACGCTGCAGGCCGACGTGCACGACAAGGGCCGCGCCCTGGTCAGCGGCCGGCTCCTCGCCGACATCTGCCGCAGCCTGCCGGCCAAGCCGGTCGAGATGGTCCTGGAGGGGGCACGCGTCTCGCTCACCTGCGGCTCCGCGCGCTTCAGCCTCCAGACCATGCCCGTGGAGGAGTACCCCTCGCTCCCCGCCATGCCCGAGTCCACAGGCACCGTGCCCAGCGAGCTGTTCAGCCACGCGGTGGCCCAGGCCGTGACCGCCGCGGGCCGCGACGACATGCTCCCCGTCCTGACCGGCGTGCGCATCGAGATCGACGGCAGCACCATCTCGCTGCTGGCCACCGACCGCTTCCGCCTCTCCCAGCGCGAGCTCACCTGGGACCCCCGCACCCCGGACGAGACGCTCGCCGCGCTCGTGCCGGCCAAGGTGCTGGCCGACACCGCGAAGTCGCTGACCGCGGGTGCCGAGATCAGCATCGCGCTGAGCGCCAGCGGTGCCGGCGACGGCCTGATCGGCTTCGAGGGCGCCGGGCCCGGCGGCATGCGGCGTACGACGACGCGTCTGCTCGACGGCGAGTTCCCCAAGGTCCGCAGCCTGTTCCCCTCCGAGCACCTCACCCTCGCCACCGTCGACAAGGCGTCGCTGGTCGAGTCGGTCAAGCGCGTGGCGCTCGTCGCCGAGCGCAACACCGCCGTCCAGCTGGCCTTCTCCGACGGCGTGCTGACCCTCGACGCCGGCAGCGGTGACGAGGCCCAGGCCTCGGAGTCGGTCGAGGCCGTCGTCACCGGCGACGACCTGACCACCGGCTTCAACCCGCAGTTCCTCCTCGACGGCCTGACCGCCATCGACCAGAGCACCGTGCAGCTGGCCTTCACCCAGGCCTCCAAGCCCGTGGTCATCTCGGGGGTCACCGACGACGACTCCGACCCGGGCTTCCGCTACCTCCTGATGCCTCGCCGCCTGCTGTCCTGACGCGGTAGGTACGGTCGAGGAGCAGGACCAACCCCACCACCGCGACCCACACCGCGCTAGGAGCGACCACCTATGCACCTCGGACTCGTCGGCCTCGGCAAGATGGGCGGCAACATGCGCCACCGGCTCCGCGACGCCGGTCACACCGTCGTGGGATACGACCGGGATCCCGAGCTGGCCGATGTCGGGTCGCTGGAGGAGCTCGTCGAGGCCCTCCCCAGCCCGAAGGTGGTCTGGGTGATGGTCCCCGCCGGCGGCCCCACCCACGAGACGGTCGACCGCCTCGGCGAGCTGCTCGGCGAGGGCGACCTGGTGGTCGACGGCGGCAACTCCCGCTGGACCGATGACCAGGCGCACGCCGCGGCGCTGGCGGAGAAGGGCATCGGCTTCGTCGACTGCGGCGTCTCCGGTGGCGTCTGGGGCCGGGAGAACGGCTACGCGCTGATGTACGGCGGCAGCGCCGAGGACGTCGCGAAGGTCCAGCCCGCCTTCGACGCCCTCAAGCCCCCGGGCGAGTTCGGCTCGGTGCACGCGGGCAAGGTCGGCGCCGGGCACTTCTCCAAGATGGTCCACAACGGCATCGAGTACGCCGTGATGCAGTCCTACGCCGAGGGCTGGGAGCTGCTGCAGGCCGTCGACGTCGTCGACAACACCACCGAGGTCTTCCGCTCCTGGCGCGAGGGCACCGTGATCCGCTCCTGGCTGCTCGACCTGCTGGTCGCCTCCCTCGACGACGACCCCGACCTGGCCTCCATCCGCGGCTACGCCGACGACTCGGGCGAGGGCCGCTGGACCGTCGAGGCCGGCATCGAGAACGCGGTCGCCACGCCGGCGATCACCGCCGCGCTCTACGCCCGGTTCGTCTCCCGCCAGGACGACTCCCCCGCGATGAAGGCGGTGGCGGCGATGCGCAACCAGTTCGGTGGTCACGCCACGCGCGCGGCGGCCGAGGGTGAGCCCGGACCGGACCCCGACCTGGCATGACGTGCACGTCTCGCACCTGACCCTGCACGACTTCCGCTCCTACCCGGTCGCGGAGGTCCCCCTCGAGCCGGGCGTCACCGCGTTCGTGGGTCGCAACGGGCAGGGCAAGACCAACCTCGTCGAGGCCGTCGACTACCTCTCCCGGCTCAGCTCCCACCGCGTCGCCTCCGACGCGCCCCTGGTGCGCGCGGGCGCCGAGCGCGCTGTGGTGCGGGCGGCGGTGGTGCGCGACGGCCGCACGGCGGTGCTGGAGGTGGAGATCAACCCCGGGAAGAGCAACCGAGCGAAGGTCAACCGCTCCCCGCTCCCCCGGGCCCGCGAGCTGATCGGGCTGGTGCGCACCGTCGTCTTCGCCCCCGACGACCTCACCCTGGTCAAGGGCGACCCCTCGGACCGTCGGAGGTTCCTCGACGACCTGCTCGTCCTGCGTGCCCCGCGCCTGGCCGGGGTGCGCTCGGACTACGACCGCATCCTGCGTCAGCGCAACTCGCTGCTGAAGACCGCCGGCACGGCGCGGCGCGGCAGCACCTCCGCCGAGGGCGCGCTGGCCACCCTGTCGGTCTGGGACTCCCACCTCGCCCGCACCGGCGGCGAGCTGCTCGCCGAGCGGCTCCGCCTCGTCGAGGCCCTGCGGCCCCACGTCGCGACGGCGTACGCCGCTGTCGCCAGGGGTGCGGGGCGCGACGCCGCCGACGTGGAGTACCGGCCGAGCCTGGAGCTGCCCGAGCGGGCGTGGGAGCTGGAGGCGCTGGAGCTGGGCGACCGGCTGCTGGTCGAGGTCGAGGCCCGGCGTCGCGACGAGCTCGACCGGGGCGTCTCGCTGGTGGGTCCGCACCGCGACGACCTGTTGCTGACGCTGGGTCCGGGCGAGGAAGCCTCCGTCGAGGACTCCCCTCCCCGCCTGCCCGTGAAGGGCTACGCGTCGCACGGGGAGTCGTGGTCCTTCGCGCTCGCGCTGCGGCTGGCCTCCTACGACCTGCTGCGCTCGGAGGGCGACGACCCGATCCTGGTGCTCGACGACGTCTTCGCCGAGCTCGACGCCGAGCGGCGCGACCAGCTCGCCGGGCTCGTGGCAGGTGCCGAGCAGGTGCTGGTCACCGCGGCGGTGCCCGAGGACGTCCCCGAGGCGCTGGCCGGGGCCCGCTACGTCGTGGCCGGGGGCGAGGTCACCCGTGACGGGTGAGCCGCGGCAGCCCGACCCCGGCGACCCCGGCGACCCCGGCGACCCCGGCGACGGCGGTGCCGAGGGACAGGAGGACCAGGTGGATCGGCCGCACTCCGACGACGGGCTGGACCTCGCGCGCCGGATGGCCAGGTCGGTGGCCGGCTCCGGGTTCACCCCGCGCCGACCCCGGCGCAGGCGGCGCCCGAGCGACCCCGCCCGTCCCTCGGGCGCCGACGACCGCGACCCGCAGCTGCTCGACAACACGCTGGCCCGACTGGTCGCCGACCACGGGTGGGCGCTGGACCTGAAGGTGCGCGGTGTCTTCGCGCGCTGGCCCGAGCTGGTGGGTGCGGAGATCGCGAGCCACACCACCCCCGAGACCTTCTCCGACGGGCGCCTGGTGGTCCGCACCGACTCGACGGCCTGGGCCACCCAGCTCACGCTCCTGGCACCCCAGCTCGTGGCCCGCCTCAACGAGGACCTGGGCCCCGGGACGGTGACCCTCATCGAGGTGCTCGGCCCCCACCTGCCGACCTGGCGCAAGGGACCGCGGTCCACCCGAGACGGCCGCGGGCCCCGCGACACCTACGGCTGAGGGGGGCGACGCCCGGCTGGTCGCGCAGGAGGCGATCTGCGGGCCCGTCGGGCGTACCGGCCCCTGTCCGCCCCCCTGCCAGGACCTCCTGGGGCCCTTCCCGGGCCGCTGAGAGGCCATCGAGCACCGCTGTCGTCCCCAGCCGGATGCCTGCCTCCCGGCCTGGAGCCCTCTGAGGGGGTATCATGGCGATCGGGTCGCCACGGGCGACCTGTTGTGTGCCACGGCTCGTGCAGAGCCTTGAGAGGACGAGGTGCCAGTGTCTGAGGACAAGCCGGTCGAGACCCCGCAGGAGAGCACTCCCCAGGTGGTCGGCGGAGTCGAGTACGACGCCTCCGCGATCCAGGTCCTCGAGGGGCTCGAGGCCGTCCGCAAGCGGCCGGGCATGTACATCGGCTCGACCGGTGAGCGCGGCCTGCACCACCTGATCTGGGAGATCGTGGACAACGCGGTCGACGAGCGGATGGCCGGCTACTGCGACCGCATCGTCGTCACGCTCTGCGCGGACGGAGCCGTGCGGGTCGAGGACAACGGCCGCGGCATCCCGACCGACACCGCGCCCGGCCAGGAGCTCCCCGCCCTCACGCTCGCCCTGACCGTGCTGCACGCCGGCGGCAAGTTCGGCGGTGGCGGCTACAAGGTCTCCGGTGGTCTGCACGGGGTGGGCGTCTCGGTCGTCAACGCGCTGTCGACCCACGTGGTCGCCGAGGTCAAGAACCGCGGTCACCTGTGGCGCCAGACCTTCTCCCTCGGCGTGCCCGACGGCCCGCTGGAGCAGGTCCGGCCGATGGAGGACGGCGAGCGCACCGGCACGACCATCACCTGGTGGGCCAGCCCCGACATCTTCGAGACCACGACGTACTCCCTGGAGACCATCACCTCGCGCATCCGCGAGATGGCCTTCCTCAACAAGGGCCTCGAGATCGTCGTGCGTGACGAGCGCGAGGGTGCCGAGGCCGTCGCGGAGGCGGTCGAGGACGAGACCGTCGACAGCGTGAGCGAGGGCGGCGACGCCCCGCAGAAGTCCGGCGGCGCGCTGGAGCAGGTCTTCCGCTACGACAACGGCCTGGTCGACTTCGTCAACCACCTCAACCGCACCAAGCACGCGGCCAACCCGACGATCATCTCCTTCGAGGCCGAGTCCCCCGAGGACGTCGAGAACCACATGAGCCTCGAGATCGCGATGCAGTGGACCGACACCTACACCGAGTCGGTGCACACCTTCGCCAACGCGATCAACACCGCCGAGGGCGGCACCCACGAGGAGGGCTTCCGCGCCGCCCTCACCTCCCTGGTCAACAGCTGGGGCGAGGACTGGGGCTTGATGAAGAAGCCCGAGGACCGCGTCAAGGGCGAGGACATCCGCGAGGGCCTCACCGCGATCATCTCGATCAAGCTCGCCGAGCCGCAGTTCGAGGGACAGACCAAGGGCAAGCTCGGCAACACCGAGGCCCGCGGCTTCGCCCAGCGCGTGGTCAACGACCAGCTCGGCGCGTGGTTCGAGGAGAACCCCAACGAGGCCAAGGAGATCATCCGCAAGGCCCAGGCCGCGCAGCAGGCGCGCAACGCCGCCCGCAAGGCCCGCGACCTCGCCCGTGACCGCAAGGGCCTGCTCGGGCGCTCGAGCCTGCCGGGCAAGCTCTCGGACTGCCAGTCGACCAACCCCACCGAGTGCGAGGTCTTCATCGTCGAGGGTGACTCCGCGGGTGGCTCGGCCAAGTCCGGCCGCGACCCGCGCATCCAGGCGATCCTCCCGATCCGCGGCAAGATCCTCAACGTCGAGAAGGCCCGCATCGACAAGGTCCTCGGCAACGCCGAGGTCCAGGCGATCATCTCCGCGCTCGGCACCGGCATCCACGACGAGTTCGACCTCGAGAAGCTGCGCTACCACAAGGTCGTGCTGATGGCCGACGCCGACGTCGACGGCCACCACATCAACACCCTGCTGCTGACGCTGCTGTTCCGGTTCATGAAGCCGCTCATCGAGCACGGCTACGTCTACATGGCCCAGCCGCCGCTCTACCGCCTGCGGTGGAACAAGCCGCACGAGCACGAGTTCGTCTACTCCGACGCCGAGCGCGACGCGCTGCTGCGGGCCGGCACCGAGGCGGGCAAGAAGCTGCCGAAGGAGAACCCGGTCCAGCGCTACAAGGGTCTCGGTGAGATGAACGCTGACGAGCTGTGGGAGACCACGATGGACCCCGACAACCGGCTGCTCCTCCAGGTCACCCTCGACGACGCCGCGCACGCCGACGAGATCTTCTCGATCCTCATGGGCGAGGACGTCGACCAGCGCCGCTCGTTCATCCAGAGAAATGCCAAGGACGTTCGATTCCTCGATATCTAGGCCGCTAGCCATCTCTAGCCCTGTCCCTAGATAGCCGTAGAACGACCCAGAGAGAGCAATCGTGACCGAGATCCCCACCACCGGACCCGGCGGACGCATCGAGCGCGTCGAGCTGCAGACCTCGATGCAGCGCTCCTACATCGACTACGCGATGGCGGTCATCGTCGGGCGTGCGCTGCCCGACGTCCGCGACGGCCTCAAGCCGGTGCACCGCCGCGTGCTCTACGCGATGTACGACGGCGGCTACCGCCCCGACCGCGGCTTCTCCAAGTGCAGCCGCGTCGTGGGTGACGTCATGGGTCAGTACCACCCCCACGGCGACTCCGCGATCTACGACACCCTGGTGCGCCTGGCGCAGCCGTGGGTGATGCGCGCGCCGCTGATCAACGGCCAGGGCAACTTCGGCTCGCCGGGCAACGACCCCGCCGCGGCCATGCGGTACACCGAGTGCCGGATGGCGCCGCTGGCCATGGAGATGGTCCGCGACATCGACGAGGAGACCGTCGACTTCCAGCCCAACTACGACGGCCGCTCCTCCGAGCCGGTCATCCTGCCCTCGCGGTTCCCCAACCTGCTGGTCAACGGCTCGGCCGGCATCGCGGTCGGCATGGCCACCAACATCCCGCCGCACAACCTGCGCGAGGTCGCCTCCGGCGCCGTGTGGGCGCTGGAGCACCCCGACGCCACCCGCGAGGAGCTCCAGGAC
>Ga0310345_10005774_pt1 | contig 10910 bp, 8 predicted proteins | sample HC15DNA20500_MG_FD_204667 | JGI IMG/M metagenome (GOLD analysis project Ga0310345, IMG submission 204667) | Marine microbial communities from station ALOHA, North Pacific Subtropical Gyre - HC15-DNA-20-500_MG | ecosystem: Environmental > Aquatic > Marine > Oceanic | place: Pacific Ocean: North...
TTCCTCTTCCCCTCACCTTCCGTACAATACAGAGGAATTTTTATAAATGATGAAGCACCTGCATTTTCAGGATGGACTAAAGAAAAATTTGGCGGGGTGAATCACTTAGTATATGAAAAAGTATTTGAATTACTGTTGCGATTAAAAGCAAACTATTTATGGCCTGCCATGTGGGGAAATGCATTTAATGACGATGATACACTTAACCCAATACTTGCTAATAAATATGGTATTGTTATGGGCACATCACATCATGAACCTATGTTACGTGCTCAGCAAGAATGGAAACGTTATGGCAAAGGTGCATGGAACTATCAAACCAACCAGGCTGTATTAGATTCATTTTGGAAAAAAGGAATTGAAAATATGGGTAATCATGAAAGCATTGTTACAATTGGCATGCGTGGCGATGGCGATGAACCCATGACTGAAGGTACCGCAACTGCATTATTGGAAAAAATTGTAGCAAGGCAACGACATATTATTGAATCGGTAACACAAAAACCCGCTTCCGCTACACCGCAGGTTTGGGCCTTATACAAGGAAGTACAGGACTACTATGATAAAGGTATGCGTGTTCCCGATGATGTTACCTTATTACTTTGCGATGATAACTGGGGTAATATTAGAAGAGTACCAAAACTATCAGATACCGGCAGAAAGGGTGGCTTTGGTATGTATTACCATTTTGATTATGTAGGTGATCCAAGAAATTATAAATGGATTAACACCAACAACATTTTCAGAGTATGGGAACAAATGCATTTGGCTTACGATTATCACATAAGAAAAATTTGGATAGTTAATGTAGGTGATATTAAGCCTATGGAATTACCCATTAGTTTCTTTTTAGATTATGCTTGGAATACAAGCCAATGGCATGCTAATAACCTGGAAGCATTTCATGAACAATGGGCAGAACAACAATTCGGACCAACATTCAAAAAACAAATTGCACAAATTTTAATTTTATACGCGCAATATAATAGTCGCAGAAAACCGGAATTACTTTCGCCTGAAACATATAGCCTTCAACATTATCATGAATTTGAAAAAGTAGTTACCGAATACAATCAAGTATCTGAAAAAGCGCAAAAAATATATCAACAATTAAAACCTGAATACAAAGATGCTTATTACCAATTAGTATTGTATCCGGTTATGGCAAGTGCCAATCTAAACAGCATGTATTTTGCTGCGGCAAAAAACCGCTGGTTTGCCAATCAAAATAATATTACACAAGCTAAACTATATGGTGATAGTGTTCGATATTTTTTTGAGCAAGACTCTTTAATGGCCTATTATTATAACCATAAACTAGCAAATGGAAAATGGAATCACATGATGGATCAAACACATATTGGTTATACCTATTGGCAGCAACCGCCCGTAAATAAAATGCCGGATATTTATACATCACCATTCAATGAAAGTTCTTTAAATACACTTTCGTCGAAGAAATTTTTAAAAAGCAACAATCCGTTGAATAAGTTGCCTAAGCAACTTCCTACATTCAAGTGGAAATATTTTATAGCCGATAGTGGATATGTATCTATGCATGCTACAAATTATGCAACACTTCAAGAAAAAAATGGCATGCATTGGCAAAAAATTCCTTTCATTGGTAAAACAGATGGTGGTATTACAGCCTTTCCGGTTACCGCACCTGAACAACCCATTAACAACAATGCTACAACGTTAACTTATTATTTTTATAGTTCCGATACCGGAAAAATTAAAATTTATACTTACTGTTCACCTACCCTCAATATTCATCATGATGATGGCTTGAAATATGGAATTTCAGTTGATGATGCACCCGTTCAAATTATTTCAATTAACAAGAACGATGATAATCCAAACATTTGGGCAAAGTGGGTGGCGAATAATATTATCATCAACCCTTCTAAACATTATTTATCAAAACCCGGTATTCACAAAATAACCTTCACACTTATAAACACAGCAATTGTATTACAAAAAATAGTAGTGGACTTAGGAGGATTAGAGGAAAGTTATTTAGGTCCACCGGAATCAAACATTCAATAAAATGAAATACTTTTTCACCATATTGATTTTGCTTTTCATTATTTGTGCAATGCCTGCAAAAGCAAATGTATCGCTTCCAACATTGGTAAGCGATAGTATGATACTTCAAAGAAATACCCCGATTAAAATTTGGGGTTGGGCAAGTCCGGGCGAAAAAGTGATCATTCAACTATCGAATAAAACTTTTAAAACAAAAACAAAATCTAATGGTGAATGGGACATTATTTTTCCTTCACAAAATACAGGTGGCCCATATACAATGGTTATAAAAGGCAAAAACATTATTACCATTCATGATATTTATTTTGGTGATGTTTGGCTTTGTTCGGGGCAATCCAATATGGTGCATCAATTAGGTATTCACTTATATACCTATGCCAATGAATTGAAACATACTAACAATAGTTTCATACGACAATTTGTTGTTCCTGTACATGCTAATTTGCTAGGTACCGATTCAAATACTTTAAAAAGTGAATGGCATACTGCACAGGGTAATAATTTATTGCAATTTTCTGCAGTTGCATTCTTTTTTGCGCAACAGTTATACCAGAAATACAAAGTTCCTATTGGTATCATTAATGCCAGCTCCGGTGGTACACCTATTGAAGCCTGGATGAGCATATCCGCTCTTGAAAACTTCCCCGATATTGTTCAATTAATTCAAAAAAATAAGGATACCGCCTACATCCATCAATTAGAAAAATCTATCGTAGCTAATAAGCAAATCATTCAAGAAAATTTAGCAACAGATAAAGGCATCAACGAAATTCCTAAGTGGTACCAAACTGATTACAGCCCTATAAATTGGCATAATATAAATGTTCCTGGATATTGGAATGATCAAAGTATCCCTAACGTACATGGCATTGTGTGGTATAGAAGAAATATAAAGTTACCACCCGCAATGGAAGGCCAACAAGCTCAATTAGCGTTGGGAAGAATAGTAAACGCAGATGAAGTTTATATCAACGGAAAGTTAGTTGGAAAAACCGGATACGAATATCCGCAACGCTATTATAATATTCCCGCAGGCATATTAAAAGGGGGAGTTAATACTATTGTGGTTAAAATTACAGCATTACAAGGAAAGGGAGGTTTTGTAACCGATAAGCCTTATTATATAACGAACGGTGTTGATACCCTACAATTAGCAGGCACATGGCAATACAAAGTTGGGCTTGCACTTACACCCAATCAAACGCACACACAATATTTTACTGCAGAATATCAACCCACTGCGTTATATAATGGAATGATTGCACCTATTACGCAATATGGTATCAGGGCGAAAGTAATACAGGAAACACCAACCAATATGCTCAACTCCTACCGGCATTTATCAATGATTGGCGACAAAAATGGCATAATGAAAATTTACCTTTCATTATTATACAATTACCCAATTTCGGACCTATTGATGAACTACCGGTTGAAAGTGGCTGGGCACAACTACGTGAAGTTCAAATGAATGCCCTAAAAATTGCTAACACAGCATTGGTAGTAACAATTGATTTGGGTGAATGGAATGATATTCATCCTTCCAGAAAAAAAGAGGTAGGACAACGTGCAGCCCTTGCTGCAGAAAAATTAATATATGGAGCTAATAACATTGTATCAAGTGGCCCTATTTTTCAATCGGCAGAAATTAAAAACGATTCTATCATTATTCATTTCTCAAATGTAGGAAGCGGTTTAACCACTTTACAAAACCAGCCTTTAAACAGATTTTCAATTGCCGGAACTGATAAAAAATTTGTTTGGGCTAATGCTAAAATTGAGAATAATACAGTTGTGGTATGGAATAAAAATATTAGCCATCCCTTATATGTCCGATATGCTTGGGCCGATAACCCCATGGATGCTAACTTATATAATATTGAAGGATTACCTGCCAGTCCATTTAGAACCGATCAATAAAATTATTATGAAAATTATTTTATCAATACTTGCACTATTTGCTGTAAATGCAATGGCGGCACAAACGGATAAAACCTGGAATAACAAATCATGTGCGATTGTATTAACTTATGATGACGGATTAAATATTGACATTAAAAATGTACTGCCCGCTCTCGATTCCGTTCAACTAAAAGGTACATTTTATATTTCCGATTATTTTAACGGACTAAATGCACAATTGCCAAGCTGGAAAAAAGCTGCTGCTAATGGGCATGAATTAGGAAATCATACTATTTGGCATCCTTGTAATAGCCAATTGCCGGGCAGAAGTTTTGTTCAACCCGACTACGATTTGGCCACCTATACTGTAAAACGCATGGTGAATGAAATATTAGCCATGAATAATTTATTAAAAGCTATTGATGGACAAACAACCAGAACCTTTGCTTATCCATGTGGTGATACTAAAATTCATGATACAGACTATTTAGCTTCCTTACATCAAACTATTATTGCAGCAAGAGGCGTAACACCAATGATGCAAACAATTGATAAAATTGATTTATATAATATTGGATGCTATGGCATGAATGGTCAATCGGGTAAAGAAATGATTGATTTGGTGAAACAAGCACAATACACACACACATTATTGGTTTTTCTATTTCATGGCGTTGGTGGAGAACATAGTTTAAATGTTAGTGTAAATGCGCATCATGAACTGTTGCAATATTTGAAACAAAATGAATCAACTATTTGGGTAGCACCCTTAAAAACAGTGGCTGCATATATTAAAACACATCAAAATAAAACCAAATAAACTCATCAACACAAATATTATCTTACATGAAAAGAAAATCATTATTCATTGCTGCATGTGCAACAATTCTTGTAAATTATAGCTATGCACAAAAACAAATGGGGTTAAAAGATTATTACAAAAATTATTTTCCTATTGGCGTTGCGGTTAGTGCACATAATGTATTAAGTAGCGATACAACTTTTATACTGCAACAATTTAATAGTCTTACCCCGGAAAATGCTATGAAAATGGGCCCTATTCATCCCAAAGAAAATGAATACAATTTTAAAGAGGCAGATGCTATCGTAAACTTTGCACAACGTCATCATTTAAAAGTAAGAGGCCATAACTTATGTTGGCATGAACAAACCCCGGATTGGATATTTAAGGATGCAAATGGTGCATTGGTATCAAAGGAAGTGCTTTTGGAACGTTTAAAACAACACATTTTTACTGTTGTAAACAGATATAAAGGTAAAATTTATGCCTGGGATGTAGTAAATGAAGCCGTTGATGATGATAGTACACGCCTACTACGTAATTCATTATGGTATCAAATATGTGGCATTGATTTCATAGTAAAAGCCTTTGAATATGCGCATGAAGCGGATCCGAATGCCATTTTATTCTACAACGACTACAATACAGAGAGACCGGAAAAAAGAGTGAGAGTTTTACAACTAATGCAACAACTTAAAGCATTAAAAGTACCGGTAATGGGTATTGGCTTACAAGGACATTGGAGTATTTACGAACCCACAAAAACCGATTTACAACAAACTATCCAAAGCTTTGCGGCATTGGGTTTACAAGTGCAAATAACAGAACTGGATGTATCTATTTACCCATGGGAAAAAAAATTAAGACCTAAAACCGAAAAAGATATTGACATCTATACCACTGAGCTTGAACATCAACAAAACGAACAATACAAAATGATATTTAAAGTATTCAGAGCCAATAAAAAAAATATTACCGGTGTTACCTTTTGGAACTTAACTGATAGAACTACCTGGTTAGACAATTATCCTGTACCTGGAAGAAAAAATTATCCTTTGCTTTTTGATGCAAATTTTCAACCTAAAAAAGCTTATTGGGATGTAGTTAATTTTAAACAATAACCAGATGAAAAAAATATTACCATTATTTGCTTTATTTTTTTGTATATATCAGGTACAAGCGCAAAGCAACTGCACATTTCAAAACCCTATTTTAGCAGGGTTTTATCCAGACCCTTCTATTTGCAAAGTGGGTAACGACTATTATTTAACCAATTCAACTTTTGCTTATTTTCCTGGATTACCCATTTTTCATAGCAAAGATTTAGTGCATTGGCAACAATTAGGCTTTGCACTAAACCGACCCGAACAATTGAATTTAGATAGTGCAGGGGTATCAAGAGGTTTATTTGCACCAGACATCAGTTATCATCAAGGAAAGTTTTATATTGTTTGCACCTTAATTGACAAACTGGGCAATTTCATTGTAACTGCTCAAAACCCGGCAGGTCCATGGAGTAACCCGATACCCTTGCCGAAAGTAGATGGTATTGATCCTTCCCTTTTTTTCGACACCATACAAAACAAAACATATTTAGTATATAATAGTGTCGCACCTAACAATCAGCCATTATATGAAGGACACCGCACCATTCGTTTAGTTGAATTTGATATACAAAAATTTGAAACAATAGGTAAAGAAAAAATTATAGTTAATGGCGGAGTTGATTTATCAAAAAAACCCATATGGATTGAAGGTCCACATATATTTCAAAAAGATGGATTCTACTATTTAATTTGTGCAGAAGGCGGAACTGCTTATCAACATTCAGAAGTAGTTTTTAGAAGCAAGCAAGTAGACGGGCCTTATGAACCTTGGCAAAACAACCCTATATTAACGCAACGCCAGTTGAATCCTAATAGGCCCAACCCTATTACAACAACCGGCCATGCACAATTTACACAAACCCCTACGGGTGAATGGGTGGCCGTTTTTTTAGGTTGCAGACCCTATGAAAATGATTTTTATAATACTGGAAGAGAAACCTTTATGGCCCCTGTAAAATGGAAAGATGGTTGGCCATACATAACACAAAACAACGATTTAGTCCGGTATCAATATAGCATTTCAACTAATTCATACCGATTTTCCCATCAACAGCCATACAATGGTAATTTTTGTTTTACAGATTCTTTCCTTACTAAAAAACTAAATGATAGTTGGCAATATTTACGAACACCTAAACACCAATGGCTCCAAATTTCAAATAAAGGTCTTAGTATGCACTTGCAACCCATTACCTGCAGTGATCCCCTCAATCCTTCTTTTTTAGGTTGGCGACAAACGCATTTATACGGGTATGCATCAACTCAATTAAATTTTACCCCGACAAACTCTAATGAAAAAGCGGGTTTAATTGTTTTTCAAAATGAACATGCATTTTATTTTCTCTGTCAATCTGTAAATAAAAATAAAGAAACCGTTATTCAACTATACCGAGCTGATACAAGTAGCCTGAATAATAATATGCAATTGATGATTGAAAAAAAAATACCATCGAAACATTCATTACAACTTAAAATTAATGCCAATGGTGCCACCTATGATTTTTATTATGCGCTTCAACCCAATCATTGGCAATTATTACAGCAAGGAGTTGCTGCTAAACCATTAAGCACACAAGTAGCAGGCGGATTTGTAGGTTGTGTTTATGCTTTATATGCCACTTCACTAAAACAAATAAGTAATAATTGGGCAAACTTTCAGTGGTTCAAAATTTGTAATGATGATAAAACATACATGAACAAAGGCAATAATATTTGTAAAGAATAAACAAAATTGTCCATCCACCACATTTCCCTAATTTTGTTATACTAACACTTGTTCGTATGACAGATATTGAATTTAATAAGAATGAAGACTGGATGAAGCTATTGAATAGCGCAGTTAAAAAGGAGAAAGAAAAAATTAAAAATCATGGCGGCAAAACGGCCATTGAAAAACAACACCAAAAAAATAAACTTACCCCTCGCGAAAGAATAGCCTATTTAATTGATGAACATACAGAATTTTTGGAGTTGGGTACATTTGCAGGTTATGAAATGTATGCAGAAGAAGGCGGCTGTCCGGCAGGTGGAACCGTTGGAGGAATAGGTATTATTAAAGGGCGTCAATGCGTTATCGTTGCAAATGATCAAACCGTAAAAGCAGGTGCCTGGTTTCCTATTACCGGAAAAAAAAATTTACGATTACAGGAAATTGCAATGGAAAATAAGTTGCCGATTATTTATCTGGTGGATAGTGCCGGTGTTTATCTTCCATTACAAGACGAAATATTTCCCGACAAAGAGCATTTTGGCCGCATTTTTAGAAATAATGCAAAAATGAGCGCAATGGGCATTACACAAATAGCTGCCGTAATGGGTGCTTGTGTTGCCGGCGGTGCCTATTTACCCATAATGAGCGATGAAACATTAATGGTTGAAGGTAATGGCTCCATTTTCTTAGCCGGTTCATATTTGGTGAAAGCAGCTATAGGTGAAGTAATTGACAACGAAACTTTAGGCGGTGCTATTACACATACCGAAATTAGTGGCATTGCCGATTATAGGTTTAAAACAGAACAGGAATGTTTGAATCACATAAAAAAAATCATTCAACAATTAGGCAGCTCACCCATAGCCGGCTTTAATAAAATTAAAGCCTATACTCCTTTTAAAAATCCGGAAGAAATTTATGGCATTATGTCGGTTGATAATGCCAAACCGTATGATATGCATGAAATAATAGAACGCATAGTTGATGCCAATGAAAACAATACCGGTAGCTCATTCGAGCCCTTTAAAAACGATTACGGAAAATCCATCATCTGTGGTTATGCACGTATTGAAGGCTGGAGTGTAGGCATTGTTGCCAATCAAAGGTTAATTACAAAGAATAGAAAAGGGGAATTACAAATGGGCGGCGTTATTTATAATGATAGCGCCGATAAAGCAGCTCGATTTATAATGAACTGCAATCAGAAAAAAATACCACTTGTTTTTTTACAGGATGTGACCGGATTTATGGTAGGTAGTCGCAGTGAACATAGTGGCATTATTAAAGATGGCGCCAAATTAGTAAATGCAGTTGCCAATTCAGTTGTTCCAAAAATTACCATTATTATAGGTAATAGTTTTGGTGCCGGAAATTACGCCATGTGTGGCAAAGCTTATGATCCTCGTTTCATTTATGCGTGGCCTAGCGCAAAAATTGCTGTAATGGGCGGAGAACAAGCTGCCAAAACAATGCTACAAATTCAAGTAGCCAATTTAAAAACACAAGGTAAAACAATTTCAAGCGAAGAAGAAAGCAAGTTGTTAAATTCACTAAAAGAAAAATACAATGCACAAACAACTGCATATTATGCTGCTGCACGGTTATGGGTTGACGAAATCATTGATCCAATTTTAACCAGAAAATACATTGCGAATGGCATTGCTGCAGCTAATGAAAATGCTGAAATACCTGAATTTAAAACAGGGGTTTTTCAGGTTTAATTTTATAAATGAATAAAAGCATGAAATCATATCCCATTTATCAAGTTGATGCGTTTACTGACCATTTATTTGGGGGCAATCCTGCTGCAGTTTGTCCGCTTAAATCATGGCTTCCCACTGAAGTAATGCAACAATTAGCCATGGAAAACAATTTATCGGAAACTGCATTTTTTGTACAACATAATGATGAGTTTGAAATTAGGTGGTTCACACCTGAAGTTGAGATTGATTTGGCAGGGCATCCAACTTTAGCGACTGCATTTGTTATTTTTAATATTTTGAAATTAGCCAAACACCGCATTCAATTTAAAAGTAAAAGTGGTTTATTAATTGTTGAGAAAAAAGACGATTGGCTGGTAATGAACTTTCCTGCCAGAATGCCTGAACAAGTACATAATATTCCCCAACATTTATTAAACGGATTTAACATTGCGCCACAAAGTGTATGGAAGTCGAGAGATTATTTGTTGGTTTACCCAAATGAATCAACTATTCAACAATTAATACCCAACTTTGTAGAACTAAACCAACTAAATACTTTAGGCATAATTGTTACTGCTCAAGGTAATGAAACCAATTTTGTGTCTAGGTTTTTTGTACCTAACTCAGTAATAGGTGAAGATCCTGTTACCGGTTCGGCACATGCTACTTTAATTCCTTATTGGAGTAAAGTATTAAACAAGCAACAACTAACCGCCAAACAAATATCCAAAAGAGGCGGCACCTTACTTTGCGAAATGCACCATGAAAGAGTGCATATTTCCGGCAAAGCAACTTTATACATGAAAGGAGAATATTATTTGGCAGAATAAAAAAATTATGGATTGATTGGGGTTAATTATTGTGTGCAACAAAACAATTATTAGTATGTTTACCGCATGCAAAAACAACAACCTTCTCTTGTTATCTTTACTGATGGCGCTGCAAGGGGTAATCCCGGACCCGGCGGATATGGTATTGTTATGTTTTGGGGGCCACATAAAAAAGAATTATCAGCCGGTTATCGTTTAACTACCAATAACCGTATGGAATTAATGGCGGTAATTGTTGCATTACAATCATTAACAAAAAAGAATTTACCGGTTACTATTTATACCGATAGCCAATATGTGGTGAATAGTGTTGAAAAAAAATGGTTAGATAATTGGATTAAAACCGACTTTAAAGGAGGCAAAAAGAATAAAGATCTTTGGCTAAAATATTACCAACTATCCAAACAATTTACCATAAAATTTAAATGGGTGAAGGGGCATGCAGAAAATGAATGGAATAACCGTTGCGATGAACTTGCTACAGCTGCTGCCGATAGCAATAATTTACTGATTGATGAAGGTTATGAAAACAGCATAAACATTATGCAATAAAAAATACTTCCATTTTTACATACAGGTTGTATTAACTTTTAACACTTACTTTTGTTATACAAGCAAACTAAAAGTATGCAACATAAAATTATTGTAGCCATTTCAGGGGCCAGTGGAGCCATTTATGCTAAACTGCTGTTAGATAGGCTTGTTGCATTGAACGAACAAATAGCCAATGTTGGAATAGTTATGAGCAAAAACGCTCAATTAGTTTGGGAAACAGAATTGGGTAATAACAACTATTCGAATTATCCC
>Ga0310345_10005775_pt1 | contig 10909 bp, 12 predicted proteins | sample HC15DNA20500_MG_FD_204667 | JGI IMG/M metagenome (GOLD analysis project Ga0310345, IMG submission 204667) | Marine microbial communities from station ALOHA, North Pacific Subtropical Gyre - HC15-DNA-20-500_MG | ecosystem: Environmental > Aquatic > Marine > Oceanic | place: Pacific Ocean: North...
ATATAATTCAAATTTTTTTCCTTTTAAATATTTGATGGAAGCATCGCAAATTTCACAAAAATTATGGGGTAATATTTTGGTTGAAAGACCTACGGCAATTCCATCGGCACCTTGTGCCAATAAAAGTGGGAATTTCATAGGTAGAGTAACTGGCTCCTGTTTTCGTCCATCGTAGCTTAATTGCCAATTGGTTGTTTTAGGATTAAAAGCAATTTCTTGCGCTAATTTACTTAAACGGGCTTCAATATAACGGGGTGCCGCTGCTGCATCTCCTGTGCGAACATCGCCCCAGTTTCCTTGCGTATCAATTAATAAATCTTTCTGACCCATGTTTACCAATGCATCTCCGATTGAAGCATCGCCATGTGGATGATATTGCATGGATTGGCCAATAATGTTCGCCACTTTGTTAAAGCGACCATCATCCATTTCTTTCATAGCATGTAAAATACGGCGTTGTACCGGTTTCAAACCATCTTCAACAGCCGGTACAGCTCTTTCCAAAATTACATACGAGGCATACTCCAAAAACCAATTCTTGTATTGTCCCTGAATGCCACTTTCGTTTTGATATATTGAATTTCCTAAATTATCATTTTCCATAACTTCAATTCCTGGCTTACTTTTAAATAATTAAAACAAAATAATGTATTCCTTGCTTTGGTTAACTACTCGGCCGATACCTGTTCTATTGCAGCAGTATTATTGAACATCACTTCCATGTCTTTCCAGCCTTTTGCCCAATCGCCTTTAAATGCTACTATCCCTGCACTTGCCATTTCACGCATTCGCCAAACCATAAATACATCACTTATTTTTAATTTTGATTTATTGGCAATTTGTTGCAACATTTTAAGCAGCTTTTGAGGATTGTTTTGAATGAATGCCTTAATTTCTTTATCAAAAAAGCTTGCATCTTTACTTACAATTTTTTTTCCTCCTTCCAAAACCCGAACCAATCCGTTTTCTAATCCTATTCTTTTCCATTCATCAGGGTCCACTTCAAATTCACTTAAAGTAATTGGACGTGCTAACTTTTTAGCTTTTAAAAACTCTTTAGGTTGTATTTCATACAAGTATGCAGGATAAAATATGCCTCCCTTTTCATTGATAAAAGGTAGATTATTCATGTACAACACAAATACCTGCCCTTGAAAAGTCCCTAATTGCGACATTAACCAATAATAACCACATACATCGTGTGCGTTTTGGCCCATCCAAATCCAAACTTGTAAGCTATTATCCTCTTTTAACTTATTACACAAATTATGTACCGTTAGCTTATCATCAACTATATCTAACTGTCCTGTATAAGGTGAATTTTCTAATACTTCCTGCCACCAATTTCTTCTTGCTTGGTAACCGTAAGTTTCATAAATATCAATTACAGGTCCAACGGCATAGTCGTCTTTTATCTCAACAACATCACCCAAAAGTGAATCATCAAGCTCCATAGCTTTTTTTAAAACTTCTGCATCGGCAGCATTAAAAACTATATGCGTCATGCTTCAAAATTTTTTAAACGGTTTCTTCAATTAAATCTAATTCAACTCTTAAATTTTCAATAATAAATTCCTGGCGCTGTGGAGTGTTTTTGCCCATATAGTACTCTAACAGTTGCTGAATATGATCGCCTTGTTCCAACAATACCGGTTGTAAGCGCATATCAGCACCAATGAATTTGCCAAACTCTTCAGGCGAAATTTCACCCAAGCCTTTAAAACGGGTGATTTCAGGTTTATTACCCAGTTTTTTTACTGCAGCTTGTTTTTCTGTTTCATCGTAACAATAAATAGTTTCTTGTTTATTCCTTACGCGGAATAAAGGTGTTTCTAAAATGAATACATGGTTTTGCTTTACAAGTTCGGGGAAAAATTGTAAAAAGAAAGTCATTAGCAACAAACGAATATGCATACCATCCACATCTGCATCGGTAGCTATTACAATGTTTTTGTAACGTAAACCGTCCATCCCTTCTTCAATATTTAAAGCATGTTGCAACAAATTGAACTCTTCATTTTCATACACAATTTTCTTAGTAAGACCATAGCTGTTTAAAGGCTTTCCCCTAAGGCTAAATACGGCCTGTGTATCAACATGACGAGATTTTGTAATGGAACCACTGGCACTATCGCCCTCAGTAATAAACAAAGTAGTTTGGTTCATCATTTCAACGTATTCCTGACGGTTTTTTACTGGCGGATCATCATTGAAATGAATTCGGCAATCGCGAAGTTTTTTATTGTGCAAATTGGCTTTTTTGGCACGTTCATTCGCAATTTTTTTAATACCCGCCAACTCTTTTCGCTCTCTTTCACTTTGCTCAATCCTTTTTTTAAGGGCATCAGCTATGGAGGCATTCCTATGTAGAAAATTATCTAATTCTTTAGCTAAAAATTCTTCAATAAACTTTTTTACTGATGGCCCGCCTTCAAACATGTGTTGTGAACCTAATTTAGTTTTGGTTTGGCTTTCAAATACAGGTTCCTGAACACGAATGGAAATAGCTGCAACAATGCTGGTACGTATATCGGAAGCTTCATAATCTTTCTTAAAAAAATCGCGTATAACTTTTACAAATGCTTCTCTAAAACCTTGCTGATGTGTACCGCCCTGGGTGGTATATTGCCCATTTACAAATGAATATAAATCTTCACCATAATCGTTATTGTGTGATAGGGCTACTTCAATGTCCTCACCTTTTAAATGTATAATGGGATACCGCAATTCATCGGTGTTGGTTTTGTGCTGCAATAAATCTAATAAACCATTTTTACTTACAAATTTTTTATTGTTGAACTGAATTACCAATCCCGCATTTAAGTAGCAGTAATTCAGTAATTGATTTTCAATGAAGTCAATCCTAAAATGATAATTTTTAAATATTTGTTCATCGGGGGTAAATGTTACCAAAGTGCCATTTGGTTCAGTCGTTTTTTCTTCTTTCGATTCTTTTATTAGTTTTCCACGCTCAAACTCTGCCATTTTCATTTTCCCATCTCGATAAGCAGCTACCATAAAATGACTACTTAATGCGTTTACTGCTTTGGTACCTACCCCATTCAAACCAACACTTTTCTGAAAAGCTTTGCTGTCATATTTAGCACCTGTATTAATTTTGCTTACAACATCAACCAGTTTACCTAAAGGAATACCACGACCAAAATCGCGAACATGAATCGACTTTCCATCTAACTGAATTTGAATATTTTTCCCAAAGCCCATTGCATATTCATCAATACTATTATCTATCACTTCTTTCAATAATACATAAATACCATCATCAGGTGCAGTTCCATCGCCTAATTTACCGATATACATACCCGGACGAAGTCTGATATGATCTTTCCAATCTAAGCTTTTAATATCATCTTCCGTATATTTTCCAAATTGTTCTGCTGCCATAGGTCTCAATTTTTAATCATTAAATGTAGCATATACGCACAAAAGCCAAAATAAAGGTGAACATTGTGCGGTAGCGAAAAAAAATATCAACATTATTGAATAATGCGAAACTTTTGTGTGCCGCAAATCTAAGCCTGCAAAGCACTTTACAAAGCAAGTTTTTAATTTTTAAAGAAATTGTGGATAAAATTTGGTCAGAAATATCTCTTTTTTGCAGGTTTATTACAGTAAGTTTGCCACATTACACCACATTTTCATATTGAAACCAATTTGCAGGCTATTGCTGCATTTGCCTGCCAAAAAGAAGCAGAAAATGAGGTATTTATACCATTTCTCAAAAAAATTCCTTCAGAACAAGTTGATGCCGCCGTACAAAGTTTAAACGAGGCAATTACACCTTATATTGATTGCAGACAATGTGGCAATTGCTGCAAAAGTTTGTTAATTAATGTAACAGATGCCGAAGCTGAAGCTGTTTCGAAGCACCTTAACATTCCACGTTCAGAATTTAATAAAGCCTATGTGGAAGAAGGAAGTTCATCCGCTTTATTAATCAACACCATACCCTGCCCTTTTTTAAAGAATTTAAGCTGTAGTATTTATGAGCATCGCTTTCAGGGATGCAAAGAATTTCCTGCATTACATATTCCGGAGTTTAACAAGCGTACATTCACTACCTTTATGCATTACAGCCGATGCCCCATTATTTTTAATGTGGTAGAACATTTAAAAATTGTATTAAAGTTTGTAAATGATTAATAATCCATGCCAACACCTATTGCAGGAATAGATGTATTGTTAGCTGACCCACCATTTTGGCACAAACATAAAATTGCTTTGATTACTAATCATGCAGCCAAAAATAAGGATGGAATACCCGGTCGGCAGGCATTATTGCAACATCAATTTAATATTCAACTATTATTTTCACCTGAACATGGCTTGCACGTTAAAGGTGCAGATGGGGCATTCATAGATGATGGTATTGACCCATTAACCCAATTACCTATCATTAGTTTATATGGCAAAAAATTACAACCGTCAGCTGATGATTTAAAGGAAATTGACTATTTATTATTTGACATTCCGGATGTTGGTGCCAGATTTTATACCTATTTATGGACTTTAAGTTATGTTTTGGAAGCGAGTGCAGCCTATCAAATTCCCCTGATTGTTGCAGACCGCCCCAATCCTATTTCAGGCAATATCAGTTTGTCGGAAGGCCCTATGCTATATAGTGATTGCGCTTCTTTTATTGGACGATGGCCAATGCCTATTAGACATAGTTGCACTTTGGGGGAATTGGCAAATTATTTTAATCAAAAGCTGAACTTGAATGCTCCATTGTCAGTAATTAAAATAGTAAATTATCAAAGAAATAGTTTTCAAACTGATTGGGGAATACCCTTTATTCCTACTTCCCCGGCCATTCAAACCTTTGAATCAGCACTATGTTATGGTGGCTTGGCATTGTTAGAAGCCACCAATATTTCAGAAGGACGCAGCACACCTTATGCCTTTACAATTGCGGGTGCACCTTGGATGGATGCTAACGCAACTTCTAATACATTTAAACAATTATCTCCTAATTATGTACGTACCAACACTATTGACTTTACACCAACTCAAGGGAAATTTGCTTACCAACAATGCCATGGCGTGCAGCTGGAAATTATAGATAAAGAAAAATACCAACCTGCCTTCATAGGATTATTACTCATAAAAATTATTAAAGATTTACATCCGGCACATTTTGCTTGGGAAAATTATGTTACCAATGTAAATCCATCCGGAGTTGAGCATTTGGACAAATTGCTGGGCATTAAAAATGCAGAAAGTTTATTTGATTTGCCATTAACCAACTTCATAACTGAAATAAACACCTTATTAAATGTTGAAAAAGCTTGGCAGCAAGCAATACAACCCTATTTACTCTACTAATCCTGAATTTTTAGCCCTAACAAATCGGTAATTACTACGCTTGCAATGGTACAACCAAAAATAGCCGGCATATAACTTATAGTTCCTATAATTGATTTTTTGGGCTTTGCATTTTCTGTTACTAATATACTGCCCGGCATAGTTTCTTCGGGACTAAAAACTACTTTAATGCCTTTACGAATGTGTACTTTTCTTAATTTTTTTCGAACATACTTGGCTAAGTTGCATTCATAGGTTTCTGAAATATCACATGCTTGAACCAGTAAAGGATTAATTTTTCCCCCTGCTCCCATGGAACTTACAATGTTAATTTTGTTTTCAACGCAATGTTGCAGTAGAAACACTTTTGGAGTAAGGGTATCAATACAATCAATTACATAATCAAATTTTTCGGGTTGAATGTAAGTTCGTATCCATTGCTTATCGGCAAACAATTGTAAATATTCAACTTGCAAATTGGGATTAATATCTAATAATCGTTTATGCCATAATTCAGCTTTAGGCTGTTGTATGGTAGAATGCAAAGCAATTAATTGCCGGTTAATATTACTGGCATCTACTTTATCATTATCAACAATTGTTATATTACCAATTCCGGCTCTTACCAACATTTCCGCACAAATTCCACCTACACCACCTAAACCCAATAACAATATTTTTTTTGCTTGCAACGTATTAATCGCTTCTTCTTGTAATAACAAATTCGTTCTACTCATCCAATAAGGCAACATATACTCAAAATTTTAAAGTAATTTCCGTTTGCAAAAATGAATGAAAAATGCATTTATCAAAACTGATTTTGTTCACTTGTTTTCTATTTTATCTACATATTGCTACCGGACAACAAATTAAAATAATAGCTGAAAGCAATAAAAACACATCCATTAGGGCATTAAGCTGTGTTGGGAAAAATGTTGTTTGGGCTGCAGGTACTAATGGCCAAATTGCCAAAACAATAGATGGTGGCCGGCATTGGGAATGGATAACCGTAAAAGATTTTGCCAATCGTGACTTTAGATCTATATATGCCATCAATGCAAATGAAGCTATTATTGCAGCTGTTGGTGAGCCTGCTGTTATTTTAAAAACTAACAATGGAGGAAAAGAATGGAAAATTCTATGGCAGAATAATACTCCCGGAATGTTTTTAGATGCTTTATTTTTTACCAATGCTAAGGAAGGGTGGGTAGTTGGAGATCCCATTGATAATCAACAACCCTTTTTAGCTTTTACCAACGATGGTGGAAACAACTGGCAAATAAAAACTGACAATATCCCCGTATTATTGAAAGGGGAAGCCTTTTTTGCAGCAAGTAACAGCAACCTTTTTGTATGGAAAAATCAGTTTGAACCTTGGATGGTAACCGGAGGTACAGCATCTGCTTTATATACTCCTCAAAAAGCTTATCCATTACCATTGCTACAAGGGGGCGCAACAGAGGGTGCTAATTCAATTGATTGCTTTAAGCATACTTGCATAGTAGTTGGTGGGAATTTTATGCATGATACTATTGCAAAAGGCAATGCAGTAGTTATTCGAACAAAACCTAACATTCAATTAGTAGTTCCCAAACAATTACCTGGTGGTTACCGTTCTTGCGTAAAACATGTGAAAAATAATACATGGATTTGTTGTGGTACTACAGGTGTTGATATAAGTAACGACAATGGTATGCATTGGGTAAAAATTAGTTCCGAATCTTTTCATACCATTAGTGTTTCCCTAAACAATAACATTTTTTTAGCCGGGAATAAAGGCCGTATTGCTCAATTAAATCTTTAAGACGGGAACTATGTATGTTAAAATTTATTTTTTGAAAGCAAAATAAACAGCACCCAATACTAACCCAAAACTCACCACATAGTTCCAACGCAATGGTTCCTTTAAATATAAAACTGCAAAAAAAGAAAAAATTATTAGCGTTATTACTTCTTGAATAATTTTTAATTGAAAGCCATTCCACCCTTCTAAAAAACCAATTCGGTTAGCAGGCACAGTTAAACAATATTCAAAAAATGCAATTGACCAGCTAATTAAAATTGTCTTCCATAAAGGCACGCCCGTTGCTTTTAAATGCCAGTACCAAGCAAACGTCATAAAAATGTTTGAAACAATGAGTAGTCCTATCGTCTTCATTTTAAAGAATTATTAGTAAGAACCTTTTGAAAAACAATGTTACTATGCATCAAAATAATAATGCAATTTAATGGTTCTGCCATAATTGGCATTCTACAATTGACAAATTGCCATAAAAACAAAAAAAACATGAATATTGTTGTAATTTGTGTATTGAATTTAATTGTGAAAATGAAAAAATTGCGTTATGAATAAATTTCAAATAATTGTGCACTTTACTTTAGATGATGAGATTTTAACTTTATTACCGGCACACCGTACATATATTAATTATTTAATGAATAAGGGTATTATTGAAAGCTATGCTGTGAGTATGGAAACTCAAACCGTTTGGATTACTATGAATGCAGATAATAAGGAAGAAGTAATAAAGTATATTCATAAAATGCCTTTAAATAAGTTTTGGGAATACAGTATTGAAAACCTGATTTTATATGATAGTACACAATACCGTTTGCCTGCTTTACAATTAAATTAAAAAAAATTTTTTGGTAGTTATTTTTCAGCACCTATTTTTGCACTCCCAAACAACGAAAAAGAAGGGAGTTTAGCTCAGCTGGTTTAGAGCATCTGCCTTACAAGCAGAGGGTCGGCGGTTCGAACCCGTCAACTCCCACCAAACGAAACAGATACTGTTTCGTTTTTTATTTATAAGATTGCTATTTTAATATTTTACTATTCTGTAAACAACTAAAACAAAAAAGCCATTATCAAAGAAGAAATGGTGGCCTTGCTGATAAAGCAAATAACGATTAACAGAATATTGAAACAGTTAAGTGTCCCCCTTCTTTGGTCTTACCAGTGTGCTTTAAGGAATATAAACTCCCAATTATAGGTAAATACCATAAAACCCAATAAACTTCCTATAAATGCTTATTTACGAATGGCTTTTTCCCACAAAGCCGGTTGACGTCCCAATAAATAATTCATCATTCCGGCCAACATGGCAATATTCATAAAACAGTAATAAAAGGGAATGTAAAGCCATTTTAAAGCAACATGTTTCAACTCGGCAATCCAACCTATGAGCGCTAAAGCGTAAAAAATAATTTGAAGGATGGATATCCACTTAAAGAAAGTGAAATGAGCAATTTGCCATAAATAAATAGCTGTAATTAATAAAATGGGCAGTAATAAGGGAATGAGTAACCAACGCAATACTTTATGACTAATGTATTGAAATGCAATGGTCGGATATTTAAAAGGATTACACAAATGTAGGGTGCGTAATAAAGTTTGAACACTGCCTGCAGCAATTCTCTTTTTTCGTTTAAACTCATCCATAATAGAAGCAGACGGTTTTTCTGCAGCTACAGCATTCGGTTCATAAGCAATAATATAACCATTCTCAATTAATTGCATAGCAATAGCAAAATCTTCAGTAATGGTATTTTGTTGCAATAGCGGAAATAAATCTGAACGAATAGCAAACAATTCACCCGGCATGCCAATTACAGTATTAAATCTGGCTTCCATTTTTTTAATGAAAGATTCATATTTCCAATAAATACCCTCACCTAACATTGCATCTTCAATGTTCGTTAAAATAATTTTCTTTTCGCCGGAAACTGCAGCAATACTTGAATTTGAGAAGTGTGGAATTAATAGTTGTAAACAATTGGCATTTAAAACTGAGTTAGCATCGGTAAATACTAATATTTCAGCTTTAGCATTATTCAATGCAGCCTTCATTGCTTCAATTTTACCTAAACGTTTGGGTTGATGTAATAATAATACTTGATTGTAGGAAGCAACAATGCTTTCAGTACCATCTGATGAACCATCGGTTACCACAATAATAGATAATGTAGATGGATATAATAAGCTTAAAGAATTCTCAATTTTTTCACGAATACAATTAGCTTCATTGTATGCCGGTATAATTAAAGCAACGGAAGGGTAATTTGAAGAGAGAAACATATTATGTTTGAGCGATTTTTTCCCAAACAACTTTACAATACATGAAAGTATTATTGGATACAATACATAAGTATACAACAACAATAAAAAAGCTATCCAAAAAAACCATTCCATCATATTCGTACAAAAAGGGTGCTAAATATACTAATATGATGGTAATAGCCAAATGTTAATATACCCTTGTTACATTTTGAAAATCTTTGGTAATCCGGCAATGCATAGTGCCGACGGTATCTATTTTAGGCATATCAGACATTATTTTAGGATTATTTTGCATGTGAACTTTAAAGTCGCATATATAATATTGCGCCTCTTCATAATAGGCTACACTTTTTACTGTAAAAATTACTTTATCGCTATCGCGCTGCTGCGTTTTTTGTAAAAAATTTTGCATGGCAGTGGTTAAATTTTGTTGCACCTGTTCAGGAGTTTGATTTTTAATGGTATTGCAGGCAACCATAAAAAAAACAAAACAACCAATAATTAACTGTTTGATTTCTTTCATAAAATTCATTTTGAATATGTTTTATTTTGGTGTGGTAAACTGTCTTTGCTTAAAATACCAAGAAATTGCAAACTGTGATAAACACCATTTTTTGTGTTTGATTTAACGGTAATGAATTTCCGAAAATTTCCCGGAAAGCCTTCTGAAGTAAATTTAGCCTGTAAAATTCCGGTTTCACCGGGCATAATTGCCTGCTTGGGATAACTGGCAACTGTGCAACCGCAAGAAGGCTTAACTGCTACGATAAACAATGGTGTTTCTCCCATATTTTTAAAAGCGTAATTCAGTAAAACCGTATCTCCGTAAAATACATTTCCAATAGCTTTAACTGAATCTATCCATTTTATTTGTGTATAATGCATGCTATCTAGTATAGCCATTTCTGCAGGTGGTATGCCCAAGTTATTTTCGTAAGCATTTTTTTGAGGAGTTTGTTTACAACTAAAACACCACCACCAAAAAGTTACAATAATAAATAAACCAGTTTTAATTCTTGCTTTTTGCATTGAATGAAATTGATATCTTCACTATTTGAGTGTTACAGTTCTATGACCACCATTATTTTGATAAACATCTACCGATTGAACCAAGCCACTTATACTAATAAAACGTCCGGATTGCGACAAAAATGAGGCTCCATAATTACATTCAATTTTTTGCTTATGACCATTTTTAAAATAAACCATAGCATAGGCATCATTGGGTAATAAGGGTATATTTTGAAATGAATGATTGGCAGCAAACAATAACAATTGTCCTCTGTTTTGAGAGGCAGCCACTAAATACTTATTCTCAGCATTCCTAAGTTTTACCAACGCTTTTCCATTGCCGGGTATAAAAATTCCACTTTGTAACATACTACTTACATTGAAGCTGCCATTGCCATTACCTTTTAAAAACAAACCATTTAATGCATCATAACGTCCAGTTCCTACTTCTGTGCCGTAATCGTTTGTATTAAAAAACACATCTAAGTTACCATCACCATCGAAATCATCAAC
>Ga0310345_10005776_pt1 | contig 10908 bp, 7 predicted proteins | sample HC15DNA20500_MG_FD_204667 | JGI IMG/M metagenome (GOLD analysis project Ga0310345, IMG submission 204667) | Marine microbial communities from station ALOHA, North Pacific Subtropical Gyre - HC15-DNA-20-500_MG | ecosystem: Environmental > Aquatic > Marine > Oceanic | place: Pacific Ocean: North...
CCGCGGGCGGCGCCCCGGGCGGGCGGCGCGCCCGGTCGGGGGAGGGCGGGGCGGGCGGCGCCGGGCGCCGGAGACCCGGCGGGCTGCGCCCGCAGCCGGCCGGGGAAGCGCCGCGGCCGGCCGCTCGCCCGTGGCACGGGCGCGCCCGCGGCGCGAGGCGGGCGGCGCGCCCGCGGCGACGGTCGCCAGCCGGCGCCGCGTCCGCCCTGCGCCGCGGGCGGGGCCTCGCCGCGGGCGGGACGCCCGACGCGGCGCTCCGCGCGGCGGGCTACTCGTCGCGGGGGATCAGGCCGAGGCCGCGCAGGTAGACCATGGCGCCCGTCTCGAGCAGGTCCTCGGGAGAGATCGAGGCGCGCTGGCCCGCGCTCTCGCGCGCGAACAGCTCCACCACCCCGTGGGAGAGGGCCCAGATATGGTAGCTCATCATCTGCACCGGCGGCCGCTTCTCCGGCGGCAGGCGCATCACCAGCGCCTCGGAGGCCGCCCGCATCACCCCCATCGCCCGGTCCGAGGCGGCGCGCAGCGCGGGATCCGCGCCCACCGTCACCCCGCTCTCGAACATGGCGATGTACATGCCCGGCTCGCGGCGGGCGAAGTGCAGATAGGCCCGGCTCATCTTCTCGAAGGCCGAGATCGGCGAGGGCTGGCCCCGGTTCCAGGCCCGCTCCAGCAAGTCGGCGAAGAGCTCGAAGCCGCGGCGGGCGAGCTCGGCGATCAGGTCCTCGCGGCCCTTGAAGTGGCGGTAGGGGGCGGCGTTGGAAACGCCGGCCTCCCGCGCCACCTCGGCCATGGTGAAGCCCTGAGGGCCGCGGGCGGCGATCAGGGGCAGGGCGGCCTCGACCAGCGCCTCGCGCAGGTTGCCGTGATGGTAGCCGCGCCGGGCGCGGCCGCCGTCCTCGTCCCCGCCGCTGGCGCCCTTCGCATCGTCCATCCGCTCCTCATACCCGGCCCCTGCGCGGGCGCCAATGCGCGCGCGCGGCCGCGCGCCCGCCGCGAGGCGCGGGAACGTTGCGTTAACCCAAGCCCCCTAGGCTCCCGCGCGCGGCGGGCCCCGGCCCGCGGCGAAGCCTGCGACGGGGGAGGCGCTGCGCCATGGGCGGCTGGGAGCTTCGGGTGACGGAGGAGGCGCGCGGCCTGGCGCGCCTGCTGCCGGTGGTGCTGAGCGTGGACCTGAAGGTGGGCACGGCCGAGTTCAGCCGCCACGCCGCGACCCTGCTGGCGCGCCTGCGCCACATGTATTTCCTGGAGACGGGGACGCTGGGCTTCCTGCGCGTCGCCGCCGCCGGCCGCCCGGCCCCGGACGAGGACCGCCGCCGCCTGCGCGCCGACCACGGCGGCTTCGACGCGGCGGTGGAGCGCGCGGCCGAGGCGCTGCGCGTCTCCGCCCGCCGCCACGACATGCCCATCGGGATGGAGGCGCTGGCCCTGCTGGAGGACATGGTCGAGGATCGCACCTGCATCCGCGAATCGATCCTCGGCATGCTGAGCTCCTACGGCGGCGCCCAGCTCGACGCCCGGGGCCGCCAGGACGACGCCGCCTTCATCCTGGAGCGGATCGAGGCGCTGGCCCCCCGCTTCTCGGAAGCCGAGGAGCGCCTGCGCCTCCACGCCGCCGACCGCGGCCACCCGCCGCCGCGCGCCCATGCCGACGACGAGGACGAGGACGACGAAGAGGAGATGGCCCCCGGCGGGCGGCAGCCGGGCGAGACCGCCTGAGACGATCCCCCGGAGGGGCGCCGCCGGCCGGACCTCGACCCGCCTCCGCCCGGCCTCCCCCGGGCGGGGTCCTCAGCCTTGGGAGTCACGGCCGCTCGGGCGGCTCGGGACGGCGGCCTGGCCGTCTCGCTCGCCGAGGGCCGCGCCATCGCCCATGTCTTCACGGAATCGTTCCCGCCCCCGCCGCGAGGGCGCGAGGGGCGTCCGGGCCGGCTGACGCAAGGGCCGGCGCCGATTTCGGAAACCGGCGCCGGCCTGCGAAAGTCATCGGGCGGCCTTTCGGGCGCCGCATTCTTCGACAGGGTGTGCGCCGAGCCGCTTCCGGCGCACGGAGGCGGAGCAGACCTGACGACGAGGAGACCGACGAGATGTCCGCGATCCCTTCCCCCCGACCGCTCGACGCCCGCCTGACGCGCCGCCTGCGCGCCCCGGTGATCGCCGCCTGCGCCGCCGCGATGCTCTCGGCCTGCGCCAACGGGCAGGGCCCCTCCAGCAACCAGGCCGCCGGCGCGGGCGTCGGCGCGGTGCTGGGCGCGGCCTCGGGCCTGCTGGTGGGCGGCGACGACCGCCGCAACGCGCTGGTCGGCGCGGGCATCGGCCTGCTCGCCGGCGCCGCCGTCGGCACCTACCTCGACCAGCAGGAGCAGGACCTGCGCCAGGACCTGTCGGGCACCGGCGCCGAGGTCACCCGCGTCGACGACGCGCTGCTGGTCACCCTGCCGGGCGGCGTCACCTTCGACACCGACTCGACCGTGGTGAAGTCCGAGTTCCGCCGGCCGCTGAACCGCGTGGCCAGGACGCTGCAGAAGTACCCCTCCTCCTATGTCGACGTGATCGGGCACACCGACTCGACGGGCGAGGCCTCCTACAACATGCAGCTCTCCAACCGCCGCGCCCGCGCCGTCGCCTCCGAGCTGATCGAGCGCGGCGTGAAGCGCCCGCGGATCGAGGCCTACGGCCGCGGCGAGGAGCAGCCCGTCGCCTCCAACGACACCGCCCAGGGCCGCGCCGCCAACCGGCGGGTGGAGATCCTGATCGTTCCGGCCACGCAGTCGTGATCGGTCTCCGGCGCGCGGGCGATCCGCGCGCCGGAGAGCCTCCGCGCTCCGCCCCCGACCCTCGCACCCCGGGCGGCGGAGCGCGGCGAGGCGCCCTCCGCCGCGGCGGGGGGCGCAGCCGGGCGCGGCGCCGCCCGGGGCGCCCGGGCTTGCGCCCCTGCGCCCATGGGCTAGGTGTGGGGCTCCGCGCCCCTCCACCGGAGCCCGCCCCATGCGCCAAGCCCCGCCGCGTTCCCGCGCCGACGCGCGTCCGCGCCGCGTCGCCCCCGCCTCCGCAGCCGCCGCCCTTGCCGCCCCTGCCGACCTCGCGGGAGCCGGGCGATGAGCGGGGCGCCGAGCCTCGACGGCCGCGGCGGCCCGGCGCGGCGCCTGCAGGCCGCGGCCCGCGCGCCCGAGGACCAGCCGCCCCCCGACCTGCCCGAGGCCGAGCCGCTCGACCGTCTCCCCTCCCGCCTGCGGCTGGGGGCGGAGTTCGCGGTGCTGTTCGTCGGCCTGCCGCTGGGGCTCGCCTTCGGCCTGCCGCCCTCGATCATGTGGACGCTGCTCGCCTGCAGCTTCGTGCTGGGGCTGGGGCTGCTGGCCTTCACCCCGGGCTTCCGCTTCGCCGAGTTCCTGCGCGGCCCGCTCTCGCCGGGGCTGTGGACGGCGCCGGCCTTCGCCCTGGGCGCGGGGGTCGCGATCTATCTGCTGACGCTGGCGCTGCTGCCGCAGGCGCTGTTCTGGATGCCGGTGGCGATGCCGGACCTGTGGCTGATGATCCTGTTATTCTACCCGATCCTGTCGGCCCTGCCGCAGGAGGCGGTGTTCCGGGTGCTGTTCTTCCGCCGCTACGGGGCGCTGTTCCCCTCGAAGGCGGCGGCGGTCTCGACCAACGCCTTCGTCTTCGCGCTGGCGCATCTGTTCCTGTGGAACTGGGTGGCGCTGCTGCTCACCGCGGCGGGGGGGGCGATCTTCTCGCTCGCCTATCTGCACGGGCACGGGCGCAACTTCTGGTTCCCGGTGCTGCTGCACGCCATCGCCGGCTGGCTGATCTTCACCATCGGCCTGGGCCGGTTCTTCTATCACGGCGCGGTGCCGGTATGAGCGGCGGGCGCGATCCCGACGCGCCCCCCGAGGACGCCCCCCCCGAGGATGCCCTCGTCGCTGCGGCCGAGAGCGGCGGCGACGAGGCCGAGGCCCTGTCGCGCTTCCACGAGGGCGACCGGTTCGAGTTCCGCCTCTCCGGCGGGCGCGGCTTCATCCTGGATTTCGTGAAGGGCCGCGACGTGATCAGCCTCGAGGGCCTGGGCCTGACGCCCTGGGACCTGCTGCCCTCGATCCGCGGACGCGACCTGGTGCTGAGCTTCGAGGGCGGCGAGGTGGTCCTGCGCGGCGCCGCCGGCGTCCACCTCGACCAGTGGGATTTCCGCTACTAGGCGCGGCGCGCCGCGGCGCATTGAAATGCGCCCTACGGGGCTCCGGGCATGGGAAAGGGGGACGGCGGGACCGTCCCCCTCGGGATATTCCAGCGCGGCGGCGGGCCTCAGCCGGCCTTCGCCTCCTGGGGGGCGACCGACTTCTCGCGGCGCACCTGCAGGCGGTTCAGGGCGTGGACGTAGGCGCGGGTCGCCGACAGGATGGTGTCGGTGTCCGACGCCCGGCCCGTGGCGATGCGCCCGTCCTCCTCCAGCCGGACCGAGCAGGTGGCCTGCGCGTCGGTCCCCTCGGTCACCGCGTGGATCTGGAACAGCTGCAGCTTCGCCTCGTGCGGGACGATCGCGCGGATCGCCTTGAAGCAGCAGTCGACGGGGCCGTCGCCGGTTTCGACCGCCGACTTCTCCACGCCGTCCACGACCATCGTCAGCTCGGCCCTGGGCGAGCGGGTGGTGCCGCAGGTCACCGCCAGCTCCTTCACCTCGAAGCGCTGGGGGGCGCCGTCGGCGCCGGTCTCGGCCATCAGCGCCAGGATGTCCTCGTCGTAGACTTCCTTCTTGGTGTCGGCCAGCGCCTTGAAGCGCACGAAGACGTCGTTGAGCTGGTTGTCGCCGACCTCGTGCCCCAGCTCGCGCAGCTTGGCGCGGAAGGCGGCGCGGCCGGAGTGCTTGCCCATCACCAGGTTGGACTCGGTCAGGCCCACCATCTCGGGACGCATGATCTCGTAGGTGGTGGTGTCCTTCAGCATCCCGTCCTGGTGGATGCCGCTCTCGTGGGCGAAGGCGTTCTTGCCGACCACGGCCTTGTTGTACTGCACCGGGAAGCCGGTGATCTGGCTGACCAGGCGGGAGGCCTGCATGATCCGGGTGGCGTCGACCTCGGTGTCCCAGGGCATGATGTCGTGGCGCACGCGCATCGCCATCACGATCTCCTCGAGGGCGGCGTTGCCCGCCCGCTCGCCCAGGCCGTTGATCGTGCACTCCACCTGCCGCGCGCCGGCGGAGACGGCGGCCAGCGAGTTCGCCACCGCCATCCCGAGGTCGTTGTGGCAGTGGGTCGAGAAGATCACGTTCTCGATCCCCGTCACCCGCTCGCGCAGCATGCGGATCAGGGCGGCGCTCTCGTCGGGGGCGGTGTAGCCCACGGTGTCGGGGATGTTGATCACCCGGGCGCCGGCGTCGACGGCCGTCTGCACCGCCTTGACCAGGAAGTCATGCTCCGAGCGGGTGGCGTCCTCGGGCGACCACTGCACCTCGTCGACGAACTTGCGGGCGTGGGCGACGGCGAAGTGGATCTTCTCCAGCACCGCCTCGGGCTCCAGCTGCAGCTTGCGCGCCATGTGGATCGGCGAGGTGGCGATGAAGGTGTGGATGCGGTTCTTCTTGGCCTTCTCGACGGCCTTGGCGGCGCGCTCGATGTCGGCGGCGCCGGTGCGGGCCAGGCCGCAGACGGTGGCCTTCTGGACGATGCCGGAGATCGCCGAGACGCTCTCGAAATCGCCTTCGGAGGCGATGGGGAAGCCGGCCTCGATGATGTCGACGCCCATCTCGTCCAGCAGGCGGGCGACGGACAGCTTCTCTTCGAGGGTCATCGTCGCGCCGGGCGACTGCTCGCCGTCGCGCAGGGTGGTGTCGAAGATCTGCACGCGGTCGGAGGCGGGGGCGGGAGCGGTCATGTCAGCGGTCCTTTTGCGCATTGTGCCTTGGGCGGAGCGGCCGGGGTCAGGATCGGCCGGGGCTCCGGAGGGTCTGCGCGGCGCATGGCGTACGTCCCCTGAGCGCGCGCGCCGCAGATCCCGGCACGCTCAGGGGCGCGTAAGGAGAAGGAGCGCGAGGCCGCCAAGCACGCGCGCCGAGGCGCCGGGCGCATCGGGCGCTCGGGCGAAGTCGGGGGCGATATGGGCGTCGCGGACCATGGCCGGGCTTATACACGCGTCTCCCTGCGGAAGAAAAGCGCGAATCTCGCCGGGCGCGTTGAGGCTTCGGAAAGGATATCCGGGGATTGTCCGCCGGCCAGAGACACGAGCCCCGCCGGAGCCCGACCATGTTGAAGTTCACCATTGTTCACCGCTTCGCCCTCGCCGTCGGCGTTCCGCTGCTGTTCCTCGCCGCCTTCGCGGCGGTCACGGTCGACGCCGCCTGGGACCGGCGGACGGCGGCCGAGCAGGCGGACCTGGGCGTGACCCTGGTGCGCGCCGCCTCCGACCTGGTCCACGCCCTGCAGGTGGAGCGCGGCGTCTCCGCCGGCTTCATCGGATCGGAAGGGGACGGCTCCTTCGCCCAGCGCCTGACCGACGCGCGGGGGGAGACCGACGCCCTCGCCCGCAGCTTCGAGGCGCGCGCCGCCGAATATCGCGAGGCGGAGGCCGCCGAGAGCGTGGCCGACGCGGCGACCCAGGCCTCGGCGCAGCTCGAGACCCTGGGCGCGACCCGCGGCGCGGTCGACGCGCTGAGCCTGCCGCTGCCCCAGATGGCGGACTGGTACAGCGGCGCGATCCGCGAGCTGATCGAGGTCGGCTCGGCCCTGCGCGGCGCCGTCGACTTCCCCCGCAGCGAGCGTCTGATGGGCGTCTACGCCGCCCTGATCGAGGCGAAGGAGCGGGCGGGGCTGGAGCGGGCGATGGGCGCCAACGGCTTCGGCGCCGGCCGCTTCGAGCCGGCGGTCTACGACCGCTTCCACGACCTCGCCATCCGCCAGGACGTCTACCTCGATTCCGCCGAGTCGACCGCGGGCGAGGCGGTGCGCGAGGCCGTCGCCGCCTTCCGCGCCTCGCCCGAGAGCGCGGAGGTCGCGCGGATGCGCGCCGTCGCCGCCGACGGCGTGCGGCTGGGCTTCATCGCCGGCGTCACCGGCGCCCAGTGGTTCGACGCCTCGACCGCGCGGATCGCCCGGATCAAGCGGCTGGAGGACGGCATCGCCGACGAGCTGCAGGCCGAGGCCGGCGCCGACGCCGCGGCCGCGGGGACCCGGCTCGCCGTCACGCTGGGCGCGCTGCTGGCCACGATGCTCGTGGCGGGGCTGGTGGCCTGGGTGGCGGCGCGCGGCGTGGTCACCCCGATCCGCGCCATCTCGCGGGTGTTCGAGGCGTTGAACGCCGGCAAGGACCTGAAGCTGCCCGAGGGGGTCCTGCACCGCAGGGACGAGGTCGGCGTGCTGGCCCGCACCGCGCAGGAGACCCAGTTCGCCGCCGACCGCATGAACCGCATCACCGCGGCGCTGGAGGTCTCGGCCGCCCCGATCGTGGTGTGCAACGACCGCTTCTTCATCACCTACGCCAACCCCGCCTTCTCGAAGATGATCGAGCCCTCGCGCGGCTACTTCCGCGCCATGGGCTCGGAGATCGACGACCTGGCGGGCAAGAACATCGACATCTTCCACAAGGACAAGCCCCGGATCCGGCGGATGCTGGAGGGGCTGACCGAGCTGCACCTGTCCACCATTTCCTTCGACGAGCGGATGTTCGACGTCTCCGCCTCGCCGATCGTCGAGCAGGGGCGGCGGCTGGGCTACGTGATCACCTGGGACGACGTCACCGACAGCCGCCGGCTGGAGACGCAGCTGCGCGAGCTGATCGCAGCGGCGGGGGAGGGCGACTTCTCCCGGCGCATCGACACCGACACCCAGAACGCCTTCCTGCGCGACGTGGGCCTGGGGATGAACCGGATCTGCGGCATCGTCGCGGCCTTCTCCGAGGACGTCGACCGCGCCGTGCGGGCGCTGGCCGAGGGCGACCTGACCCTGCGGGTCGAGGGGGCCTATGCGGGCGTGCTGGGCCAGCTCGCCTCCGGCGTCAACGAGACGACCGAGCGGCTGGGCTCGCTGGTCTCCGAGATCAAGTCCGCCGGCGGCCGGGTCCGCGGCGCCTCCGACGAGATCGCCTCCGGCGCCGGCGCGCTGGCCGAGCGGGCCGAGAGCCAGGCCGCGGCGCTGGAGCAGACCGCCGCGCTGATGGAGGAGATGACCGGCTCGGTGAAGGCCAACGCCGACGCCGCCTCCGAGGCGCGGGCCGAGGCCGCGGAGGCCGACGGGCGCGCCGACGCCGGCCGGGTGGTGGTCGACGAGGCGGTGGAGGCGATGGGCCGCCTCTCCGACAGCTCCCGCCGGATGGGGGAGATCGTGGACGTGATCGCCTCGATCGCCACCCAGACCAACCTGCTGGCCCTGAACGCCGCGGTGGAGGCCGCCCGCGCGGGCGACGCCGGCAAGGGCTTCGCGGTGGTCGCCTCCGAGGTCGGCGCGCTCGCCCGCCGCTCGCGCGAGGCGGCCGACGACATCCGCGGCCTGATCCACGAGAGCTCCGACCGGGTGACCGAGGGCGTGAGCCTGGTCGAGCGCACCGGCGCCGCGCTCTCGGAGATGGCCGAATCCCTGCGCCGCATCTCCGAGCGGGTCGGCAGCATCGACTCCGCCAGCCGCGAGCAGGCCTCGGGCGTGGAGGAGATCAACCAGGCGGTGACCCAGATGGACGAGAACACCCAGCGCAACGCCGCCCTGGCCGACAGCTCCGCCCGCTCCGCCCGCGACCTCGCGCGCGAATCCGAGGAACTCGACCGCCTGACCGCCATGTTCCGCACCCGCGACACAGCCGCCCCCGCCGCCGCCTCCCGCGCCGCCTGAGCGCCGCGCGCCGCCCGGGCGCAGGCTCGGGCGCGGGGCAGGGACGGCTCGGTCGCTGGGCAGGGGGCGGCTCGAACGCGGGGCAGGGGACGGCTCGGGCACGGGGCAGGGGTCGGCTCGGGCACGGGGCAGGGGTCGCCCGTCGGGCTCCCCCCTCGCCAGGGTCGCTCCCGCAGCGGCGGCGGGCGGCTTCCGGCGGGCGGCGCGGCCCGGCTCGCGGCTCCCGGCCTCGTCTGCGACCGACGACCGGGCGCCGGAAGGGTCCGCCCTCGGCCCCCACGGGCGCCCCGCCGGAAGCGTCCGCCCTCGCCTCCACGGGCGCCCCGAGCCTGACCCGGGGCCTCGCGCGGCCCGTCCCGGTCGCGCCGGGGCCGGCGGGACGCGCGGGCCGCCTCCGGTCATCGGACCGGCGCCCCGCGCGCGCTGCCAGGACCTTTCACTCCCGACAGCTTCGACCGGGCCGACGCCGTCGCCAAGCCCCCTTTCGTCGGCGACGACTGCGCCATGGTTCATGAGGCGGCCGGCCTGCCCGCCGAGCTCCGCCTCGTCGGATGCGCGAGCGCCGCTGCGGGCGGCGCTCAAGGCCGCCCCCGTCGCGCGCTCGCCGCGGTCGCGTGCTCGCCCGGTCGCGCGTGAGGACCAAGCGCGCGTTAGGACCAGCCGCGCATTAGGACCAGGCGCGCGTGAGGATGGGGCGCGGAACGGCGGTCGCGGGGCTGCGGGTCAGCCGCCGCTGCCGGAGGCCGGGGGGGAGGCGGCGGCGCCCGTGCCGGGGGCGGCGTCGGATGGCGCGGCGCCGGCCGTGGCGGCGCCGGCCGCAGGATCGGCGGGGGCGGAGGCGGTCGGGGGCGTCCCGGGGCCGCCGGCTCCGGCGGGGCCGGTTCCGCTCTCGGGCGAGGGCTCGGCGCCGGGGCGGCCGTCGACCCACCAGCCCTCGAAGACCGCGCCGTCGGCGTATTCCATCCGGCCGGGGCCGTTGCGCTGGCCGTTCTCGAAGCGACCGCGGTAGACGTCGCCGCCCTTGTAGGAGGCGACCCCCTCGCCGTGGATCTCGCCGTCCTTCCAGCCGCCCTCGTAGACGAAGCCGTCGGGCATCTCGATCCGGCCCTCGCCGTCGCGCAAGCCCTCGACGAAGCCGCCCGAATAGACCGAGCCGTCGGGGAAGGTGGTCGTGCCCTGGCCGTGCTGCACTCCCGCCGCCCAGTCGCCGTCGTAGACGTAGCCGTCGGGATACTCGAGCCGGCCGGAGCCGTCGTACTTGCCGTCCGAGAAGCCGCCCTCGTAGCGCGCGCCGTTGGCGTAGACGGCCGTGCCCTCGCCCTGGATGCGCCCGCCCGACCAGGAGCCTGTGAAGGTCGAGCCGTCGGCGTAGCGCACCGTGCCCGGCCCTTCGGGGGCGCCGGCGACGAAGGCGCCCTCGTGCACCGTGCCGTCGGCGTAGGTGGCGGTCCCGGCGCCCTCGATCCGGCCCTCGACCCACTCGCCCTCGTAGCGGAAGCCGTCGGCGCCCGTGAACTCGCCCGCGCCGTGGCGCAGGTCGTCGGCGAAGCCGCCCTCGTAGACGTCGCCGTTGGCGTAGACCACGCGGCCCTCGCCCTGGCGCTTGCCGTCGACGAAGGCGCCCTCGTAGACGTCGCCGTTGGGCTGGCGGGCGGTCCCGGTCCCCTCGATGCGGCCCTCGACGAACTCGCCCTCGTAGACGAAGCCGTCGGCGAGCTCGATGCGGCCCTCGCCGTGGCGCAGCCCGCCCTGCATGCCGCCCTCGTAGACCGAGCCGTCGGGATAGCGCACCCGGGCCTCGCCCTCCGGCGCGCCGGCGACGAAGGCGCCCTCGTAGCGGTAGCCGTCGGGGCGGGTCAGCACGCCCTGGCCCGAGGGCTGGTTGTCGACGAAGGCGCCCTCGTAGACCACGCCGTCGGCGTAGCGCGCCACGCCCTGGCCCTCGATCCTGCCCTCGACCCACTCGCCCTCGTAGGAGCCGCCGTCGGAATAGCGGATCCGACCCTGGCCCTGCGGCTTGCCGCCGACGAACTGGCCCTCGTAGACCGAGCCGTTGGGATATTCGGCGACGCCCTGGCCCTGGATCCAGCCGTCCACGAACTCG
>Ga0310345_10005777_pt1 | contig 10907 bp, 7 predicted proteins | sample HC15DNA20500_MG_FD_204667 | JGI IMG/M metagenome (GOLD analysis project Ga0310345, IMG submission 204667) | Marine microbial communities from station ALOHA, North Pacific Subtropical Gyre - HC15-DNA-20-500_MG | ecosystem: Environmental > Aquatic > Marine > Oceanic | place: Pacific Ocean: North...
AAAGAATAGCTTGGGACAGAAAAAAAGGAGATATGGATGAGGTACGAGAGTGCCTTAATTGTGGAGCAGAGTATGATAAAGATGGAAAAATAATTGTCCCAGCGAAACATCATGGAGAGAGTGGCGAACGGCGCCTTTGGATATAATTACAGTTTCAAATAGTAGACACAACTAAGAAAAATATGTCGTTATTCAGACCGCCAGACAATCCGCCTTTTGGAGGGAAGCCAACACCACCAAGAGAAGGAGATAATTTTGGCGGGGATGATTGCCCAGATTGTGGTAAAAAATTCCGTCAAGGTGACCCAAAAGTAACTTACACAACACAACCATTCACTAGTTTACCTGAAAATAAAGTATCATGCCCTACTTGTTTTAAGAAAATATCAACTGCCGGTGTTACAGATATACAATATAAAAAACATGGTGCGCCTCAATGGCATAAAGATTGGAGAAAAGAACAAGGCTTAAGGGATGTTCCACCGGGGTATTTGGACTAGAATATGAGACCCGTAAATCGTAGCGACGCAAGTCGACATTCTGAATGGCACCCACCAGCTGATAGCGTGGGTATTACACAAAGTCACGGTAATACATGTTTTACATGTGGTCACTATGTAGCGCCAAATGAAGGTGCAATAGAGCATGAATTTGACGGTTTAATTTGCCCTAACTGTATAAGGCATATGGCAAGAGGAGATTATAGAAAACATTCAGGTAAGAAGCAAGTTTGGAAGAAAGGATCCGTTAAAACACAATTCAAAAAAGATGATGAAGCGGCTATCATTAGACACGACTTGGATATATCAGGACACATATAATGGTAAACGCAAATTTATCAGAATACGAAAGGGCTAACGATACTAATCATCAATATACCAAAAAGACCAGAAAGAAAATGGTACGAGACGCAAAGACCCAATGGGGTTAATACAGTTTCAAATAGTAGTAAACACCAAAAAATATTATGGCTGGCAAACAGGGTACAAGAAAAACAGCACCCAAACAGAGGTATCATAAACCACCTCCTCCAAGAACCTCATCAACTCCAAAACCCGTGATGAAACAAGTCAACCAAAATCGCAGAGTCTACACACAAAACGAAAACAGAGCCAGACAACAGGCACTTTCAAGTCAACAAAGGCAACAGCAAAAAGTTGGTCAAAGCGCCCAACAGCAAGCCCAAGCCCAGAAGCAGAGGTATCATCTACAACAAGTACAAGCTGCAAAAGCACAACAAGCCGCAAAGCAAAGACACCAGCAAAAAATGATTATTGCGCAACAACGAGCCAAACTGGCTAATCAGAAAGCCAAACTAGCGGCACAAAGATACAAGGATCTCAAAATTTCAAAATATAAAACACCACATAAAATTAAACACCAATTGAAGAACGTTCAAATTTCTCAGTCCGCACGAAAATCGACTATCGGAGCAGCAGGAGCTAATTACGATAACACTTGGTTTGAAGATATGGCTGGTGTACCAAAAAATTTCATCTTGTATAAGGGAACTCCATATGAAAGAAAAGGAACAATAAAAGAATGGAACAGTATGACTGAAGGACAGCAAGAGACATTTGTTAAAAAACCGTTTAATCAGTTTGCTGCCTTCCCTGACTATGTGGATCCAGTGAAGGGAAGGGACAGTTGGAAATGGCAGGGTCAGGTGCACGGAAGATGACTTGGGGTTATTACAGTTTCAAATAGTAGTATATTTTAAATGTATAACATGGCAGACCCATTCATAGGATCAAAAGATAATCCACTATTGCGAGAATGTGATGAATGTGGCGATACTTCAGTTCCAGCGTTTTCACCCGGAACGACATGTGATAAATGCATTACTGATAAACAATATGCGAAATTGAATGAATCAAGTAATAAGACCAGCATTTATAAAAAGTTCGGAAAAGAATCTTTAGCACATGGAACAATAGGAAAAGGAATTAAGAAAACAACATTGCGAAAACGACAATACATCGAGTCGTCTGCCGATAACTAAATTTTATAGTTTCAAATACAAGTTCATTGAATGGGTATCTATGCTCGATATGTCATGGATGATGGGATTTATTGGCGTAGCCGTAGGTTTAATGGTTGGCGTGTTTATCTTTAGTGCCGTAGAGGATGGCATGGATTGTCCTGATGCTGCTACAAATCCTGATGGAAATGAAGCCTGCGATAGAGCGACATCAATAGCATGGGCTGTTATCGGAATTTTACCCATAACTCTGTTTATGGCTCTCTTTACAATCTTTGGTGGGATTGATAAGATGGGTTATCGTGTATAATTTAAATTTCAAATAATAGTGTATTATTAGAATATCATGTATGTGCTGTTTTTTCTCCTATTAGCAGGATTAGGCTACGGTGCCTTATTTTACAGATATAACCCGATTTTTCTCCTATTAGGCATAGCCGCAGTCATAATACTAATGCTAGTCCCAATGGATTCTGACATAGTATGGCAAACCACATCGAGCACTGATATCGACGGAACGATCGGTTCTGATACAACCGATTTAACGGAAGTTCAAACTGACGATCATGTGCTATTTTCACTTACTGAAGGATGGGAATATACGGCATGGATTTGGATGCATGTTTTCATACTGATGATACATTGCGTTTTCTTTTTCAAATATATGATGTCAGCGGTGAGTGCATCATGAGTAAGATCGTAAATAGAAGAAGTGCGGAGATAGATTAAATGCGCAACGAGAATATGTACAAACCTAGGCGTAAAAAGGTCAAAAGCCGTGATGAAATTATTAGATCCATTAGAATCAAACTAAGAAAAAGATTACCAAGCGTACTTAACCAAGTACACAATCAGCGAAGCTGGGAGTTATCTTGTTTATAAATCTCCTTGTACTTTTTATATGCATTAATTTTGCCATAGGCTTGGTCACTGGCGTAGAAGGTTTACCAACATACATCGATCCAGCAGGACAGAACTGTCAGATATATGATCCAACTGCCGTCCCAGTTGACCCTTCGCTTGGTATTGATAGTGGACAGGGTACACAATTTAGTGGTATAGATGAATTTGTTGAAAGAGTACAACACCCGACCGAGGATACCGAAACAGCTCCCGGTGTATGGAGTGGTGTAACAGATTGGTGGAATGGTGTAACTGATGCCGCAAGCGCCGGTTGGGGAGCAATGAGTACAATGATGAATTTGGTAAGCGGTGCGTATATCTTTGACATTATAGAAAACTTTAACATAACATGCCATTTGGATAACCGTGCTTACTTGACCACCGCCACAATGACTGACGGAAATGGTGCTACTTGCGCCTCTCTGTCTTTAACAGTACCATGCGCAAACCCAACACATCATATAATGATTGAAGACAATAATACTACTTGTCTTGACGAAGACCCTGCTTCTGCTACATACAATACACAAATACCATGTAATGCAGTATGGGAAGAAATGAAAATGGGTGTGAATGTAATCTTTAGTGTTCTATTGGTGATAACGTTATTCTACTGGTTAACTGGTAGAGGTCACATATTATCATCCTAAATCACGATCGCAAAACACGGTCTAATTCATAAGGTTTTTGACGCTTATTTTGCTATGGGAATGACAATGATCATTCCGACCACTTTCGGCTAAAGTGGTCGGTACCCGCAGCAGGCACGAATAGCCCGGAACCGGATAACAAACCAGTAGCTATCCACAGTCCAAGCATAGTCTTTGGCACTGATACAAACGTCGCATTGAATACCAAGTTTAGATGTGGGTATATAAGAAAACATGATCGCAAGAAAAACAAATACGTCCTTCACGAATTTTGTTTTATATATGAGATTTTAGGAATCGAATTACACATGATTGATATGTCATACATCATGGGATTCATCGGCGTAGCCGTTGGTCTTATCATCGGAATCCTGATATATTCCGAAGTTGAGGCTGCTATCGACTGCCCACCAGTAGCAACGAATCCTGATGGCAACGAAGCATGTACAAGAGCAAAACAGATAGCTTGGACGGTTATTAGCATCCTACCTATTTCTATGTTCTTTGCACTGTTCGCCATCTTCGGTGGATTCAGCAGACAAACTGCATAATCACTGGGAAACTCATGGTACAAAGAAACCTAGACGGTTAGGAGAATACCGCAACAAAAACTCCTTTTTTTATCTTTTATTTCTAAGAACAAACTGAAGTTTAATTTCAAATAGTAGTATATTATAAGAAATTGTAATGGTTATACTTAACGCGCATTTGCGCAAAGGAGGTGGTTAGAGAGGATGGCAGTTAATACAATCCTCCGGTAATGAGCCATGGTAGCCGTCTTCGCAGTTGGTATCGCAATGATTGCATTTATGCCAGCTGTGTATGAGCTGTACTATTCGCAGACTTTGTGGGATTCCGCGCCAGCAGAAGCCCTACAGGTTAGAGATAATATTTATGCGACCTTCCTCGCGCTTCCGCTATTCATGATCGGCGCGATTTTCCTCTGGTCATACATTAGTACGTCGCGTAAAGACTATGGGTATTAACCATGGGTGGCAAACTATCTGCCTTTTCAGGTATAGGGCTAATAGGTTTTCTACTGCTAATTCCTCTTGGCGCATTTTCCATGACACTCCCTTTGGATCATGCTCTTGCACAGGAAGTTGAAACAATAACAGGTCTGGAAATATACCACGACAATGGACAGCAAGTAAGAGAAGCCACACATGAAAAGTTTGGCACGAACTTTGAATATTTTGTTGATGAATCAGGTTGGCTTTACAAAGTCTATGATATGTGGAATCCTGACACCATTACAGGACTTTGGGGAAATGACATAAGAACTTTCCAAACTACTAATGATGATTGGCACTTTGAACTTGAAAATGATGAATTGTTTGTGGTATTAAATGAAATTACGTCACAACCTGAATATCCAAATGTGACAGAAAATTATACTATAACACAAGATGGGGAAGATACTTTTACTTTTGAAACACATCAATCATTTATCAACCAAGACGACACATGGTTGCCATATATTTTAACAGAAGAAACTGACATTGTTCAAGTTGAAACAAGCGGTGGGACATTCGTATTTGATAAAAATAATTGTGCTGTCACAATATTGAATGGTAATGAAATAATCGTAAAGTCTGATTCCTATGTGGTCAGATCAGCAGAAATTGGCACAGATGTTTGGTTTCCCTTATCTGTGAATGATGAAGCTTGTATCACAGATATTATTGAAGATAACCTTACAATCAGTATTGCTTTTACAAAACAAAACAATGAGGGTGTTTACAAACTAGAATACAAGATCACACAAGGTCATGTAAAAACAACTGCTTCTTTCCATAACCAATCGTATGAAAATAATAAGTTTGCATTTACGCAAAGTGTTCAACTTCCCGACACCATTACGTTGATGGGACAAGAGTTTGACTTGACACAGATGGTAGGTATGTCGTTTGATCGTGAAACATTAGAAGAAAATATTGACATGGTGTTTGAAGCACAGAATTTATTGTTTAACGCAGGGTTAGGCTTTGAACAATTATGGTCAGTATCAATATCAGAAAATGCACAGGTCAATCTCGACTATGCAAACCAAGAAGAAACTAAAATAGATATTGGCGAAATCATTGAGCTTGATCCTACATTTAATCTAGCTTCTTGTTCAAGTGGAGTAACAACATTTCCTTGTGAAACAGGAATGGTAGGTTATCCACTAGCTATCGAGCATGGAATTGGTGTAACAACGTCAGCATACCCGAACACAGGCAGTCCACCTGACAGATTGGGTTGTGGTGGAAGATTGTCGTTGAGTTCAGGGCTAAGTCCAACCCCTGATGGTGTGGGTAGCACTTATGTTGGATATTTGAGAAATTATATTGGCGGTTGGTATACTTGGAATGGTTGTAGAATAGCTTCTGCCATTTGGGATATTACTGCCATTCCTGACGCAGCTACCATCACAGATGTTAAAGTAAATTATTCAGTTTCCAAAATGGCAAACAACGCTCAATCTGATACTTGTGATTGGAATCAAATGACACAACGAATAGACAACACAGGTTGGCACATGCCACTTAACTCGCCTAATGGAACTAACCCTTATGGCATATACACATCTGCTCTACCTTACCATTACACACAATCATGGGATCATCATAATGACGCTGTTAATGGTGGATCATGGGGTGGAGCACAACCTAACGGAGCTGGAAGCAATTATGTCACAGGCGATACAGCTTGTCTTAACACCACAAGCACAGCTATAACTACTGACCACATAATTGATCTTGGTGGCGCTGCTGATAATGACGTTCAAGATCAATTAGTGGACGCTACAAGCATTGACGGTGTGGGAAATTGGTTTGCAGTAGGAATACCTTTTGCCCATCATTCAGTTGCTTTTGCAAGTCAGCAAACTGCTGTGACACAAGATGTCACATTTTCTAATGTAAGATTAGTTGTCAAATACACTTCGCCACCGTCTGATCCTACTAGCTTGACCACAGCACAGACACTTCCAAACCAAGCTGACCTAAGTTGGACTGCTTCTGATCCAATGTCTGATTATGTTGTATCAAGTGAAGCTGTCACTTCTAATGGCACAAACTATGGAGCTACGCAAGGAAGCTACGGAATAATAGGACAGGGTTGGCACTTTGATGGCGTTAATGATTATGTTTCATGGGGATCAGCACCGGGTGTTTTTGATTTCTCAACAGGTTATTCAGTTGCTTGGTGGCAGAACGCTGAATTAAAGAATTACACAATCCCGATTTCCGGTTTGCCAACAGGAACCGCACCCCCATACGTTGTGACCTATTCAAATGGAAATCTCTATGCCAATGGATCACAGGCAAATGCTGTGCTTGATGAATTTAAATGGCAACATATTGTGATCGCTTGTGAAAGACTTACAGCAGGGGGTGGTGGATTGAACAAAAGCGAATTAGTATTTTATGTAGATGGTGTGAATGTTTATAATAATATGTCAAACCCAAATTCTACCATGTGTGCAGACTATCCCAATGCACAGGTTATGATTGGTGGCAACAGTAATTTATCGACAGATATGGTGCATGGAAGCATGGACGAATTATCATTTTGGGGACGACATTTAACCCCTGCCGAAGTCACAACTTTGTATAATGGTGGATCTGGAAAACCTGTTTCTGCACTTGCCGATAAAACAGACTTGCTTGGGTATTACGACTTTGAACAAACAAGTGGGACGTTAGAAAATATGGCAGTCACAACTAATCCGACACCTTTAACATATAATATTATCAGGGATTCTGCTGTAATCCAAACAGGTGTTTCCACAACAACCCACCTTGATACAACAGCGACAGGTGGCAATACCTATGTCTATGAAGTTCAAGCAAACACAGGAGCTGGCACAAGTGGGAATTCTAATACAAGTAGTATTACAGTAGCTGGTATACCTGACGCGCCAACATCTCTTGTTGGAACAGATGGGGCAACCCCAAAAATTGATTGGACAGCAGCAGCGAATAATGGTAGTGCAGTAATAAACCATAAAATTTACAGGGATGCTTCATTGCATGATACCATAGGAAATGTACTTACTTATACTGACAGTACATCTGTTGTTATTGGTACTACATACTCATACAAAGTTAGTGCAGTAAATACTATTGGTGAGGGAGCACAATCTGCCGCTGTAAGTGTTATAGCCGCAACAGCACCTGATGCGCCAACAAGTGTTGACGCTACTGCCGTGCCAAACCAGATTAATCTGACTTGGGTAACACCGTCATCTAATAACGGTAGTGCAATTACAGGCTATAAGATATTCAGAACTGATAATCTTGTGACACCAATCCAAACAGTTGGTGTAGTAAACTTATGGAATGGTGATGCTAGTGGCACAATTGGTGTATCTTATACTTATAACGTTCATGCAACAAATGCCCTTGGTGACAGTCCTGCTGGCGTAAGTGACACCGTAGTATACGGTAATGTTCCAGCTCAAGTCATCGTAAGCAGTGTAGCCGCATTATTGGGACTTGCAATAAAGATTGACTGGGATGCTCCAGTAGCCAATGGTTACGTCATTAGTAGTTATGTTGTTGAAAGTACAACAAACGGTGGAACATCATGGACAAGCATAGGAACACCAAACGCCCTTACACTCACACATCAGTCGCTGACGGAAGCGAGTCAATATCAGTATCGTGTTAGTGCCGTAAATGCACTAGGCACGGGAACACCATCAGCCACAACAACACCAGCAGTTACTGCTGGCGATGTACCTGATGCACCTAGTGGACACTCAGCAACAGCAGTTGTTGGCTCTGAGGTTGACTTAGCATGGGCAGAACCAGATGATCACGCGTATAGTATAGACGAGTATCGAATATACCGTTCATTAACAAATGGTGGAACATACACACTCTTAGTGGATAGTCTAACTGGCTTAACACACACAGATACATCGTTAACAAATGGACAGGCGTACTTTTACAAGATTCAGGCTCATAACTCACTAGGATGGTCTGCGGACTCTACAATTGTTTCTGCAACAGCAGCAGATATTCCTGACCAAGTAACAGGTCTAACATCAACAGCAATAGCTGGTAGTATTGTAGACTTGGCATGGACAGCACCAAATGATAACTCATCTGCAATTACCAACTACCTGATTGAACATAGTACCAATAACAGTACATGGACAACAAAGGCAACAGTCGGTAACGTAGTCATATACCAAGCCGTATACGCGGCTGGTGACAATGGAACCACAAAGTATTGGAGAATAACTGCGATTAATGGTTTAGGTAGTGGCACTGCAAGCACCTCAAGTAATACTGTAATTGGAGATGTGCCATCACAAGTAACTGGTCTTACAGCAACGGCGCAAAGTGCAACTGAGATTGATTTGACATGGAATGTTCCAGCCGATAATGGATATGCAATCACAGTATACAAAGTTGAAAGAAGTCCAGATAATTCAAACTGGACAACACTAACAAGTACACATGCAACCAATAGTTATGACGATACAGGTCTTACGGCATCTACTGATTATTACTATAAGATTACAGCAAGTAACGTATTAGGAATTGGAACAGTATCATCAACAGTTCAGGAAAAAACATTCGGTGTACCTTCTGATATTACTGACTTGGCATTAACAGTGGCTTCTACAACACAAATTAATCTAAGTTGGACTGCCCCTGCACTCAACGGTTATGCCTTTACAAACTTTGAAGTATTCCAATCAGAAGACGGTACTAACTGGACATCAATTAACACAATAACAAATATAGCCACAACGAGCCTAAACGTAACATCATTAAACGTTAACGACCAATATTACTTTAAAGTAACAACAGAAAACGCCTATGGAACATCTGGTGACAGTAATATTGAAAATGCACCTACATTACCCACACCACCAGCAGCAACAAACGCAACAGCCGTGTCTGACACCGCCATAAATGTAAGTTGGAATCAACCAGCAGGAGATCAACAAACATCATATAAGATTGAAAGAAGTCTTGATGATACTAATTGGACAACAATAGTTGCAAGTACAGGCAACACCAATACAACTTACGGAGATACTGGACTAACTGGATTAACCACTTATTATTATAAAGTAAGTACAATTAACCCAAGTGGAACAAGTACTGCAAGCCCAAGTGGAAACGCTAAGACCTTTGGCGCACCAGATGCACCGACAAGCCTAACAGCTACCGCCTTAATTGCAATAGACATTGACTTGGATTGGGATGCACCTACTGAAAATAACGGTGCGGCAGTAAGTGGTTACAAGATAGAACGTTCAACTGACGGTACTAATTTCGCAGTTATAGTGGCTGACACTGGTAACACTGATACTGACTATACTGATACCGATGCAGCATTAGTAACTGATACCACATACTACTACAGAGTTTCTGCTATAAACTCATTTGGAGCAGGCGACCCATCCAATATAGCAAATGCATTGGCTGGTGATGTACCATCACAAGTTACGGGCTTGGTCATCACATCAGCAACAACATCAACACTTGATCTTGTATGGGTAGCACCATCAGATAATGGATACGCCATCAGTGGATATAAGATCGAAAAATCTACTGATGGGTCTAATTTCACGACATTGGTTGCAAGTAACCCCGACTTGGATTATACTGACACATCACTCAATACAAATGATTTGTACTATTATCAGATAAGTGCAATCAATTCATTTGGCACAGGTACTACTAGTGCCATAGGTAGTGCACCTCCTCTTCCAACTGCGCCAGCAACATTATCATTAACAGTTGTAACTGACGTAAGAATTGACTTGACATGGAGCAACCCAACTGGTGCAGAAGAATCAGGCTTTAAGATAGAACGTAGCACAGACAATACAAACTGGTCTATAATAGTAGCAGATACAGGTAGCACAGCATTAACATACTCAAATACAGGATTAACAGCATTAACTGATTATTATTATCGTGTAAGCACACTAAACGCAAGTGGCGAAAGCAGTACAAGTAGTGTGGAAACCGCCAAGACATTTGGAGCAACTGAAGCACCAACAAGTCTAACTGCCAGTTCATTAACAGGTGCACAAATAAAACTTGACTGGGATGCACCGACAGTAACAAATGGTGCAGCCGTTAGTGGATACAAAATAGAACGTAGTACAGACAACACAAATTATTCTGTTCTAGTTGCAGACACGGGTAACACAGATGAAACTTATACTGATACTGGTACAGCTGGAACCACATATTACTATCGAGTAAGTGCAATTAACACATATGGCACAAGTCCTCCATCTAATGTTGATAGTGCACTAGCCACTGATGTGCCTGCACAAACAACAAACTTTACTGCAACAGCACAAGCTGGAAATGAAATAGACCTCGCTTGGACTGCTCCTAGTAACGGTG
>Ga0310345_10005778_pt1 | contig 10907 bp, 11 predicted proteins | sample HC15DNA20500_MG_FD_204667 | JGI IMG/M metagenome (GOLD analysis project Ga0310345, IMG submission 204667) | Marine microbial communities from station ALOHA, North Pacific Subtropical Gyre - HC15-DNA-20-500_MG | ecosystem: Environmental > Aquatic > Marine > Oceanic | place: Pacific Ocean: North...
GCTGCGCAATGACGGGATTGAGGCCATCCCTGCGGGAAATCGCGCGTGCATGTCCCGCACCGTGGCGACCGATCAGGGCGATCAGGTCCGCGTCGCCCAAAACGGGTGAGCGCAAAAGAAGTGGCGCTGCAATGTCCACGCTTTCATTGCACAAGCGGTGAATGAGCGCGGAAGGGGCGGGGCTGCATTCGCACAGTGCGCCCGAAGCAAAGCGCAGGCCCGATACCGAGACGGCGTCGTAGAGCCCCAGTGTCAGATCGTCGAGCTGCTGCACTTCCTTGCGGGAAGGACGTGGCAGGCTGCAGAAGGCAGAGATCGCCGCGCGGAAGATCCGCTCGGCATTCTGCCGACCAGAGCCATAGCTGATCTGCCTGAAATCCAAGGAGGACACGCGGTACAACGCCTTCTACAAAATACTCGACAAGCGAACGGCATCAGCCGTTGATAGGCAAAATTAGACGCAATCCATTAGCGTTCGATTAACTGCGAAATTAAGCATTGCGTTCACCTTTGGCCGGATCGCAGGGCGCGCTGTCCGAAAGCCGCCTCATTCCTTCTTCAGCATCTTCAACCAGCGGGGGCGCTATGGTGAGCGCTCCGCAACCGCTAACGGACTGTTAACCATAGCCTGTGCAGTATTGTGGGTGGAGGCGTTGCGTATCCACTCCGACCCAAGAAGGGACCGCGAGACATGGCAACTGTCCTGAAGCTAGACGAGAAGCGCCGCAAGACGGCGCGTGTGAACGAAATGCCGGATAAGCCGGCATCGATCATCATATTCCCTGGCGTGCGTTATGAGCGCCCGGCAGGCAATGCGCCCAGAACCAGTCTGGGTAAGCAGTCCGGCCAACAGGTCTAGAACCTGCTGAGGCCTTGATGCTTTTGCTCAAGGTTCCTGAGGCAGCAGGCATTGCAGCACGCCTATTGCCCGCACGGATGGCAATGTACGGACAAAGATCGGCGTCAGATCGGTTTGCACGAGATTGCGCCAAGGGCGCGACCGACCTGGCGCACATAGCTCTCATCAGGCACCAGAACACGCAGCACGATCATGCCTTGCGTGACATCGGTCTCGACAAAGAGAGACTGGTCGAAGGTTTCCGGCATCTCGTTGCGCAGTTCCGACAGCTGCTTTGAGGTCAGGACAAGAAGGTCGGGCACATTGCCAGGCGCGGCCCGATCGCTGATGCTGAAGACGTTGAGCCCGCTGCGATCATAGAGCGACATGGACCAGAAGGGCACCGCTTCCCTCGCACTCACGCGCAGCGGACCGTCGCTCAGGTCAAAGCGGCAGGCAACCGCCCGCAGGAACGGATTGCGTTGACTGGCCGGCAGGACCGATGGCTCCACATTTTCCAGCAATACCGGTTGATAGGGCTCCGCAATGGCCGCAATACGTGACCAGGCATCATTGCTGGCATTGGCGGGCAGCAGAAAGATGATGGCAATGTGGACGATGCCCGCGCCGATGATACCCACCAGAAATGCATAAAGCAGCCTAAACATCGCAAGACACCCGCGTGATCGTTGGCAGGCGGATTTCTTCCACCGCAGCACCGGTGGAGATGGGGGTGTCGAGCAGGGTAAGCAGGAGTTGGTAGGGGCCTGGACGCGTTATCGCCAGCCAGTTGCCGGGGTGCGCCTGGCTTGAGGCCGTGATCGTGAAGCTGTTGTCTGCCTCACGTTGAACCTGCATTGCCTGCAGGGCGGCAGGTCGCCCCTCGAATTCGGGCAGAGGCCGGCCTGAATTGTCAACCGCATGGAGCGTCCAGAAGCGCGCGACGGGCATGGGGCCGTCAAGCCGGTAGGTGCAGCCGGAGACGAGGGTTTGCTGGTTGGAATCCGTGCGGGCGGTAAAGACAATACCTTCGGCCTGTCCCATCGGTACACCGCCGCGGCGCACGAAACGGGCACGCGAATAGGGATCGGCATCACGCGTACCGAGCGAGGGGTAGGCAATCCACGGACCGATATTGAGACCATCGGCGGCCGGCGCTTCCTCCAGCAGGAACCAGACACTGGCAGCACCGCCGCCAATGGCGATGATCAGCGCGAGGAGCGTTGCGAGCACTGTCTTCATGATGCTGACACTCTGCCCGAACTCAAAGCGCCGACAGGGGCTTGGTATCGGATGCCTCCTGCACCGCTCCCGCCCGGCGGAAGGCATCGGCCAGGCTGCGCAGCTGCCGCGTCGTCGCCGGAGGCATGGCGCGCTGCGGGCCCAGCGTGTCGAGCAGCGACTGGCCTTCCTCGACAGAGGCGACGGTAAGCTCTTCCGGCTCCACCATCGGGTTCTCGATACCGGGAATGGGTTTCAGCTCGATATTGCGGTGGGCATAGGTCATGAAACGCTGCCAGACCATGGCGGGCAGCGACCCGCCCGTCATGCGGTTGGTGGGACGGTAATCATCGTTGCCGAGCCAGACAGCACCCACATAATTGCCCGTATAGCCGACATACCAGCCATCACGATAGGACTGGGTGGTGCCGGTTTTGCCAGCAGAGCGAATGCCGGGCAGTGCCGCACGCCGTCCCGTGCCCCACTCAGGCACCTGGACGAGAATCGAGTTCATGTCCGAGACTGCCTTGTCGCTGAGCACCTGCTTGGGTTCCGGCGCGTCGCGGCGATGATCGAAGATCACCTCGCCGGAATGGGTGCGCAGGGTCTGGATGCCGTGGCGTGTACCGGCAAGTCCGCCATTGGCAAAGACCGTATAGGCCGTGGCCTGGTCCATTACGGTCATGCCCGATGTGCCGAGCACCATGGTCTTGTGGCCGTTGAGTTCGGATTCCACACCCATAGACTTCACCAGATCCTGGATCGGGCCGATGCCGAGGTGATCGCGGGCAAGGCGCACGGGGACCGTGTTGTAGGATTTTGCGAGTGCCGTGGTCAGATCCACCTGACCGGCATAGCTGCGCGTGTAGTTCTGCGGTGTCCAGCCGTTCCAGGTCACAGGCACATCCGAGATGCGCGAATTGGGCGAGAAGCCCGCTTCCATCGCGGCGGCATAGACAAATGGCTTGAAGGATGAACCGGTCTGGCGCTGAGCGCGGGTCGCGCGGTTGAACTGGCTTTGACCATAGTCGCGCCCGCCGACGATGGCGCGCACGGCGCCATTGGTTTCCATCACCACGACAGCACCTTCCGTGACATTGTAGTCCTTGCCGTGCTGGCGCAAGTGGAACTCCAGCGACTCCTCGACCGCTTTCTGGATGTCGGGGTCGATGGTGGTACGGGCGACCAGCGAATGGGTGGCACCGGATGGCACCAGCTCCTTGACCTGCTCGAAAGCCCAGTCAAGGAAGTAGTCCGGACTGTCACGCAGGCCGCGATCGACAGCGCTTGCGGGATTGCGCCGGGCGTGGAGTACCTGACCTTCGGTGAAGAAGCCTGCCTGCACAAGATTGGTGAGCACCTCGTTGGCGCGAGAGCGCGCAGCCGGCAGATTGATATGCGGTGCATAGCGCGCAGGTGCCTTGAACAGCCCTGAGATCATCGCGCTTTCGGCAAGTGTGAGATCCTTCACCTCCTTGTCGAAATAGAAATCTGCCGCCGCCGCGATACCGAAGGTGCCGCCACCGAGATAGGCTCGGTCGAGATAGTATTGAAGTATTTCCTTCTTGCTCAGATTGGCTTCGAGCCAGAGCGCCAGGAACGCCTCCTTCACCTTGCGATCAAGTGTGCGCTCATTGGTCAGGAACAGGTTCTTGGCCAATTGCTGGGTGAGTGTGGAGCCACCCTGCACCACGCCATTGGCACGAACATTTTCTGCCATCGCACGCGCCAGACCGATGAAATCGAGTCCGAAATGTTCGAAGAAGCGGCGATCCTCGGTTGCAAGAACCGATTTGATGAGATGGTCGGGCATCTCGTCAACAGGCACGGAATCCCTCTGAATGATACCGCGCTGGCCGATCTCCTGGCCGTAGCGGTCGAGGAAGGTTACGGCATAATCATCCTGTGCGCGCCAGTTTGTGGAGGTAGCGTAGAAGGCCGGCTGCGCCAGCGCGAGCAGAAGCACGACGCCGGCAGCCAGCATGGTGAAGCCTTCGGAGAAGAGTTCCACCACTGCGCGGCGAAAGCCGTAGACACGGAAACGGCGGAAGAAAATGGTGATGCTTTCCCAAATTTCCGCTGATTTGAAACCGGCTTCATAAAGGGAGGAATCGATCCACGCATCGAGCTCCAGCAACCGCGTGGCGCGCGGAGCTTTGTTCTTGTTTTCAGGCGCGCGTTTATGATCCATGGCGGGAGCCGTTCGGCCTTCTTGTCCCAGTGATATGCTGCTTGAAGGGCAAGCCATAAAGGCGCCACAAGTTCCAGCAGTTCCTTATCTATGTTTAACATAAACTTTTCGCAAAAAGGGAGTTTTTCGCGCCATGCGCGTGAATGTTGCGCGGAAAGTAAATGGGGGGAGTGGCTGCGTCTTCCATCTTGGCTGTAATCCCAGGTTGTGATTTACATTGCCGCTGGCGCTAACATCCGGGGGGGCAAGAGTGTTGACAAATGTTAACGGCGCTGTAGGTTGTAGGCTTGCGAACCGGTAGGCGGCCGCGTCACCCAAACAAGGATATCGAGGCAGCAGTTGAATGGCTCGAAAGGCATGGGTGGGTGTGGCGCCCCGCCGGGAAAAGCGCGCATGCCTGGGGGCGAATGTACTGCTCCAGGCATGACCGAACCGGATGTCAGATTTCGGTTTGGTCGAGACCGCGATCCGCGGAAGCCCATGCAAGGCAACTGAGGAAAGCGGGAAGGGACTGTAGCCATGAGCGCCAAGGATAGGTGGTTGTAGTGCCCGTCCATGAATTTTCGATAATCGCGTCGGGGTTGACGCCTGATGCCGACGATTTTGAGGACCGGCTCTATGAGGCGGGCTGCGACGACGCCACCCCTACTTTCTCGCGGGGTGTCATCGTGCTTGATTTTGCGCGGGAGGCAAACACGCTGGAAGAAGCGATAACAAGTGCCATGCAGGACGTAGAGAGAGCCGGCGCGAAAGTGGAGCATCTGGAACCGGACAACTTGGTCAGCCTGGCGGAGATTGCCGAACGCGCGGGAATCTCCCGGGCGGCGGTAACGCTTTACGCGAGCGGCAAGCGTGGGAAAGGATTTCCGCGGCCCGTTGCCCGCATCACTACAGACAGTCCCATTTGGGATTGGGTCGACGTTGCCGATTGGTTGCGCGAACGGCGCCAGTTGTCAGACGAGAAGCTTGAAGAGGCGCGCATTTTGAAGCGCTTCAATCTGGTAGGTGTAGGAAGAAAGTCCCAAATATTTTTTTGATCTAACATCGAGCGTTTGCGGCAAAAATCCCAAGGCGCGAAGGTTTCCAGCTACCCGAAAACGCAGGAAGAGCAAAGGCAACCTGTGTATAACGGGTGAAGAAGAGTTCAACTCTTGCGCGCGTATTCCGTTGCGGCATCCAATGTAAACGGCGGTGGCTGATTCTCTCCCCAGAGCGCCACCGCCATCAATGCAACCAGCCGCAGAGAGCTTGGCATATGAAAGATGCTCGTCAGACTAAGTTTTTAGGCGGCCCCGTCAAGCGTCCTGTGGCTGAAAATACGGGAGCCTTTAATGGCGAAACTCACGATGCGTAATGTTCACATTGAAGGATGTGGAACCGCAGTAAAGGCAACGGGCGACGTAGAAATAGACAGTGAAGGTGGCGGCATCCACAATTGCGGAACCGCTTTCGATATTTCAGATATAGCCGAGTCCCAAAGTAAGCCCAATGACAAGAAGCACATCAACCTGCACCAAACGCCAGCGGGCATTTTGGCATTGAACGTTGCGTCGATGCTTTCGGGAACGGCTATAGGGCGCGTAATCGGTCTTCTCTAGCATCGAGCGCTTCCTCTTTATTTCCTCTCCCGGTCTTCGGATCGGGAGGGGTCTCAACAGGCGACGCAATACCTCGTCTCCTTCCTCCTGGTCGTTTTCGGCGGAATATTTGGCTATGTTCAAAAGCGCGAAATTAAAGCTCGACAGAGCGCAGCATCACATCGCCGACCTTGAACGGCAATTTAAATCCTTCGTAGAGCGGAAGCCTCACAGATTCAGCATCAAACACTATCAGGAGACAGGACAGCCAGTAATCCAGATACGCTTTGTCGAGCACGTCCCCGACAGCTTCTCGGTAATAATAGGCGATGCAATCCACAACCTTTCTTGCGCCCTCGACCATACCATGTGGGAGCTCATGGGGTGGGACGGAGGCACACAGGACAGGCACACAAAGTTTCCCGCTCGCGACAATCGGACGAATTTCGACGCTGCGTGCAATGGTATCCGCACCCCGAGCGAATGGGTCCGTCAGATGTTTATCTCCTTCGAGGTGTTTCCCGAAGGGGAGGGAAGGATTCTCTATATCATCAACTCGTTTGACAACCACGATAAGCATCACGTCATCGCACCGGTCCTTCGCGCGACCACACATCCGCCGTTTCAGATCTTCCACCAAAACGGAGTCCCATTCCTTCGAATGGAGGGCAATCGGTTTATCGGCGGCATCTCCGACGATATCGAAATCGCAAATGTCCCGGCAGGCGGCTATATCGAACTCGACGACACAGCCAACTGTGAACCCAGCATATTCATGAACGGTATCTCTGATGCGGATGCCTTTGAGGCGTTGCGCATTTTTTCCGCAAAGGTCCGAGACACCATTGCGGAAATCGAACAGAAAATCTCCGAAAACCCCAAGAAATGAACCTTTTGCGTCACATGCCGGCCCGTCACCGCAAATAATAGGGTTATTTTCCTTGATACGTCAGTTGTATAATTAGGAAAAAAGTCCTTGACGGCGTGACGGTGCTTCGGTAGGGTTCTGTCATCGTCCGATAGATGGGTCCGGCGGCGGTGTCGGGGCTGTTTGGACCTGAGGAGTTTGTGAGCGCTGCGGCTTTGCCCGGCGCTTTTTTCGTTTTCGGTTCTCGCTCACATGGGTGATTGGAGGTCGTGCGATGGCTGTTGGTGAGCGGCGCGCGGTGGCTTTGCGTGCGCTTTATGAAGGGGCGCCGGTGGAGCTGGAGCTTTTGGCGCTGGCGGCGGGGCTGAGGCTTTCCACGCTTCAGAAGATGGCGCGGCGCGAAAACTGGGTTTCGGGTGAAATGGGGGCGAAAGGGGCGGTCACGCTGCAATCGCGCCTGCGGCAGCTTTCGGTCAGTGTTGTGGGGCAGCTGGAGGAGGCGAGCATGGCAAGCCAGACCGAGGGGCACTACGACAAGGCGCGGCTTGAGGCACTGGGGCTGATGCTGCGCTCCATCGAGAAACTGGGCGAACTGACGCAGACGCCCGAACATGCCGCTGACGAGCAGATGAAGAGCGATGCAGAAATGGCCGCCGCGATCGGCAAGATCAACCAGCGCATCCTCGAACTTGCCCGGGAGCTTGCCGCTGCCGGAGCACTTGTGCCCGGCGCTGACGCCGCGCCAGATTGAGCAGGTCCAGCATAGCTGGCTGATGCATGCGCGACTTGCGCAATATCCGTTTGTCGAGCTTGAGCCGATCTGGCTGGTGATGGGCGGGCGCGGCGCGGGCAAGACGAGGCTTGGGGCGGAATGGGTGAATGCGCTGGTGCGCGGCCTGCCGCCATTCGCACAACATCGCTATGGCCGCATCGCGCTGATCGGCGAGACGCTGGGCGATGTGCGCGAGGTGATGGTGGAGGGGCCATCGGGCATTATGGCCGTGGGGCAGGGGACGCGCCCGCGCTTCGAGCCAAGCCGCAAGCGGGTTGTCTGGGACAATGGCGCGGTGGCGCAGATTTTCTCCTCCGAAGATCCCGATAGCCTGCGCGGACCGCAATTCGATGCCGCCTGGTGTGACGAGGTGGCCAAATGGAAGCACGCGCAGGAATGCTATGACATGCTGCAATTCGGCCTGCGGCTGGGGGAAAGGCCGCTGCAGCTTCTCACCACCACGCCCAAGCCGGTGCCGCTGATCCGCAGGCTGGCGAAGGCTGATGGCGTGACGCTGACGACCATGCCGACGGCGGACAATGCGAACAATCTTGCCGCCGGCTTCATGTCGGCGATCAAGGAGCGTTATGGCGACACGCGGCTGGGGCGGCAGGAGCTTGATGGCGAGTTGATCGAAGACCGGCCGGACGCGCTTTGGAGCCGCGAGCAGCTGGAGGCGGTTTGCGGGCAGAACAGGCCCGGGCAGTTTCGCCGGATCGTGGTGGCGGTGGATCCCCCGGCTTCCAGCGGAAAGAATTCGGATGCCTGCGGGCTGGTCGTTGCGGGGCTCGATGAGGCGGGGATCGGCTGGGTGATCGAGGATGCGACCATGCAAGCGGCCCGGCCGGAAGCCTGGGCTGCGCGCGCGGTGGCGCTTTATCACGCCCATGAGGCCGACCAGATCGTGGCCGAGGTGAACCAGGGCGGCGAAATGGTGGCAAGCGTGATCCGCACGGTGGATCGGGGCGTGCCGGTGAAACCGGTGCGCGCCTCACGCGGAAAGTTCACGCGCGCCGAGCCGGTTGCGGCACTCTATGCGCAGGGGCGCGTGAGGCATGCCCGGCGCATGCGCGAGCTGGAAGACGAGATGTGTGATCTCGGTCGCGACGGCCTGTCAGGCGGGCGCTCGCCGGATCGCGTTGACGCGCTGGTTTGGGCGCTGAGCGAGTTGATGCTCGGGCAGGCCGGCCTTCCACGGGTGCGGGGTGTTTGAGGGGCGTTGGGCGTTTGCCGTCCGCGTCTGTTGAAGGACGAAGGCGGATGAGGCGTTGGGCGTTTGCGCCTGTCGCACCCCCCTCTGTCCTGCCGGACATCTCCCCCTCAACGGGGGAGATTGGCTGGGGCGGGTGTCGAGCCTGGAATTGTTCTGACGACAGCGAGGCACGCCCCCCTCTGCCTTGCCAGGCATCTCCCCCACGAGGGGGGAGATTGGCGGCGGCGGTGACGGCTTCCTAATCGCGTAGGCGGTGCGGCTTTGCAGCTGATCTCCCCCCTTGAGGGGGAGATGTCCGGCAGGACAGAGGGGGGCGTACCGCGCGCCTGACCTCAAAGAAAAATTCTCCAACAGCAAGGACAGAATGAATGGCTTGGACATGGCCTTTCGGCCTGCGTCGGCAAAAACCGGCGGGGGAGGAGATGCGCGTGGAGCGGAAGGAGGCGGGTGGGGCGTTTGTGGCACTGCACCGGGAGGGAAGCGCACGCTTTACGCGAGGCGACTATGCCTCCCTGGCGCGTGAAGGTTTCATGCGCAATCCGGTCGCCCATCGCGCGACCATGATGATTGCTGAGGCGGCAGCCTCGATCCCCTGGCTGCTTTATGATGTGGCGGGTGAGGTGGAGGAGCATCCGCTTCTGGGGCTTCTGGCGCGGCCCAATGCGCGGCAGGCGGGCAACCGTTTCATGGAGGCGCTTTACGGGCATCTCATGCTTTCCGGAAATGCCTATGTGGAACTGGTGGAGACGGAAACGGGGGCGCGGGAACTGCATCTGCTCCGCCCCGATCAGGTGCAGGTGCAATGCGACAGTCGCGGCTGGCCGGTGGCGCTGGAGCATCGCACGGGCAAGGTCAGCCGTCGCATATCTCTGGAACAGGGCGAGGCGCTGCATCTGACGCTGTTTCATCCGCTGGATGACGTAATGGGCTTCGCACCGCTGGCGGCAGCAGGTGCGGCACTGGACGTGCACAACACGGCTGCGCGCTGGAACAAGGCACTCCTCGACAATTCCGCACGGCCCTCCGGAGCACTGGTCTATGCGCCCAAGGATGGCGGCAATCTGAGCGACGACCAGTTTGATCGCCTGAAGGCGGAACTGGAACAGGGCTATACGGGCGCAAGCCGGGCCGGGCGACCGCTGCTTCTGGAAGGCGGGCTCGATTGGAAGGCGATGGGCTTGTCGCCGCGCGAGATGGATTTTCTGGAAGCGCGTAACGGGGCGGCACGCGATATCGCACTGGCGTTGGGCGTACCGCCGATGCTGTTGGGCATCCCCGGCGATAACACCTATGCGAATTATCAGGAGGCCAACCGCGCCTTCTACCGCCTGACGGTGCTGCCGCTGGTGGCGCGGATTGCACAGGACTTGTCAGCCTTCTTCTCGGCAAGGCTCAATGAGGAACTGCGGCTGTGGTTCGACGCCGACCAGGTGGAGGGGCTGGCAGCCGAGCGCGAGGCGCTGTGGCGGCGTGTCGGGGAGGCCGACTTCCTGAGCGATGACGAGAAGCGCGAAGCCGTCGGCTATGGCGCGCTGACTGCTGGTGCGGGAGAAAATGCATGACCGGATTGAGCGAGGCGGCCTGGCTTTGGGTCGCCAAAATGATCGGCGCGGTTGCCGGTTCCGCGATCTCGCTGGCCTATCTCCTGCCCAATGGGCGGCGGGAGGCGGCAGTGCGCTTTGGCGTGGGCGTGGCCTGTGGCTTCGTGTTCGGTGGAACGGCGGGCATCAAGATCGCCGATGAACTGGGCATCGCCGACGCGCTGGGTGCGGGCGAGATGGTGCTGATGGGCTCGGCAGCGGCAAGCCTGTGCGCCTGGAGCGCCATCGGCTTCCTGATGCGCTGGTTTGGCGCGCAGGCGCGGCGCAAGCCTGAGGTGGGCCGATGACAGCGAAGATCGTGAAGGCAAGCAGCGGGGCGGCGGAACGGAAATTCTCCGGGCTGGCGCTCGACAGGCTTGAGGCCGATGGCAGCTTTTGCGGCTATGCGAGCCTTTTCGGCGAGGTCGATCTTGGTCGCGACGTAGTGATGCCCGGTGCGTTCGCCCGCTCGCTCAAGCGGCGCGGGGCGGGCGGCGTTCGCATGCTTTTCCAGCATGATCCGAACCTGCCCATCGGTGTGTGGGAAGAAGTCCGCGAGGACGAGCGCGGGCTTTACGTGCGCGGAAAACTGACGGCGGGCGTGGCCAAGGCAGGCGAGGTGCTGGAGCTGATGCGCGCAGGAGCAG
>Ga0310345_10005779_pt1 | contig 10907 bp, 16 predicted proteins | sample HC15DNA20500_MG_FD_204667 | JGI IMG/M metagenome (GOLD analysis project Ga0310345, IMG submission 204667) | Marine microbial communities from station ALOHA, North Pacific Subtropical Gyre - HC15-DNA-20-500_MG | ecosystem: Environmental > Aquatic > Marine > Oceanic | place: Pacific Ocean: North...
AGCTGATTATGATGCAATTTATTTTGCATTAATCACATTATTTGATTTATCCAGTGGAATAAACCTATCTAAGCCTATAATTGTAGAATCAGGTAATACATCTGTTATCTCTCAGTTAAATGGAGAGGTAGTCTGCCAAGATGAAAAATTAAAACATAAAAGAGATACAATATTAGAATTAGTTCAACAAATGGAAAATATCTCTATTCTATTTAATTGGAAACCAAGAAAAGCTACTGAAGATTTATATGATGCAAGTAACTTAGCTGAAAATTTATTAAGTACTAAAAATCACTAGGAAAAATCATGAAAATAAAAGGACTAAAAAGTCTAAATATATTTGAACATGATATTTCAGATGAAGTAGCCTTATCTCTTTCTAAAGAAAAATATCTTTCGTTAGATACAGAAACTGGAGGATTAGATTTTAGAAAAAATCCTCTACTCCTTATACAAATAGCTAATCAATCTGGAGATGTGTTTATAATTAAAAAGCCAGATAAACAGAGCTTAAATACTATCTTATTGTTACAAAATCAAAATACATCCCTTATTTTTCATAATGCAGCATTTGATATAGCCTTTTTAAAATCAGGCTTAATTACAGAAATAGCTGGAAATATAGAATGCACTAAAACATTAATGAAAATACTATTTCCTCAATATAGCTCTGGTCTTAAAACTACTTTAAAAAATATTTTAAATATAAATTTAAACAAAAGCATAGATCATTCTAAATGGAATAATAAAGATTTATCTAAGAAACAATTAAAATACGCCGCATCAGACGTAATTTATCTCTATAGATTACATAAAGTTTTAAAAACTGCATGTTCCCCTAGACAATACAATATTTATTGTAAATCAATGAATGTTGTTAAAATAAAAACTTTAATAGAAGTGGAAGGGTATACTGATCTTTTTCAATGGGAAAAAGAAAATCAACAAACAAATAAACAAAATAGATTATGGTGGAATAAACTTCTTTCAACTAGATATAAAGAAGAACAGAATGTTACAATGTAGTGGACTTGTCGCTATTCCTTCTAAACCTAAACTACAATTTACACTCTGGAATGATCAAGGATTTTTTGTAAGCTTTAATGTTGTAAGTCAAGAACCAGTAAAAAACAAAAATACAAATAAAATTCATTACTATCAAGCCAATATGTATGTCTCGAAAGACAGAAAAAGATATTGGGAACAGACAATAAAACCCGGTGAAGTTTTTCATATAAGAACTGCAGATTTCTCAAGTATAATCCCAGAAGGATATACGAATTCAATATCTCAAATAAAAATAAGAGAATATAATTTCTTACACTTGAAACAACCTATCTGGCATAAATGAAAACCCTATATAGGGCAAAATGGAAATAATTTTTTGAGAGGCTATATACATGAGCGAATTTGATGAAACTGATTTCGATGAAGATGAAATCAAAGAGATTTTTGAAGAAGAAGAGACTTTGACACCAGAAGAGGTGTTCAAAATGGTCTTAATCAATAAGGTTAAAGGAACAATTGTTTCTATTAAACTTTTTGATAAAGATCAAGATGAAATAGAATTATCAGAAACAATTGAACAGCTTCTTCAGTATATAGAAGACAGTCTTTCTAGTGATGAATCGAATCAATTTGTCGATCAAATCATGCCTCTTATGGCTCAAACATTAGTTTCTGGATTAGGGAGAATGCTTGGAATTAACCAAACTGCCTTCTATCTTTCTAATGAAACAACTAAAATGTCTATGATCAATATGATGGGCATTGCTTTTTTATTACTTAAATTTGTACAACAAAATGAAATAACAATCGAAACATTTGAAGAACAGATTTCTGAAGAAGAGATTGATCAAATTCAAAGAAAAGCAAGAGCTGAAAATTCTGCTACAATAGGAACTTTCCTCGGTATAAGTCCTAAAGAAATTTTACAAGACCTACTTGATAAAGGAGAGATTACCCAAGAAGATCTTGATTCAATACTCAACGGAGACGACGAGTAGAAAGATAAAAATCCATGCCATCAAGCCCACTTGAAGAACTGTCCTCAGCCTTTCCTCTTCGAGATGAAAATCATATAGATTATTGGAATGAAAGAGTTATGGATGATGTAAAAAATAAAATACTTTACATTGTACCAGCAGGATACACCTTCTCTACAGCAGAGAATATACCTAGAGCTTATTACTATAAATCAATATGGAAAAAGACTGTCTCCATGAAAAAGGAAATGAATACTTATCCTTTTGGAAAAGATAGTCATTCAATTCTATTAGAACCTGAACCTCAAAATATCCATGATCCTTATGCTTTAAAGATCAAGATTATTTTTTGGAAAGATGAATCGACTCCTGATATCTTTAAAAAATGTAGACCACAAGATATTGGTTACATTCCAAAATCAATATCTAAAATATTAACTAAAAATAGACATTTATTACTCGATGGTAAATTAATTAATGTTTATGGTAACTTACAGAAACAATTATTCTTTGGAAGAATTGCATTTAATTACGCTCAAACTAAAAAACCAAATGAACCAAAACCTAATATTAAAAGATTTAGTTTAATAATGGAAGATTAATGACATACAAAGCTTACAGTTTAGGGATTGAACAAAAAGATTTCGAACTAATTAGAAAAATTATAAAAATAATTACAGAAGAAACCCCAGTCGTAAAAGATCTTACTTTTTACGATATTAAATTAGAAGAGACCAAAGGCTCAGTTGTATTCTTATTTGGGAAAAAAGCATCAATCTTAGCTAAAGATATTGCTGCTAAAAAAATCTTATATTTACCTGAAACAAAAGACTTACATCATGATGGTGGATCTTATGATAAAAGAAAGGAAGTCTTCGATCTACTTACTGAGTTTAAAGAAACAGTCCTTATAGAACCTATAAAAGAAGAAGTTCTTACTTTAAAAGATCCTATTCCAGAAATAACAATATCCGATTTAAAAATATTAGAAGAAACACTTAAAGAAAAGAATATAACAAAGTGGATGACAACATCCGTTACTGGGAAAACAATACAAATCACCTCAACTCCACAGGAAGGGAAAACAGATATTAATATCACTTTTAGTGAACTGTATTCTTTAAAAATCGCTATGGATGTATTGGATATAAAAGAATTTTCAATAATTCATTCCAATAAAAACATTTAAATTATATGAAGGATTAGATAAATGACATTAGAAGTTGAACCAGAAATTATTACAAGTGCAAAACCCGCATACAGAGATTCTATGGAAGAGATTCTTGCTCTTATCAAGGGTCGTGTTCCAATCATCTGGGTTTTAACTCATGAAGAAAATAGATTTATTAATGATTTTAATAATTCAATAGCAATTCCAAATCAAAGAGAGGTTTGGCTTTGGTCTTCATACCAAGGTCTTATACAAGAAGAACAAATTCTTTCTTTAGAAAGAGCATCTGGAGACCAAGCAGATACCTGGAATCCACAAAAAGCATTAAAGAAGATAACTGAAATGAATACATCTTCTGATGCTGAAAATGAAAACATTTGTTTCATTCTTAGAGATTTTCATACAGTTCTTGGAGAACCGATTCCTCGACAAATGAGAGACATGTATGAGCATCTCGTAAATAAAAAGAAGACTATAATTATAACAAGTCCTCTACTTGCTCATGGACCTGGAGGAAACAAACCAGGTATTCCTCCTACTTTAGAGAAGCAAATATCAATTGTTAGATATGAACTTCCCACTAAAGAAGTAATTAAAGATCATATCAATGAAATTGTAGATCATATGAAGACAACTACTAAAGGTAAGCGCAAGGATACGAAGCTATCTTATACGGAAGAAGAAGTAGATAGCTTTGTAAAAGCATTACAAGGCCTTACCTTTATTGAAATTGATAATGCTATATCAACTAGCATTACTCATATGAACAAATTAGATGCTGATAAGCTTCTAATTAACAAGAAACAATTACTTAGAAAGTCTGAAATATTAGAATTTATTCAAACACCAATCTCTATGGATGAGGTTGGTGGACTTGACTTAGTAAAAGATTATTTAGGTAAGTATTCAAGAGCTTATACTGAAGAAGCTAAGATCTATGGAGTAGAACCCCTTAAAGGTGTCTTACTTACTGGAGTTCCAGGTACAGGAAAATCTCTATTAGCTAAATCAATTGGAAAACTCTGGAAGGTGCCACTACTTCGATTAGATGTAGGAAAGGTCATGACAGGTCTTGTAGGTGGCTCAGAGTCTAAAATGAGAGACGTCATTAAACAAGCAGAGGCTATGTCTCCCTGTATACTTTGGATTGATGAAGTTGAGAAATCTTTAGCCGGAACAAAGTCTAGTAATTTCTCAGATGGAGGAACCTTAGCTCGTGTATTTGGAACTCTATTAACTGCAATGCAGGATGGAATGGAAGGAGTAACTATCATTGCTACTGCAAATGATATTACAATGCTTCCTCCTGAATTTATTAGACGTTTTAATGAGGTTTTCTTCGTAGATCTTCCTGGACCAGAAGAAAGATCTGAAATTTTTAATATTCATCTTAGTAAGAGAAATAGAAATTTTAATAACTTTAAAGACAATCAACAAAAAGTATTTATTGCTGCTACAGAAGATTTTACAGGAGCTGAAATTGAAAAAGCAATTAAAGATGGTATCGCTGCTTCTTTCTATCAAGATGAAGTCGATTTAACTGCTAAAAATCTACTAGCTGCAATTGCAGATACAAAACCAATTTCAAAAGTTATGGCTAGCAAAGTTAAGAAACTTAGAGATAGAGCTACAGGATCATTTAGATTCGCAAGCTCTTGGGCTGTAAAAGCTGCGACTGAAAAGAAAGCAAACAAAACAAAAACAAATACTGGTAAAAAATTAGATATTAATGATGCAGTCAAAGATATTCCAATTTTCAAAAATAAGAATAAAGCTAAAGAGACTACCCCAAAAACCAATAGATTCTTAGACATCTAAAAGGACAAATAGATATGAGTCATTTCACTACAGTTAAAACAACATTAAATAATCAATCTATTTTAAAAAAAGCTTTAGAACGAATGGGATTTAAAGTTCAAGAAGGAGACTTTACAATAACCCAGTATAAAATAAGTGAATCAGCTCAATTGAAAATTGATGATGCTGTTGGTCTATCACGTCAAAAAGACGGAAGCTATGCTATGGTCGGGGATTTCTGGCATTCTCCTAACTCAAAACTAAAAAAATATTATGGACATAATGATGATTTCGTGAAAGATTTATCTACGGCTTATGCTGTAGAAAGTGCTTTTGCTGATTTAGAAGGAAAAAACTTCTTCTGCGCAGATAATAAAAAAGCAGAGGTTGGTGAAGATGGATTCATTACACTGACTTTTGAAAATTATTTATAAGAAATAATTAGGAGATAAATGAAATGGGAAAAGTAGTTGTTAAAATTAATCCAGCTAATCAAGAAGTAACCTATGAGATAAATGGTGTTATGGGTACAAAATGTACCGATATTACGGAAGCTCTTCGTGCAAATAACGAAGAGATAGAAACTCAATATACTGAAGAGTATTGTATGTCTGAGACTCTCCCTGATTACATAAATAATACAGGAAGTGAGGAATAGATGAACGATAATCTTCAAAAAAAAATACTATCTTCTAAGGATGATAAATATAGCACTACAGATTTCTATACAACTGCAATGTTAATTTCTCAGGACTTCATAGTAACAGAAGTTACAAAAGAAGGTCCTTCCAATAAAGTTAAAAGATTTCATTTTTCAGAAAATTCAAAAATACGAAGTGTTGTTATGAATTATGTTAATGGAAATCTTCAAGGCAATATAAAAGATTTTAAAAATGCAATAGAAACTGTAAAAGACATGGTTTATTCATCTAATTAATCTTAATACCTATTGCAGTCCCCATCTGTAATGGGTGGGGACTACAAATTATGAAATTTGATTTAAGTAATTGGGTTGATAGGGATTTTTACGGTAGAAAACTTCCAAAATCAGAAGATATAGAATCTTTCTTTGATTGTCTTTCTACAGAACCAGAAACACATTCTTTTTTTGAAACAATTCCTAATCATAACTACACTGTTCCTCAACAAACTTATCGAAGATCAGAAATTTATCCTGTATTAGTATCTAACCCATCTATATCTTACTCAAGAAATACATGGGTTACTCCAGCTTTACTTAATTGTGAGTTAAATCCTCATAAAGAAAATGGACCTCGAAGATTACCTGCATTAGCATTTCAATTAGATCCTGAAACGATAAGAAGAGTAGCTAGAATTCCTTCTGAATACTGCATGGCTAAAGAGATGGTTATTAAATCCACAAGAGAGATGTCTTCAATTAAAAGCAATATCTTAAATCAATCTAACCATAATGCATCTTTAGAAATACAGGAATTTAAAAAAAATTTAAAAGATAAAAAATATATTCAATTTTTATCTCATCAAGAAATCTTAAGTAAAGTCATCAAGCTAAGAGAAATGTTTCCATTTGAACCAATATACATTCTAGCAGACGAAGATCTGTTAGATTATCTTTATGTTCATTGTAAATACGAAGAAGGCCAACCTTTAAAGAACGTATGGTTAATAAAAAATGCTCAAGATAGATTTACCAGTACACATACTGACATCTTTCTTGGCTATAAATCAGCTGTATTTACTATTGCAGACATGAAAGGAAGTCATAATTTTGAATTCCATTACAACTATCAAAGAGGAAATAGAATTTGGAAGATATTTATAGCAACTATTTTTAATTTAAACTTTGATATTCCAGAAGACCCTTTAGAAAAAGAATTAGTTTCTATTGAAAATGTTTCAACAACTAAATCTAATCTTAGATGGGATAACCTACTATAAGAATTAAGTAAAAGAGATTGAAATGAATATGCCTATCCTAAATAAACTATCAAAAGAAGTTCAATTGAATAGTTTGTTTATACAACCAACCTATTGGTGTGCGATAAATTGTCCAGGTTGTTATGTCAAAGAAAGAAATATTGGGGAAAAGATTGTCTCTATAGAATTAAGAGAATGGGTTCATTTTATTTATATGGTTTTAACAAACCATAGTATTAGGGTTAATGAATTAACAATCTCTATGGATGACTTATCTGCCTCAACCAATGAATATACTTTTATGAAAAAGATATTCACCTCAACTATTCGTTATCTAGAACACGAACATGAAAAATTAGATATTTCAAATCTTCCTAAAGTCAATATGACTTTTCATACAATTCCAAGTTATCTAAAATACCTTGGTTATCCTATAACCAATCTTAATAATTCTTGGCATGACTATATGCTAGATGATGATAATATTTATTATGAAGAAGATGTTATAGAACATATTGCGAATTATATTAAAAAATTAGATATGATTAGTTTCAGTTCTTTGCAATTTGATTTAGTAACTCAAAAAATATTAAAGGGAATTAGACATGAAACACTTATTAACTACAATCTTCTCATTCCTAGAAGAGTTAATAGTTCAAACATTAATCGGCATTTTAAGCATCTGATTGAAGCCTCTAAAAATGTAGACCATATCTATCTTGTTATAAAAAAAGATCCGATAGGTAAAGCTCGTTTAAGAATTGATAAAGAAAAATCAGAAGAAAATATGAGAAATGATCTTTATTATATAGATTATATGAATACTTACCTACCTAAAAAAGTATTAAATAAAATAGATATCGATGGTTGTCTCAATGATATCAAAAAATTTAAAGATACAGGTTATGGTTGCTCATCTAATATTTCTAAAGTTCAAGTTTGGCCTGACGGGAAAGTAACTGGATGTGCTTATGCCATAGAACCAGAATCTCCACAAAGATTTGCATTAAAAGCAACAGACATTATACAAAATATAAAGACAGCTCAAAAAAGATATGATTTTGAAGATGCTCCTTGTCATCTAGTAGAAGACTACGATAGTTGTTTGAAAAAGCCCTCATCATCACATCTAAAAAGATTTTTAAATATCATAGAAGAGAATGTTTAGACTACTTCAATTTAAGGAATTTAAATGTCTGATAATCAAACATCTGAAGACAAAGCTAAAGTATTGTTATCAAAATTAATGTCTGGCAAAGAAGTTCATAGAATATTTGCAGACCATATGAAAGAACAACTACTTATAAATGGGAAACCAATGTATCATTGGGAGACCCATTTTAAAATTGATATCCCTATAGATAACCTTACTCCTAGCATGTGTAAGGTATTGTCTATGCGTCTAATGACCTTAAATCAAGAAGCTGCATTCTTTCAAGCCTGTGCTACAGCTAAAGCACAAATCATCAAGAGAGGCACTACAGCCGCTTACAATGATAAATTTTGGGCTATTGTACAACAGTATAAATCTGAAGATAAGAAGCTGCCTGCAGCAGCTACACTTGAGACAATGGCTAAAGTAGATAATGAAGATCTCGATTCAGCTCAAACTATTGCTGATATAGAGAGCAGGTTCTGGAAAGATATAATAGAATACCTATCCACCTGTAGAAAACTTATTGAGAATGCTAGTATGAATATAGCTACAGAATTAAAGTCAATGAATAATGAAAAATTTCTTGATAATATAAATAAAAAAATGTTATAAATATTTTTTACAACTGACCCAAAGGAATAAAAATGTCAGAAGAACAAGAACAAAACAAAGAAGAAACAAAAACAGACTCTACTGTAACATTAGATGATCTAAAAACTGCTTATATTGTAGGAATTACTGAAGAAGATAATTTTGTTTTTCAACTCTTTGGTACAGAAAAAGGTGTAGTCCCACTTCTTGGGATACATAAACATGCTACTCATTGTGTTGATAACATTTACAATCACAAACAAATGTCTGGAGATAGACTAACACATGAAATTGGTAAAGCTGTCGCTGATATTGCTAAAAAATTAGATGACCTTACTTCTAAAAAAACAGAACATCTTCTAGCCTTAAAGGATGAGAAAGAAACTCTTTCTGATCCTATTGTTTCAAATAAATCTAAAAAAGTTTCAACTAAAACAGCTCCATAACTTAAAGAATTACTCAATATGATTTTATGCCTTCATTAAAAGATAGATACGAAAAAACATATACATATAAAAGTATAGAATTTTACCTGTCAGATTACACTCCTAATCATGAAGAGTGTAAAATAATTATATTGAAATTAACAGAACAAGCCTCTAGAGATTACCTTACCCTTTACAATTCAAAATCTCCTGCCATACAACAAATATGGCAGACTGCAAAAGATTTTATTTTCAATGACATCTATATAATGAGTTGGGGTTACAGAAATGTGACCCCAACTTATTTACTTAATCTAGTCAATATAGACATAGAGTGGTTAAGAAGAAAAACTCGTACACGATTTAAAGAATTAAAAAAAATTAAAAAAATTTAAAAAGGTTATATTAAATGGTTAAGAGTAAAGCCAATGCAGTTGGTAAAGAAGAAGCTCTAAAAATCGCTATTAAGAATATCAACAACAGTATTGGAATTGGTTCTGTTATGTTTGGGGAAGATAATATTCCTCAAATTAATAAATTTTCTTCAGGATGCTATAGTTTAGACACTGCATTAGGAGGAGGATGGGCATGTGGTAGAATCGTAGAAATCTACGGCCCAGAATCCAGTGGTAAGACTACCCTTGCTTTACATGCTATAGCTGAAATTCAAAAATTAGGACAATATGCTGCTTTCATAGATATGGAGCATGCTTTTGATCCTATCTATGCTGAATCAATTGGGATTGATACTCAAAAATTAATCTTCTCACAACCAAATCATGGAGAAGAAGCCCTTCAAGTAACTTCACAACTTATTAAAACAGGTTCATTAAGTCTTGTCGTAATCGATTCTGTCGCAGCTCTGACACCTAAGGCAGAGGTAGATGGAGAAATTGGAGATAATCATATAGGAAGACAATCTAGATTAATGAGCCAAGCTATGCGTCTCCTTACCCCTATAACACATGATAATAACACAACTATCATCTTCATTAATCAATTAAGAATGAAGATTGGTATTATGTTTGGAAACCCAGAGACAACCTCTGGAGGAGAATCTCTTAAATATTATGCAAGTCAACGTGTTGATGTTAGAAGGATTGAAAAACTAAAAGATGGCACGAGTAAAGATAGTGAGTTTATTGGCAATGTTACTAGAGCTAAAGTTGTTAAGAACAAAGTTGCACCTCCATTCAAAAATGCTCAATTTACTATCGAATATGGAATAGGAATAGACAAGTATGCTGACATTATTGATTCAGCTTCAACAAGAGGAATCATAAAGAAGGCTGGGGCCTGGTTCTCTTACAATGAAGAGAACATTGGACAGGGGAAAATTAAAACATCTCTTTATCTTAAAGATAATCCTAAAGTCTATAAAGAAATCATACAAAAATTAGAAGGAACTTTTGTTCCTAAAATACAAGAAGAAAATTCATCTACTAATAATATCAAAGATGTTCCAGAAAAGGGGGCTTTACAAAATGTTTCGAAAACAAGACTTTACGGATAAGCAATTATATCAAGCAGTAAAAGCAAGATTTAAAGCAAATAAACTTGAAGCTTTAGCAAATATGGAAAATTTATTTGAACAACCTGTTGGTGTTGCAGAGCATCCCAATATTGTTGAAACCTTATCTAGTCTAGCTGAAGATTTAGCTAATGCTCAAGATGTATTGAATTGTTTAGAAAATTATTTTGAAAACAAACCTGAATGAAAAATACAACAATAAATATCTATCAATTAAGCTATAAAGAATTAATCTCTATAATTGAATCATATATTTTAACTCATGATCCAGAATCTAATTCTAATTTAGGGCCAAACTTTCAAAAGACCCTTCAAATTGAAGGAGTAAATGTTACTCCTGGCTCTTCAGTTG
>Ga0310345_10005781_pt1 | contig 10906 bp, 7 predicted proteins | sample HC15DNA20500_MG_FD_204667 | JGI IMG/M metagenome (GOLD analysis project Ga0310345, IMG submission 204667) | Marine microbial communities from station ALOHA, North Pacific Subtropical Gyre - HC15-DNA-20-500_MG | ecosystem: Environmental > Aquatic > Marine > Oceanic | place: Pacific Ocean: North...
CGCTGACGCGCATATTCGGACATCAACGCACCATCGGCGGCGTGAATGCGGGTAGTGACCGGCGGCTCATAGGAGGCAAGCACTTCCTCGCTTGGCAAATCCCCCGACAAATCGCTCACATACCAAGCCACGCCTGCCAGCACGACGATGCCGAGCAGGATGCCCATTCCAAACAGGTAGCCGAATATTCTCAGCAGCATATTAGTTCGTCCGTTCTGGCATGCACCTTGAGGCCAACCCGATTGCACCCTTAGGTGCAAACCGCAAACGCGCCCCACACTGACTTCACCTGACAGCCACTGCGGGCTGCGCACCGGTCACGTCAATCAGGGAATCCGCATCCACCCCATCTTAAACCCAAGTGCGGCGCTCTCCAAACGCGCAAACAGGCTGGCTGAGCCCGTATCCGCATTGCAGCGCCGCATCTCAGCCGTTCAATTGGTGCAATGCGTTGAAAATGTGACCCCGCCGCCCGTTTTGCCGGTGCGGCAAGGTATTGCGCCAATGCATCTTGCGACTGAGGCATGATCGCAACATCGGCGCTCCGGCGAACAAGCAGTCAGTCCGCCAGCCGTGCCTTGCGCGAATCAAAGAATTTGTCGACAGCCTCGGCCATCAACCGGGTGATCTGCACCTGCCAACCGGGGTCGCTCATCTGTCTTTCGTCATCGGCATTGGACAGATAGCCGAGTTCGACGAGTACTCCGGGAATTTCTGGCGCTTTCAGCACGCTGAACGAGGCCGATCGTTGTGGATTTTTGATCATTTCGACCTTGCCGTCGAACCGGTCGACGAGGGTGGCTGAAAAGGAACGCGAGAACACGCTCGTCTCCCTGGCCGTGAGGTCCGCAAGAATGTCGGACACCAGATCCACCTGCTCCGGACTCTCCAGGCCTGCCACGATGTCGGCCATGTTCTCCGATTCAGCCAGCTGATGCGCCAGATCGTCGGAAGCCTTCTTGGACAACGTATAGACAGAAGCGCCACGCACCCATTTCTGGCGCAGGGAATCGGCGTGAATGGAAATCACCAGATGCGCATGATGGCGCTGGGCGAAATCCACCCGTTCGCGCAGTGACAGGAAGACGTCTTCCTCACGCGTCAGCTTGACATCATAAGGTCCGCGCCCTTCCACTTCCTCGGCGAGCTTGGTGGCAATGGTGAGGACCAGGTCCTTCTCCTGCAATCCGTCCTTGCCTTTGGCCCCGCCGTCGATCCCCCCATGCCCGGGATCGATGACAACCGTGAAACGCCCCTTTTCGTTCGGCGCCTTGCGGATGCGGTCTCCTTTTGTGGCTACGTCACCAGAGCTACCCAGCAGTTCGCGTTGTTTGGCGGCATTTGCGGCGAATATCGCCGGGGACGTGCGCGAAAGGTCAAGGACCAGCCGGTGATTGCCGCTTGCCTCAAGCGGTAGAACCCGCATGCCTGCGATCCGTGCAGGATAGGCAAGCGTGAGAACCACACGCGAGCGCTCTTTGGCAATGGCTCCGTAACGCAGTTCAGACACCAGTCCGCGTGGCTCCAGCGCCTTGGGATCGGAGAAACGGAACAGCATGGAGGAACTATCAATGATGACGCGATCGGGGCCCTCCATGATGAAGGAGTTGACCTCGATCTTGCGGTCCATATCGAAGTAGACGCGGGTGGAGTTCTCATCACCCGCAATGCGGCCCGCATAGACGACGACTGGCCGCCCGCCTGACCCATCGCTGTCTTGCTGCGCTATCGCCTTTTCGCCGGCGAGTGCAAGCATAATGCATGCGGCAAGGCACAGGTTTGGCAATTGTGCCAACCCGCGAAAGTACTGCCGCAAGCAGACGGAATGTCCGGTTTTCGACGGCATTCGATACACCTCGTCCTCGCCCGCACCTAGCCGATTTAACTTGTTTTCGGCAAGACTCATGCCTATTAAGAACGGGTATGGTTTAGGGATAACGGAAATATCGCACATACGGGAACAGGAATTTATTCTACCCATTTTTGACGATCTGTCCGCAGCAAGAGAACGCATCAAGGGCAGGATATTCGGCTTATCCGGCAACCAACAAACAGAATTCGCACAGGCGTGAGTCCAGGAAGGCGGCCTGTTACGATAACGCGTAAGACGATCCTCGAGTTTGGGAAGTCCAACGCAATTCACCGGCCGGCATGTCCGGCTTGTTCAGAATCCGTGGCGCATGGAGTTCCGCTTGTGAACATGTGCATCAGCCCAGTTACCCCTACCGACAGCGCCGGCATGGCCCGCGCGCCGGTGTATTCGGGTAACGCGGCGTCAAAGGCACGATCAATGCGGATCAGCCGTCACGGCGTATCACCAATAGCGAACTCCTTCCGGGCGCCGCCCGGCCGCAACAGGCAACTGCTTGCGGCTAGTCGCGGCACGTTCCTTCCCGGTTTTTCAAGCTTGGAAATGCTTCATATCAGAAGGGACATGCCCGGTTCCGCGTTCGCGGAGACTGGAAAAAATGGCAAACAACAAAATGCTGATCGACGCGTCGCATCCGGAGGAAACCCGGGTCGCGGTCGTGCGTGGAAACCGAATCGAGGAATTTGACTTCGAATCACAGGCGAAGAAACAGCTTCGCGGAAACATCTATCTGGCAAAGGTAACCAGGGTCGAACCGTCGCTGCAGGCGGCGTTTGTGGACTATGGCGGCAACCGCCACGGCTTTCTGGCCTTTAGCGAAATCCATCCCGACTACTATCAGATCCCGACGGCTGACCGGCAGGCGCTTCTTGAAGAGGAAGCTGCCGAGCAGGCTGAAATCGTCGAGCAGGAGGATGCGCTCGACGCCGATGAAGACCAGTCCGGCAAGGGGCGGCGTTCGCGCGGCAGGAAAAAACCTTCCCGGCGTAGCGCGAAGACATCCGACGAATCCGCCCAGGAAGACGATGATTCGGCCGATGATGCCGATGGTTCGCCAGAAGATGCTGGCGAAGAAGATGATTTGCAAGCGTCTGACGTTGCGGACGATAGCGACGAGGATGCCCACGATTCCGGCAGCGACGAAGATGACGATGACGACTCTGAGGACGATTCCGGCGCCGAAAAGACTATCGCGGCGGTCATAGAAACCGACTCGATCTCGGAGCCGGCACCTGAAGACCCGCAGGACAGTGAGGACGATACCCCTGACGAGGCGGAAAAGGCTGAAGCCGTAGAGGAGCCGAAAGCCAAGCCGAAGCGGCGCACCACACGGCGCAAGGCTGCCAAGAAGGCCGTTGCCGAGGATGGCGACAAGGAAGCGGTCGCAGCCGAACCGGCATCAAGCGAAGGAGACGCCGGGTCCAGCGATGCGGGTAACGAGGCTGAAGCCGACGCCGGGTCTGACAAGAAGGACGAAGAGGAAAAGCCTAGCTCCAAGAAGCGTCAGGCGCGCGGCCGCCGCAGGCGCCGTGGCTCCGACGACGAGAACGCCGGTGACGAGGGTTCTGATGGTGAAAATTCGGCCGCAGACAAGCCGGCCGACGATGAGGAAGCCGTCGAATCCGTTGGGCAGGAAGACGCGCTTGAGGAAGTTCCCTTCCGCCGCAAGCCCCGCCGTCAGTACAAGATCCAGGAAGTGATCAAGCGCCGGCAGGTCATGCTGGTGCAAGTCGTCAAGGAAGAGCGTGGCAACAAGGGTGCGGCGCTTACCACCTATCTTTCGCTTGCTGGCCGCTATTCGGTATTGATGCCCAATACGGCCCGCGGCGGCGGCATTTCGCGCAAGATCACCAATTCAGCAGACCGCAAGCGGCTCAAAACCATTGCATCGGAACTGGATGTTCCCAACGGCATGGGTGTCATCCTGAGGACTGCCGGCGCCAGCCGCACCAAGGCAGAGGTCAAGCGCGATTTCGAATATCTGATGCGGCTTTGGGAGAACGTGCGCAGCCTGACGCTGAGTTCGAATGCTCCCTGCCTGGTGTACGAGGAAGGCAGCCTGATCAAGCGCTCGATCCGCGATCTTTACGACAAGGACACCGGCGAAGTGCTGGTTTCGGGTGAAGGCGGATACAAGGAAGCCAAGGAATTCATGCGCATGCTCATGCCGAGCCATGCAAAGAACGTGAAGCCCTATGCCGAGGATCAGGCGATCTTCTCACGCTACAGCGTTGAACAGCAGCTCGACCGGCTGCTGACGGCACAGGTCACGCTCAAATCCGGCGGCTATCTCGTCATCAACCAGACAGAGGCGCTTGTCGCTATCGACGTAAACTCCGGCCGGGCCACCCGCGAACACTCCATCGAGGATACTGCCTACAAGACCAATCTGGAGGCTGCCGACGAAATTGCTCGCCAATTGCGCCTGCGCGACCTTGCCGGGCTGATCGTGATCGACTTCATCGACATGGAGGAAAAGCGCAACAACCGCAATGTAGAGAAGCGGTTGAAGGATGCGCTCAAGAACGACCGGGCGCGCATACAGGTCGGCCGGATATCGCATTTCGGGCTGATGGAGATGTCGCGCCAGCGCATCCGTGCCTCGGTGATCGAGAGCACGATGGACATCTGCCCGCATTGTGGCGGAGCTGGTCATGTACGCTCCGATACCGCAATTGCGCTGCACGTCTTCCGCGGCATCGAGGATCATGCGATGCGCAATTCGCGCAACGATGTGATCGTGCGCTGCCCGACCAGCGTTGCCATCGACATTCTCAATTCCAAGCGCGCCGGACTGCGCGACATCGAGGAACGGTTCGGCCTGCAGATCGTGATTGAGGCCGACCCCTCCCTGCCCGGCCAGACTTTCGTTATCGAGAAAGGCGGTCCCGCAACGGGTACGCCCGCCAAGCCCGTCCAGATCGCGCCGGATTATCTGGCGGACGACATGGATGACGAGATCGAGGAAGAGGTCGAGTCCGACAACGAACCGGCCGAATCCCGCGAAGAAAACGGTGACGAGGGCGGCCGCCGCAAACGCCGCAGGCGGCGTGGCAGACGCCGGGATCATCATGGCGACGCCGATGGCAACCGGGAAACGGAGAGCGGCCGAGCAGAGCAGCCGGACGAAGCTGAGGGCATTGGCGAATCTGGCGGCGACGGCGACGATGATGATGGTGGCGAGGAGGACCGTGGTGGCAGGCGGCGCAGGCGCCGCGGCAAGCGCGGCGGACGCAAGAACAAGTCCAACGCCGACGAACGCCAGGAAACTGAGACAGAAGTCGGGGATGACAGCGCGAATGAGGATCACTCATCTGCCAACGAAGAGGCTCCCGAGCCTGTGGCCCAAGAGGCTTCCGGCGCCGGCGAAAAGAAGGCAGGCAAAGCTGAAGTCGAGCCCGAGCCTGATGTAGAAGACGACGCCGAGAACGACGAAGCGCAGGCCAGTCCCCGTGGCCGCAACACCAGACGGCCGCGAAAATCATCAAGCGCCGAAAAGGATGCTGATGCGGAGGAAAACGGTGACGTCATCGTGGCCGAACCCGGCGAGAAGGAAGATCAGGACGATGACGGCAAGCCTCGCCGGTCAGGCTGGTGGAACCGCGGTGGCGGCTTCTTCTGATCTCAGTCAGCAACTGAAATAGCTGCTTCCATCACCGGGGGCAGCTATTTCAACCAGGCCTCGATCCGGTTGAACCCTTCGACCATGTCGGCGTGATCGCCGCAAAACGAGAAGCGCAGCCAGTGCCTGCCACGCTTGGTGTCGAAGTCGAGGCCCGGTGTCACGGCGACCTTGGCTTCCTCCAACAATCGCGCGGCGAATGCGCTGGTGTCGTCGGTATGTGGCGAGGCGTCCGCATAGGCGTAGAATGCGCCGTCAACCGGCTGGACACTGGCAAAGCCCAACTCTGTCAACCGCCTCGTAAACAGATTCCGGTTCTCAGCGTAACCGGCTGATACCGCATTCATTTCATCAACACCGTCAAAGGCGGCCAGTGCTGCGATCTGGGAAATCTCGGGCGCGCATATAAAGGCGTTTTGCTGCAGGCGGTCAATGATGCCGATCATGTTCTCAGGCACGACCATCCAGCCGATACGCCAGCCGGTCATACAGAAATATTTAGAGAAGGAGTTGATGATGAAGGCATCCGGATCGAGCGGTAACGCGGTCACCTCCTCCATGCCGTAGGTCAGGCCATGATAGATCTCGTCGGAGATGAACCGGATGCCCAGCTCACCGCATTTGGCGACCAGATCGCCGAAGGCGTCCGGCTTCATCATTGTTCCATTGGGATTGTTGGGATTGGCGATCAAAACGCCTGCCAACGGCGCCTGCGCATGGGTTTCGGCAAGCAGTTCGGGGGTGACCACCCACCGGTCCTCGGGGCGGGTGAAAATCTCGACCGGCTCCAGCGAAAGCGCACGCAATATGTTGCGATAGGCCGGATAGCCCGGCGCCGGAATGGCAACGCGATCTCCTGCCTCAAAACAAGCGAGAAAGGACAAGATAAAGCCCGCTGACGAGCCCGTGGTGACGAACACTCGCCCGGGATCACATTCCGCCCCGTAACGCTCACCATACCACTGGGCAATACGCTTTCGGAGAGGAGCGATGCCGGGTGCCGGCGTATAGCCGATCCGGCCGATCTCCAGGGCGCGTGCGGCCGCCTTTCTGGCGGCTGACGGAGCCGGCGCGCCGGGCTGGCCGACGCACATCAGAATGACCGATTCGCCGGCAGCAGACATTGCCCCTGCCCTGGCGACGAGTTCCATGGCGCGAAACGGCTCTACATCCGAACGGGCGGAAGCAGAGAAACGGGGCAAGGGCTTCGGTTCGATGCGGTTCATTGCGGGCTTCTAGCCGTCTGCCGCCGGTATTGCGAGAGCGACCGCGCAGAATTGGCGGTTGGCGTCAAACTTTCGGCGCAAAATCGGGCTTCAGCAGATAAGTCAAACGCGCCGGCCGCGCGCATCGTTGCGGGATTGGCGCAAATCCTGTTGAGTGCGCCCTTCCGTCCCAAATCCCAACGAGGCCAAGATATCAGGCTCATGAGACCCTTTCCAACCGCCGTCCGCTGTTTCCGCGTCCTGCTCGCAGTTTGTTTTCTGGCCGTAACGATTTCGGATTCGTATGCGCAAAGGAGCCGGCGCGCTGCACCAACACTGGTCCGCGACGCCGAGATCGAGGCTCTGATCCAGGACTACACCACACCGATCTTCAAAGCCGCTGGGCTGTCACGCGGGGCCGTCGATATCTATCTGCTCAATGACGAGCGCTTCAACGCCTTCGTTACCGGTCGCAAGATGTTCGTCAACACCGGTGCCCTCGTCATTGCCGAATCCCCCAATGAGATCATCGGCGTGCTGGCGCACGAGACCGGCCATGTCGTTGGCGGACATCTGGCGCGCCTGCGAGACCGCGTGGACAGGGCGAATGTACTCGCGGTGATGTCTATGCTGATCGGTGCAGGTGCGGCGGTCTTCGGCGGCGAGGCGGGAGGCGCGGCGGGCCAGGCGCTGGCCTTTGGCAGCCAGTCCACCATTTTGCGGGACCTGCTTGCCTATCAGCGCTCCGAGGAGGCTGCGGCCGACAACATGGCGCATCGGTTCCTTGAACAAACCGGCCAATCCACCAAGGGCATGCTGAAGACCTTCGATCGCTTCGCCCAGGATTCGCTTTTTAGCGGAAGGCAGGTCGATCCATACCTGCGCAGCCACCCGATGCCGCGCGATCGCATCGCCCTGCTGCAGACTTTGGCAACAAAGAGCCAGTTCTATGAAAAGAAGGACCCGCCGGAACTGCAATTGCGCCACGACATGGCCCGGGCCAAGATACTGGCCTATGGCGGCAATGGCGGCAGGCTGGCGAGTGTATTCCGGGACAATCCGCAAGGCCCCGCTCCGCGCTACGGGCTGGCAATTGCAATGTTCCTGCGTGGCTCCAACCAGCAGGCGTTGCCGATCATCGATCGGTTGATTGAGGAGCAGCCGAGTAACCCCTATCTGCACGAAATGCGCGCAGAAATGCTGCTCAAGGCCGGGCGGGCCGGTTTGGCGGTCCCATCCATCCGCAAGGCGATATCCCGCGACCGCAAGGAGACGGGCTTGCTGCGCATACTTCTGGGACACGCGCTGCTGGAATCCGGCAATCCCGGTGAAGCCATCCAGCAAATCAAGGCGGGACTTGCCCGCGACCCGACCGGCGCGCGGGGATACGGGCTGTTGGCGCGCGGCTACGCCTCGCTCGGCGAACCTGATCTGGCGCGTGCGGCGGCGGCGGAAGAGGCGTTCTATCAATTCCGCTTCCAGGACGCGAAGAACCTCGCACATGCGGCTCAACCAAAATTGAAGCGCGGCAGCCCGCAATGGCTTCGGCTTCAGGACATTATCGAATATAAGCCGCCCAAGAAGAACGGATGACCGGTGCGCTATTGCGCCCGTTGAATTTATTCCAAGGAGAGTGTGAATGAACTTCCCCAAACTCCGCCTGCCGCTGGCCGGCATGGCCATGGCAGCTACATTGCTGGCGAGCGTTCCCGCACAACAGGCAGCGGCACTCGAAGAAGGAGACCGTGCGGAGATCGAGGCGATCATCCGGGCCTATCTGCTTGAGAACCCCGAGGTGATGATCGAGGTCCAGCAGGCACTGCAGAAAAAGCAGGCCGAGGAACAGGCTGAGGCGCAAGCCAAGGCGCTGGTGGAGATGAAGGACGCGATCTATTCGTCAAAACACCAAATCGAGATTGGCGACAAGGATGCGCCGATCACGATCGTGGAGTTCTATGACTACAATTGCGGATATTGCCAGCGGGCGATGGAAGACATGAACCGGCTGGTCGACGGCGAGGCCAATGTGCGCTTCATCCTCAAGGAGTTTCCGGTGCTGGGCCCACCCTCGGTTGACGCGCACAAGGTCAGCCTTGCGTTCAGCCAGTTGATGCCGGAAAAGGCTGCCGAGTTCCACCGCGCTCTGCTGGGACGTGAAGGCCGCAAGGACGGCGATATCGCGATGCAGTTGGCGGTGGCGCTGGGCGCCGACGAAGCAGCGATGAAGGAAGAGATTGACAAGCCCTACATCACTGAAGCGATCAAGGAAGTCTACGAAATGGCCGACGCGCTCGGTATTTCGGGAACGCCTTCCTACGTGGTCGGGGACGAGGTGGTGTTTGGCGCTGTAGGCTTCGACCAGCTTTCGCGCAAGGTTGCCGCAGTACAGGAATGCGGCAAGGCCACCTGCTGACAAGCCCGCACTGCATCATCGTCATGGGCGTGGCGGGCGCGGGCAAAACCACGCTCGCCAAGGCGCTGGCCGAGCGGCTCGATGGCTCGTTCCTCGATGCGGACGAACTACACCCTGCCGCCAATGTCGATAAGATGCGGCAAGGAATTCCCCTGCACGACGGCGACCGCATGCCCTGGCTGGACGCTGTTGCCAACCATGCTGTGGAGCATCGGGGCAAGCCTCCGCTTGTCATCGCCTGTTCGACACTGAAACGGGCCTATCGTGCCAGGCTGATGCGCCCGAAACCGGTTTTCGTTTACCTGCGGGGCGACCGGGCGGCAATTGAAGACCGCTTGCGGCAACGCACCGGGCACTATTTCAACCCAAAACTCGCCGACAGCCAATTCGATGATCTCGAAGAACCCGATGATGCCATAGTCGTGCCAATCGAATGGCCGGTAGGTGCCGCAGTTGACCATGTAGTCGGCAAGTTTTGACTGCGGCGACAGCGGGCACATGGTTTCTGTGGAAAATCGGTCCGGCCAAGCGGGATGAGGCTTCGGGCGTAAACCCTAAATGATGCTTAGGGTTTTCACTTTTCCGTCAAGCCGATATAAGGGCCGCGCTGGCACGGGACAGTAGATCGCCGCCGCCAGCCGCTGAACACAATAACAATAGCAGCAAGGCCGGCATTCGATGGCGTCCAAAAAGAGTTCAATCGATCAGGAACTGATCCGCAATCTGGCTTCCCTCCTGACGGAAACCGACCTCACCGAAATCGAGATTGAGCAGGATGATTTCCGCATCCGGGTGGCGCGGAACATTTCGACTCAACCCGTACATGTTTCGGCGCCCACACCGGTAGCGGCAGCGCCCGCAGTGGCTCCGGCGGCAGAGACCGCTTCCGAAAAGGCCGATCCTGCGAAGCATCCGGGTGCCGTGCCCTCGCCTATGGTAGGCACTGCCTATTTCTCGCCGGCGCCCGGCGCCAAGCCCTTCGTTCAGGTGGGAGACAAGGTCGCAGCAGGCCAGACCGTGATGATTGTCGAAGCCATGAAGACCATGAACCAGATTCCCGCACCCCGCGCGGGAACCGTTTCAGCCATCCTCGTCGAGGACGGCCAGCCGGTCGAATATGGCGAACCGCTGATGATCATCGAATAGGCGGCGGCAAATGTTCAACAAGGTCCTTATCGCCAATCGCGGCGAGATCGCGCTGAGGGTCCTGCGCGCCTGCAAGGAACTTGGCATCTCCACTGTGGCCGTCCACTCCACTGCGGATTCCGAGGCCATGCATGTGCGTCTCGCCGACGAGAGCGTTTGCATTGGTCCGCCGCCATCGCGCGACAGCTATCTCAACATGCACGAGATACTGGCCGCCTGCGAGATCACCGGCGCGGACGCCATCCATCCCGGCTACGGCTTTCTGTCCGAGAACGCCAAGTTCGCCGACATTCTCGATGCCCACGGCATTACTTTCATCGGCCCCTCCGCCGAGCATATCCGCATCATGGGCGACAAGATCGAGGCCAAGGCTACCGCCAAGAAACTCGGCATACCGGTCGTGCCCGGTTCCGACGGCGCGGTCGAGGACGAAGATACCGCCAAGCGCATAGCTGCAGATATCGGCTACCCCGTGCTAATCAAGGCGGCCTCAGGTGGCGGCGGGCGCGGCATGAAGGTCGCCAACAGCGAGGCGGAAGTCTCCAACGCGCTCAACACGGCTCGCGCGGAAGCAGGAGCCGCTTTCGGTGATGACGCCGTATATATCGAGAAATACCTCGGCAAGCCGCGCCATATCGAAATTCAGGTCC
>Ga0310345_10005782_pt1 | contig 10906 bp, 10 predicted proteins | sample HC15DNA20500_MG_FD_204667 | JGI IMG/M metagenome (GOLD analysis project Ga0310345, IMG submission 204667) | Marine microbial communities from station ALOHA, North Pacific Subtropical Gyre - HC15-DNA-20-500_MG | ecosystem: Environmental > Aquatic > Marine > Oceanic | place: Pacific Ocean: North...
CCTTCAGGCCGCGTCGGGGTTCTTGACCGACCAGACCCAGGGCTTGACCGTCACTTCTGCGAAGAGGCCGGCCTTGGCATAAGGGTCGGCGGCGGCGATCTTTTCGGCGGCCTTTTTGTTTTCGGCCTCGATCACCACCAGACTGCCGCAGGGCTTCTCGTCGTCGCCGAGAAAAGGACCGGCGAATTTCAGCGTGTCGCCGAGACCGTTCAGGAAGGCGATGTGCTCCGGCCGCGTCTCCATGCGAACCGAGAGGTGATCGGGCTTGTCGGTGCACAGAAGAGCAAAGAGCATCGGTTGCCTGTTCCGTTTCTGTTGGGGCTCGGCGGATCCGTCCTGGCAGACGCGCGAGCGGTCGGGCGACTTGCTATCGCGCGGCGGCGCGGCTTTCAACCGACCTCGCGTTTCAGGGGCCGCGCCAGAAGGCGCTGGATCGCCCCGTCCACCGAAAGTTCGTGGGACAAGACCGCCGCGACCGTATCCACGATCGGCGCCTCGATACCCTTGTCGTGGGCGAGGCGCGCGGCGATCGCGGCGGTGAAGACGCCTTCGGCGAGTTTGAGCCCGGTGAGATCGTCGCCGCGTCCGAGCGCCGTGCCATAGGCGAAGTTTCGCGATTGCGGGCTCGAACAGGTGAGCACCAGATCGCCGAGACCGGAGAGCCCCATCAGCGTCTCCCCGCGACCACCCAGCGCTTCGCCGAGCCGCCGCAGCTCGACGAAGCCGCGGGTCACGATGGCCGCCTGGGCGGACGCACCGAGCGCGCGACCCGCCACGATGCCCGCGGCGAGCGCAAGCACGTTCTTCAGGGCGCCGCCGGCCTCGACCCCGCGCATGTCGCTGGTCGCGTAGCAGCGCAGGGTCTCTGTAGAGAGACGGCGGGCGAGGTCGTCCGCGGCGCCTTCCTCGGACATGGCGACGGTCACGGCTGTCGGCAGGCCGCTCGCGACGTCGGTTGCAAAACTCGGGCCTGAAAGGACACCGATCGCCTGTCCGGGGCGGATGTCCCGCACGCACTCCGACATGAAGCGACCGGTCTTCCGCTCGATGCCCTTGGCGCAGAGAACCAGCGGAACCGTTTCGTCGAGATGCTCGCCAAGCGCGGCGACGGAATCGCCGAGGCCTTGAGCCGGCACGACCATCAAGACCGTTTGCGCGCTTTCGAGTGCCTCGGCGGGGTCCGTGGTGGCATTCAGACTGTCGGGAAGGGCGATCTCCGGGAGATAGCGCTTGTTTCGATGATCCTCAGCGATCGCGCTGGCCGTCGCCGGATCGCGGGCAAGGAGCGTCGTCTCGTGGCCGGCTCTGGCGTAAAGCGCGCCGAGCGCCGTGCCCCAGGCGCCCGCGCCGACGATCGCAAAGCGGCTCATGCCTTGGCTCCCCGGCGGCCGTGCCCGACCAGCGGCGCGGCGTCGCGGTCGAGCGGCCAGCGCGAGCGGATCGGCGTGTCGAGCGGATCGGCCAGGCCGGCTTCGAAGCGTTCGAGCCCGGCATAGGCAATCATCGCGGCATTGTCGGAGCAAAGGGCGAGCGGCGGCGCGACGAGACGCGCGCCGGCCTTTGCGCATTCGGCCGAGAGCGCGGCGCGGATCCGGCTGTTGGCGCCGACGCCGCCGGCGACGCCCAGGACCGGCTCGGCCTGATCCGGATAGAGTGCGCGGAAGCGGGCGAGCGCGCGGGCGACCCGGTCGGCGACGGTTTCGGCGGCGGCGGCCTGAAAACTCGCGCAAAGATCCGAAACGTCTTGCTCGGACAGGGGCGCCGCATCTTCGGCGGCTAGCCGCAGCGCCGTCTTCAGGCCCGAGAAGGAGAAGTCGAGCCGTGCTTCGCCTTTCATCGGCCGGGGCAGGGAGAAGCGTTTCGGATCGCCGGCGGCGGCCATGCGCTCGACATTCGGCCCGCCGGGATGGGGCAGTTCAAGGAGCTTGGCGGTCTTGTCGAAGGCTTCGCCCAGCGCATCGTCGATGGTCGTGCCCCAGCGCTCATAGGCGCCGAGGCCCCTCACCAGCAGGATCTGGCTGTGACCCCCGGAGACGAGGAGCAGGAGATAGGGATAGGCGAGGCCGTGCGAGAGACGGGGGGTCAGAGCGTGGCCCTCGAGGTGGTTCACGCCGATGAACGGAAGACTGCGCGCCGCAGCGATCGCCTTGCCGGTCATGGCGCCGACCATCAGCCCGCCGACGAGGCCCGGACCGACCGTCGCCGCCACGGCGTCGAGGGCATCGACCGTGACCTCCGCCTCGATCAGCGCCGCCCGCACGACGCCGTCCAGTGCCTCGACATGGGCGCGGGCGGCAATCTCCGGCACGACTCCGCCGAAGGCCGCATGTTCTTCGATCTGTGACAGGACGACATTGGAAAGGATGGCCGGCTCGGCATTTTCCGTGCGTGTCACGACCGACGCGGCGGTTTCGTCGCAGCTCGTCTCGATGCCAAGGATCAAGGGATGGTTCATCACGGGGTCCGAATTGCTATTTGGCCGGCGAGGCGCGATGTTCCACAAGATCGGTCGCCTCGCACTCGATTTTTAGGGTTGTTTCGGTCGGTCAGGGGGAAAAGCGGCCGCGTCGCGGTGTTTTGAAGGGCGGTGGACGCGATTCCGCTTCGCCGAGGGAGCGCGGTTCACGAATGAAGAGGTTCAATTTTGGCTGACAAGCTGATTCGGATCGGCACGCGCGGCAGTCAGCTGGCGCTGGCGCAGGCGAGCGAAGTGCGGGCACGGCTGATGGCCGCCCATGGCCTGCCCGAGGAAGCGTTCGCGATCGAGGTGATCTCCACCTCGGGCGATCGCATTCTCGACCGGCCGCTGTCGGAAGTCGGCGGCAAGGGCTTGTTCACCAAGGAAATCGAAGTCGCGCTTCTGGAGGAGCGGATCGACATCGCTGTGCACTCCTCGAAGGACATGGCGACGGCACTTCCCGATGGCCTGGGCATCTCGGCCTTTCTGCCGCGCGAGGACGTGCGCGACGTCTTCATCGGCAAGGCGGCGCCGACCATCGAGACGCTGCCCGAGGGGGCGACCGTCGGCTCTGCGTCGCTGCGCCGCCAGGCGATGATCAAGCGGATGCGGCCGGACCTCAACGTCATCATCTTTCGCGGCAATGTGCAGACCCGGCTGCGCAAGCTGGAGGAGGGCCAGGCGGACGGCACGCTGCTCGCGCTTGCGGGTCTCAACCGCATGGACATGGCCCATGTGGCAACAGAAGTCCTGTCGCCGGAGCGGTTTCCGCCAGCGCCGGGGCAGGGGGCGATCTGCATCGAAAGCCGGCTCGGCGACCAGCGGGCCGACAGTCTCGTCGCGGCGATTGCCGACCATCCCACCATGGTGGCGCTGACCGCCGAGCGAGCCTTTCTGGCTGAACTCGACGGCTCCTGCCGCACGCCGATCGCGGCCCACGCCACGGTGGGGGACGACGGGACCGTCTCGCTCCACGGCCTCATCCTCAAGCCGGACGGCAGCGAGATGCACGAAACCCACCGCACCGGCGTCGTCGAAGACGCCGAGATGATCGGCCGGCTGGCAGGCCGGGACGTCCTCGCCGCGGCAGGTCCGGATTTCTTCGAAGGCTGGGCGGCTTGAGCGGGTCTTCGGGCGCTTTCACGATGCAGTTTGGGCAATGGCCCGGGTCCTGATTCTTCGCGACGCCGAGGCTGCGGCCAAGACGGCGCAGTGTGTGGCCGACCGGGGGCATGAGCCGCTCATCCTTCCTCTGGAAGAGACCGTCGTGCTCGACGGGCCGCCACCAGAGATCGCCGAGAGCGAAGCCTGGGCCGGTTTCGCGGCGACCAGTGCGCGGGCGATCCCCTCGCTGGCGGCGGCCTTTCATGGTGACGCCCGGCCGCTTCTCGCCGTCGGCGAGGCCACGGCGGCGGCGGCGCGGGAGGCCGGGTTCCCGCATGTCTGGACCGCAGGCGGGAACGCCGCGGAGATGGGGCATCTCGCCCTGACGGCGGGCCTGAAGCCCGGGGACCGGCTGCTCTGCGCCGTTGGCAGGCGGCGGACCGGCACGCTGGAATCGGCGCTGGATGCGGCCGGCATTTCCTGGTCGACCTGGGAGGTCTATGAGGTGCGGCCGCGATTGCCGGAGCGATTCCTTGTCAGCGCGGCGCTAGAAGCCGGACCAATCGACCACGTCCTGGTGCTCTCGGTCGGCCAGGCGGAGGGTTATCAGCGGATGCTGGCGGCGTTTCCCGAGCTGGGCGAATGCAAGGCTGCCATCCTCGCGCTTTCGCCGCGGATCGCCGCCGCGCTGCCGGCCGATCTCGCCCGCTCGGCACGGATTTCTGCAAAGCCAAGTCTTTCCTCGCTTTTCGAATGGCTTTCCTAGCCTAGATCAACAGCGCAATGTGAAGACGGCGCTTGCACCACGGGCGCGAATGGAGGACCAATAGGTTCGACGAGAAGAGCTGCGCAGCCGGCGAAAACCGATGCGCAGGCTTGATGGTGAGCATGGAGCTGACGCGATGACCAACCGTCCCAGGCGGTCGAGACCGAACAAGACGCGCGGCCAGACGATTGATCTCAAAGCGGAAAAGAAGACGACGGTGAGCGAGGGCGAGAAGAAGACCACGGCTGCGGACGCAAAGCCCGATACGGATGCTGGCGCGCCGAAGGACGAGACGCCGAAGACTGCTTATCCGGCCGAGCCCGCGAAGTCCGGCGCCACCGGAACCGCCTCCTCGGAGAGCGCTTCCAGCGAGGCGGCAAAGACGGCCGCTGCGATGAAGGAAGCCACCAGCTCCAGCGGCAAGAGCGACACCAAGGCATCCGCCCCGACGGCGGCTTCTCCCGAGGCGGCTTCGGCGAGCAAGAAGGCCGAGGACGCCAAGACGGAGGGCGGGACCGGGAAGGCCGAAGACACCACGAAAGCCGACGAAACCAAGAAGGCCGGTGACGCCGGGAAGAGCGGCGACGGTTCCAAGGGCGCCAAGAAGGAGGACGATGCGGCGAAGAAGACCGCCGCGACATCCGCAACGGCAGCCGCGGCGGCCAGCAGTTCTTCCCCGACGAGCGCCAGTTCGAAGCCAGCCGCGAGCGGCAGCACCGGAACCGGTTCGACGACACCTTCCTCCAGCGGTGCGGCGAGGCCTTCCGCGTCTTCAACCTCTTCCCCGTCGAGGCCCACAGGGACGCCATCGGGAACGCCGTCGCCGGCAGCGACCTCGACCTCGTCTTCGGGCAAGGGGGGCGGCGTCGGCATGGGCGGCTTGATCGGCGCCGCGGTGCTGGGGGCGGTCCTCGCACTTGCCGGAGCGTCGCTGCTGGCGGCCAATGGATGGCTGCCCGGCTTTGGCACGGGAACCGAGGAGACGGCCGAGCGCTACGTCACCGCCGAGACGGTGGACGAACTGAACGGCGAGATCGCGACCTTGCGCGAACAGCTGGCCGCGCTTCCGGCCGCTTCCGCTTCCGGCGACGGAGCCGCGCCCGCTGTCGACCTGTCGGGTATCGAAGGCCGGCTGGCCGGTCTGGAAGAATCGGCCGCCGGAATCCCAGGTGTCCTCGAAACCGCCGACAATGCCGCCCGCACCTCGCAGGCTGCTCAGGAGTCTGCCGAGAGCGCGACCAGTGCGGCGACGACCGCAAGCGAGACCGCTTCGGCGGCACAGCAATCTGCCGATGCCGCCCGTACGGCGAGCGAATCCGCCCAGTCGGCCAGCGAACAGGCTTCGACCCAGGCGGCGGATGCTGTCGAGCGGGCGAGCGAAGCGGTCGAGACCGCGCGCAGCGCGCAACAGGCCGCCACCAATGCCCAGCAGGCCGCAGGCAACGCCCAGGAAACGGCAAACAGCGCGCAGTCAACCGCTCAGGCGGCGACGGAGTCGGCCGCTAACGCGGCTGAAGCCGCGGCGGCTGCACAGTCCACAGCCGATGGTGCGACCGAAGCCGCCAATGCCGCCAACGAGGCGGCGGCTGCGGCAAGCGACAAGATCGATTCCGCCGTCAGCGAACTCGAACAGCGTCTTGCCGCTATGGAAGCGGCCAATCAGAAGGCCGAGATCGCATTGGCTGCGGCGAATCTGAAATCGGCGATCGACTCCGGCGGGCCGTTCGCCCAGCAGCTCGAAACCTATGCGACGGTGGCCGGTGCGGGCGAGACGACCGAGAGTCTGCGGACCTTCGCGGCGGAAGGCGTGCCCTCCGAGCAGCAACTCGCCAATGAATGGCCGAGCGTCGAGGACAGGATCAACGCCGCGCTGTCGCCGCCCGAGCCGGAGGCGCCGGTGAGCGATCAGATGCTCGCAGGCCTGCGATCGCTGGTGCAGGTGCGCCCGGCCGGACCGGCCCCGCAGTCGGAACAGGGCGGCGACGCGATCCTGTCTCGTCTGAACGCGGCGATCACCTCCGGCGACCTGGAGGCGTTCCAGTCCGAGTGGCAAACGCTTCCCGAGCCGGCCAAGGAGGCGAGCCAGGAGTTCGCCGACAAGGTGGATGCGCGTCTGACGGCGCAGGACATCGTTTCCCAGACGCTGAGCGGTGCGCTCACGACGGAATCCGGGGAGGCCGCGCCGGCGAGCGCCGAGCCGGAAAACCAGGGCTAATCTTAGGAAGATTGTAGATACATGCTTCGCATCCTCGCCTTCTTTCTCGTCGTCCTGGCCGCATCGCTCGGATTCGGCTGGCTGGCCGACAATCCCGGCTCCGTCTCCTTCACTTGGCAGGGGCAAACGGTCGAGACCACGATGATGATCTTTCTGATCGTCCTGGCCGCCCTGATATTCTGTGTCCTGGTCGTCGTCTGGCTGATCGCGGCCTTCTTCCGGGCGCCGCACTCGGTCGGCAACTGGTGGGAGGGGCGCCGACGGGACAAGGGCTACAACGCGCTGTCGAGTGGCATCATCGCGGCCGGGGCCGGCGATGCCATTCTGGCACGGCGGATGACCAAGCGCTCCGACAAGCTCCTTGATTCCCGGCGCGAGCCGCTGATCCGCTTCCTCGATGCGCAGACCGCAATGATCGAAGGCGATCATGCGCGGGCCCGGTCGGTGTTCGAGGAAATGGAGCGTGATCCCGAGACGCGGCTTCTGGCCATGCGCGGCCTGTATCTCGAAGCCGAGCGCGTCGGCGACGAAACGGCTGCCCGGTACTATGCCGAGCGCGCGGTGCGCATCGCCCCGCATGTGCCCTGGGCAGGCGGCGCGGTTTTGGAGAGTAAATCGCTGGCGCACGACTGGGATGGCGCCATGCAGATCCTGGAAGCCCAGAAGAACAACCGCCTGATCGATCGCGACGAATCGCGCCGCACGCGGGCCGTCCTGCTAACGGCCAAGGCCATGGAAACCGCCGAGGCCGATCCCAAGACGGCTCGCTCGGCGGCACTCGAGGCGCATCAGCTGGCGCCGGAACTCGTGCCCGCCGCGCTCGTCGCGTCCCAGGCGCTCCTGCGGCTCGGCGATCTGCGCAAGGCCACGAAGGTGCTCGAAAAGAGCTGGACCTACGGTCCGCATCCCCAAATCGCCGATGCCTATGTGTCGGCGAGGGCCGGCGATTCGGTCGATGATCGGCTGAAGCGGGCACGCCATCTGCACGATCTGCGGCCCGGTCACGTGGAATCCTCCATGTGCCTGGCACGAGCCGCGCTCGACGCCAACGATCTCGCTCTGGCTAGAAAGGCGGCTCTCGAAGCGGCCGAGATCGAGCCGCGCGAAAGCGTCTATCTGCTGCTCGCCGATATCGAGGAAGCCGATACCGGCGAAGTCGGCCGCGTCCGCGAATGGTTGGCGAAGGCGATCCGCGCGCCGCGGGATCCCGCCTGGGTGGCCGACGGCGTCGTCTCCGACGAATGGGCGCCGGTCTCTCCGGTCACCGGCCGGCTCGACGCCTTCGAGTGGAAAGCACCGATGTCGCGGGCGCGAGGCGACGTTCCGGTGCTGGAGAATTCCCGCGAAGAGGAATTGAAGACGATCGAGACGGTTTCGGACACGACGCCGGCGGACGACAAGACGGCGTCTGCCAGTGCTGCCTCGACCCCGGCCAATGAGTCGCCCAACTCGTCGACAGCGGGCGTGCCGGCTGCGGCTACTCCCGCCTCCTCCAATGGCGAAGCGAAGGTCATCGGCAAGTTCGACCCCAAGCCGGAGCGCACATCGAGGCCTACAGGCGAGGAGCCGGCTCGCAATGGTGGGTCGCCTTCGCAGGCGACCACGACGTCGAGCGCCCAAGAACCGAAGCCGGCCTCCGGCCCGACCCATGAGGAACGCAAGGAAGCCCGGTTCGGCTGACCGTCGGCCGGAGCGTCTTCAGTAACCTCGCACGGCTTGGCGCTTGGATATGCCGAGGCCCGTGGCGCGCGGGGCTGGCGGCGCGAGGCTTCGTCGCAGCGGGAAACCTTTTCCCTCTGCCGGTGGTTGTTCCCATCCAGTGTGCAAGCCGCGACGCATGTCTTTGGGTCGGACCGGAAGGTTAAGCTGACAGTTCGTTTCTGTCTCCAACCGCCGCCGATCGCGATTTGCGGGTCTGAACGTCCGTCCCGCGGCCTTGCATCAGACAGAGCAGTGGCGGGCGAACTGAGCGAGAGCCATCCACCTGAGGCGGCCTTGGGCTCTGACGCAACCCGCAACCAATCATCGATGGAGCGGCATGTTCGAATCGATCAAGAATTTCATGCGGTCGATCGCGGCGGTCGAAGACGAAGGTCCGACCGCGGACCCCGCGCACGATCTGCGGGTCGCCTGTGCGGCCCTTCTCTTCCACATCATCGACGCCGACGGAACGGTCACGGAAGAGGAGCGTCAGCGCCTCGATGAGGTGCTGGGCGAGGAATTCGGTCTGTCGACCGAGGAGGCGTCGAAGCTCGCCCATGACGGGCAGCGCGCCGATCAGCTTTCGGTCGATCTCTATCAGTTCACCTCGGTCCTCAAGAACCGGTTGAGCGAGGAACAGCGGGTTCGGTTCGTCGAACTGCTCTGGGAAGTCACCTATGCCGATGGCGAGGTTCACGAACTGGAAGACAATCTCGTCTGGCGCATCTCGGAGCTGCTCGGCGTCTCGACACGCGATCGCATGCTGATGAAGCGCGAAGCGGCGAGCCGGGGCGGCTTTGCCGATTGAGAGGCAGCTGGCGCCCGTCTCCGCAGCGATCGTCTCTGGACACTGGTCGCCTCCCCATGTGAGAACCGAAGCCGGCCACGCTTTCATGGCGTGAACGACAAACCACCATTCCCCGAGGCCAATGGCGTATCAGGACCACGCAAAGACCGCCGACCAGAGTGCGGCAGAAACCGCCTTGTCCCACCGCTATGTGCTGGACGGCAGGGACACGCGCCCGGTCCTCATCGTGCTTCATCAGGAGACCTCGACGCCTGGGCGTGTCGGCCAGGTTCTGGAGCGTCACGGCGTTGCCCTCGACATCCGGCGCCCGGTCATGGGCGAGAGCCTGCCCGAAACGCTGGACGACCATCGGGGCGCCATCGTCTTCGGCGGCCCGCCGAGCGCCAACGACACCGACGACTACATCCGCCGGGAGCTCGACTGGATGGCCGTCCCGCTTCGCGAGGAGCGGCCGTTCCTCGGCATCTGCCTCGGTGCGCAAATGCTGGCGAAGCATCTGGGGGCTGACGTTTCCTCCCATCACGAGGGTCTGGCCGAAATCGGCTACTATCCGCTGCGCTCGACCCCCGAGGGCCGTCAGGTGGTGCGTCACTGGCCGGAGATGATCTATCAGTGGCACCGCGAGGGCTTCGACCTGCCGCATGGCGCGAAGCTGCTGGCGGAAGGCGAATGGTACCCGAACCAGGCGTTCCGGTATGGACCGGCGGCCTATGCCGTCCAGTTTCATGCGGAACTGACCCTGGCGATGATGCATCGCTGGACGACGAAGGGGCATGAGCGCATGACGCTTCCCGGCGCGCAGGCGCGTCGGCAGCACTTTCACGGTCGGGCGATCTACGATCCGCCCGTGCTGCGCTGGCTGGAAGCCTTCCTTGCCCGAACCTTCGGGCATCGCGCCGACGAGTGAGCCTGAGGCGAGGGCGTCGGGCCGCGACGAGATCGGCGGGTTCGGGCCGGCGCTGGCAGACGGTCCGCTGCGGCTATCGATCGTTCAGCAGCGTGGCGGCGCGTCGCAGGGCGAGTTCGTAGCCCTCCGTGCCGAAGCCGGCGAGAACGCCGTCCGCACGCTGCGAGACATAGGAATGATGGCGGAAGCTCTCGCGCTTGTGGATGTTCGAGATATGGACCTCGAACACCAGACCGTCATAGGCGTTGAGCGCGTCGAGGATCGCGACCGAGGTATGGCTGTAGGCGCCCGGATTGATGATGATCGCGCTAGCCGCCTCGCGCGCCTCGTGGATCCACTCGATGATCTCGTATTCTCGGTTCGACTGCAGGAAGCGCACCGTGTGGCCGAAATCGGCGGCGAGCGCGGCCACCCTTGCCTCGACGTCCGCCAGCGTCTCGCGGCCATAGACCTCGGGCTGTCGCTTGCCGAGAAGGTTCAGATTCGGACCGTTGATGCAGAAGATCGTCGCCATGATGCGTGTTTAGGCTCGCCGGACCCGCAAAGGCAAGCGTCGGCTCCTTGCGGGAGTGTCGGGGCGATCAGTCGAGGGAGAGGGCTTTTTGCAGGCGACGTCGGGCCAGCCGCAGAGTATTGCGGGCGCGCTGGGTGCGCAGGATGCCGCGTGCCGCGAGTTCGACGGTTCTGTCGCTGCCGGGCTTGAGGCCGATGACATAAGTCGCGACAGGAATGCGCGAGGGCCAGAAGCGATTCATCACGAAGTGATCCGGCATGGCGCAGGAATCCGCCTGGCTCAGCGCGGGATCGGTCAGGATCGCGCGGGTCGCCTCGCATACCACCTGCTGACCCGGCGAAGCCTTTGCGAGCGTCTCGTCATAGGCCATTTTCCAGGCGAAAGCCTCATTGCCGTCGATGAGGGTGACGAGGCTCGCCACCGTTCGATCGTC
>Ga0310345_10005783_pt1 | contig 10904 bp, 12 predicted proteins | sample HC15DNA20500_MG_FD_204667 | JGI IMG/M metagenome (GOLD analysis project Ga0310345, IMG submission 204667) | Marine microbial communities from station ALOHA, North Pacific Subtropical Gyre - HC15-DNA-20-500_MG | ecosystem: Environmental > Aquatic > Marine > Oceanic | place: Pacific Ocean: North...
ACCAGCGACTACCTCGCCCCCGGCTTCCCGGGGCAGAGCCGCGTCCTCGCCGACCTCTACTACAACCGGTACCGCGACTTCGATCCAACCACCGGCAGATACATCCAGGCCGATCCCATCGGGCTCGAAGGAGGGCAGAACAGATACAGCTACGTCGATGGGAACCCGGTTAACCGAACCGATCCGCTGGGGTTGCAATGGATCGGCGGGCTACCCGATCTTTTACCTATGGCGCCCCCACGGTATATTCGTCCAGAGTATAAACCGACCCCATCGTCTACCTGCCCAGTGCCAGATCGCCTCCATCCCAATAAGTGCAAACCTTACTATGATAAAATTGATTGGGCGCTAAATCGCATTCGTCAAAAGGAGCTAGAGCAAAGGCTTGGACGGAAATCAGAGATTCCTGGGCATCATAAGGCATTAATTAATTATGCGAAAAATCTACAGATTTTGGTTGAGCAGGCCAAACGGGTCGGATGTAACAATTACGATAAAGAAGCGGACGCAGTCATTGAATTTTATCTTGGACCTTTTGCATAATGTCATACGTCGAAAGAATCGCAGAAGACTGGGTATATACGTATTCCAACGAAGGGCTTGTTGGATCAAAATTTGATCCGCTATTTGTTATTGAGGCTATTATAGATTCAAATCCAAGTTTTAGTTGGTTAATAATAGATAAGATATTAGAGAAAGATTTGAAGGGCATTACAATGCCGATGTTGGTTTTTGGGCCAATGGAATCATGGATGAGTCGTTACGCAAAAGATTGGATTGAATTCATTGAGGGCGAGGCGCGTGTAAACTTACGATTTAAACGGGCCCTTGGCGGCTTACGTCAAAACCAAATCGATAATTCCACTTGGAGTAGGATCGAGGATGCTCGGGAAGCTGCCTGGCTTGCGAGCGAGCCACCGGATCCTAGCTAAAAAGATTTGGTGATGCAGTGCTTCGAATAGCAGCTTTAAATTTTGGATCGATCGACGCCTAACCGACCGGATCGTGCAGTATGGGCGTGATGCCAAGGGCCGGGTGAACCTGGTGCAGACGAAGAGCGCAGCCTCGGTGGGAGCCTGGACGGTGCTGGCGGACAGCATTGCCTACGAGCCGTTCGGGTCGGTGAAGGCGATGCGCCTTCGCAACGGCCCGTCCGCGGCAAACGAATGGGGCAATGACGGGCGGCCCGCAGAGCGGCGGCTCTACCGGACCGCGACGGGGCCGAACCTGTCGTGCCAGACCTTATGGCGCCAGTTCAACACGCGTGTTTTGCGCATACGCCCGATAAGCTTAAGCGTACTCTTGCAGGAGCCGCCGAGTAGAAGGGGTGTGACTGCAACATGACTGCCGACCGTTTGAATTTGGATGCAAATCGCCGTTTCCACGGCGAAATTCACCTTGCGTCGATACATGCTGCCTCTAATCTTTAGCTCATGACGCGTGATTCACTTCGACCGATGAAGCGGCGGTTTCCCAGCTCATCACCATTGCAGGCGACCGCAATGGTGTCCGCGCTAGCTTATAGTTCCGCTGCTCGCGCTCAAAGTGCCGTCGTTGGCGATCCCCAGGGCTCGGGCGTCATCATCGGCGCCATGAACTGGCTTCAGGGCACGCTGCTTGGAACGGTAGCGACAGTGGCAGCCGTCATTGCGGTGGCGATGGTTGGCTTTCTGATGCTGACGGGCCGTATGAACTGGCGTCACGGCACAGTCGTGATCCTGGGGTGCTTCATTCTGTTCGGTGCCACCAGCATCGTTGCTGGGATCCGCGCGTCAGCGTCCGGTTTTTGACCCGAATATGTCCGAACCGCTTCGCCGGGACGTGCTGTTTACCGGCCTTACCCGGCCGCAAATGTTTGCCGGTGTGACCTACACGTTCTTTGTTCTGAACGGAATTGTCACCGCTGAGCTTTTCATCATCTTCAAGTCTCTCCTTGTGTTCGCGATCGCCGGCCTGATCCATCTGGGCGGTGTGATCGCCTGTTTGCGGGAGCCGAGGATTTTCGATCTCTGGATCAAACGCGTCAGCCGCTGTCCCCGCGTGCGCAATCATGCGATCTGGCAATGCAACTCCTACCGGCCCTGACAACCAGCTCAAGGGTGATCGAACGCGAGACAGCGGCGGGTACACATCTGCCGTATGAACGGCATGTTGACGATACCACTTTAGCCCTTCGCGGCGGATTTCTCATGCGCACCATCCGGCTTGAAGGATTGCTCTTCGAGACGGCGGATACGGATGAACTCAACTATCGTGCTGAGCTGAGAGACGCTCTGCTTCGCGCCGTGGGGACCTCGCAGCTGGCGATCTATCACCACGTAATCCGGCGCAAGGCAGCGGCGGCACTCGATGCCCGATTCCCGGATGCATTCTGCCGCGATCTCGATGCGCGATGGAAGGCACGGCTTGGTGCAAAGGAGATGTACGTCAACGAGCTGTTCGTGACGCTCGTGCACCGGCCCCTGCAAGGCCGCATCGGCTTGCTGGATCGTATGAGAGCGTTCGTGCGCACAAAGGCTGAGGATGAAGCGGCATTTGCCAACAACATCCGCGAACTCGATGCCGCGACGGGCGCGCTACTTGCCGCGCTGGCGGCATATGAGCCTCACCTGCTATCGGCCTACGACAGCCGGGAGGGCCCTCGCTCCGAGATCCTTGAGTTCCTATCTTACCTCTTCAACAACCGGATGGCACCTGCGGCGCTGCCTTACGGTGATCTCGGCGCGCACCTGCCAGCGCGCCGGATCAGCTTTGGCCAGAACGCCTTCGAGCTCGCCCCGGCCGGGCAGGAACCACGCCAGTTCGGTGCGATTGTCGCAATCAAGGATTACCCGGGACACACGTTGCCCGGCATGTTCGACCAGCTCTACCGGATGCCGTTCGAGATGGTTGTGAGCCAGTCCTTTGCTTTTGCGGATCGCGGGACATCGCTCGGTGCCATGAACCTTGCGCTAAGGCGCATGCGCTCGACGGAGGATGATGCACTTTCGCTGCGGCAGGAGCTCGTCCAGGCCAAGGATGATGTGGCGGCCGGACGTGCGGCCTTCGGGGAGCATCACACAGTCGTCTCGCTGGTGGCGTCGTCGCTTGCCGAACTGGATTCCCGGGTTGCGGAAGTCACTGCTGTTCTGGCCGATCTCGGGATCGTCGCGGTGCGCGAGGATATCGCGCTCGAACCGGCGTTCTGGTCGCTGTTCCCCGGCAACTTTGGGTACATCGCCCGCCCGGGTCTGATCTCTACCCGGAACTTTGCCGGGCTCGCTTCGCTCCACAACCATGCGGTGGGCAAGCCGACCGGAAACCACTGGGGACAAGCGGTCTCCGTGCTCGAAACCACTGCAGCGGGGCCCTATTTCTTCAGTTTCCACCAGAATGATCTGGGCAATTTCACGATCATCGGTCCTTCTGGTTCGGGCAAGACCGTCGTTCTCAATTTCCTGCTTGCGCAGGCCCGCAAGTTTTCCCCGCGCATTGTGTTTTTCGACAAGGACCGCGGCGCCGAACTTTTCATCCGCGCGGTTGGAGGGCAATACGACCGGCTACAGCCCGGAACCGCCGCCGGCCTTAATCCGCTGCAACTCGCTGATACGGCCATCAACCGGCAGTTCCTCAATGACTGGATCGCCATGCTCGCGGGCGGGCTCGGCACAGTCGAAGCTGAACTGGTTCGCGATGCGATCGCAGCAAGCTACACATTGGGCCCGCCTGCGCGCCGGTTGCGGCACCTTGCAGAACTCCTGCGAGGGCACGACCGTCCTCATCCTGAAGATCTCTATGCGAGGCTGACGCCATGGTGGGGTGACGGCGAGCGGGCCTGGCTGTTCGACAACGAACTCGACCGGGTCGATATCGAGGCCGCGACAACCGGTTTCGACATGACGGCCATTCTCGATGATCCTGCGCTGCGCACACCAGCCCTGTTCTATCTGTTCCATCGGGTCGAGGAACGGCTTGACGGAACGCCCGCAATCATCGTGGTCGATGAGGGCTGGAAAGCGCTCGACGACGATGTCTTCGTGCGGCGGATCAAGGACTGGGAAAAGACCATTCGCAAGCGAAACGGCATCGTGGGCTTTGCGACGCAGAGCGCGCAGGACGCGCTGGAAAGCCGGATCTCGAGCGCGATCATCGAGCAGGCCGCGACCCAGATTTTCATGCCCAATCCCCGGGCCAGGGCGGAAGACTACATCGATGGCTTTGGCCTGACGCCGCATGAGTTCGATCTGGTGAAGACGCTTCCGGACAGCGCACATTGCTTCCTGGTGCGGCATGGCAATGACAGCGTGGTGGCAAGGCTAGACCTCTCTGGCGAGAAGGACCTGCTCACGATCCTGTCCGGCCGCGAGTCCACCGTCCGGCTATTCGATGAACTTGTAAGCAGGACGGGCTCCGATCCCGCGAGCTGGATGCCTGCCTTGCTGGAGCGAGCTTGAGCCGTGGCCTGTGAAGCGCTCCATACAGGTGTCCGGTTTCTGGCGGCGTCGCTGGCAAACCTTGATTGCCAGGGCCGCACGATCGGAAGCTACGGCTATGGCTCGCTTGCGGCACCTGGCTCGGTTGCGGCAAGCGTCATCAGCGGGTTTCTTGCGCTCTTCGTCGCGCTGTGGGGTATGCGTCTCCTTGTGGGAGAGGAGCCGCGTACGCGGGACCTTGTTGGCGCTGGCATCAAGGTCGGACTCTTCCTGACCCTCGCGACAAGTTGGCCGGCCTGGCGCGTTATCGGATACGATCTCGTGCTCGAAGGCCCTGCGGAAATAGCAAGCGCGGTTGGCATTGCCGCCGGCCTCCCCGGCGCCAGCAACGATCTCGTATCCCGTCTGCAGGATGCTGATACGGCGATCGTGACGCTGACAGCCTATGGCAGTGGCCGTCTCAGCAATGCTGTGGTCAGAAGCACCGATATCAACGACAGCGCATCAGGTGTGGCCCTTCCCGATCAAAGCGCTTTGGGTTGGGCCCGCGGTGTGTTCCTGATCTCGGCCATCGGGACCTATGGCCTGGCGAGGCTCGGCGCGGGCTTGCTCCTTGCTCTTGCTCCGCTGATCGCCGGGTTCCTGTTGTTCTCGGGGACAAACCCGATCTTTTTGGGTTGGCTGCGGGCTCTGGGATTTTGCGCGTTGGCGAGCGTTGTGTTCCAGATCGCGATGGGCGCAGAACTCGCGATGCTGAACCCATGGATGTCTGAAGTGCTCCAGGTGCGCCAGGACAACGTGCTTGCGGCCTCGGCGCCGACAGAGCTGTTCGCGCTCACAGGAGCATTTGCACTTGCCCTTGCGGGTACTCTCGCCCTGATTGCGCGGATGCTTTTCATGCCGACCTTTGCGATAGGGTTTCCGTCTCTGGCCGACTTGCGCCGCGCACAACCGGAGCGACCGACAATTGCGCCGGCATCGCCGGCCATGGTGCCGTCGACGCCGGTCGATCGCGCCGCGCTCATCGTGAATTCGATCGAGAACTCGCTGAGGCGGGAGAACGCTGTGCTCACCCTACAAGGCGCATCAGCCAGCGAACGCGCGGGACGGGCAGTCGAACAGACAGAGCACGCCAGGTCAGAGACTATCAGTACATCTGCCAGGCAGGGTGATCGGTACCGCCGGTCGACATTGCGGACAAGCCAGGCCGGGCGCCGGCGGGATCAATCATGATGTCGGATGACACCAAGCGGGCCGACCGCGAAGCAGTCTATCGCGAAGGGGCAAGCTGGGCAGCCCAGCAGCGCGAGAGCACCCGTTTCATGGGCCGGGTTGCCTGGATTGTGGCAGGGACCGCGACCCTTGTAGCCGCGCTGGAGGCAATTGCACTCGTCACTCTGACCCCGCTCAAGACAGTCGTTCCTTACACCCTGCTGGTCGACCGGCAGACCGGGTACGTTCAGGCGCTCAAACCGCTCGAGCGGGAAGCGATCGCGCCTGACCGTGCTCTCACGCGTTCGCTGCTCGCCCAGTATGTGATCGCGCGAGAAGGCTTCGACATCGACACCCTTCGGGATGACTATCGCAAGGTCGTGCTGTCGTCGGCTGATGAAGCGCGCGATCGCTACATTGCATCGATGCAGTCGACCAATCCCGCCAGTCCGCTAGCAACATTGCCGCGACGCGCATTGGTCCAGGTCCAGATCGCCAGCGTAAACTCGCTCAACGACAGCACCGCCCTCGTGCGGTTCACCACGTCCCGCACCGATCCGGGTGGTCAACCGACGCCGCCGCAACACTGGGCGTCAGTACTCACTTGGCGCTATTCAGCAGAGAGCATGTCCGACGCGGACCGGCTGACGAACCCGCTTGGATTTCAGGTCGTACGGTACCGTCGCAGCGCCGAAGACGCGCCGCCGGAAGCACCGCCCGCTCAGTCTCCTGCGGCAGCCATCATGACAAACACCATGCAGCCGCCCACCACCGCGCGAACGGCTAGCTCTTCAGCAGCGATCAAGCTGCCATGACCCGCTGGCCCCTGCTCATCCTGCTTCTCCTGCAGCCGACCGCGACGGCAGCTGCTGCGCCGGCGATTGACGGAGCTGATCCTCGCTTTGCCACAATCGGCTACAGCCCCGACAAGGCCATCCGCGTCCAGGTCGAGGTTGGCAGGCAGCTGACTGTCTTGCTGCCGCGGGGGGATCGGGTTCTGTCGATGGTGATTGACGACCCTCTGAGTTGGCAGCTTAAGGCCGATCCCGATGACAGGGACAGCTTCGTGCTTGTTCCGACAAGGCCGGCGCCGGACACACGTGCCGTGGTCCGGACTGCTTCGAGGACATACCTCTTCTCGCTGTCGACAAACCCGCCGATGGATGCGCCGCTTTACCTGCGGATCCAGTTGCCACCGTCCAAAGGTAACAATGGCGCGGAACGCGATTCTTCTTCGCAGGTCGTCTGGAAGCTTACCGGCAATCGCGAGCTGATGCCGGCATCGATACGAGATGATGGCAGCAAGACGTATCTTGAATGGAATGGCGATCAGGCCATCCCTGCTGTTCTTGCCATCGACCGGCTCAAACGTGAGGAGATGATCAACGGCTACATGCGCGGTTCGGTCTTCACGATCGACAGGGTCTATGACCATCTCGTGTTCCGGCTAGACAAGGTTTCCGCCGAAGCGCGCCGTAAAGTCATGAAGACCCGGCGATGAACGCAGAGCAGCTATCAGAAACCGAGACCCTGGACATTCGTCCGGTCGTAGCAGCCAAAAGCAGCAGCCGCTTGCCGTGGTTCTTCGCCGCGGGGCTTGGCCTGTGCGCCGTTCTGCTTTTTCAGTCACTCGAAGCCCGGCGCGCGGCACTGCGCGAACCTTCTGTCCTTGCGCCTCGCGAGGATCAGACAAATGCCGGGGGCGCAGCGCCCGATCTTTTCATACCGCCCGAGAATAGCGCTGGTGCTCCGGGTCCGTTCCCGCTCGGGACTGCAGTGCCGCGCATGTTGCAGTCGCCGACTGCTTCTGGGCCAAAAGCGGACAGACCCGCACAGCAACCTCGGGGCTTCGTTCCTCTGCCTTACTCAGAAAGGCCCTGGAGCGCGCAGGCTGCTCCGTCATTCAGTCCTCCGGCGCCTGCTTCTCCTGTGCCGACACCCGCTGCCTCGCCTGGTCCCGCAGCGACCACTGACAAGGACAGCCGCACAGTTGCTCGCTGGTTTGATCATCCTGGCACGACGGTGCCTCGCGGCACCGTGATGCAGGCTGTCCTCGAATCCGCACTCGACTCCACACGCGGGGGTTTCGCGCGTGCGATCGTCACGCGGGACATTTACGGGTTTGATGGATCGCGCGTCCTCGTTCAGCGCGGCAGCCGCATTCTCGGCCAGTACAAGTCCGACGTATCGTCGGGCCAGAACCGGATCCTGATCCAATGGCAGAGGCTGACGCGCCCTGATGGGGTGATCATCGATCTCGACTCGCCATCGGCCGATCCGCTCGGGCGGGCCGGCGTGAAAGGCAAAGTGAACACCCACTTTTTCGAACGCTTCGGCGGCGCGATCCTGCAGTCGACCCTTGATGTTGGTGTACAGCTTGCTGCCCGTTCAGCCTCGCGCGGAACCGTCGTTGTAGCCTTGCCCGGCAGTGTCCAGCAGGCAACGCAGATCGTCCAGCCTCAGCAGATTCAGCCGACCATCAAGGTCAAGCAAGGCACCAGTGTCTCGGTTTTCGTAGCCCAGGATCTTGATTTTACGGACGTTGAAGAATGACGGCCGATGGTACGGGGATCTGGCTCCAGGCGTGCCTCGCGCCGTTGGCGCGATTTCTCGATCTGCATGATGTCACCGATCTGCATATCAATCGCCCAAACGAAGTCTGGATCGAGCGGCTGGGCGGGATCACCGAGAGATTTGTTGTTGGCGACTTGTCAGAGGCTGTTCTCCTGCGGCTTGCGCGGCAGATCGCGGCCGTGACTTCGCAGGGGATCAATCGGAAAAACCCGCTGCTCGCGGCGCGCTTACCGTCAGGTGAGCGCGTTCAGGTGGCTATCCCACCGGCCACACGCGCGCATGTAGCCATCTCGATCCGCAAGCATGTGGTTTCGACGCCTTCGCTCGAATCCTATGAATTGGCGAGGAACTCTGGAACATCTTGGACGGATGCTCCGGCAGCCCGTGATGGCTACGCCGCCCTGCTCCGAGCTGATGTTCATGGGAGGCAGAACATCCTCGTTGCGGGTGGCACCTCCACCGGCAAGACAACCTTCCTCAATGCCTTGCTGCAGGAAGTGCCGCGCAGCGAGCGCCTGATCATGATCGAGGACACGCCCGAACTTCAGGTGAGCCACGAGAATGCGGTCGGCCTTGTTGCCGTGCGAGGTAGCTTGGGCGAAGCGGATGTCACCGCAGAAGACTTGCTGATCGCATCACTTCGTATGCGGCCTGACCGGATCATTCTTGGCGAAGTGCGCGGCAAGGAAGCCATGACCTTTCTGCGCGCGATCAACACGGGGCATCCTGGCTCGCTCACGACCATACATGCCGACAGTCCCGACGGCGCAATCGATCAGCTCGTTATGCTTGCCCTGCAGGCGGGGACCCGAATGCGCTGGGAGGATATCGATCGATATGTCCGGCGAACCATCGGCGTAATTGTCCAGCTCGACCGGGTCGGAGGGCAGCGCATGATCCGGGACGTGGTGCGCCCGCAAGGTGGCCACCAGGCGGGACATGGAGCCACAGCTATCCATGGATGATGCGGTCTCGACCCATGCGATCGGCCATGCCGTGGATTGGTGGGCTTCCCTTCTCACGGGAAGTCTCGCCACATCGATAGCGGTTCTGGCGTTGGCGGGGCTGGGTTTCGCATTGCTGCGCGGCGAAGTCTCGCTACGGCATGGCATTCGTGTGGTCCTCGGTTGCTTCATCCTGTTCGGCGCGCCGACGATCGCGCAGGGCTTGATGGCGGCGGCGAGCGGGCATGCTGCCGGTAGTTCGACGAATGAGCCTACAGGTATAAGAATACCGCCGCCGCCGAAGCCGCGGTCAGAGCCGAACCCATTTGATCCTTATGCTGGAGCAGCGGCACCGTAATGCGAGCCGGCTGTCATTCCCCCAGTCGTTGGCCGCCGAGAGGCCATTGCCAAAGCGCATCGCTTTCACCGCCGCAAAGGGTTCATAGCTCAAGCTGTCGGCAAGGTTGGTCCACGTGGCGATGAACCGTGCCACTATGTTGCCGCTGGACATCGCAAAATCACTCTTCGCCGGTAGCGATCTTCCCACCCTTGCCGTGCTCCTCCCTGTCGATTGCGACTGCAAGACTCTGCCTTAGACGCCCGACTTTGACAGCGCCAAAGCGTATATCCTTGTTTTCATAGAATTTGAAAGGATGCTTAAGTTCAATCCGGTGAATTCTACCGCTTGTAAAAACAACGTTTGCATGTTGCTTGCGTCCGTCTACTAACATCTCGATCTTATAGAGCTTGTCTTCGAACTCCGGGCATGGGAGGCGGATATCCCGCGGCAGACGGAAGTTCTTAAAAAAGAATGGGCTAATGCGACCTTTGTGCCAGAATTGCATAAAAAACGGCTGAGCAAGTTGCTTTTCTAACAGAATTTGGATTTCTGGCTCAAGAACTGGAAATAATGCGTCTAGTATTTTCCTATGCAATGACCTTAACTTCCAGTCACCCGTCCCGCCCAAGTGCTCAGTGAAATGGGAAAATGACCGAATCGCTCGACCAATGAGAGACTTCGGATAGGGGCTGTAGTCATCAGGCAGTTCATCAGTCATTCGCCATCCACCTCACCCAGGCCTATGCCCGCTCCAGTTCCTACTCCGATTCCGGTGACCCATTCAGGAGTGCGATCAATTGCCTGGCGCCATGGTGCATACTTGTCGCCCCATACCTTTACGCCACCCTTCAGCCACCGGTCGGGATCATGCATATAGTGCTGCTGCGGAGTAACCCAGCGCCCATTCAGGCCGCCACGTTGGTTGAGCATTTTATTCAACCACCCCGAAGTGTACTTATCTACATATTTACGTGCCCAAGTATGCGACCATTCCAGACCGGTTTCGCGCGTCAGTGTTCTGGCACCATAACGCAAGCCACCGCCAAAAATGCGGCCGAGTCCGCCCCCAACGCCGCCCATTCCGCCCGCAAGGGCGATCTCCCCCCAATCATAGCAGCGATAATCAAAGATACTCCTTCCGTTCCACCAGTTGCTACCCACCTCAATGAGCAGCTCGGAACCTGCACCGACCAATATTCCGCCGCCGATCACGATGCACCAAGGACATTGCCCCGTCGGATCAGTGAGATTGATCGGGTTCGCCATGGCGTAGCTGTAGCTGTTCTGCCCCCCGTTCAGCCCGATGGGATCGGCCTGGATGTATCTGCCGGTGGTTGGATCGAAGTCGCGGTATCGGTTGTAGTAGAGGTCGGCGAGGACGCGGCTCTGCCCCGGGAAGCCGGGGGCAAGGTAGTCGGTGGG
>Ga0310345_10005784_pt1 | contig 10902 bp, 9 predicted proteins | sample HC15DNA20500_MG_FD_204667 | JGI IMG/M metagenome (GOLD analysis project Ga0310345, IMG submission 204667) | Marine microbial communities from station ALOHA, North Pacific Subtropical Gyre - HC15-DNA-20-500_MG | ecosystem: Environmental > Aquatic > Marine > Oceanic | place: Pacific Ocean: North...
GATTCCCATCCAAGTCTGGTCAGCGAAAACACCCTCTGTACTTTCCTTGCCCCAGAGGTCTATCAAAAGAATCTCTCCTTTTGATATGTAATCTCCTTTTTGTCCAGGATCGTAGTGAGGGTCCGCCGCGTTCTTGCCTATAGCCACATGACAATCTGGTTGATTCTCCAGTCCCTTCTCGTATAATCGATCCCGTATCCAGTCGGCCAATTCACCTTCCAACAATGGTTTGTTCTGTCGCACCCGCTCTGCAGCCTTTTCAAAAGCTCCCATAGCCACTTCCCTCGCAATTTCAGCACATCTTCTATGCCCTTGTAACTGTTCCTCAGTCCAAACCGAATGGAAGGTCGATACGAAATCGCCAGAGCTCACCACATCAGCTCCGATTCTAACTAATAGTTGTAAAATTCCAGATGGCACACGGTCTAAAGTCGGAACATTCGACTGTGGGGATATCTCCATTGCTAGACGTGGCTTCTCCTGTAGCAAGGACGTCAGTTTTTCCTCCATTTCAGACCAGCCCTGATAGTCTAATGTTTTCCATGGCCAGTGATCCCAAGCACAGTGCTCGATAGCATGGATTAAAGCGGTCGGTTCCCCTTGAGCAGGAATCAAAGTAAAAGACCGGCGTGAAGTCTTCTGCAAGCTAAGCATGGCTTTTGCTATAGGATTTTGACCATGGAAATCATAAAATAACCACCCATCTAAATCAGCCTCCCGGAGAGACCTCTGCACTTCAGCAAGTCGAATAGGCTCTTTCGCCAAAAATTCCTTGGAATCAGTCATCAGAAAATACCCAGAATCAAAACACCGGTTCTTCCGAAGTTTCCATCTCCTTAAGAGCTTCTCTGAGGAGTATTTCTTCTTCTTCGGAAATCACTCTGATAGCAGAAGGTTCTACATCATCTTCACGCATGTATCTCAAGAAAAAAACCAGAATACTGACGCCAAGGATAAGCATTCCTGGGGGCACCACCCAAGCCATCAGGCCAGCCCCAGAAGTTCGAGGGTAAGCGAGATATTCTTCGCCATGGTTAGAGATGACCCAGTCCACAAGCTCCTGCATTGATCCACCTTCACCTGCCATCACCTGCAGACTATCTCTCAACAGAGCTCCCTGCAGAGATGTGCAAACTTCTAGCATCAGGCCTGGGCAGTATGGTGACTTCAATCTTGAAATGGCCTCTTCAGCAACCGGATGAGGTTCTATTGGATTACTCAACAGTTCCTGTTGCATCCCTGCAGAAAGATCCCCTACACGTAAAGCCAATAAGCAAATAAACCAGATTAGGACCGATTTCGAGATTTTCTCTTTCATCATGACAACATCCATATTGGAATTTGGGAACACTACACCACGATGACCACCCACTTAATCTAATTAAAAAACTCCAGCCGATCCTAATTTATCAATCTCAGCCCACCGCCGCGAGTGCTCGTAAAACAGCCTTCACACCCAAACCAGTCCTCTTCGGATCGTAGCCGCCTTCTAATGCTGCTACGATACCACATCCCTTTGGCGCACACCGGATGACTTCGCTGGTCAAGAAATGTAGATCTTCTGGTTCTAGGCATAAATCTCCTAGCGGATCTCCTTCCATTACGTCAAATCCCGCAGAAATCAAAATGAAATCAGGTTCGAACGATTGTAACACCTGCTCAAGATTCTCCAAGAAAAGACCGCAATACGCAAGTGCGGAGGTCCTAGCTTTTACAGGAAGGTTCCGTGTTAGTCCTAGCCCTGCACCTTCTCCAATCTCACCTGCTGTTCCAGAGCCTGGAAAATGTGGCCATTGATGAAGCGAAAAATAATAAACTGATCCATCATCATAAAAAATGTCCTGAGTTCCATTACCATGATGTACATCCCAGTCGATGATAAGCACCTTCCTAACCTTACGATTCTCCTGTAACCAACGTACCGCTATTGCCACATGGTTAATAAGACAAAAACCCATAGCTCGCTCTGCAGTAGCGTGATGCCCTGGAGGACGAGTTGCAACAAAAGCGGTCGAAAGTTCTTTATCATTCACCATTCTGACCGCCGTGATCAGTGCAGCACTAGAACCGCAAGCTGCTTTCCAAGAATTAGGAGAAACGATTGTGTCAGGATCAAGTGAAACCAATCGGGATTCTCTAGTGGCTATTCCAACAGCACCTCGAAAATTTCCCAGATGTAGTTCTGTGTGAACACGAAGAAGATCTTCCTCCTGTATGTTTCCTGGTTCGACTTGAATTACTCTCCCATCTAAAGCCAACAAATCTTGTCCCACCGACGAAGCAATTGCCCTGAGTCGTCCTTGATGTTCAGGATGACCCCATCCAGTATCGTGCAGCGAGGCATCTGAGTGGATGAGAAATCCAACTGGGAGGAAGCGGCTATTGGGACCAGTCAATTAATTCTGCAGGCCTGCTTCTGCAATCCGCTCCTGAAGTGTTCGGACCGAATAAATTCTCGAACGCAAAGCAATTAAAGCATCGCAGGCTGCACTAGTCGCTGACATTGTGGTGAAGTAAGGAATCTTATGAGAGATAGCCGCCCTACGCATCGAATAGTCATCATATTGTGATTGTTTTCCTAGAGGTGTATTGATCAATAGGTCAACCTCCCCTGAAACTATGTGATCAACTATGTGTGGACGACCTTCTCCTACCTTATATACCGATTCCGATGGGACACCCCTATTTTTCAAATAATGATGTGTCCCTTCGGTAGCCCATATATCAAATCCCATATCGTGAAATCTACGTAAAATCGGGACCACTGTTCCCTTATCTCTGTCATTGACGGTGACAATCAATGTACCACCCTTGACTGGGAGTAAATTGTCACAAGATGCCTGAGCTTTGGCTATGGCCATTCCAAAAGATTCATCGATTCCCATCACCTCACCTGTCGATTTCATTTCTGGACCTAATAATATGTCCCCCTCAAACCGACTAAATGGGAAAACGGCCTCTTTCACGGCAACAGTCGAAGTAGTTTTCGGCTCCGAGATCTTTAGATCTTTCAGTTTCTCCCCCACTATGACTTGTGCAGCAACCCTACCTAGAGAAAGACCAGTTGCCTTGCTGACAAAAGGAACCGTCCTCGAAGCCCGAGGGTTCACTTCTATCACGTACACAACTCCGTCTTTAATAGCATACTGCACGTTAAGTAACCCTACTACTCCGAGTTCGAGTGCGAATTTCTTTGTTTGGTCCCTTATTTGGTCTATCTCGTCTGGGTTTAGTAGGTACGGCGGCAACACACATGCCGAATCGCCAGAGTGGACTCCTGCACCCTCAATATGCTGCATGATACCTCCTATCACGACTTCTTCCCCGTCACATAATGCATCTACATCCGCTTCAAAAGCATCCTCTATGAAACGATCTATTAGAACAGGATGATCTGGAGAAACCTTTATTGCCCGATCAAAATAACCCTCCAGCGAGCCACTGTCGTAAACGATCTCCATACCACGACCACCCAAGACATAACTAGGGCGCACCAGTAGTGGATAACCCACCTTTGCAGCTACAGCCAACGCTTCCTCTTGGCTCCTGGCTATTCCATTCTCAGGCGGCGTTGCACCGACTAGCTGGCATACTTCCTCAAAACGCTCTCTGTCTTCGGCACGATCGATAGCATCTACGGAAGTCCCTAATATGTTCACCCCAGCCTCAGATAAAGCACGGGCTAGGTTAAGTGGCGTTTGACCTCCCAGTTGGACTATGACCCCTTCTGGTTGCTCTTTGATTACGACTTCCAAGACATCCTCAAACGTGAGAGGCTCAAAATAAAGTTTGTCACTGACGTCAAAGTCGGTTGAAACAGTCTCTGGATTTGAGTTGATCATTATAGTTTCATACCCAGAGGCCCTGAGCGACATGACTGCCTGTACACAACAGTAGTCAAACTCTATCCCCTGACCGATACGATTGGGGCCACTCCCAAGAATTACGACTTTACGGTTATCTGACGGATTGGATTCGTCGAAGTCCTCATACGAAGAGTAGTAGTAAGGAGTCTCAGCGGGGAATTCCCCTGCACAGGTGTCAACTACGTTGTAACTAGGATGAATACCAAATTTGTGGCGCCTCAGTCGGACTTCGGTTTCATTTTCACCCCTTAGACTTGCAAGCTGAGCATCCGAAAATCCATTTCTTTTCATCAGCTTTAAATCTTCAATTTCGACATTGTCCAAGCCTTGATATCGCGACTCCATACGAATGATTCCAACAAGTTGATAAAGGAACCATCGATCAATCTTAGACGCTCCATAAATGTCTTCCATGGCTTTCGCGAATTCGACATCTCCTTTCTGATCCATGGCCAGAGCAAGTGCACGCTTCAGTTGGAATGGTCTATCTGGCGTTGGAATTCTGATTTTAGATAGGACCTCTACAAAGTCATCAGATGTCAATCCGTCATCCTCTAAGCAGGCTCCTTCCATCCAGCCTGATCGGCCAATCTCAAGTCCCCTGATGCCTTTTTGCCAGGCAGACTTGAAAGTTCGACCGATAGCCATTGTTTCACCAACTGCTTTCATTTGTACTCCAAGAACCCGACTGGCTTCTGGGAATTTTTCGAAAGCGAAACGGGGGAATTTGACGACAACATAATCCAGAGTCGGTTCGAAGGATGCTGGAGTCGTCTGAGTAATGTCGTTCGGTAGCTCATTCAGCAAATAACCCACAGCCAATTTTGCACCAACTCTAGCTATAGGGAAACCTGTTGCTTTTGAAGCTAGTGCTGACGACCGGGATACTCTCGGGTTCATCTCTACAACTAACATTTCGCCAGTGATGGGGTCAATAGAGAATTGGATGTTGCAACCTCCAGCCTCCACCCCAATTTCCCGAATGATTGCGATTGCTGCATTCCGCATCTTCTGATATTCGACATCCGAGAGAGTCTGTGACGGAGCTACAGTGATGGAATCCCCAGTATGAACTCCCATCGGGTCAAAATTTTCTATCGAACAGACGACTATGACGTTGTCGGAGGCATCGCGTACGACTTCCAATTCATATTCTTTAGCTCCTATCACACTCCTATCTATAAGTACTTCTGTAATAGGAGAAGCTTCCAATCCCTGAGCGACAAACTCCTTAAGTTCTTGAGAATTATAAGCAATCGCACCGCCTGTCCCACCCATCGTAAAACTCGGTCTGATTATAGCTGGATAACCTACTTCATCAATTATGCCGAAAGCGTCGTCAATTGTCTTAGCGAAGCCACCGTGTGGCACAGATAGACCGACACGATGCATAGCAGCCGTAAATTGTTCTCTATCTTCGGCCATCTGTATTGATCTTGCATTGGCCCCAATCAATTCCACTCCATATTTTTCCAGAACTCCATTCTCAGTCAGAGTCATGGCAATATTCAACGCCGTTTGACCACCCATAGTAGGAAGCAGTGCGTCAGGTTTTTCTCTTGCAATCACTCTCTCGACCCAATCCGGCGTTAATGGTTCGACGTAGGTCCTGTCTGCCAGATCGGGATCCGTCATTATCGTGGCAGGATTGGAATTGACCAAAATTACCTTATAGCCATCCTCCTTCAGAGCACGAACTGCTTGTGTCCCGGAATAATCGAATTCACAGGCCTGCCCAATAATTATCGGGCCAGATCCCAATATCAGTATAGAATCAAGGTCAGTACGTCTAGGCAACGGAAAGAGTCTCAGGTTTCAGGGTACGAATCCAAACAAAAAATCATTAACACCGGGGAAGAAACTACCCTAAATCCTCCCTGAGGCAACACCGACATCGCCAGGTTCGTCCTACTTTCTCTTGGTTGATTCTTTTCGGACAGCTGTGACAAGTGCAAATAGAAATCCCCCCCAAACGAAACCCAGAACCAGGACCATCGTGACTACCGTAGATGCCGTCATAAGTTATACAACCCCTATTAAGTCAATTTTATCCAAAATAGCTATGACCGGTCACTAGCTCGAATTTCAAGGACCTCAGCAATCTCTTTCAGTGCTTCTATGACATTACTAATATGCTCGGCTCGATCAATGTCTAAAAGTTCTATTCCCCGAGAAACCTGGCTTCTGTCAACACCAGCAGCAAATGCTTTATCCTTAAATTTCTTCACAACAGATTTGGGCTTTAAGTCATCTATACCATTCGGTCTGACCAAGCAACAAGCATACACCAATCCTGACAACTCATCACATGCAAAAAGAACCTTGTCTAACAATGTTTGTGGTTCCGTGCCGGTCAGTTCGGGAGCGTGTGCTCGGATCGCCTGTAACACTTCACTTGGATAACCTAACCGTTCAAGTTCGACCAATCCTACTTGAGGATGTTCATCTGGGAACTTTTCCCAATCAAGATCATGTAAGAGTGCCGCGGCTCCCCATACATCCTGGTCTTCACCATAGATCCGAGCATAGTACCGGACCGCGGCTTCGACGGCCAACATATGTTTTCTCAGTCCTAGATTTTGAACCCACTTCTCCAAGAGCTCTATAGAAGCCTTACGATCGACCAGCATATCACCCACACCCAACTCCTGTTGAAATCTCTTCTCCTGACATTACGTCCAAGCTCAGCACAAAGCTCCACTAGGTCAAGCTCGGTCTTATTAAAACACTCAGTTCGGTAAAAATGGCACCTTTTGAAAAAGATCAAATCGTCGCAGAAGGGCATAAGTCGGACATCATACAAAGCTGACATTGAGGCCTTCTAGCATAGCAAATATTCCGACCATGAAAGATGAACAGATGTGAAAGGATAGTCCAACTGTCTTGCGGAAATAACTGTATAAGATCTTTTTCGACTTTCTCTGGATTCACTTCTCTAGTCAAAGCAAGAAGCTTCGATAGGCGCTTCACGTGAGTATCCACCACAACTCCTATGTTGATCCCGAAAGCATTTCCCAGAATTACATTTGCTGTTTTGCGTCCAACTCCAGGAAGGGCCGTTAGATCTTCCATTGTCCTAGGAACTTTGCCGTTATGGCTCTCCACAATTCCTCGGGAAAACCCTATAATATTCTTAGTTTTCCTTCGAAAGAATCCAGTCGAGTGAATCAATTTCTCAACATCGCCCTGATCGGCTATCGCCAAATGATCTGGGGTTGGGTACCCCGCAAACAATTTCGGAGTTACCATATTCACACGTTCATCTGTAGTTTGTGCAGAAAGAATGGTAGCAACGCCCAGTTGAAATGGCCCCTCATGTTCTAACGCACAATGTGCATCAGGATACTCCTGTGAGAGGAGGTCAAAAATCTGAAGAGACCTCTCACGTTTAGATTTTTTGGATTCCCTAAACAATACCTAACTCCCTAGGACAGATCTTTCTGATTTAGGAGACTACTCGACAGGCTCTTCCCCATCCAAAGCACGCCTTCCTGGATCTGATGAAAATTTTGACATCAACATTTTCTTGCTCAACCATTTATTCGAAGCTACAAGCACAGTCAAAACAATGGACCACTGAATTAGAACAGTCCCAATGTTCAAAGGTGAAAACAGAGTCCACGTTTCACGAAAAGATTCTCCCTGGACTTGATACAACCACCAAATCATTAGTACGACAGACTCTACCATCACAAATCTAATCGCCCAATCCCACCAAGACCCTATATGTATATCCGAATCACCAGTATTAATATACCGTTCCCTCCATTCACTTACTCCATACTTCAGAACTGCAAAGGCAAAGAAAAACCCCGATAACATCAGGCCGACCCCCCAAACCCAATCTTGATTGGCAAAGAAAGGACCAGCCCCAGGAGTACCTGTCCAATTCAAAGCACTCGGAACACCGAAGAGGAACCCAGCTATCCCAACCAAAGCTATGGCCCGAGACCGACTCATCCCCAGGTCAATCAATATTCTACTGGGCAATTCAATTAGAGCTACCAAAGAGGTCCAGGCAGCAAAAAGCAAGGCTAAGAAGAACAACGTCATGAAAAAGCGACCACCTGGAATTAGAGAGAATAACTGTGGAACCCAAATGAAAGTTAAACCCTCATTGCCCGCACCTACTATTTGCTCAGACGCGTCGGGCATCACCGAAAAAACAGTCCCTAAGACCATAATTCCCGCAAGGAGTGAAATAGCATTATTTCCAAAGCCGATTACGAACGCATTTAAGGCTGTATCTTCCCTCCTCCTCATGTAAACTGCGTAAGTGAGTACCAATCCCCAACCGGCTCCAGTATCCCAAGCATTTTGAGTCAAAGCCTCCAACCAAATTTTGACATCAGTCAGTTCGGACAGATCGGGGGTAAAAAGGAAAGCTACACCCTCCATTGCCCCAGGTAGCGTCACCGCACGAACTGCTAAAATAACGATCAATATAATGAGCCCGGGAATCAATATCTTAGTCGCTCTTTCTATTCCCTTCACTCCCTTAGAAACCACCAAAATCGCTAATCCCATAGCTATTGCATGAGTCAGAACAGCCCCTGGTGTACCCGCAAAATCCTCCCAAAAAGCTTCTGGTATCGGGGTCGGAATCTCTCCTTTCAAGCTGGCCAGAAAAAACCTGAGAGTCCAGCCCATCACCACACTGTAATAACACATTATTGCTGCCGCGACGAATGCCACCCAGCTACCCATCCACGTGAACTTCACACCGACAGTTTTCATGAAAGCCCCGATAGCTCCCGATCGTGTCGCCTTGCCCATACCAAATTCTAAAATCAAGAGTGGAACAGACCACAGCATCAGAAAAACCAACCAAGCTACCAAAAATGATCCGCCACCGTTAGACGCGGCCACTCGAGGAAATCTCCAGATATTACCAGTACCCACTGCCATGCCAAGCATGGCTAAGAGCATTCCCCAACGAGAACTGAAAACTTCTGTTTTCGGAGCCAATACTACCTCCAGTTTTTACGTGAACGAAATAAGACCATGTTCGCTCATCTGATGTCTGAAATCCAGAGAATCCAACCCCTATAAACTGAGCTAAACCTTCAATAAATGATCGGAAACCCACTTGCACACCATCTCCATTGCTATTCTTTCTTGGTTCAGTGAATCCCGATCACGGATGGTCACTGTTCCGTCCTCCAATGTCTGTTTGTCAACAGTGACACACCAAGGTGTGCCCGCTTCATCTTGCCTCCTATATCGCCTGCCTATTGATCCTGACATATCGCAGAAGGAAGGTATAGCGGCATTTCTAAGATCTTCATACAAACCATCTGCTAATTCTGGCAGTCCCTCTTTTTTCATCAAGGGAAAAACGGCAACTTTCGTGGGAGCTATTCTCGGATCAAGGCTGAGGAATACTCTTTCCACTCCATCTACATTTTCTTCGGTATAAGCGTCCAACAAAGCTATCAGTACCGTCCTTTCCACACCTACTGCAGTTTCAACAACATATGGAAGGAAGCGTTTATTCCCCGCGGGATCGATATATTCCAATCTTTTTCCAGAGTGCTCTTGGTGACGTTTCAGATCGAAATCCGTCCTACTATGGACACCCTCGAATTCCTGCCATCCAAATGGGAACTCATATTCTATATCCACAGCTTTTTTTGCATAGTGAGCCAACTCGTCTTTTCCATGTTCGTGGACTCTCAATTTCTTTTCGGCAATGCCTAAAGAGTGGCTCCATTCCAACCTGGCGCTTAGCCAGTACTCGAACCATTCGTCATCTGTACCTGGTTCCACGAAAAATTGCATTTCCATCTGTTCAAATTCACGAGTCCGAAAAATAAAATTTCCTGGAGTAATTTCATTTCGAAATGCCTTGCCAATTTGAGCAATACCAAAGGGTACCTTCTGACGTGCTGAATTGTGAACGTTGATAAAATTCACATAGGCACCCTGTGCAGTCTCTGGTCTCAAGAAAACAGTTGATGCTTCATCTTCGACTGGTCCCATGAAGGTTTTAAACATCAGATTGAACATTCTAGGGTCACCGAACACCTCTGTTTTTCCACAAGTTGGGCACTGATCCTCATCAACACCCGGAGTGTCGGTTCGAAAACGACGATGGCAGTTAGAACATTCTACCAAAGGATCTGTAAAACCGTCCAAATGCCCCGAAGCTTCCCAAACTTTAGGATTCATAAGAATAGACGAATCCAAACCCTCTACGTCATCTCTTCGGTGGACCATAGAATTCCACCACTGTTCCTTAACATTCCGTTTCAATTCGTTTCCCAAAGGACCGAAATCCCAAACCGAACCAGCCCCGCCATAAATCTCGGAAGATTGAAACACAAAACCTCTTCGCTTAGCAAGCGAAGTAATTTTCCCCATCAAATTGGAATCACTCATAAATTTTCAGTTGAATTATTCTCACCAGTGAAATTCTAAGATCTCGCTAAACTAGGTACCTATCACCCACTCATCAACTTTTGTCCTATCGTCCACGCCATCTTGCCCCACAGTATCAAATGATTTGACCTAGAAGTTAACCAGAAATATCGAACTTCATATAGAAACTACACTGCTAGTATATCTTGCAGATATAAGATATACTTGCCACCAACAAAGTTTTTCGATCAAGTGCAATCTCCAGCCCAATTGGCCGTTTTCGTAATGACTCATCTTCAAACCAACTCAAATGATAAACCTGAAACGCTTTGTGCGAGAGCGGCACAGCATTCACAACGTGTTGCCCTGATAGCAGAAAACAAATCCACTAGCTACGCCGAATTGATAAAACTATCGAGTATCGTCGCCCAGCAACTTTTATCGATACTTAATACTGAAGACCTAGGTGAATCTCGCGTCGCTTATCTAGTGCCTCCTGGTTTAGATCATGTGGTAATTCAATGGGGAATCTGGAAAGCAGGGGGAGTGGCAGTGCCTTTGGCTGTATCGCATCCTCCAGCGGAATTGAGTCACACACTGGAAGATTCAGACCCTAGTTTCGTTATTGTCAATTCTTTGTATGAAGAAAAAATTCAGGAAGCAACTGACGGAGATC
>Ga0310345_10005787_pt1 | contig 10899 bp, 2 predicted proteins | sample HC15DNA20500_MG_FD_204667 | JGI IMG/M metagenome (GOLD analysis project Ga0310345, IMG submission 204667) | Marine microbial communities from station ALOHA, North Pacific Subtropical Gyre - HC15-DNA-20-500_MG | ecosystem: Environmental > Aquatic > Marine > Oceanic | place: Pacific Ocean: North...
CAATTGATGCTTATAGGTTTCCTATCAAAATAAAAAAACTAAACGGTATAGTGTCATCTATTAGAAATCACTGTGATATAGAAGGATTTAAACCCTATTGGATGATTGAAAAGGTTCATGCATTTAGCGGTTCTTCACCAAAAGGTACATTTACATTTGGAAAGAATCTTGGTATATGGGAAGGAACTTTATTATCCAACAATATATCATGGATAGAAGTACATCCTAAAGATTGGCAAGCAGAATACAAACTAGATGTTCAAGGAAAAGAAAGAAAAAATAAACTAAAAGATATATCTCAAAAGTATGTAAACAGGTCAAAGACCAAATTCAATGTTACATTTGCAACAGCAGATGCTATTTTAATCGCAAAATTCTATAAAAAGAAGGGAGTCAATTATGGAATGGTACGCATATAATCATATTTACGAAGAACATACTAACACTTGGGTTAATGAAATACTTTTCTTCCCATTTGGTATTTGTTATTCATACGGAGAAAAATGGTTCTACCATCAACTGCTATTTAAATTTTTAGGACTAGAAATATCTTTTTCTATCTCAGACTGGTAATCATTGAAGATAAGTCTCTTAATTGTACCTCATTTTCGTCTAAAGCCCTGCCCTTGGGGGCTCCGTAAATGTCTGCTCGTGGGTATCCTTTAAGAGGCTTCATCTTCGTAACTTTTCTTTTCTCAGCAAACGGCTGAAACTTACTTCTTGGTATTCCTGCTCCAGCAGTCCATTTGTTTACTCTTTTTCTCCACTCTTTAGTATCTCTTGTTGGATATAAAGAAAACTCCTGCATAGCAGTATCAGCAATACCAACACCTCTGTGTAAAGCAGGTATAGTTTTATGTTTTAATCTTGAAAACTCTACATGGAAACTATTCCATAATGCTTTTTCTTTATCAGTTTTAGACATTTGATTATAATTTTGATAACCTAGAAGAGCCCGTTCTATCGCTGTGTCGGGCATATCCATTGTTCCACTAACTTGTGCCCAAAATAATAATCTATTAAGAGTTGGCCCAGATACTTGATTAATAAGACCATAGACGGCTTCACCATGTTCAGGGCCTGCGAATGATTTCCATATTTGTTCTAATCTTTCAATAGTATCATTAGGCATTAATCTTCTTAAATCAGTATTTGTAGCTGTAGATATCAAAGCGACAGCCCCATAAATCCCAGCCAGACCTAATAGATTTCGAGTATCAGGACTAGACATTCCTTGACCAGATACAAGAGCAGAGTAAGTTCCTTTAAGAGACTTGGCTTGATGAGCCGCAAAAGACATAGGATAATGCATAAATTGAAATAGAACAGAACCAGTCCCAGTTAAATAATCTTTAGCCCCCATCTTTGGCATACCGTCTGAACCAAGCTCAGGAGCTGTCCCTGATATCATTGGTGCTTTATTTACAACTGAATATTCAAATGCAAATGAATTCACTGCGTCTTGAGCTATCTTTTTAGCAAACGCAGTGGCATCTTGTTTCCAAACATTTTCAGAGCCTGGTCTTTGTTTATTTCTTTCTGCTACAGCCTCTCTCCAAACGACATTATTCTTTCTCTCCATAAATGCATGAGTAAATGCTACTCTCCAAATATTTCTTCTTAATGCATTTTCACCTATTCTGTGGAATACCAAAGATTTTTGAATAGTTTTAGAAAACAACTTGCTTCTTAGTTCACCAGTAGGACTTTTACCATCGTATCTAATATGCATTTTTGCATCACTATCCATTACCCAGTCAACTTTAGATAAATCCATACCTTCTACTGGGTTAAGACCTTCAGCCACAAGTTCTAAGCCTGCTTCCTTAAATTTAAACCCTGCTTCTTCTTCAGCTGAAGCTAAAATACCTTTTACATTTTCATCTCCTATTAAATCTTCATCTTGTCTCATATTTGTTCTAGCTCTTCTTACAACACTAAGACCTTGAGAAGCATGAAAATAATATCCACTCAGAAAGTTTCTCGCAGCTCCAGGTAATCCCAATCCCATTGTAGTTATTACTTGAACGCCATTAATTGTTCTAGTGGCGCTGTTGAACCAGTCTGGTCTTCCTCTAAAACCAACCGTAGAGCGTCTATATTGCATCTCCAAATACTTACGCATGCCTTTAATAAATTCAGGAGTATCTTCAGTTATCTTACCATTATTTCCTAAGTCTCTTACAGCATCTATAAAGAAATCTTTAATATAAGTATTCCTGTTAAAGGTAAGAGTCTCTTGCATATATAAATTAAGAGCATTCATTGGGTCTCTAGACCACATAGCCTCTAAAATTTCAAGTCTACCTTTAGAACTTTGAGTTTCTCCTCTAAATGTATTTAACTCCTGCATAATACCATTCATTTTATCTAATTCAACTTGTTTAGCATCTTTTAAACCAGACCCATCATCACCAGTCCCTTTTATACTATCCAAAGACTCAATCATATATCTTAGTTTGGAAATATTATCAAATACTCTATGAGGAAAGTAACTCCCATCTGCCATAGACTCTTTAACTGATAAAATTTGTGCATTTAATCTTTTTAATAATGTATTAAGAGGTTGATTGTTTGTTACAAGAGGACTATCTGGGTTAGGTTGATTCGTATGTGTTTTTATTGCTACTCTTTTAGATGATTCTAAAGCAGTTATTAAAATTCCACCAAGAGACTCTTTTTGATAAGTGAATGACCCATCTTTATTTTTCTTTGCTGTCCCAAGCATTGCTTTAGATTTATTAACTGCATTAACAATATTAGGATTAATCTCATCCTTAGTACCATTTCTTATTTTAATTTCATTTGTTCTTTGCTTGTTAGTCAACTGCATTAACTTATGATAATCTTCAATTTGTTTACCACCAGTCTTTGGGTCAGACAATATATCCATTAATTCTTTATAATATTCTGTCCTAGCATTTAAATCTTCAGTTGAATTAATCTTATTTTCATATTCTCTTATTTTTTCAATTACTTTTATTCTGAAGGCACCGCCAACTTTAGTCGCAGCTCCAACATCAATTAAAGCGGCCTTTATAAAACCAGCTATATCAGACATTTGAGCAGAAGCTCTCTCTCTTGCTACTCTTTCAAATGAAATAGCTCTATCTGTTTTCTCTAACCACATAGCAGATGACGGTAATCTACCGTGAACCATAGATGGAACCTGAGTCATCATATATACATGATTCATTGTTGCCGCTCCTTTACGCATCTCATTTTCCATTCTATCTATTTCCAATTTCATTCTTTTTACATCTGCATCAGATATAATAAGACCCTCATCCCATTCCTCTCTCAGTTTTTCATACATGAGATGCCTGAGTTGCTTATCAGCTGCATTATACCCTTTAATTGAAAAATCTTTACCCTCCTTAGAACCACCAGCCCATCCAAATTGTTTTGCTAAATTACGTTGAGAGTTCCAGTATTTATTAAGACCTTTCAATCTTTCCTGATTTTCTACTACTTCTTTTCTAAGATTACATTGTCCCATTATTTACAATTAGCTCCTGTTACACCATCATAATTAAGTTCATTTAATTCAGTTCTTAAATATTTATTCATATTATTTGCTCTCGACCAAAATAGATAACCATCAGCCCTACCTCTATCGCCCCAAATAGTTCCTTTGGTATATTTATAAGGAGTTTTCAATCCTTTTCTTTGATATGCCCAAGTAACTAAAGGCGAAAACGGGCCTTTAGATAAGTTCATTACAGTGCTCCACATTTCACCAAATTCCTGACGATGCTTATCCCAACTAGACACTCCTCCTTCCAATCCATCTCTCAAAGAAACAGCATCTGGAGTTTCAAAATGTCCTAATATATAATTCTCATAGTCTGAAGCATATTTCAAAGCCGATTCTACTCTAGAACCTTTAAGATAACCATTCTCATTCAGCCATCCAAGAACATGCTTATGCATCCTTTTATTCACTCTAAAAAATGGGATGTTCATATTTTTAATATCCATAGTGGCTTTTACAACAGGGTCAGGCATCAACAGCATTAAAGCAATATCATTTATTGTTTCTTTAGAATCACTACTTCCACCCCCTTCAGTATAAGCATCTATTAATTTACCTATCTCATGATAAGCAAATGCTCTCTCAGTCTCCCAAACTCTTCCTGCCTCAGCTGGGGAATCCTGCATAGAATCCATTGCCTTACCAAAATTTCTTAAAATATTACTTTTAACCCTTTGCATATCCTGTGCAAAATCTAATCCTTGCTTTCCAGTTTGAATTGCTATATTGTCAGGAGACACATGACGAGTTGCGTTCAGCCATGATATTCCTTGAACCGCATCTAATCTTGACAACGGTATTCTTTGTATTGGTTTTAACATAATTACATAATCTCTACCAGATGGTAAATCAAAAGTCTTTCCTTTATTGACAGTAGTTACAAAATCTAAAACTCCTTCTTTAGCCAATTTTCTTGGATTTAGTTCTCCCAGATTTTTAGGAAGGGCATAAACAAATACTGAATTCCATTTTGTATTCTTTTTAGTTACCATACCGCCATTTAATCTAACTTTAAACCCTTTCTTGCCTTGACTATCAGGATACTCTTGTATATTAGTCAAGATAGAAGCTTTAACATTCTCAATAGCCATTTCAACTGTAGCCATTTCCTGTTTTGCTCGACTTAATTCCTCTTGATTAGGATATTTCGCTCCCTCTAAAAATGCTTTTTGTCCTCTAATAGTCATAAGCTTACTATTCAATATGTGAAGAGTAGCATCCATCATATTATCTTTTAGTATCTCATTTTCATCATTCCTAACAATTTGTTTAACATGCTCCATACCTTCTTTCGGGTCTAATCCAAATGCCCTTAAAAGAACAGTAGATTCATAAATATTGTTAGCCATATCCTCTGGGGTAAAGTCGTCCTTTGGTTCGAGAACATTCTTATGAAAACCTTCTACCATTTCAGGAGACCTAAATGCGTCACTTCCTTCAAATAATCTTCTAACAGAAAATCCAGAATTACTAGATTCCCATCTGTCCTGACTTCTAGTCTCTTCTTTTTTCCCAACACCAATGTTAATAATATTCTCTGGTTCAGGAATACCTCTAAAATTCTTTATATTGTCTAATAATTTAGAGATAGCCTCAGCTTCAGTTGTCGCTTCTGTGATACCAAGCTTTGGATTATCACCATAAAAGAAACGAATAATTTCTCTGTGCTTAACAGGGTCTTTCGTTTGATTCATTAAATCAAGAAAAACTACTTTATTAGGATTATTAAAAAAGTTTTGAATATCACTGTGTGTTTTTTGTATATCTTTTATAGTAATATTTCTTCTTTTACCACCTTCAAAAGTATCATTGAATATTAGTGATGCTTTCTGGAGTCTTCTTGCAATAGCAGTTAAAACCGCTACTTGAATCTCAGAATTATTTTCAGAAAGCTTCATAGCCTGATGTTGGTGTTGAATACTCTTATGCTGAAAAGGAATCTGACCAGTATTTTGACCATCTCCAAACAGGAGAGACCTCATATCAATATCAGCTAGCATTGATGACTTACCACCAAAGAAATCAACTGTATTCTGCCCAGTTGTGCCTATCCTATGATGCATACCAACAGTTCTATCAATATTATCTTGTGTCATAACAAATTCAAACTTAGAAAAATCTGGTGAGGTTACACCATCTATTTTCATACTTAAATCTAAATTATTCATCCAAGTAAGAGGTTGATTCAATCCTATCAAAGTACCAATAGTTCGTCTTCTTGTTTCAATATCAGCCATATAAGAAGCTATTGTTTTTACATTACCCTCATCAGCTCTTCCAGTTCCTGTTGTTTTATCAGCACTAAAACCAAAAGGATTAACATCTGGTTTATGTCTATCCATTTGAGGATAATCTCTTATCTGCGCTGTTTGAAAAATATTATTTTTGATAGCCTGCATTGGTAAATCATTATAAGTAAAGAAATGGTCTGCATCAAAATCTCGCTGATGAGTAATTGCTAATTCATAGTCATTAACCATCCAATTATTACCATACTCAGCATCTAAAACTCCCCTTACTCTATTGACAACCATATCAGCAGATTTTCTAGGAATAGCAAGAGTATTAGTAACAACATCTAAATTTTTGCCTTCAAGATGAGCTATAATATCTTGTATTTTAAACATATTATCATGAGGGTCATTCAATTTGCTATGTATACCATCTACAATAGCTTTCGCTTTAAGGACAGCATTAGCATAAGACTCACTTTTAGGGTCATAACCTTTAGGGGCATTTTCAAGAGCGATTGCTCCTTCAGTTGGGTCAATAGCCACCCATCTGTCTTCACCTTTTTCTTTATAAAGCTTTTTGTTATCATATCCTACTACAACATCTACACCGTTTATAGTTGTAACAAATCTTAATTGATTAACATCAGATATATGTTTACCACCCCAGTCAGAAGGTGCATATACATCCCCTAATCTTAATTGTCTTCTTGTACCTTTACCAGCTTCAGTATATATAGGCATTTTAAGTCTTATTCGATTACCAGTCCCATGTTGTGATATCTCGTAAGGCTGTCCTTTTGTCCTGCCTTTTGTATCAGGTACTAAACCTTCAGGCTCAGTCCCTTTTATATATATATGTTTATCATCACCTCTTCGATGCTTAAGAACGTAATGTCCCTTTTCTTTAGTCTTTGTAATATTTTTAGAAAAAAGAGTACCTCCACCTCGTCCAGCTTTAATAGCCTTCAACTGAGCCCTTGCTTCACCTAAATTATCTACAACCCATACATCCTGAGCTTCACCAGTTCTATCTAAAACACTAGGGTTCTCATACATATCAACTTTAACATCATAAATCTTTCTAGGTTTTGTTGTATCAAATATTTCATCATGAGCTAAATAACTAGAAAGTCCAGTAGTCAATTGAGGTCTACGAATCATACCCAAGACCTTAGAAGTCCATAATCTATTAATACCGTCTGATATTGCTACATTAGAAGAATTTGCACCCATCTCTAAAAGATTCTGTATTAAAGAAGCATCATCAGATAACCACCCACCAGAATCCTGCTTTTGCCATTTATACAATACTTCAGCAATTTCATTTCTAGCGTCAAGATTCATCTGTCTACCAAGACCAATTCCTTTAGTCACAATATCTTCTAACCCCTGCCATATCCTCGTGCGGCTCAGCACATCCCTGGGCATCAGGTTGGTAACTGTGTTACCCGCTGAAACTGCTGTCCCTCGATGATTTGTAAATCCGATAGAAATTGACTCTGGATTAGTTATGTCTATAATGTGAGCTGAATCTGATGTTAACTCTGTTTCCCAAGATGTCTCTTCATTTAAATGTCTATCGCTAAACTGTATCTCCGCTTTAGATTTATCTCCTCTTAAAGAACCAAATGTTTTTAAAGCACTTCCAAATGCTATTTGGTCAACACCTAACTCTGTCATCTTTCCTTCAAGCCTAGGTGAATAGATATACCATGTCTTTTGTTGAACAGATTCCATACCATCAGCTGATGTATAAGATATTTTAGGCTTCCATCCATTTATAACTTGAGTTCTCATTGGGTCAAATGTTTGATTAGTAAGAGCAGAATAAACCATAGCCTCAGCTGCTGATATATAAACAGCTGCATTTTTAGTTGATACAGTCTCAGGATTTCTTTTAGTTTCTCCTAAAGAATCATAGTGAAATCCATTTTTACCTTCAATCTCATTTTTCATAGCTTCAATAGCAGCCTTTAGAGGTTCAGTCTCTTCACTTACCTCTCCTAAACTTAAACCTTTTTCCAAGAATTCTAATTCATACTCTAAATCTCTGATAATACTCTTTCTTGCGTCAAATGCAGAGCCTTTAAATTCGTCAGCAACCCCAAGAATTTTAGTTGAAGTCATCTTTTTAGCGGCGTGAGCTGCTAGAATTTCATTAGGATGATTATTAGCCATTAATTCTAATGCCACTCTAGTTACTGGACTCTGATTCTGTGCTTCAAATGTCTTAGAATATTTAATCATCTTATCATTCCAAGCAGAAACAAAATTATCATCCATATGAATACCTGCTTTGGCATCTTTAACACCAGCACCAAATAATTGCATAAATTTAACTGGGTTCATCTCATTCATATATAAAGCGACAAATTTCATTTCAACATTATCTTGTGAGGTAGATTCCTTTGCCAAAACATCGAAAGCACTCTCAAAATTATCTCTAGCAATTCTAAGATTACTTCTAACTTCAAGGCTTAGAGAATTATCATTAATTAAAGTATCTAGTTTTGTCAAATTATCTGCATAAAATTTTGTAAATACATTATGAAATTCACCTAGCTGAGTCTTAGGTATATAGAAAGCATTAGCTGCTGACGCAACCATAGGAATAATACCACCCTCTCTAGCCGCCTTATGAACAGGTAAAATATCATCTTCTGCAATATCCCCTCTTTCCCTAACCTTAACTAAATCCGATTCCTTTTGAAAGGAAGCGTTCATCATTTGAATAAGCTTCTTAGGGTCTTTCATTAGGCTATAAAGATTAACTTCATTCCCATCGATAGCAGTGGTAAGAATTTCACCTAGCTCTATACCCTGCCTTTTCATTTTTTCTATAAACTGATGTCGTTGAGTTAACCGAACAGTTTGAGTGGATTCATACCAAAAGCCATTTTTAAACTTAACAACTTGCCTTCTACCTTGACCTAATTGACCATTAACAATATGATACAAACCAAAATTCATAAAGTCTTTCATTCTCTGTTTTTTATCACCATCTGACAATTCTGTTGCTCCATCAATTCTTTGTTTTACAAACTCAATAATCTTTTGAGTATGTAAATCATTTGTATCAGCACCTGGTTTTAGCTTTACAATACTATCTAAAAGCACCGTATCTATTGGAGATTTTGGTCTTTGCCCAAATTCCCAAACTGGTTGTATAAAATAATGGTCAGCAATTTCTGCCATAGATTGTTTATGATGAGTCTCTTGTAACTTAAGATAAGCTTCAGTTCTCGATATTAAAGTTGCACTCTTATCTCTTACAATTGCATTTTGAGCTATAAAATCAGTAGATGCCTGAGTAATCTTTAACCAATCTGCGATACCTTTATTTGAACCATTAAACTTTTTAATCATTTCATCCAAGTTTAATTCAGTAGTCATTTTACCTTTACCAAGATTACCCATTATCTGCTGTCTTAAATGATTATAATACATCCACGCTTCTGGTCTTGTACCAATATGAGCACCAGCATTATATATTTCATTAAGAATATCTACCATTTGATAGTTAGGTTTTTGTATCTCAAAAATTGCTTCTCTTAAGACAGAGGCAGCTTCTGTCCCAAGAACTTCATTTAAATTAACACTCCCACCACCTTCTCCTCTCTCTTTAATCGCCGCTTCAATATCTGACCTAAGAGAATCAACTAATTTTCTTGCGTTCTTAATAATATCTGGATTTTCACCCTTATATTTAACATTAAGAATATCATGTAAGGATGTAATAGACTTCTCTACTCTATCTGTAACTCCCTCAGCATCATTCCCAAAAGTAGCAAAATCTCTTAGAGCTATTTCTATTTCTTGTAAAACTGTATCAAAATTCTCGTCAACTATCTTTTGCTTAATTTCATTAGACACTTTTCTAACATGAGCAGATGTTTCATTCCACCAAACTTCAGGAATCATCCTGTGCATCCTTCTAATGCCCTCAACAGAAATTTCATGTTCTCCAGGAATCTTGTCTACATACTCAACAGTACCAGATAAATTACCAAGATAGCCTTCTGTTGCTTCTTGATAATGTTTAGCTAATTCATTTAATTCTTTTTCTGTTAAATCTATTCCTTGATGCTTATCTCTAAGAATATCCTTTAGACCCCTGTGGCTCATTACTTGGACTTTATTGCCTACCCTTATACCTAAACCCATATTTTGTATTTGAGATAAAACAAAAACTTTTGACCCATCGTGATGTCTACCAAACTCGTGGTCAAAGTACCTTTGTCTTACTCCAATATTAAGAGGAGCCATTTCTGTTGACGCTTCAAGATTTCCTAAATCAACAGCGTCATTTAATTCTTTTAATTTCGACAGGTCTACCTTAGGCTGACTCTTTCTTGCTTGCCCAGTATTAGTAGGGGTTTTTCCAATAGCAACTAAGTCATATAACTGTCTTAGAATTTTTATATCCCCAGCGTACTTTTGATTTTGAGGGTCAACAGCCTTCTTACCATCTACGATAGATGCTTCAATAATTTCCCACGTTGGAATCTCACTTGTTGGGTCTCCAAATATGGTACTAATAATCTTAACAACATCTTTCTCATGCTTGGATAAAGAATCAACATCCTTTCCTGACAGTATTTTTAACCATGAATTTTCTATTCTAGCAGTATTGCCAGTAACAATTTGTCCCAATATATTATCAGAAAATAAATCAAAGCTCTCACCTTCAGAGTACTCGCCAAATAACTCCTTAGAATACTTTTCTTCTATCTTAGCTTTTTCCTCTGATATGATTCTATCAACATCCTTCTCTTTGTCTTTTGGCCATATAAATTCCTGCTCCTCAGTAGCTTCCTGTCCTATTCTATATTGATTATTAATTCTTTTTCTTAATCCAAGAAAATATCTAAGAGTTAAAGATTCATCCTCAGGAGTTACTTCTCCCTTTCGAGGAAGCTGAAGCCTAGTAACTTTACCATCATCGATACTATTATCTGCTATCGGATAATCAATACCAAGTTCATTCTTTAATCTATCCTTTACACTAAATAAGAAATCTTTTAATTGGCCAGTAACTTGGAATCCAAGTTCCATCTCTAACTGTGTATCTAACTTGCCCTTTCCAAACTCATGATATTTTTGTTTTGTACCATCAGGAAGCATAACCTC
>Ga0310345_10005788_pt1 | contig 10897 bp, 6 predicted proteins | sample HC15DNA20500_MG_FD_204667 | JGI IMG/M metagenome (GOLD analysis project Ga0310345, IMG submission 204667) | Marine microbial communities from station ALOHA, North Pacific Subtropical Gyre - HC15-DNA-20-500_MG | ecosystem: Environmental > Aquatic > Marine > Oceanic | place: Pacific Ocean: North...
CGCCGCCGCCGCCGCGCGGGAGGCCGACCCCGGGCCGCCGCCGGCACCCTCCTCGACGATTCCCAGGAGCTCAGCACGCGCCGGGATCCCGAGGCGCTCATCGACGATCATCCGGCCGATGGATTCCCCGTAACCCAGGCCATCGAGGGCGCCGCTGAGAAGGGCCCGACCGATATGGGCGCCCGTCTCCTCCCACATGCCGAACTGCCCCTTGCTGACGTAGCTCTCAACGTCCTCACAGGTACAGCCGAGAAAGGCGAACTCCCAGTCATGGATGGAGCCGGCACCGTTGGTGGCGACATGCTGCAGCCACCCCTCCCGCACCATCTCCCCCAGGAGCGGCCCGAGGCCGTTTCTTACCAGGTGCGCCCCGTGGCAAATCACCACCGGCGCGCCCCTGCTCCTGGCTTCGAGAATACGCTCCGCGGTCCGATCGAGCACCTCCGCGGCGGCTCCGGGATCGGGCACCGGGGTTTCCGGGCCGACAGCGACCTCGGCGATCTCGAGCTTGCTCAGCCTCGAGGCTACGGGCAGGAACTCCAGCCGGGAACGGTCAAACCCTTCTCCTTGCACCTTGGCTCCAATCTTCTCGACAGGTAAAACGGACGCGCCGACGCCGGGGTCAACCTACTGGGGACCTCGGGGCCTTGCAAGGGCGCAGGGAAAACTGCTCCTGGAGAAAACGTCCCACGACATTCGAGGAGCCGACCTGGTGGGCGTATTGAAGGTGCAGGCACTTCACGAAATCCCAATCCCTGATGCCGCCGATTCCCGTGTCCCTATAGACCGCCTCCCAGCCCTTCCCGATAACCGCCTCCCTGTGCCGCGGCAGGAGGGTCTCCCAGCGCTCCCGGCAATAGCTCCTGTGGTTTTCGTGATACTCCTCCCTGAAATCCGGTTCGGTCCGGATCTTCTCCTCGATTTTCCCGATCCAGCCATAGGACTCGAACTCGGAGACCTGCCGGATGAGGGAAGGGCAGGTCAGCCAGAAGAGCGTCGGAAAGGGGGAAAGTACCTCCGCTTCGGGAGACAGCGAGAGCGGGTAGTAGCGAATGACCTGCGGATGCCCGGCCGGGCAGTATCGCTCGACCTTCAAAACACCGCTGGGCTTGCGCCCGAGCTGCGACTCGAGCATGGAGAGATCCTCCCCGCTGACTCCGGCAGCGCCCGAAACCCGCTCACTCATCTGAACAACTCCTGTGTTGACTGCGTACTCGGCCTGCTCCAGCGGTTCCGGCTCCGGAGTGCGTCCGGCGTCTCCCGCGTGAAATTCGGCTGCGCGGCCGCGGGCATGATGATAGCCTTGGAAGCTCCTGGCCGGGTAAAAAATCGTGGGCAGCTAAACCGGCTCCTCTTAGAATAATCTGTCCGTTGACTCGCGTTAAAATCCTGGCTATCCGCGGGAGACGGCTCCTTTTTGACTTTTGAACCAGGCAGGACAATTCCATGATCTCTTTCCGTATTCCAACCTTCTCCATACCGACGGTCTGCCTGGCTCTTCTGCTTGTCTGCCCGGGCGTCAGGGGCCAGGAAGAAGGCGTCAGCAAGGGCGCGATCGGCAAAGCTCTTCGCTCTCCCAACTCCCTCATTCGCCACGACACGTGGACCAAGATGAACCCCGAGGAAAAGAGCCAGTTCAGCATGCTCGTCAAGATCATGGCGAAGTTGCCCTGGTTCGACCGTGATGGCACCATCAAGGCGCTGGCGACCGCGGCCAGCGACGAGGTACTCGAAAAGATGATCAAAGGCCTCAAGAAGAACAAGGACCGCGCGGTTCGCCAGGGCATGGCCGTCGCCCTTGCCAAGATGGATGACCCTATCTTCTACAAGCACCTCTACGAAGCCCTTGATGACAAGGACCCCACGGTTCGCCGGGTCGTGGTCCACAGCCTGCGGGTCCACAAGAAACCCGAGGCCGTCGACGCCCTCGTCAAGCGCTTTCAGAAAGAAGATGATCCGGTCGTCAAGACCTTCCTTGAGAGTTCCCTCAATGAGTTGACCCAGGCCTACCGCGGCCCCAAGGCGGAATACTGGCTGTCCTGGTGGGAGACGGCGAAGAACGACCCGGACTACAAGCTCGGCGAGACTGATGAAGATGCCAAGAAGGCCGCCGAGGATCTCGGTCACAAGCTCAAGAAGAGAAGGACCGTGTCGATCCTCGGAGGAGTCACGCTCGAATCCTCAGAGCGCGGCTCGGGAATCGGGGTCCCGATCCTGATCATCCCCCCCTACGGCTACAGTGAAAACATCATGCTACCGTTTCTCTCCGGGCTCGAAGAGAGACACAAGCTCCACTACATCAAGCTGCCTCCGGTAAAGAGCTTCAAGAACCTGCGAGTCGTCAGCGCCAAGCAGATTCCTTATTATCCGATCGGCCAGTTGGTCGACGCGTTCGAGGACCTGCGCAAGGAAACCAAGGAGGAACGTTTCGCGATCATGGCCTGCGGCATGAACAGCTGGATCGCCATGCGCTACGCGAAGAAATACCCCAGGTCGGTGGCCGGCATCCTCCTGGTGGCGCCGCTGTCGGGGGTCAAGGAATACGCCAGGGCAACAGACCGCTTCGAGAGACAGGGCAAGAGCAAGAAAGACACCGAGATGCACTACTTCGGGCTAACCCGGAGATTCAACTCTCAAACCGGAGAAAGCAACCTGGACTCCTACCAGCGCGAGAACGAAATCTCCAAATGGGAAGGCGAGGGCGGCTGCATCGACCGCCGCTCCTGGAGCCTCTTCTTCCAGGATGAGCGTGACTACGTCATCAGCATGCTCTACCCGGTCAAGAACCACGTGATGGGAAGCGTCGCCATTCCTGACTTTGACCTCTTCAAGGAACAGAAGCCGGCCCTGAGGATCCCGACCCTGGTGATCACCGGCAAGTCGAGCCTCTACAACAGCATCGAGGACTCCAAGGCGATCGCCAAGTACTACCGCGGACTCTGCCTCGTCTACGGCTACTCTTCCTGCATGCCGTTCTGCGAAGAATCCAAGCGGTTCAATAAAGATGTCGCCGGCTTCCTCAAGAAGTTCACGCGGGTGAAGAAAGACAAGTCAAAGAAGTAGAGCCGGTACCAGGACCCACCCCTCCGGAGAAAACCGTGAATTACAGAAAACCTACCGGCGGCAGGCCCATGGCATTCCTTTCGCTCATCCTGGCCGCCGTCCTGCTTGTTCCCGCCATAGCCAGCGGCCAGAAAAGACGGTCATCGAAGACCCGCCTCAGCCGTGACGAGCAGATCGAGGCGGCCCTCAGAAAACGCACCCAGAAGATCCAGGACCAGTACTGCCGTGACCTCGTCAGGATAGCGAACTGGGCCGCGCTCCAGGGTCTCAAGAAGGAGGCCACCGGACTGGCAGACAGGATCAAGGGGATCAACCCCGGCTATTCCAGGCTCGAGGACGTTCAGGAGAAGATCGAGAAAGCCGAGCAGGAAAGCGATGCGGATAAAAACGAAAAGAACGGCAAGTCCCTGCTCACGCGACTGAAAACGGCCGACAAGAAGCAGGGCTCCGAGCTGGTCAAGCTGGCTACCGGCTGCATGAAGGTCGGCCTCTTCACCAGGTCCTTCGACATGATCAGCCACGTCCTCGAGATCAGTCCGGACGATTCGAAGGCCCGTAGAATCCTGGGCTACAAGAAAGACACAAAGACCAGGGAGTGGATCAGCACCTGGGAATACGGCCAGCGCAGGAAGAACTTCATCACGGAGGAGGGATGGTTCGAAAAGAAAAAGAAGAAAGACTTCGACGCGGGCCTGCGCCCCTACAAAGGCAAATGGATCCCTGCCGAACGCGAGAAATCCATTCGCACCCGCAACGAATACGCACCCTATTCGGTCAAGAGCGAGCACTTCGAGGTCCTGACCAATATGGGGCGGGAGAGAGCGTGGGAATTCGCGCTGAAGCTCGAGGATTTCTACACCCAGTTTTTCAGGACGTTCATCGGCTATTACGATCAGATCGCCGGAGCCAAGCTGCTCTTCAACCGCCCGGACGTCAAGAAGATGCACCAGGTCATCCTCTTTCCCAGCCGCAACGACTATCTCCTGCACGTCAAGCAGGAAAAGGGCAACGACAAGCTGCTGAAAGAATCGGCCGGCTTCTACTCAGGCAGCGACCGCAAGTCGCGCTTCTACTGGTCGGATAACGAGGAGGAGACCTACCGCACCTTCTATCACGAGGTCGCCCACCAGCTCTTCGCTGAGACCAAGGAGACCCGCAGCGGCGGCAGCCGCGGCAACAACTGGGTCGTCGAGGGCATCGCCGTCTATATCGAAACCTGGAAGAAGCTCGATGGACACTGGGTTCCCGGCTACGAGACCGGCGGCAACCGCATGGTCACGGCCAAACGCTTCCTGGCCGCCAGCAAGAACTGGGGCCTGCAGTCCTTCGCCCACATCGACAACGACCAGTTCCACAAGGTCAACAGGGGACTCAACTACTGCCTGGCGGGAGCCCTGTGCTACTTCTTCATGCACTACAACGATGAGGTCTACAAGGAGGACTTTGTTCGCTTCCTGAGCGCCTACTACATGGGGAAGGTCAGCAACGATTCCCTCGCCGAGTACATCAAGGTGGAAGGCGGCGGCGGATTCAACGCCCTCGAGAAACAGTTCAAGGAATACATGGCCACCCTCGGAGAAAAGAAGCCCGAGGCTGAGAAGGACGAGGCTGAGGACGCCCTCGAGGAATAAACCTCAGGTCTCCACCCCACCGGTGCCGGCCGACGCTCCCGGGAAACGTACCCCCGGCAGCAACAGCAGCGAGACCAGGCTGCAGCCGCTGGCGAAAAAAAACGCCGCCTTCACCGAGTCGCCCGACGAAAGCCCGCTGCTGGCAGCGAGCCCCAGGACCGAGCCCAGGCCTGAGCCCGTCAGGGCGAGGAGGGTCTGCGATGTGGCGCGAACCTCGCTGCCGGCAATCGAGTTGATCGCCAGGCTCACACCGACAAGAAAAAAGACCACGCAGGGAGCGATCAATTGGCTGGCCAGCGCCAGCACCCACGGCTCCGTCGACGTGGCGAAGACCATGTGGCGGAGCAGGGAGGCCGCGACTCCCGCAGCCAGCACCTTCCTGTAGCCGAAGCGCCCGAGGAACCGCGGAAGCAGAAGAAAGAGAGGAATCTCCAGGATCACCCCCACGGTCTGGATCGGCCCCAGCCAGCCCAGGCGAATATCCGAGCTTGCCAGGGAGCGAGAGAGCGCCAGGGGCGAGAGGTAGAACATGATCGCGAAGCCGGCCTGCGCCAGGAAGGTAACCAGCAGGAGCCTCGCGAAGCCCGGCGCCTGGAACAACACCCTGAGGTCGGCCCGAAAGGTCCCCGAGCCCTCCTCGCGGCCGGCAGGCGGAGTATGGGGGAGCCAGGGATAGAGGAGGACCAGGGCGAGGTGAAGCCCGAAGGTCAGGTAGATGATGAAATGCAGCGAGCGCTCCCCCCCATCCAGAAGCCAGAAAGCGATCGGCGCCGATGGCAGCGCCCAGCCGACTGAACCCCAGAGCCTGAGGGATCCGAACTGTCTCGGCGGGTCGGCAAGGTTGTGATAGCAGAGCGCGTTGGAGAGCGAATTCGTCGGCTGCTGCTGAGCGGTGTAGAAGGCGAAGAGGCCCGTCAACATGATGAGTCCCGCCCCCCGGGAAAAGAGCAGCAGTGAAAACGCCGCCGACAGATGGAGCAGGCAGATGAGCCTGTTGACCGCGATGACACGGTCGCTCAGGGCCCCCCAGACGAAGGGCATTACGCAATTGACCACCGCCGCCCCCAGCGCCAGCAGGCTGAGATCCCTGACGTCGAAGCCCTTGGCGCTCGCGAGATAGGGCCCCAGGAAAGGATAGAAAGCCCCCCCGGCGGCATACTGCAGCAGCACCAGCGGAACCAGGACGGAAAACACCCCGCCGCCGACTTTCATGGAGGGTCGTATGGTCTCTGACAAGCCGCAAATATTAAGGCAAGCCCGCTGGCGGAACAAGAACGGCACGATTAAAGCCGCGGAACTGGTCATCCGCGACCGTTGAAGGCTATACTCTCCGGCTATGAGAAATTTCTACCTCATCGCCCTGTGCTGGCTTGCCCTCCTCCTGGCTCCAGCCATCGCGCGGGCGCAATGCGTCATGTGAGGACGAAGCATCGACTCCGGTTCGGCGTCGGGATTCACCTGGAGCATTCTCTTCATGATGGGACTCTTCCTGTGCATGGTGAGTTTCGTCATCGGCTTTATCTACAGAAACATCAGGGAAAGCGATCGGAAAAAGATGGGGGCTCCCCCCGCCGCCGGCCCCGGCGTATAGAAGAGCGCCGGGACTATCACTTCCGCGCGACGGGAATGAAACCGATCGAGGTCTCCAGCCAGGAACCGCAGCTGCACCCGCCGCCGCCCTCGGGAGAGAGCAGCATCCCGCCGGCGGGGATCGTCGAGAGCCAGCAGTCCGGACGCAACCTGCTCCAGCTCGTCACCTTGCCGTTCGAGCGGTTCCACATGGTCACGTTGCCTGAGCGGAAAATAAAGGCGCCCGAGGTGGCGGCGTAGGTCCCGCAACCTCCTCCCGGGAGGCTCTTCTTGAGCACCTTTCCCGTCGCCAGGTCATAGGCCCGCGGCCGGACGTAGACCTCGCCGCCGACGATCGCCGGCCGCGCCATGTGGCCGCCATGATGATCCTGCCCCCAGCTGAAGCTGTCTTTCCAGAGGGCCTTGCCGGTTACCGAATCAAAGACATCGGTGTGGTACTTCCGGCCTCCGGAGGCGACGAGAACCACCTTGCCGCCGCCGCTGGCGAGATAGAAGACAACGTCTCCATCCGCGGTATCGATCGGCTTCTCCCATATTTTTTTCCCGGAATCCGAATCGAGGGCGACGAGATACTGGTCCGCCCAGAGCGAGCGCGAGCCCACCCTCCGATCGGACGCCTCCTTGACCCCGGAGTTGCGATTCTCGACGAAATAGACCCGGCCCCCGCTCACCGTGATCGTCGGATTCACGATGACGCCCTTTGAGTATTCCCACTTCAGCTGTCCGGATTTTTCGTAGAGAGCGAAGAGGTTCTCGCTGCAGACCTTGTGGGTCACCGGGCCGCTCTTGGCATCGTACCAGCCGGCGCCGGAGCCGCCCCAGAAGCTGGTATAGGCCGAACCCTTCTTGACCCCGCTGCCGATGACCTTGTCCCCCTCCCGGGCCAGGTAGCTCCAGTCGTATTCCCAGTCCTTGACGTCGCCGGGACGAACCTCGTAGCTCCTGCTGAGAGCCCCGGTCTTCGCATCGATACGCCAGCAGCGGCCGCCCATCGCCACGAAGACGCTGTCGTCATCCGCGCACCAATTGCTGCAGTCACGCGGCATGTTGAAGCGCATCATGGAAGGAATCTCCCAGCTCCAGAGAATCGAGCCGTTGTAGGAATCGAGGCCGATGATCCTGTGCAGGCCCTGGACGAAGAGGCGACCGTTGGTCGACAGGGGAGAGGGCTTGCGGCCGTTTCGATCCGGCTGCGCCCTCGGCCCCGGACGGCCGATCCACTGGACATCGAGATCGCTGATGCCCCCCGCCCCGGAGAGCTTCTCGCCGCCGAAGGCGGAGTTGTCCGCGAGGCCGTATTGGTGAGTCCAGGAGCCCGCCCCCTCCAGCGGCCCACGGCGCACGAGCGCCCAGGCACCATCGCGATCGATGGCCTCGAACTTCACCTTGCCCCGTTTCAGCCAGGATGCGAGCTCGGTTTTCGTCAGGGCGGGCCTTGTCTCGGCAGGCTGTCCAAGGTAGGCGACTCCTCCACTCGGCCGCAAGATCCTGAAGAGCTCAGCGGCGCTACCCTCACAGCGTCCCTTCTCGATCATCCCCGCCGAGACGACCAGGTTGGCGAAGTGCCCTGTGAAGGGCAGCTTCGAGAGAGAATCCACCTTGTAATACTTCAGCCGGACGCCGTAGACCCCCGCCTTGTAGGCCATCGCGCGGGCCTCCGCCACAGCCTTCTCGCTGGTGTCGACTCCAACCACCTGCAGCCGACTGCGGGCGGCAAGCTCCCAGGCCAGCCGGCCATCTCCGCTGCCGAGGACCAGACAGATGCCGCGATCGACACCCGTCTCGACGAGGATACGCGCCGCGACATCGCCGGCCAGGTTCCCGCCTTTCTCCCTGGAATACGGGTTCGCCTCCGGGCGCGCAGGAGGCAGCGTCAGGTTGAAAAAATTATCGCACTCGTACTCTCTCGTGCTGAGCTCCTTGTCCCCGGCTCCCCCGAGAATCGAGTAGGTATAGAGCCTGTTGCGGGCAAGCCCGGTGAGCTCGAGCTCATGCTCCTTCCGCCTGCCCTTCAGCTCGATCTTCTTCATCTCGCCGTCCCTGGGACCGAAGACGAGCGCCGTCCTCGATGACACGGCCGTCTCCCATCGCACCACGGCCTTGTCCAGGGCGCTGAAGCGCAGGAAAGGCCCCGCCTCCAGCGCGAGGCTCTCCGCACCGGCGGCCGGGGCGCCGCCGCCGCCGCCCTCGAGCTTCTTCGACCGGCTGTGCTCAGCGCACTCGGCAGCCGACAGGACGCGGTTGTAGACCCGGACCTCGTTCAGGGCTCCCTTCAACCTGAAATACTCATCATCGTCATGATAGGCCGCCATCTCGTAGAACGCGGTTGGCGGATATTCGATGGGGCCGCTCTGGGTCTTGCCCGAGGCCGCCACCTTGCCGTCGACATAGAGCTTCATCTCGGCGCCGTCATAGGTGCCTGCGACGTGGTACCACTGCCCGGCCCTGAAATCCGCGTTCGCGGTCATATAGGTCATCGCTCCCGCGCCGCCGGTGCCCTGGATCGCCAGGGAGAAGCGCGAGCCGACATAGCCCAGGATCCAGCCCTTCTCATAGCTGCCGTTGTCCTGGAAGGCACCGATGATCGCGCCCCAGGGAGCGCCCTGGTCTACCCGGACCCAGGCCTCCGCGGAGAGCTCTCTCACGGGGATACCCGCATCCTTGTGATCATCGGCTATTCGCAGGCTGGAGACCTGACCCTCGAAATTCATCCCCTGGTGTTCGCCGAGCTTCACCAGCCGGGGACTTCCATGGATCTCGGCGTGGTGCTCACCTGCGAGGTCAAATACCTTCCGCCCCTTGACGGCGCCGCTCTGCAACAGCCAGCGGCCGACGAGGCCGGGGCTCTTGAACCCCGGCACATCGAGCACCTCGAGCGCCTCCTTCTCCTCGCGGACGAGCTTCACCTTCCCCTTGCCCGGCCTGAAACAGGAGATCCTGCCCTGGTCGGTGCTGACGTAGAGGGCGCCATCGGATACCGCGAGACCGTAAGCTCCCCCCTCGACCGATCCCGTCCAGATCCGCTTCCCATCACCGGCACGAAAGGCAGCCACCTCGTCCACGCCCCCGGCAAAAATCGTATCGCCGGCAAGGATCATGGTGAGCGAATACTTGCCGGCCGTCCTCCACTTGCCCTTCTTGTTCTTTCGGTCCATGGCCGCGAGCGCGGTATCGCTGAGCATATAGGCCGTATCGCCGACGATAATCATCTCGTTGCCGTTCTTGAAGGTGGCGACCTTCCCTCTGCTCTTCTCATCACTGCCGGTGATCCAGCCGGTCTTATTGCCCGGCCCGTGCAGAACCCTGGAGTCATCGGTGAGCAATACGAAGCAGCCTCCTCCTCCCTCGAGCGAGCCGAGGCGAGCTCCATCGCCTCGCCCGAACAGCAGGGGCGCCACCCGCCCCTGCGGAGCGATCAGCCGGCTGGGCGAAGCGAGCAGGGCTCCCTCCAGGGTCAGGCCTGCGTATTTCTTCAGGAAGCCTCCCTTTGAAGACGGCTTGCCGGTGCTCGCGTTGACAGCGCAGATATAGGAATCCTTCCACGGCAGCAGGGAGTTTCCGAAATAGGCGATCCCCCTGTCCACCAGAACACCGGTTCGGCAGGGCCAGAAAGGAATGAAATTCCCGTTGTTGAGGATCAGGCGGCCGGAGGTTTCCGGTCTCCGCTTCCAGACCAGCGAGCCATCACGCTCCCGGATGCAGTAGGCGTAGCCATCATCGGAGCCAAAGTAGAGCTTCTTCGAATACCAGCTCGGCGCGATCCGAACCGGGGCATCGGTAAAAAAGACCCACCGTTCCCGCCCCGTCTTCGCATCGAGACGATGCACTCCATGGTCGGCCGAGGAACCGTAATAGACGGACCCATCGACGACGATGACGTGGAAGGCCGGGTCGTAATTACGCATCGACCTCAGACCGCGAATTCCAGCGTAGGCATCCCACTTGGCGGGTCCCGCCCAGGCCGGGCGCGGCGCCAGCGCGGCCTTGTGAACCCAGCTCAGCTCGAGCTTCTGCGCATCGATCTTTTCCGCCGTCGCCCCGCTGCGGCGGGCGTCGTGACGGTAGGTAGGCCAATCCTCGCCGCGAAGCGAACCCAACGTACCCAGGAGCAGAAAAAAGAAAACCGGGATCGCCGTTGATTTCATGCCGGAGCCCCTTGCGTTGCGGAAAATCGAATATTTTTCGCGAAGTGCGACTGCAAACAGTGTCCGTCGATAACAGACGTTTTGCAACAGCCAAGCCCCCGCCTCTTGCCCTCGCGACCCACCCGGCTTAAAAAGGAACGCTCAGCCACCCCCGGAAATCAAGAGATGAAAATAACCGGTATCGATTGCCACGTCCTGCTGGTGCCCGAGGTTCGAAAAGACGCCACCTCGTCCGCCCAGGATGACATCGTCGTCTTTGTCCATACAGACGAGGGCATCACCGGCGTCGGCGAGACCGACGTCAATCCCTGGATCGCACGCGCCTGCATCGAGGCCCCCAGCACCCACACCATGGGCATGGGTCTGAAGGAGATGCTGCTTGGCGAGAACCCGCTCGAGCAGGAGCGGCTCTGGGAGAAGCTCTATACCGGCAGCTGCATGAACGGACGCCGCGGCGCCCTCATCTGC
>Ga0310345_10005789_pt1 | contig 10896 bp, 5 predicted proteins | sample HC15DNA20500_MG_FD_204667 | JGI IMG/M metagenome (GOLD analysis project Ga0310345, IMG submission 204667) | Marine microbial communities from station ALOHA, North Pacific Subtropical Gyre - HC15-DNA-20-500_MG | ecosystem: Environmental > Aquatic > Marine > Oceanic | place: Pacific Ocean: North...
GCAAATTGTGATTTTTCCGGCCAGACTTGCAGGCTAAGATAGATACCGGCCAGGTTGTCAGGGTTGTGGAGTGGCGCCAGTGCTGAAGCGGCCTCTATCAGAGGCAGCGTGTTGATATCAATGCAGGTCGGTGCCGAAAACTGTTCGCCGCCATGCACGACACGATGGCCAATGACATCAAATTCATCGTACCGCCATTCCGCCAGCAAGGCTGGCACGGCCTGGATCGCCTCATTAACATTGGTGACAGGTTTAAGTTGCTGTCGGCGCTTACCCTTCTCAGCACTCAGCCAATAGTGGAGCTCACACTGATCATCCCTGAAGTCTTTAAATTCAGCGTTTACCTCGTGCCAATCATCAAGGCCGGTATCAAAAACGCCAAACTTCAAACTGGAACTGCCTGCATTGAAGACCAGAATCTTCATTGCTCCTCACCCCCGGGCAATGACTTTCTTCTTTTACCCAGCAGCAGACGTAACTGTTTTTCAATTTCACAGATGGCAAAGACAACGGCACCGATGATGACAACCAGCACACCATCACCAAAGGAAACTGGCTGTGTGCCAAATACCTGTTGAAACGCTGGCAGATAGGTGAAGGCAAACTGTGCTGCCGTTATGCTGATCACTACCAGCCAGATCACTTTCGTGCCTCGTACGGCTTGCCAGGTTAATGAGGTGCTGTAAATATTTCGTACAAAAAACAACAGGAAAATTTCCATGGCAACCAGCGTATTGACCACCAGGGTACGTGCCAGGTCTTCAGAATACTGCCGGCCCATGGCATAGTCGTATATCCCGTACACGCCACAAAGAATCAGTACTGCAATCATGAGGATGTACCAGCTCATGGTGGCGTTTAGCAAAGGGACATTTCGAGCCCTGGGTGGACGACACATGGTACTCTCCTCGGTCGGCTCAAAAGCCAGGGCGATCCCCAGCGTGACGGCAGTCACCAGGTTAACCCACAGGATCTGAATGGCTGTGATGGGCAGCGATAGACCGGCTAGCAGGGCAACAATAATCACCAATGACTCACCAGCATTGGTGGGCAGCGTCCAGGTAATGATTTTTTTGATATTGTCGTAAACCGTCCTGCCCTCACGCACAGCAGCAACAATTGAGGCAAAATTATCATCAGCCAGGACCAGGTCAGCCGCCTCTTTTGCCGCTTCGCTACCCTTTTTTCCCATGGCAATCCCGGTGTCTGCACGCTTGAGGGCCGGCGCATCATTCACCCCGTCACCGGTCATTGCAACCGTCAGTGAGTTTGCTTGCAAGGCATTGACGAGTCGTAACTTATGCTCCGGACTGGCACGTGCAAATACATCACAATGCAAGACTTCCCGTTCAAGACTCATGTCATCCAGCTTATCAATGTCTTTGCCTGTCAGCACTTTGTCAGCATTTTTCAACCCAATTTGACGACCTATTGCAGCTGCTGTCTGCGCATGATCACCGGTAATCATCTTGACGCTGATACCGGCCCGATAACATTCACTGACCGCTTGAATGGCCTCCGCACGAGGTGGATCTATCATGCCTACCATCCCCAGCAAAATAAGGGAGCCAGCGATGGAATCCTGCTCTAGCACTGTGTTCTCCGGTATCTCGGGACGAAAAGCCAGCGCCAGCACCCGTTGACCCAGAGCACCAATCTTGTCCGCCTGTTGAGTCCAGTACTCCGGATTCACCTCAGCCGTGCTGCCGTCTGTATTTCGTTGCGCACGACACATGTTCATCACCTGCTCAGGTGCGCCTTTGACGAAGACAAATGCCTGACGTTGGTGGTTGTGGTTCAGGGTGGCCATAAAACGATGCCGCGCATCAAACGGGATAACATCTGTTCGTTGCCAGCTTGCCCGTTCACCCGATATCGACAACCCCATTTTGCCAGCAAATGCCAGCAAGGCCCCTTCCATCGGATCCCCCTCGCTCACCCAGAGCAAATTCTTTTGTTGCAACTGAGCGTCATTACAAAGCACCGCCGTTCGCGCCAGTTCTTCCAGCACCCGATGTTCTTCCGGATCGACTTCTGCCTCCTCAAGTGTCAGCAACCCTTCCGGAGCATATCCATCTCCTGACAAAGTAAACAAATGCTGGCCAGTGATCACGGAAGAAACCATCATTTCGTTTCGAGTCAGTGTGCCCGTCTTGTCTGTGCAGATAACGGAAACTGACCCCAGGGTCTCTATCGCAGGCAGACGCCTGACAATAGCATTACGCTTTGCCATCGCCTGCACACCAATCGCCAGGGTGATGGTCAGCACAGCTGGCAACCCCTCAGGGATGGCTGCAACGGAAAAGCCCACAACCACCATAAAAATGTCTGTGAAGGCATAGTGATTAACAACGTATCCGAACAGCAGTAATAAAGTAGCGATAAGCAGGATGAGTGCCGTTAACCATTTGGAGAACTGGTTCATTTGTCGCAACAACGGTGTTGTCATCGTTTCTACAGAAGAGATCAATCGACTGATACGGCCTATTTCTGCATCTTCACCGGTGGCCACGACAACACCGGTACACTGCCCAGTACTTATCAATGTGCCAGAAAACAGCATACAACTGCGGTCACCCAACTCTGCTGATTCAGCAACAGCGTTAATGTCTTTTTCCACTGGCACAGATTCGCCCGTCAGGATAGCCTCCTGAACGGTCACACCATGAACTGTCAACAAACGCAGATCAGCAGGCACCTTGTCGCCGGACTCCAGCATGACGATGTCTCCTGGTACCAGCGCTTCTCCATCGATTGTCATGCGTTTGCCATCGCGAAGCACTTTCGCTCTGGGAGACAGCATCTCTTTGATGGCTTCCATGGCTTTATCGGCTTTCCCTTCCTGGATAAAGCCAATAACTGCATTGGCTATGACAACAGCAAGGATGACCACCGTGTCCATCCAGTGGCTCAGCAAAGCGGTAATTAATGCGGCGCCCAGCAAAACATAAATCAGGATATTGTGAAACTGACGAAGGAAACGCAGTAGCAAGCCCTGCTGAGCTGACTCTGCCAAACGATTTGCACCGAAGGACTGCAACCGACGTTGCGCCTCTGTCTGATTAAGGCCGGTCGGGGATGCTGATAACTGCTGAAGTACCTCCTCCTGCGAACAACTGTGCCAGGGAGCAGGATTGTCACGATTTTCGTTCATTAGGCATACTCCGGAATAGCCTGTTTTCCATACTAATTCTTAGCAGAAAGCACAGCAATACAATCCGTGCCGGAATACCGATTAGATCAAACTTGCTCGCCGCCATCTCTATCAACCAAAGCAAGCACTTCAATTCGACTCAACTTTCCCTCACCTCAGTCACTTTTCATAGAACGGTCGCTCTACCTGTGTTTCAATCGAGCAATGTCAGGCAGTCAATGCAGTCGCTTGTAAATCCTGTGGGCCAGACCATCAAGGGAGAGTGCAGCACCATGAGCCAGGAAGATGTGACACCCCAAACGCAAAGTGACGATCACAACGCAAGCCAGAACAAGATAGATAAGGGCATGTATGCTGACCCGTCAACGGTTGATAGCGGTTACGCCAAGTATGTGCTGACAGTGCTAATTGTCATCTACATGTTTAACTTTATCGACCGGCAGATCCTCTCCATTCTGGCCAACGATATTAAGGCCGACCTGGGTATTTCTGATGCAGAAATCGGTTTTCTCTATGGCACGGCCTTTGCGGTGTTCTATGCCATTTTCGGGATTCCGCTCGGGCGTCTTTCTGATCTGTGGATCCGAAAACGGGTAATCGCTACCGGTTTGGGTTTCTGGAGCCTGATGACAGCCCTCTCCGGCTTCGCCAGAAATTTCGGCATGCTATCGACTTTCCGTATCGGTGTCGGTGTCGGCGAGGCAAGCGCCGGGCCGGCGGCCTACTCAATGATTGCGGATTACTTTAAGCCTGCCAAGCGCGCAACGGCAATGGCCCTCTATTCCAGCGGCATATATATCGGCAGTGGTATCGCCTATATGATTGGGGGCCCAGTCCTTGATACCTGGAAAGCCTGGTACCCGGACCCCAGTATGGCACCACTGGGCTTGGCTGGATGGCAAGTCGCCTTTCTTGCCGTAGGCATACCCGGAATTTTGATGGCGTTCTGGGTGAACAGCATCAAGGAGCCGATTCGCGGCATGAGTGAAGGTGTCATTGAACCAGCGCCCCTTCACCCTCACCCCTTTAAAACGACCTTCACTGAGTTGCTGGCTATTTTCCCAGGTATTAATATTGTCTCACTGGTGGCTGGCAAAGCACGCCAAAAAGCCCTGAGATACAATGCTTATCTCGCGCTGGCCCTCATTATTGCCACCCTGGCTCTGGTGTATTTAACAGACAGCAGCGCACCTTTTCTGTCATGGCCTCTGGTCGCTGTTGCCATTTACAGCCTCCTGACAGTTGTACAGGCTTTACTGTTATCGTTGTCCAAAAAACACTCGGAGAATGTCCAACCGGGCAAAGTGTTCGCGATCAACCTGCTCGGCGCTGGTGTGATTGCCCTCATCTCCTATGCCTGTTTTCTCTGGGCAGAATCAGCGACTGGCAACCGGATGTTGCCCGGTAATATTATTCAATGGTCAGCATTGGGGTTGGGAATTTATTGCGCCTTCACCTGGGCGCAATCGATGTCGATCAAGGTGCCTGACACTTTCCGAACCATGTTTCGCACACCAACACTGGTGTTGGTCGGACTAGCTTTCCCGATTATGAGTTTTGTGACATACGGCACCGGGTTCTGGGCCATTCCTCACGTGCAACGCAGCTTTGACGTATCCAACTCGGAAGTAGGCATGGTGATGGGGTTGACCGCTGCAGGAGCAGGTTTGCTTGGTGTCGCCTTTGGCGGCTGGCTCGCTGATAAACTGCGCCAGCGCTTTATCAGCGGCCGCATGATAGCAGGTATTATTTCGGCTATTGGTGCCGTACCCACCGGCCTGATGTTTCTTTACGCTGAAGACATCATCGCCACTTACATCTGGTATTTTATCTTCGTTTTCTTTAAACCCATCTTTCTGGGTCCTTCTTATGCCACTGTCACTGACCTGGTACCCAGTCAAATGCGCGGGATGGTGACAGCGGTCTATTTGATGCTGATGACGTTTATCGGTCTGGCCCTTGGGCCGCATGTCATGGGAGTGATGAGCGCCTCGAACAGTTACGCGGGCATGGGCTCAGCAGAGGCCTTGCAAAGCGCCGTTGCCTGGCCATTTGTGCTGTATGGGCTGGGCGCCCTGCTGGCCTTGATTGCCTGTTTCACCATCAAAAAAGATGAAGCACGTATCGCCGCAATTAGTTAATATAAGCTTCTCACTGTCCGGTTAGCCGGGCAGGGTCAAGCAACCGAAGTAATTCCTCTCGCGGAATATCCGTTTCTTCTTCCGCGACATCCACAATCGGCCGCCCACTGGCGTAAGCTTTTTTAGCAATCTCTGCCGCTTTTAAATAACCAATCACCGGGTTTAATGCCGTCACCAGAATGGGATTACGCGACAAGGCAGCCTGCAGATTCTTTTCATTCACCTTGAAGGTTGCAATCGCTTTTTCACCCAGCAATTGCGTGGTGCTACTTAACAAACCAATGCTTTCCAGCAAATTGTCAGCAATCACTGGCAGCGCGACATTCAGTTCAAAATTTCCGGACTGAGCTCCCAGCGTAATCACTGTGTCATTTCCTATCACCTGCGCGGCAGCCATGACGGTGGCCTCAGGGATCACCGGGTTCACTTTGCCGGGCATGATCGACGAGCCAGGTTGCAACGCTTCCAACTCGATTTCTCCCAGTCCAGCAAGAGGGCCGGAATTCATCCAGCGCAAGTCGTTAGCAATTTTGATCATCGTCGTTGCCAGCGCCTTTAACTGGCCAGACACGGAAACTGCAATGTCCTGTGAGCTGATATGCGTAAAAAAATTGGCTGCTGGCTGGAAAGGTTTGCCGGTAATTTCCTGCAAAGCCCTGCAAAACAGTTTGGGAAATTCATCACTGGCATTGACCCCCGTACCGACTGCTGTCCCGCCCTGAGCGAGCGTATGCAAATCTGGCAACAGTGCACTCAGCCGCTGACGGTGGCCTTGCAATTGGTCAGCCCAGGTATTCACTACCTGGCTCATGCGAACCGGCATGGCATCCATCAGATGGGTACGCCCTGTTTTGACATAGCCATCGAGTGTTTCAGCTTTGCTGCGCGTCGTTTCAATTAATGTATCCAGTGCAACGAGCAATTCATCTTCGAGTGCAATCGCAGCACTGACATGAATGGCAGAGGGGATCACATCATTACTACTTTGACTGGCATTGACATGATCATTGGCACTGACTTTCTCTCCACAATACTTGGTGGCCAATGTCGCCAGTACTTCGTTAGCATTCATGTTTGAACTGGTACCTGATCCCGTCTGGAATACGTCAACTGGAAAGTTAGCCATCATGTTGTCATCCGACAAGAGGGTTTCTGTCGCCTTGATGATTGCCTCGCCAATTGGCTTGGGGATAGTAGACAATGCCATGTTGGCTGATGCCGCAGCTGACTTTATCAGTAACAACGCCCGGATAAAATTCTCCGGCATTGTCCGACCACTGACCGGAAAATTATTCACGGCTCTTTGGGTCTGAGCCCCATACAACGCCTCAGCCGGTACCGCGAGTTCGCCCATACTGTCCGATTCGATTCGCGTGTTCGTCATGGTTTTCTCCTGCGCTTTTTCCACCACATGTACACACCGGTGCCAAATAGAAGACTGGGTAGTAACCCGGCAATGAAAACAACAATTCGCCCGATCAGACTCAGGGCATCTCCATTATGTAACGGGAAAAACCATTCCAGCACTTTATTACCTAAGGGTACCTGCCGGCTATCCCAGACATCAAGCACGTCACCGCTATACTGATCGATATAGACCATGGTACCACTGTACTCCGACCACCAGTCATCAGGATGAATAAACGTGACACGCCAGGGGGCGATGTCATTCGCTGGCACATATAACCGGGTAATTTTTGACGCCGGATAAACAGCCCTGGCTGAAGCGGCTGCTTCATCCATGGAAATGGAGTGACCGCCGTCAGGCGTTGACACGGGAGAGGGTTCCTCTTGCACAGGCAACACATAAGCCAGTGCATGACGAAATGGGTCATGCCAGACAATTTCGATACCGGTGACCGCAAGCATGATGAATACCGGCAAAAAATAGATGCCGACGGTTTTATGTAAATCAAAATTGAGCCGGAATATGCCCGCATCACGGTTAATAGTAAAAGCGCGCCACCAATCTCTGTTTCCATTGCGACCCAATCTGGGCCACCAGACCACTGAGACAGAAGAAAAGCATGCAGAAACCCATCACACCAACCAGGATTTCCCCTCTTTCGCCTCCCAAAAATGAAAGATGGAGTCGATAAAACCAGGTCACCGGATATTCCCCCCAGTTTCTGACTGTCAAGGCGTCTCCAGTTACGGGGTTGATACTGACTTCTACAGGGCCGGGAGCATCTTCTGGTGTGGGAAAGCGAATGATGTGAGGTGCCCCCGAATGGCGCCCGGTCATCAGTCGGGTGGGTTCACTTGCCGTATCCAGTGCTTGTTTTGCACTTTCTACCGCAATATTGAATGGTGCAGGAGGCTGGCCAGGTTCAAAATTGACGGTCTCCGGTGTCAGCCACTCATCCAGTTCCCTGTCAAAGACGACCAGGCTCCCGGAAACCCCGGTGATACTCAAGAGCAACCCCAGTATCAGGCCGGTGTATTTATGTAACCAAATTAATGCTGAGCGCATCCATCTCATCCAAAATAAAAAGCCGGACCTACTTGATCCGGCTTTGTATCTTTATTTGACTGTTCAGAACTGTAAAGCGTATGCCAGGTTAAAACTGCGACCGATACCTTTAAAGTTACGGGCATCATTACCTACCGTCTGAGCATAGTAGGTATAGTAGTCTTCGTTGGTCAGGTTCTGCACGCCAAGACTGAAAGTCCCTATGTCAGATGCATATTCGCTGTATAAATCCACGGTCGTATAACCTTCAAACTCTGTGGTAATGATACCTGTGCTGTTTTTGAAGTCACGATCCATGACAACATTGACCTGCAAACGGGAACTCAATGCCTGATTCCATTGACGATCCCAACTCAGGTTAAGTCGGTCCGGTGAAATGTTGTTGCCACCCAGATCAGTATCAACCCGGTTATCACCATCGGCGTCGTACTCACCGTCAGTTTGTGCATAACGCAACCCCAGAACATCATATTCAGTGGCTGTCCATTGCGTGCGGAATTCAATGCCATCGATTTCGGTGCGCTCACGTTTCACACTGTAGATACCGTCTGCATCAGCTTGCAGTCTCTGCCCAAAATCAGAATCTGATGTGTATAGACTAAGTTGTGCAGACAGTTCATTGCTGCTGTACTCAAGACCTAATTCTGTGTTTTCTGTGGTGATAGGCTTCAGGTCCAGGAATGTCTCAACACCTTGCCCCGGTATATTGATGCCACGAAGCACTCGCCCCACATCAGGCATTGAAAAGCTTTCCGCATAACTGGCATAAACTCGCCACTCATCAGATAAATGGTAAGTGCCGCCCACATTGGCCAATGTATCACTGAATTCCGGCTCGCCACCATTTACCTGCTGTGAGCCATAAGCATAGAGCGTTGTGAAATCATCCACTTCAAGTGCGGAGCGTTCGTGCCTGACACCAACAGTCACAGTCAGGTTTTCAATGCCGGTATAATCAGTCTGGGCGAACAACGCCAGGTTATCGTAATTGGTGGTAGGCACCCACTCGCGTCCTGTCAACGCCAGCAACTGGTAGGTTTCATCATTCAGGTAATCTGCACCATACGCCAGGCTGAATGGCAGGTCTCCCAGCTGGGGCATAGATAATGTCAGCTTGACACCCTGCTTGTTCGAATTGTTCTGTGACTGATCATAGATATTGTTGCCATAAGCCGGATCCTGAAAAGTCCCGAAAGTGCCGCCACCGTAGGTACCGGAAAATTCCTGATCAAAGACCTGAAGGTTGACCCTTTGCCCGAGAAAATTCTCATGACGATAACCGACACTGATCATCGTCACGTCATTGGTCGCCGGTAACCCTGGCAGTTGACCTTTTTCTGATGTCGCCGGGATATCAGCAGTTTTATCGCCGCTGACACTGACCCAGTCATTGCTGCCTTCCAATTCATAATCGTTGACCGTCAATTCCAGGCGCTGCTGTCCCCAGTTATACCCCAACTTCAAAAAAGCATTCAGGGTATCCGCATCCATCGTGTCACCCTGGGTGTTATCAACCCCAACTACCTCACCATTGGCATCATAATAAACACCACTGGTTCGCCAGCTAAGACTGGCCAGCATGTCAACATTATTTGCCTGACCTGAGACGGAATAATTGGCACCAAACCCGGCGCTTTCACCCCAGTCTTCATCCTGGGCAAACGACTCCACTCGAAGGCTTTGTCTCAACGTGTCGCTGGGACGTCGTGTTATCAGGTTAATTATGCCGCCCGAGGCACCCAGGCCATGTATTGCATTAGCACCGTGAATCACCTCCACCCGTTCCAGCATGAGCGGATCAATCGTATGAGCATCCCTTGAGCCATCCCGGAGCGGGTTAGATTGTGGCACACCATCAATCATATATAGCGGGTTCCGACCTCGCAGACTCTCGCCTGCACTGGTCATTTTCTGCCGACTGGGTGAAAAGCTCGGAACCAGATTGCCCAAGATCGTGGAGAGGTCATTATTAATGCTGATTTGCTGAGCCAGGTCCTGCTGATCAATCAGGGTGATCGTGTTTGGAATCTGGCTGAGTGGCGTTTCTGTACGTGTTGTGGTGACCACCATTTCTTCAACCGTATTGTCATTTTGGGCAATACTGATTGAAGAACATAATGAGGCACAAATGGCCAGGGGTAATTTTTTATAAGCGATTGATAATGTCAAGCTGGGTTTCATAACTCTCGGTTCCTGCGGATTTTAGCGCTTCATTTTCTGAAAAAATGAAAAGTGAGCTGTTTTTACCGGGGGAGAGCTTATCATTTGGAACAATCAAACACAAACAATAATTATTCCTATTAGCATTACCAATCGATGTAATTATATAGACATAGCTTCCGTACTTGTTCTCAGCTTCGATATATCAGTACGAGGTGGAGCACCAAACATGCGGCTATATTCCCGGCTGAACTGCGATGGGCTCTCGTATCCGACCCGATAGCTGGCTGAAGCAGCATCCAGTCCTTCTACCAACATCAGATGTCGAGCTTCATGAAGACGGAGTTTTTTCTGGAACTGTAATGGTGACATTCGGGTCACCTTTTTAAATGTATGAAACAGGCTGGATTCGCTCATATTGGCGGCCTCGGCCAGCTCACTTATACGAAGTGGCTGAGTGTAGCTGTTGTGTAATGTAGTGATCACCTGGGAAACACGGTTTGCCTGAGAATCGGCCGCAGCGAACTTGCGAATACGGGGTCCCAATTCACTGTTAAGCGCCCGATACAAAATTTCCCGACGCACTAGTGGGGCTAGTACTGGAATGTCGGCAGGTGATTCAAGCAAAGACAGCAAGCGAGTGATGGCGACCTGCATGGCATTATCCATTTGAGCCATGCATAAACCACAAGCCAGCTCCGAACAGCTTTCTTCTTGCGGCAACTGCCCTTTGGACTCCAGAATCAGTTCCGTGATTTCCTGAGGGTCGAGCTCTATCTTGAAGGACAAATAAGGTTTTTCCTGACTGGCTTCAACAATGCGCGCACGCACAGGCAGGTGGACACTACAGGCCACATAAGTCAGTGGGCCGTAAACCAGTTCCTTGTCACCAAGCTGGACACTTTTGGAGCCCTGTATGACAAAACCCAGTGCGGGTGTGTACGTACAAGGTTCACAATCCTTGGGTG
>Ga0310345_10005791_pt1 | contig 10891 bp, 4 predicted proteins | sample HC15DNA20500_MG_FD_204667 | JGI IMG/M metagenome (GOLD analysis project Ga0310345, IMG submission 204667) | Marine microbial communities from station ALOHA, North Pacific Subtropical Gyre - HC15-DNA-20-500_MG | ecosystem: Environmental > Aquatic > Marine > Oceanic | place: Pacific Ocean: North...
TAGGGTTGAGCATGTCCGAGTCGCTGATACAGAGTCCACTTGTCGCTGACCCACCATCATGACGCACATCGAGGTTAGAAGATGGTGCCGCTAGGCCGATGCCCACATTCGGTCCACCGTTATAACCAATCACCATGCGCTGCGTTAAATCGACAGAGCTTGTTGCGATAGTGTTGATCTGAATCTCAGTCGGGTGCGAACTCGATGTCCATGTTCCGGCAACGTCGGCTGTGAAGTTCGCCGCGTTGGGTTCAAGATTGCTATCAGAGTCCTGTCCACCCCATTGCAGATAGCCCAAGTCTGAACCATCGGTAAAGGCTCCACCCGTATTGATGCGCGAAATCAGCACAGGTGCTGCATTGGGATTGTCAATATGGAGGTCTGCTTGGGGGCTTAGAGTCCCCACCCCAACTGCATCTTCAGACGCATCGACGAACAGCGTATCGGTAGCGACCACCAGATCGCCCACCAGGGTGAGGGCATCGCTCCCTGCCGCATACGTCAAACCCGCATCGCCGCCGAATGACCCTGAGTCGTTGTATTGGACCTGGGTATCACTGCCACCTGGAGTGCCAGCACCCACGGTTTGCCAACTGCTGTCCCCACGCAAGAACGTCGAGCTACTCGCCGTCCCAGACCCCAGTCTCGCCGTTGCCACCGTCCCAGACGAGAGATTGCTCGCGTTGAGGGTGGTGAGAGCGGCTCCGCTGACCGCCGCAATAGCCCCCGTAATTTGACCGCCTGGAATACCCGTGAGATTCGCTGCGCTGAGGTCATCAATAATGGTCGAACTCAGTGGGCCACTGAGCTTGCCGTCCGTGCCGACCAGGGCGACATCCCCGGTGCCAATGTTCAGACCGCCGCCCACATCGATGGCAGACGCGCCAGTCCCGCTCACCGTGAGGCCGGTGAATTGTGGGCTGTCGCCAGTCCCGACACCAATACTGGTCCGTAACGTCGCTCCACTCTCCGCGACTGGGTCAGTGGACCCATTGCCCACGATCATTTCGCTGTCGGCCAGGACGGACATGGCGGCGACCGTGCCAGTGCCGTTGCCCAGGAGCACTCCACCATCAGTCAGCGAGGTGGCTCCGGTGCCACCATAAGGAACAGTCACCGCTGTCCCGTTCCAGACCCCAGTTGCCACGGTTCCCAGAATCGTAATTGCGGTGGAACTGCCGACATCGAGCGTCGTCGGATCTCCAGAGGCATCACCAATGAGAATGACCCCATTGCCCAGGACTGCCGTGGCAGTGATCGCCGCAGACCCACTCCCCAACAACACCCCGCCATCAGTGAGCGTCGAGACGCCGGTCCCCCCATACGCCACGCCCACATCCGTTGCCTGCCATGTGCCTGTCGCTACGGTGCCAAGCACCGTGATGGCCGTCGAACTGCCCACATCGAGCGTAGTGGGGTCACCAGAGCCATCGCCAATCACAATCGCGCCGTCAGCCAGGGCTGCAAGCGCCGTGACTGCGCCTGTGCCACTGCCCAGGAGAACGCCGCCGTCTGTCAGCGTCGTCGCGCCGGTCCCGCCACGGCCCACGACCAGCGTGCCTGCCGAGATGTTCCCCGCGTCCAGGCTCGTCAGGGCCGCACCACTGAGGCTGGCGAGATAGGTGGCGCTGAGAGCCGGGATCTTGCCGCTGGTGTCAATGATTGCCACACTGCCAGAGCCTGCGGTGAGGCCACCCGCCATGTCAACGGAATCCGCTGCCGTGCTGGTGACCGTCAGCGTGTTAAAGATGCCATCGCTGCCTGCCGCCTGTCCCGCTGGACCGCTCGTCCACACGCCTCTGCGCCCTGGGTCCGGTGTCTGGGCTACCAGAACCGCCACCGATGCCCCTATCGCTGCAACGAGGAAGCCAATCCCTAGTCGTCTGTGCATGTCAGGCTCCTGTTACCGGCTGTCGCCAGCAATGAATCTCAAGGGTGGCATCCACGCTGTCATCGCGGATAAAGCGGATCGCACTCGCCTGCTCCAGATTGTCGATAGACACCGTGTCGCCAGATGACGCGATGGCTCCCACACTGGTGGTCGGCGCTGTGCCGTCGAACCGATATCGCACATTCGCGCCAGCCACATACGCCGTGCAGAAATTATTCTGCAATCCCTGACCAGGAGGCCGCAATATGGCGTTCGTAATACCGACCGCACTGGTCGAGACGGTTAAGGCTTCAAAGGTCGTCTGCCGCTGCGCCAACGCCGTTGACGCCAACGCCACACATATCACTGTCAGGAAGACAATCCAGAATAGTCTCATGTCACACTCCTACGGGGACGTAATGGTCCCGCTGCTTGCCACAATCACCCACCCGTCAGAGCCTGCGGCTGTTACCGTGATTGAGGAATACGCACCGACCGTCCGCGACTGCCCAACCCCCCCGATAGGGTTACTGCCTGGACTGACCAGTTGGGCCGTCACGCCAGACCCCCACGTCGCCAGCGTAAAGAACAACGCGGCCTGTGAATCAAATCCAGACACGTCAGGCGATGGGAGCGTCATATCGACAGTGGTGCCACTCGTCACCAGGATCAATCGGTCTTTCAGATCGACCGTGCCTGAACTGGTCGTTGAACGATACATGCCGCCCCTGGCGACCGCACTTGCCAATGGAAAGAAACTCATCAGATCACCCACCAGCCATCCGTCACGGTCGCGGATGTTCCAGCCACCAACGTGACGCTATCGTATGGATTCTGTAACACGTACGCCGGATCATTCGTCGGATCAGCGCCGTCTGGGTTATTGTCTATTTCCCCGCTTCCATTCACGGTCAACTTCACCACATTGGTACTGGTATCAATCTTCTTGATCGTTACCATTGCACCAGCATTGCTCGCATTGTCATACACTTGCAGCGAAAGCATCCCACCGCCCGCATCGGCAAAAATGATGGCGTCTTCAAATGTGATACTCGCTTTTGTCGCATCTCCCGCAATGATGGGCGCAGTCACCAACCGCGTCGGCACGATGAACCCGCTTTTGTTCAGGCTCATCGTCCATTGTCTCGACCCCACGTCACTGATCGTGCCTGAAATACGAACCGGACTCAGTATCTTTTGCGCTCTTGCCATGCTTAACTCCTACGCAGTGCGGACCAGACTCAGTCCCCAGGCATACGCATAATTCAACGCATCATTGCTTTTGATCTTGCACCCATAGGTCTTGGTGCCAGTAGCAAACGTAATCCCCTCTGCGCTGACATCCCTGGCCCCCACGGTGCTGGTGCTATCAATCTCGACCAGCGCCGTTGTCGGGGCATCGGTCAAATTGATGAACGCTACGGTTACCTTTTCGCTCCCCTCCGTCCCGTCAATCCGCAACATCCCCTCCAACTCCCAGGTGCCAGTCATGTTGGTATTGAGCAGACTGAGAAGTTTCGACCCCGGCACGATGACATCCCCGGTCGCCCCGCTCGGATACGCCGTGGCATTGTCACCGACCTCGTTTGTGCCAAAGAGAGCAACATGCTCATTGGCAATAACCTGTGTAAGCTGCGTGGCCGAGACGTTGTCTCGCGTCCAGTAGGTGACTGACGCATCAGCATTCGTCAGCACAAATTTGTAACTCGTACTCGACAGGTACACAACGGCTCGTCCAGCCGAATCAAGCACCACAGGATTGGCGTTCGCTGACGCTAACGCCGCATCAGAATAGGTCGCCTGTCTGTCGGAGGTGCCTGCGGCATACGCATTGAGCAAACCACCGCTAATAGGATTCCCGCTGTTATCCAACCCCACAAACACGGGCGACGGCATCACGGTTCCAGCCATTAGTTCCTCCCCTCCATAGCAAGTAAGTCTTTGTAGACCTTGTCAGTGTTTTCATTGACAAGCTTGAAACGCTTAAGCACCCCATACAGCCCGTCGAACTGTTCAGGGTTTAGTTGCCCCCTCTGGTTGTAGAGCCACGCTCCCTGGCTCTGCGCCCCCCTCCCTATTGTCCCCGCGTAACGGAACCCCGTAATCCACGCCTCCCACTGGGCCCCACCACCGCCACCTTCCATGAAATCACGCAAGGCTCGGGTAGAGATATCGTCCTGAATGTCCTCCATCTCGCTATTCGAAAGATCCGCAAAGTTCGGGTCGTTCTCCTTCAATGCAGCCCTGGCCTCCCCTGCGGCGATCGTTATCTTATTCTGGGCCTCACTTATACTCGGCATCGGGTCGGCTGCGACTCTCCCGGCGAACACCTGCCGCGCCCACTCAAGTCCAACACCCTCCGCCTGTGTCTCCTTCAACACGTCATTAGCAATCTCTCTCGCTTGCTCCTGCCACGCATGTCGTCTCTTGGTATCGCCAGCACTCTCCTCACGCCCAAATTCAACCGCCGACTGCGTAACCCCAGCGGAGGTAAACCGCACCCAGCGCCCCAGGATGTTGTAAATGAGAGGGGCTTCCAGGAGCGTCTGCGCCTTTCCACGCGCCCGGGGCCGCGACGACTGATACCGTCCCGCAACCTGTGCGAGCCCCAAATTGCGCAACTCATACAGCGCGAGTTGCTTCCATTTCTGCCCACCAGTCAGACTAGTCATTTCATCTTCGGTGAACATCGATCGGTCGTAGAACTCCAACTCCGGATTCTTGCCGGACGCGAGTTCAAACGAGTCCTTCAGAGCGTCAAACGCTGGCACCGTTCCTGGCACCTGCCCCGCCGTATAGTCGAGGATGGCCTGAAACGTGGCTATCCAATCCGGGTCGTCGTCAGCTATCGCAGCTTTGAAGAGGTTCCAGGAGAGGGCCCCAATCACACGCCCGGTGTCATCCTGCGGAATCCGTAGATAGGCAAGCTGGCCCCCTTCCACGATACCCAGTGGCACAACGGTAAAGTTGAGCTTGTCGTATTCAGGTATCATCTGCATGTATTTCGCCATCTGGGACCGGTAATCGGACACAGCCGATTCCTCGCGGCTGCTGTCCCACGCCCCGGCGGCGAGCCCAATCGCCGCACCAGGGAGCCCCCCCGCCACAGCGCCAATCGCCCCGGACATCGCTACATCATACCAATCCGGGTCTTCGTCGTCCTCGTCCTTCGGACCAAACATCCCTGCCGCCGCCCCGGCCATAATAAGTTTTGGCAGGACGGTGACGCGCACGGTCTTCCAGAGGTATCCCGCACTTGTCTCTGCATCCAACGCCGTCTTGATGTCCGACCGCCACCCCTGCAGGATGGCATTGGAGAACAGGAACAGGTTATTGGTAATGGGTTTGTATGTGCCACCCGCCAAGAAGTCCGGGCTCCCGACACGCTCACGGATGAAGGCGCGTTCAGACTCGGTGAGGTCCGAGACCTTCCGATCGACCGTGAAGTGATTGATTGCCGCCGCCTTGGGCAACGTCTCGACGAAATCTCCTAGCTGTCCAATGCTCTCAATCAATCCAAGGACCGCCCTGGGAATAAGGGATCGCTTTTTCTTGCTCGGACTCTGCACCCCGGATTGGCCCAGTAAACTCTCCTCCTGCTCCTCCAGCTTCTGTCGCAGATGCCGCTGCGCGACAGGGTCGTCGTCCACCGCAGACCCCCTCGCAATGTCCTTGTCCAGTTGACTCTGGGCTTCAAAGCCCATCGCCTGCTGCCGCATCGTCTGCGCCAGAATCTGTCCCGTATAGCTGTCCTTTAACTTCGCCCACACCGCCTGCTGGCGCTTGCTTGGTTTATCAGGCAGGCCATAGGCCCTGAGCCGTGCTGCTGTGGTGGCCCCCAGATAGAGCCTGAATGCCTTGAACAGCGTGATACTCCGCCGTCGCTCGCCATACCACGCACGACCGCGTGTCCCTCGATGCGACATCGCCTTCCAGAACCTGAAGAAGTCACGCGCCAGGTTGTACCCCTGGAACCCCACGTTGATGGTCGTGAAGACGGGCCTGAACCAGTAGCTGTTCATCCGCTCCAGCACCTTGACCACCGCATTGGTGTGTCCGATATCGTCGTTATTCAACGACTGGGCTACATATTTTGGCACCCAGACGCCTTTGACCTTGCCATCCTCCAGATACTTCACGAGCCCCCATTTCGCCTTGTCTAGCGGCGTCCGGGGTTCGCTATATACCCTGGTCGGCTTACCACGCACTTCCTTCCCCTCAGCATCTACTGTCCCCTCACCAAACGTTAGATGCGTGGGTGCGTCCTGAACCTCGTCCTCCAGGCCTGGCCGATTATTGAAATACGTCCGCAGGAACGTGAGCCCAGCCGTCTTGACCTTGTTCCGCTCTAGGGCCTGGAGAGTGACCAGCGTCTTGAGTATCGTAGAATCCGCTGTGTTGGCGATATCCTTGAAGGTGCCAATCTGCTCATACACCTTCGCATCAATGGGCTCGGTGATGTGTTCCAATGTCTGGAACGTGGCATACGCTGGGTTATCCAGCATCTGCTGATAGGTTTCGTCCGAATACAGCCCTGCCTTATGGGCCCGTTCAGCGATATCTCTTACCGCCTCCCTGAACTTGCCAATCTCTTCGTTCAGAAGCACCTGGTCCTCTGGCGTCAGCTTCTTCAGGAGGTGGTGATATTCTTCGTCCGCCCGGGCTACATCCAGACCGCCCGGATTGGCAATCGTTTGGCGGTCTCCCAACCTGATACGATCAAGCGCCAGCACTATCCCAAAAACATCCCATGCAGTGACATTCGTCAGGTTGGATTCCGGGCCCAAACTGTTGATCTTGCTCTCCATCAGCCTGCGATAGATGGGCTTGAAATAGTCATCAGCGAACGAAGTCGTCAGGGAGCCGATGTAATTCCGTTTCGAGAAGATATGTCGGATATCCATATCTTCCGGGAAGAGCGGCCCCAACTCCTTCTTCACCTTCTTGATGCGCTGAATCATCGCTGTGTTCACGTCGATGAGCGCGGCACCAATCCATGTCCTCCAGTCCAGCCGCATGGCACGAAGCTGTGCCTTGAGTATCTTCTGCGCCTCTTCTATCCGGAAATGGGCAGTGTGGAATTGGTCCGCCATGTCCTGTATCAGCGCGTCTAGCTGTTCCTCGCGTGCGCCATGCAAGAGGGCATACACCTTCAGGAACTCCTCTGCCACCTCCGGTTTCGACCTGGGCAGTAACGTAAAGAACGCCTTGTAAAACTCCGGAGCCAATGCCTGGACTGTCTCCGGGCTGACCAGGACGCCAGAAATCGCATCCGCGAACAACGACCTGGCACTCTTCAGGTAGTTCTCTTGGGCTGGGGTAGTCCCCTCCGCCCATGCCTCCGGTCGCCACGCCTGAGAAAACGCTATCAATTCCTCCCTGAATGTCTTGTTCTTCAGCACACGCGTCCCGTTGTCTTTGACAGTAAACGTCTGCTCCAGGAATTTGTGGAACCCGGCGAGCCGACCGATGAGGTTCCCACGCCCAAGGTCTCCCTCTTCCATCCAGTCCACAAGATGCCCAATCTGACGACCCAGCACCTTTGCCAACGCTACGGGGTCACCAGCTTCAAACAGGCTGGCAACTAACTTGATATGTCCGTTGGCCTCAAAGCCTGCTTCCTTTTTTTTCCCACGCAACCGTCTCCGGATAGTGGGCAACATCGTCTCGCCCACTAGATGTTTCACAAACCGCAACATCTCCGGGAGTTCCATCCCCCTCGCCTCAGGCAGGTCACGGCCCTCATACCGTTTCCCCTCCAGCGGTGTGTCACGCCAAGTCTCAATCTTGGCTCGTTGCAGAGCCAGCGCGACCCAGCGCTCCATCTCTTGTCGTGTCGCCCTCAGATGCTTATGGTGGGACTTGAGAAATTTGTTAAAGATATCCTGCACATAGTTCAGTGACGGCCATTTCTTATTTGTCGCAAAGTAGAGTTTGATTTCAGCCGCCCCCCACGACACGAGGCCCTCGACAAGTTTTGCTGCAACCGTGGGGTCAACCCCAGCAAAGTTGGCGGAGGCCAACCCTGACACCGTGGCCTTCAGTTTTGTCAGACGCTCTTTTGCGACAGCCGTAAGGCGCGTCTTCTCCTGCTCGCGGAGTTTTGCTGTCTCAAGAGGCCCAATCCAGGGCATCATGGCCTCGGTAAGCGAGCCACGCATCGACTCGGTCACTGGCACCGCCTGCACGTCTGTGACATCCGGGGCCTCGACAATCTCCCCACCAGCTTCCTGGGCAAGTGCAGCCAAATGGCCCAAGCGTCGCCTTGGCTCCCAGCCCCTGTCGTCAATTGTCCGGTCCATCGCCTGTGCAAACGTGTAGCCCTGCCCCATCAGAAAGACCACGTCATCACGAGCCGCCACCGCGTCGTCGTTCGGCACAGGCGTCAACCCTACGGAGGATACATCAGGCTCCGGCCCCACATATCTCAGGCGAGTGCCCGTGCTTACATCGAGCGTCAGAGAAGCCACGTTCTTGCCTTTTTTGGTGAACGGACTGACGAGCTTGTTCCACTTCGTCGGATAGCGGCGGTCATACGCGTCATACATCCCGGGCGAATCAAAGGTGATCCGCTGTCCGGAGAACTCGCCTTCTGACTCAGTGGACTCCCTGATTTCTCGCGCCATCCTGACGCCCACCGCCTCGACCAGACGGGACTCTGGCAACGTGATCGGCTCCGACATCACAGGACGATCGTTTTTGTATCCCTCGATCGCCACCATGCCGCCATCCCCACGCTTCCAGGTAAGACGGTCAAATCTCTGGCGGAGCCTGCTGCTATAACGGTCCACCTGGACCCTCCCCGGGGTCCACGCAATCGCATCGAAGCCTCCCTCTATCGCATACCGTAGGGCACGCTTGAAAACCAGTTCCTCCCATGTCCCTTTCTTGTAGGGCGCATCAGGCACGCGCCTCTCGATGGAGGTCAAACCCGCCTCGTCCTCATCCACCTCACCCTGACCCCCTCGGGCCACTTCCCGCGCTGCCTGCGCTTGCTGTGAAACGGACATATTCTCAGCGGGGCCAGCCTGGAGCGCACGGGAGGCCCGGTCCAGTATTTGCACCAGGTCTCCAACGTGTCCGAACGCCCTGCGTGCCGGGTCAGGGTGTCCTCTCCCTATCTCATCACTGAGCGATCCACCAGTAATGGGCGAATCCTGATACTCCTCAATCGGTCTCACCCTTACTTCCGAACGGAGTCCCTCCATGTAAGTCGTCGGCCACATACGATCGCGTACCGCTTGATACCTCGCATACGCCCCCTCGACATGCGCGGCGGCAAGTCGATTTTGCAGAGCCACTCGATAGCCAACCGGTGTATTTCTCAGCACAGTGACGCCACCAAGAAAGGGGTCGCCACCCAATGCCGCTTCAATTTCACCAGGAAGTCCCTGCTCATTGGCCTCAGTCAAGGCATAGTCAATGTCGGATTCCCTGTTGGCGGTGGCCTCGACTGGATTCGGAATGTGTTCTGTCGCCCTCACTATCTGGGCCACCAGCAAGGGGTCTTCTGCATTAAACAATCTCTCCAGAATACCCGTGTCCCCCAACCGCTTGATCGAGGCGGTATCGTAGCTAACTCGGTCTCCTGCTACCCCATGTGAAATGCCAGCCTGGAGCGGCTGCAGCCATAGCTGACGCAACAATACCCGTGTCTCCTCGTTCGGAATCGCTGCCGCCACTGCCGCTCGGTCCTCATCTGTCGGTAACAGGTGTGGCGCTTCGACGGCCATCCAGATGTATTCCAGACGATTCACCAGTCTCAGGGCCCCTTCGTTCTCCCTGCTCATGTCCGCGTCAGTCGCATCAGCCGTATAAGACAGCCTCGCCCTGGCGCGTGCAAATTGAGCCTGTTGCTGCGCTATCACCTGATCGGTAAGATTGACCCTCCATCCCGCATGGTCAAGGAGCCTCCCCCAGCCCTCGATCCGATCCGGAATCGCGTCCATGTACTTTTCAATTGCGGCAATTCCAAACTGATGCCACCGCTCGACCGACCGGTCCTCCCCGCGAGTGGGACGCCGCTCCGACTCCGCATCAAGAGCTACGTCTTCACCTCGTAGCGCCTGCTGTAACATCGCATCGTTCAAGTCCACGAGAGGCGGTCGCACGAGATACCCTATCCGTGGCCTTGCGGGGTCAGGCGTTGGGCCATACAACGCCTCCAGCGGGATGCGAGCGCGTAGCGTGCCATCCTCGTTCATCACCCGGAAGGCCACGGGTGAGGCTTCATCTATGCCACCGAGATCGCTCGTGGCTCCGTCCGCATACTCTGGCTCTGCGAGCAGCACCTCCGCCTCGTCTGCCCCTCGATAGCCATAATCTGGAGACACCAACTGTGACGCTTCCTCTTTGGTGATCCCACGTTCCTTCATTAACTCCTCTACACGCGCCTTCTTCCTATCTCTGGCTTGCTGGTGCAGGTCGGACTGCCCCTCCTCGATAAAGAACACCTTGATCGCCTTGCGTCCACCACTGCGATGCTGGGCCCAACGCTCGTCTGTCGATTCCCGCTCGTTGAAACGCAGATGAGCCAATAACCCGGAACTCAAGCCCGCACCCTCAAAGTGCGGGGCGTCGTAGTCAAACGCGTCAGGGTCATCTATCATTTGCTCCCTGATGACCGCCTGCTCCTCCCGCATACGGTCGATATCAGCGAAAAGCTGCGTTTCCTGGGCACGCTCGTCTGCCGTCATATTGCTCCGCAGCACATCCCATTCTGCTTGCCTGCCTGGGTCACGCCCCATCATCTCATCCCACGCCTCATCAGAGGACGGGGCTGCGCTGTCCTTGCCCAGATATACGCGCAATTGCTCTATTCCAGGCACACTGATGTTGTATCTGCGGCTCATGTTTTCCTGAAAGTGCAATAGCCCTTCCATCAGCCGGACTGTCTCCGCGTCCAACCTCTCCTCCAGCGGAGGCAGGTGGAACAGCAGTTCCCGGTAGTTCGTCCCCAGGTCACCCATCACCCAACTGTCATACTGTGTCTCATGGAGAACCCGCATTTCGTCCCTTGCC
>Ga0310345_10005792_pt1 | contig 10891 bp, 8 predicted proteins | sample HC15DNA20500_MG_FD_204667 | JGI IMG/M metagenome (GOLD analysis project Ga0310345, IMG submission 204667) | Marine microbial communities from station ALOHA, North Pacific Subtropical Gyre - HC15-DNA-20-500_MG | ecosystem: Environmental > Aquatic > Marine > Oceanic | place: Pacific Ocean: North...
TCTGGTGTCCCGGGCCGGTCCGGGGTGAAGACATTCAGCATACCATGCCATCTGCCCGAGTTGTCATGTCGTGATGAGACGACCACGGCCCGGCCGGTGGGATGTTGCCAGCGGGCGGTCCAGCCGTCGCGGTGCCGGGTCGGCGGAGCTGTCGGTGCCCAGCCGTGGTGGTGCAGTTCGCGTTCGAAGTGGTTCCACCAGCCATCCGGCCCCGGTGATCCGGTGAAGACCACCAGCCGCTCGGGGTCACCGCCGCCGACGGCCAGCAGTCGGCGGCAGTCGGCGGGCAGGCCGACCGGTTCCTCGACCACGTCACCGGCGGCGGCAAATGTCCAGGTCACCCAGTCGTTCCGGGGTGTCCGGGTGGCCAGTCCCCAGCCGACAACCCGTCGTTGGCCCAGCAGTTGTCGGACCGCCACGACCATCGGCAGAGGACCGTCGAGCCGATGCAGCGAGGTGGCGGCCTGTGACGGGCCGATTCCTGCATTCGACTTGCGGATGGTCAACACCCTCAGCAGTCGTTGTTCAGCCTCGTCGGCGTCCGTCTCGGGCCATCCCGCCGCTTCGGCCGTGGCCCGGGTGGACATCTCGAGTGCCCGCCATGCCGCCGGTCGGTCGCCGATCACTCTCTTGCGGTGGATCGTCGTTCCCAGTTCTCCAAGTTGCAGGTCATCAGGCTCGGTCCAGGCCGAGCCCGATCCGGTCACACCGCCGACATTCGGGGACGACTCGAGTTCCGGTTCGTTCCACCAGGCGGTCAACTGGCGCCCCACCGCCAGCCCGACGACCAGCAGCAATCCGACGGCCAACAGGTCGGTGGTCCGGCGGCGGTACCGACGAGCCAACTCACCGATTCCACCGGCCGTGGCGGGTTCCGGAGACGGACCGTCGGCCGTCGGTGCGTCGTGATCGGGCTGGCTGGGCTGGTCGGACACGGTGGATACGGGGGGCTAGTTCAGCAGGGTTGACTCGAAAGATTCCAACTGCTGGATCAGCGGAATGTAGGCGGCGTCGGATTGTCCGTTCATCCGGGCTCGCCGCGCCAATTCGCGGTACATCCTCAGGAAATCCCGCGTCAACGCTCCGGGGATGCCGGCCTGGTTGAGGCTCTCCCGTGGCCGCGCGCGGCCCTGGATCTGCTCGACCAATCGGTCGGTGAATCTCGAGAGATCTCCAGGGTCACTGGTCCGGGCGTTGCGAGGCGGACGCGGGTAATAGTCGCGGTTCCCGCCGTAGAAACCGGCCAACTCGCCGTCGCGGTCGAAGAGATCCATTCCGCGGCGATTCAGGCCGCCACGCAATGCCGCGGCCAACTGGCGAAAACGAGCGGTGTGGGTTGCTGTCACGTTCTGCCAGCGACCGGCCAGGTCGGGATAGAGACGCAGCGAGCGACGTGAGTTGTTCGACGAGAGACCCATCTGCCAGAACTGCCAGCGATTGTCGAGCACCGGGAAATCGACCTCGTGGCGGTAGCCGCCCGGGGGCATCTGCCCCAGCACCGGGAAACCCCGGTCGACGATCGCACGTCCGGTGATCATGCCGCGGCGGACGTCCAACAGGTCCTGGTCGACCCGCAGTCCCCGGCCGGTTCGTGGGTCGACCAGCATCGGGCCGCGGGCGACCGTGTGCTGATCGTAAAGGGCCAATTCGATCGTGGGCATCGAGATGCACGGCACGTGGGATCGATCGACGCTCATCTGGGCCGGTGGCGGGAACCCCGGCGGATTGGGCATTTCCTGCGCGTCGGTGCGGGGGTTGGCTCGCCAGATCGATCTCCAGGTGGCTTCGTGGGCATGGATCTGCGTGCGGACTTTGAAGGTGGCCGCCCAGCCGATCAGGATCATCAACCCCATGACGAACAACAACACCGGCAGGCTGAGCACCAGTTCGAGCGGTGCCAGGCCACGTCGGCCAGGCCACCTGCCGGGAGCAGCCGGGTCTCGTGTTGTTGTCCGAAGAGCCTGCATGCCGGGAATCTCAGTGAGTGATCAACTTGTCGAGTGTTTCGGCGGGAATCCTCGCGAACGGTCCGCTCCGCAGCGTTCCGGCCCGGGGATCGAGTCCCGAGGGTGAGCGGGCCAGGATCTGCTGCAACTCGGGCAGCGAGACCGGCATGATCCGCGTGGTCCAGTTCTGGCTCAGCAGGTCCCAGCCGCGCGGCCAGTTTTCGCGGTAGGGGATCGGCCGCCATCCGGTGATCTGATGCGTCTCGGGATCGCGGATCGGCACCCAGCGGACCCAGGATCCGTTGACGCGGACAAGCCGCGGCTCGGGCAGGTAGACCTGAAGCTGAGCGAACGACTGGGCGTCTGCGATGTCCGAGAGCGGGTTTTCGAACAGCCCCGGACCCATCTCTTCGAGATGCCGACGATAGACAACCGCCAGCAGGTGGTAGTCCCGATCGAGGTGCAGGTTCACCTGCCGCCAACGCCCCTCGTCCCGCTGCATCTGTTTCATCCGATCCGGATGCGTCCCGCCGATCATCCGCCGGATCTGGAAGGGGAGGTTGCTCAGCGGGTAATCCCGGTTGAGCAGGCGATCGAGTTGGCCTCGTGTGGCGATCCGCCACAGGTCGCCGAAGCGAGACATGCGGGCGTCACGGTCGAAGAGATCGAGTTTCTGGTTGTTCCAGAGTTCGAGGTAGTGGTTGGCCAGGCTGCTTCGCTGCTTGACGGCGTCCTCGAAGTACTCCTGGCCATGTCCGGCCGAACCGAAGTCCGAGCCGGTCGGCGAGGGATCGACGGCGGGGATGGTTCTCAGCAGCGGATGGGCCTCGGAGGCTTCGCCGACGGCCTGGGTGTTGGACCGGAACAGCACGCAGGCCGGCACGTCGCCGGGCTGAAGGCTGCGGCTGACCAGGTTGGGATTCGACGGGTCACGACGGGCGGGATTGGTTGGCCGGGCGTGCCGCCGCACCGTTTCGCGGGCGGCCGAGACCGCCAGGTGCGGCACGGTTTCGACCAGCGTCCGCTGGTACTCGGGGATCAACTCGTACTCGAGAACGGACTCGAAGATCGGCAGGAAATGTGCCGCTGCTGCGGCGTGCTCGTCGCCGAACGCCGCGACCGCCCGCTGTTCGAAGGGGATTCGCTGGACCACCGTCTGGCCGGCGGGTGGAAACTTGGCGAAGGCGGCCTGAAGCAGGTCGGCACCGGCCAGGCCCCAGGCCTGCAGGATCTTCGGCACCTGTGCCTCGGCATTCCGTTCCTGGCCCTCACGCAGGTACGCCGTGATCGCACAGACCTCGCACAACAGGTGGTTGGTGTGCGAGAGTCCGTTGAGGCCGCGGGCCAGCATCACCCCGCCGGTGACCGCGGCCGCATCGGCGGCGTTCTGCATTTTGAGCTTGTCGTCGGCGTGACGACCGACGTTGGTGATCATCACCAGCAGCATCGTGAAGACCAGCAACACCAGCAGCGTCACGATGCTGATCGTGCCACGCTGGTCGCCGTGCAGGCGACCGAGTCGAACCCGGAGGCTCGAGCGGATTCGGTGGTGGGGCCGGTTATCGGTCGACATGGAAGGCATGCACGTAGGGGACCAGGGACTTGACGCCGTCGTTGGTGACTGTGGCCCGGGCCCAGATGGTGGTGGTGTAGACGCGGTTGTTGTATTCGGGGTCGTGCGCAGAAGCCTGGCCGTTGCTGGCTTCTCCACTGCGGGGATCGATGCGTCGTCGGGGACCGGCCCACTTGCTGATCCGGTGGCTGACCAGGTCGGGTGGGCCGCCGGGTCGGATCAAGAACTTGGCCAGGAAACGGCCCGGGCCCGGCAACAGGGCCAGGTTGTGACGCACGGTCACGGTGATCGGATCCCGCCAGCCGATCTCGCCGGAGACGTACTGGTGAGTCGGGTGGTTGAGCGGATTGTGGGTGGGGCCGAGATTCGAGTTGAGGTTCTGGAACCGGATCCAGATCTCGGTGTTCCAGTAGCTGTAGCAGAACTTGTTGAAGAGCCGGGCGTCGGTGGAGGGGGTCGCATCGGGGCCGGCGAACTGCTGCCAGGCGGTCTGGGCGGACAGGAAGTGGTCGCGGGCGTCGGACTGGATGTCGAGACCGAGGTGACGCGAGGGCGAGATGGTGGCACAGGCGGTCACGGCCGAGCGGTGGGGGAATTCGAGCTTGAAGATGTTCTCGGCGGCCTGCCCACCGACGCCCCCCACGAAACCGTCCTCACGGGAGCCACCGATGTAGCTGTAGCCGAAGCTGGTCTCGGGTCGCAGTCCGGGGGCGCGGATCACGTTCTGGAAGTGAGGCTCCAGGCCGAACGGGTCGGTCGACTCGTCGGGTTCGATCTCGATGACATGCTGGGGCACCCAGGCGGCAATGCTGCGGGCGGCACCGTAGGCGGCGTAATTGATCACCACCTGGGCGATCATCAACTGGCTGACCTGGACGATGAACATCACGATCATCACGAATATCGGCAGGGTCAGCACGAACGAGAGGCTCTGCACTCCGCCCCGCTGACAGCGGTGCAACTGGCCCAACCGCCGCAGGTCGAACCGGCAGCCGCTGGCCCGGATCACCATGATCAAGGCCAGCAGCGCTCCGCCCAGGGCGAACAGCGCAGGTCGGCAGTCGTCGAGGATCACTCGCAGTGCCATGTCGTGTGGTCGGTCAGAGTGGGGCGGATTGGGTGGTGAAGGTTCAGATGTAGTCTCGCAGCGACTCGGTGGCTCCGGTGAGAGTCATCAGCACGCCGGCCAGGGCCGAGGGGGCCAGAAACAGGGATCTCTTCAACGGTTCGCGTTCGGCCGTTTCCAGCGGGACCCAGCCCCGCGAGCGGACGACCAGTGCCAGGTGGCGAGCGGTGCCGACCAGGATGCGGCCGGCTCCGACCTGCCAGATCAGCATCGCCAGCCCGGTGACTCCTCCGAGCACAATCGTCCACAGCAACGCCGTCAGGCCGTGTTGCAGGCCCAGGAAAGCGCCGACGGCGGCCAGCAACTTGACGTCGCCGCCACCCATGTCTGAAAGCAGAAAGCAGGTCAGCATGATGCCCCCACAGCCGGCGATTCCGAGAAGACTCTCGGTCAGGCCGGTCGTGTCGAGTTCCAGGCGGCCCGCCTCGGACAGACGAATTGCTCCGAAGAGCAGCCCGGCCACCAGGCCGGGATAGGTGATCCAGTTGGAGATGCGACCTCGCAGGATGTCGGTCACCGAGGCAGCCAGCAGCAGGCTGACCAGGGCGATGTGCGAAAACTCCGGCATGGACGAAGCGCTCTCCACGACGGCCCGCCGACCCGATGGGCCACCGACCGGGACGACCTAGCGAACCGCTTCGTCGGTGCTCTGTTCCAGGGACTGCAGGCCCTTGTCGAAATAATTGCGAATTGCCGGCCAGCCGAACTTGATGATCACGATCAGCACTGGCAACGCGATGGCCGCGATGATCAGCACGGTTTCGAGCGTCAACGCACCCCGTTCGTCACGGTGCAGTCTGCGCAGCAAACGCCCGATCCGATCGGTGTACGGCTTGGTGAATCGCATTTCGTCTTCCTCTGTCTGTTTGCTCAGCTACACGAAGGGCCAGGCTACCAGGGAGCAGATGATCTCGTAGACCACGGTGATCGCGTGACGGCTCATCGGGATCAGCAACGCCGCTATCGAGAGGATCACTGCCAGGACCAGGACGAAGTCCAGGGACGATGCGCCACGCCGCGACGGCCGGGAAGCCGTTGAAACAATCGCTCGTGTCGTTTTCGCCGACTGCACGTCTGGGCCTCGTGGACCGGGTCGTCTGTCGAATTGTCACGGTTCCGGACGGCGGAGCGAACCCGCCGCCACCCGGGTTCATCGTATCGCGCAATCCGGAAGGGATCCAGATTCACCCGTAGGCAATCCAGCCCCAGTCTTCCATCAGGCGGTAAAACCACGGGGCCTGGAAGGGATTGGGCGGTGGAGGATATTCTCGCCAGGTGTGCAGCAGTGGGAAGACAGTCGAGACGATCGAGAAACCGAGCAGAATCCAGGCCATCACCAGCGGCGTGCGACCCGACGAAGCCGGTCGCGGATCCGCATCGGGCAGGGCCGCCACCGTGTTGGTTCCGGTCCATGCGTCGACCACCGGGACCAGGGACATCAGCCACAGCGGCACCAGCCACAACGACCACCGCAACGCACAACTGACCCCGCCGTAGTTGTAGTTCTGGGTACGGGTCAGGTAGAAGCCCAGCACCACGATGGTCAACAGGCCGGTCCACGCGGCCAGTCCCACCAGTGGAGATTTCTCGCGGCGGATCCGCGGCGAGATCGTCAGCAGGCCGACCAGGAAGATGGGTGAGAGTGAAAAGATGCCGTGGTGGCCGACCAGGCAGTGCAACAGGTAGATCGCCGGCGAGTCACCGCCCCTGTCGATCCCCAGCGGGTTGAGCCAGTAGCTCTGCTGGCCGTCGACAGTCCAGAGGTACTTCTCGGTGCCGTAGAAGGCATAGAACGGTTTCCAGCCCCCGGTGGCGATCACGTTGGTTCCTACGAACGCGGCCCCCACAAGCACGACGGCCGGCAGGAAGAACACCAGGGTGCGTCGGCGGTCGGTTCGCAGCAGCAGCCAGCCGGCGACCGCCACCAGGGACGCGGCCGGCAGGTCATTGGCTGCCGCCCAGCCGGAGAACAACCCGGCGAAAACAAAGTGGCGAGGGCAGAGGTCGCCGTCGACGGTGACCCGCAGCACCGCGGCGGCAACGAACACGACCGCGGTGGCGGCGACCGTGTGGTTGTTGAGTGCCACCAGGAAGGGGAGCAGCAGCGTGCCGATCGATGCGGCGGCCAGGACCAGCACACGAGTCGCCCGGCGGCGGGCGTACCGGTCGAGCATCCGGGCCAGCACCACCATCGCGATGGTCCAGGGCAACCAGTTGACCAGCAACAGCACGGCTCGCGAAACCGCTTCGGTCTGGTCGACGAGGTTCCAGCCGGTCACCGCGCGGACTCCCGCGTAGACGCCGGCGACCAGCGTGGGGAACAGGGGGGGCTTGCTGGAGTAGAAGTGGCCGTCGTGGCGGACCTTGTCGATCGTGCGGAACCGCAGACGCCGTTTGCCCGAGGGCTCGTGGAGCACCCTCAGGGAGTCGATCTCGTCGATCTGGTACGTGCCGCGTTCGACCAGCGACCAGACGGTGGCCCAACGGGACCGGTCGTTGGCGCTCAGGCAACTCTCGGCACGGACGATCGCCAGGGCGGCCACCAGTGATCCCAGCCCGACGAGTCCCCAACGCACCGTCGGGCTCAGTGGCGGATCGGACACGGGCGGCTCCTGGACTGCGGGTTCAGAGACAGTCTCGCAGCTGGATGTGATGCTGCCCCAACTGGCCGCCGTAGTTGCCCGCCCCGATCAACTCGACCCCCTCGCAATCGGTGGCGGTGGCTAGTCCGACCCGCATCGCCTCGGTGACCGATTCGAGCGTCAGTCCGTCGATGACGATCTCGTAGACGGCCTCGACCGTCTCGGGCAGCACCGAATCGACCTGGGCCCGCAACGCCGGGCACCACACGTCATTGGTGCTGGCCTTCAGGGCCTTGTACTGGGATCCCACCTTGCTTCCGCTGCGGACCAGTCCGCCGGGGAAGGGCAGGATGCAGTCGGGCACCTCCCGCATCGCCTCGGCGGTGGCCGTCGCGGCCGCCAGCGCCTGGTCCCCGGTGGTGCCGCAGATCAGCAGGTTGCCGCCGGCCACACCCTTGGTCGACCCGAAACGCTCCTCGCACAAGAATTCGCCGTCCATCACCGGCACCCGCCACAGCCGGCGGTCACCGAGTTTTTTCGAACCCTGGTAGCCGTCGCCGAAGAACCTCAGTTGCCCACCCACGTCGATCCGTTTTTCGGGGTCGCCGTCGGACAGGCCGTTGTAGCAGGCGGTGGTCGGACAGGTCAGCACGCACTGGCCGACCCGGTCGATGACCGCCTGGGCCAGAGCGTCACGGTTGAAGGCGAAGATCAAAAGCGACACGCCGGGGCGGCCGTCGGGGGTCTGGTCGGGCTCGAGCCGGCCCTCGATCGCTGCTTCGGCGTTGCAGGCGATCACACTGGTGGCGAAACCGGTCGCCTGGATCCCGGCCGTATCGGCCCACTCGGCCGACACGGCCGTCACGATCACCCGCGTGCCGACCATCGTGAAGGCTTCGGCAAACGTGTCGGCAATCGCCACTCCGTTGTGCTCGAAGGTCTCCATTGCCGTCGTCTGCTCCGTCACTGGATTGCTCGCCGGGTGTGAGGATGCCGGATGATCGCCGGCAGCGTCGGCGAGACATGATGAACGATCCCCGGCGGTTTGTCACCGCCTGAGTTTGCTGACGTGCTGCCTCTGCGGGCCGAGACCGCCGCTAGGCGATGATTTCCCGGATCGGCCGGCCGTAGTCGATCTCGAGCCGCTTGTGGCCGGGAACCTCGAGCGTCTTGGGGTCCAGGCCCAACTGATTCAGGACGGTGGCGTGGAGGTCGGTGACGTAGTGACGGTTCTCGACGGCGTGGAAGCCGACCTCGTCGGTGGCGCCGTGAACCGTGCCCCCCTTGATGCCCCCGCCGGCCAGCCAGACCGAAAAGCCGTAAGGGTGATGATCGCGGCCGTCGGAATTCTCGGCTCCGGGTGTCCGGCCGAACTCGGTGCCCCACACGACCAGTGTCTCGTCGAGCAGGCCGCGCTGTTTGAGATCCTTGAGCAACCCGGCGATCGGCTGGTCGGTCTGGCCGATCTTCGACGAGTGATTGGCGATGAGCTTGCTGTGGGCATCCCAGCCGTTGTGGTAGAGCTGCACGAAGCGGACTCCCCGTTCCACGAAACGACGGGCCAGCAGGCACTGCTGGCCGAAGTCCTTGGTGGTGCCGTTGTCGAGTCCGTAGAGCGAACGCGTGGCCTTGGTCTCGCCGTCGAGCGTCACCACCTCCGGGACCGCCATCTGCATGCGGTAGGCCAGTTCGTACGACTTGACCCTCGCCCGCATCGCCTTGTCGCCGGGGTACTCGATTGCCGCCAGCCGGTTGAGCTGCTTGAGCAGTCCCATCTGGTCGGCCCGTTCTTCGCGGAAGACCGATTCCCCGGGTGTGCCGAACGGCAGTGGGTTGCCGGGATTGATCCGCATCCGGACGCCGGCGTGCTCGGGACCAAGGTAGTCGGCTCCGTGAGCGCCGACACCACCGCAGCAGTCCCCGGGGGGCTGGCCGAGAACGATGAAACGGGGCAGGTTGCGGTTGAGCGTTCCCAGGCCGTAGTGGACCCACGATCCGACCGAGGGGTAGAAGCCGTCAAAGATGTGCCGTCCGGTGTGGAACTGCAGCTGCGCGGCGTGGTCGTTGTCGGTGGTCCACATTGAGCGGACGACGCTGATGTCGTCAACGCAGGTCGAGAGGTGGGGCCACCAGTCGCTGACCTCCAGACCGCACTCGCCCCGTTTCCGGTACCCGATCTGCAACGGGTACAGCTTGTTCATCAACTTCCGCGGCGTGCCGGCGAAGTCACGGACGTTCTTGCGGTAGAACGGCGAATTCACCACCTGGTCCTTGTAGGGACTTTCGTCGATCGTCAGCCCGGCGTACTTGTTGAGGGCCGGCTTGGGGTCAAACGACTCGAGATGGCTGGTGCCGCCGATCATGAACAGCCAGATCACGCTCTTGGCTTTCGGAGCCAGGTTCGCCAGTCCGGCCGGTGGCGACCACGAACCGGTTTCGGCGGCGGCTGAACGGCCGACGCCGTCCTCGGCCAGCATCGCGCCCAGGGCCAGGCCGGTGAAGCCCATGCCGGCGTCGGCCAGGAACGTGCGGCGGTGCAGCCGGCCGCAGGGGGTGGTCGGAGTCAATGTCGGGCGGAGTGTCATGGGGAAATCCGGAGACGGAGAGCTAACGGATCGTGACGAAGTCGTTGTGGCTGATCAGGACATGCACCAGGTTCTCGAGAGCCCGTGCGAACGGGGAGCTGGCGGGAGCCACCACCGTCTCGCCGCCGGCCGGGAAGGTGTTCAGTGTCTTGGTGTCGGAAAGCAGCCGGGCGTTGCGTGAGAGGAAGACCCGGCAGGCGGTGTGTTCGTCGGGTCGGGGGCCGCGTCCGAGCACCGACTCGAACGCGGCGGTGACGAATTCGGCGGCAATCGAGTCGCGGTTGGCATCGGTGGCGGGCCCGAGCCGGATGCCGATCTCCGAAGCCAGTTGACGGGCCAGCCGCCGTGACCGGTCCAGGGCCAGCGGGCTGTTGGTCAGCACCAGTGCCTGTTGGGGCACGACGCTCTGCTGGCGGTCGTAGCATTCGTTGGGGTTGGCCAGGTCGAACAGTTCGAGCATCAACATCTTGTTGTCGGGCGTGGTGCGGAAGTAGAGGCTGCGTCGAGGCGAACTCTGACCCTGGGACTCGGGGATGTCCGGGCCGCTGAATGCCGGGTCGAGAGTCCGCGAGATGGCCAGCAGGCTGTCCCGAACCACCTCGGCCTCCATCCGACGCGAGTTCATCCGCCACAGCAGACGGTTCTCGGGGTCGGCCTTCCGGTTGGCCATCCAGGCGACCCCGTTTCCCGGAGCCGTCGTCATGCGGTAGGTGCTGGAGGTGACGATCAGGCGGTGGATGTGCTTCATGTCCCAGCCGCTCTCGATCAACTCGGCCGACAGCCAGTCCATCAACTGCGGGAAAGCCCGCGGCTTGCTGCGGAGTCCGAAGTCGGCGACGGTGTTGACGAACCGGGAGCCGGTGTGCCGCAGCCAGATCTGGTTGATCGCCACCCGCGCGGTGCGGGGGTTGTCGCGACGGGTCATCCAGCGGGCCAGGGCCGTGCGACGCCCGGTACTGGTCGTGGGGTAGGTGGCCGGGAACCGGGTGTAGTTGCCGTCTGCGGCGTCGCGGTGAGCGGTGGCCTTGGCCAGTGCTGCTGCGGCCGCCGTGTCGGGCTTGCTGGAACTTCGCACCCGG
>Ga0310345_10005793_pt1 | contig 10891 bp, 10 predicted proteins | sample HC15DNA20500_MG_FD_204667 | JGI IMG/M metagenome (GOLD analysis project Ga0310345, IMG submission 204667) | Marine microbial communities from station ALOHA, North Pacific Subtropical Gyre - HC15-DNA-20-500_MG | ecosystem: Environmental > Aquatic > Marine > Oceanic | place: Pacific Ocean: North...
ATCCAGTCCTCGATCCCCTGACCGTCGACCACTCGACCGGGAAACCGATCGGAGACGACTGGCCGCTGCTCACCGACGACCACCTCCAGCGGATCGAGGACCAGTACCTGGAAGCCGCCGGGCGGGCGGTGGCGATCGGCGTCGATTTCGTCGACATCAAGCAGTGCCATCGCTACCTGCTCAGCGAACTGCTGGCCGCCCGCAACCGGCCGGGTCGCTACGGAGGATCGCTGGAGAACCGCACGCGGCTGGTCCGCAACGTCATCGGACGGATCCGCGACGAGTTTCCCGACCTGGTGGTCGTCACCCGTATGAACGCCTACGACGGGATCCCCTACCGAGGCGAAGGGACCGACTTCGTCGGGGTCCCCTGCCCTCACCAGTTGCCTCTGCAAACGGCCTTCGGCACCGACCCCGACGATCACCTCGGCCTGGCGCTCGACGAACCGCTGGAGGTGGCCAGGATGCTGGCCGGGCTGGGAGTTGCCATGATCAACGTCTCGGCCGGAAACCCGTACTCGAATCCGCACGTCGTACGGCCCGCCGAGTTTCCGCCGATCGACGGCTACCACGCTCCCGAGCATCCGCTGATCGGAGTCGATCGCCAGTTCCGGTTGGCACGAGCCATCCAGCAGGCAGTCCCCGACGTGCCGGTCGTCGGCAGCGGCTACAGTTGGCTGCAGGACTACGCACTGCACGCCGCGGCGGCCAACGTCGCCGATGGGTCGGTGGCCCTGGTCGGACTCGGCCGCGGAACGCTTTCGCACCCCGACTTTGCGAGGTCGCTGAGCGAAACCGGACAACTCAATCGCAAGCAGGTCTGCCGCACCTTCAGCTACTGCACCAACCTGATGCGGACCAAGGACCACCCACTCGGACAGTTCCCAACCGGCTGTCCGCCGTTCGACAAGGAGACCTACGGGCCGTTGTGGAAGGAGGCCGAGCCGAAACTGACCGGGGAAGCCGACTGAGCCGCACACCGTGGTGTCATGCACCGGGCAACACACCCATAAAATCTTGCCGATTCCACTAAAACTGGATTTGACTCGAACAGGAGAATCGGTCAAGAATCTGCGAACAAGAAGTTCATTTGTGCGCCGGTTCTGGGTATCGATCTGCCGGCAATTTTCGTAATCCCCACCGCGCACTTCGCTCCCACCGGTTGCTCCGGCAGCCGGTGGGAGTTTTTTGTTGGTGGGAACCGGGCAGGAGTTTCTTTCTGCGGTCGGTTAGGATGAGCCATCGGAACGCAAACGGTTACGACCGGGGGGATCTCACAGATGGCCAACACGGCAGCGGGCGGTAAGAAGACCTATCGGGTGGGCATCATCGGACGCACCGGCAAGGGCGGTTACGGGCACGCGCTGGATACCGCCTGGTCGGCGGTCCCCCAGACCCGTGTGGTCGCCGTCTCCGACGACAACAAGAGCGGCCTGGGAACGGCAGCACGAAAACTGAAGATCAATCGCGCCTTCCTCGACTACCGCAAGATGCTCGACGAGGCCAAGCCGGACATCGTGGCGATCTGCCCGCGGTGGGTCGACCAGCACGCGGCGATGGTGTTGGCAGCGGCCGAACGGGGAGTCCACATCTACATGGAGAAGCCGTTCTGCCGGACACTGGAGGAGGCCGACCGGATCGTGGCCACCTGCGAAAAGACCCATGCGAAGGTCCAGATCGCTCATCCGACACGTTTCTCGCCGATGATCGACACCATCCGCCGCCTGATCGCCGACGGTGCGATCGGCACGCTGCTGGAATTCCGCGGTCGCGGTAAGGAGGACCGGCGGGGCGGTGGCGAGGACCTGTGGGTCCTGGGTTCTCACATCCTCGACATGATCCGTGCCATCCACGGAGCCCCCAGTTCGTGCTTTGCACGGGTCGGCTGGAAGGGCCACGCGGTGACCGCCGACGACGTCTTCGACGGCCCCGAGGGCATCGGGCCGTTGACCGGTGACAACCTGCAGGCGGTCTACCAGATGAAGGACAACGTCACTGCCCACTTCGCCAGTGTCCGCAACCAGGCGGGAAACCCGCGACGGTACGGCCTCCAGATCTTCGGGTCCAAGGGCGTGATCGAACTGATCGAGGGCACCCTGCCGCCGGTGCAGTATCTCGGAGACCCCTCGTGGTCGCCCGGTCGCAGCGGTGCCAAGTGGCAACACGTCTCCTCGGCAGGCATCGGCAAACCCGAACCGCTGACGGGACCGCAGTACAAGGCCCGACACACCCTGGGAATTCTGGACCTGCTCGAGGCGATCGAGGACGGCCGCGAACCCAAGTGCGGGATGCAGGAAGGACGGGGGGTGGTCGAGATGATCGCGGCCTGCTTCGAGTCCCACCGCGTCGGGGGTCCGGTCGGTCTTCCGCTGAAATCGCGTGCCAACCCGCTGACGCAGTTCTAGCCGCAATCAGAGCCTGCACGAGGCCGAACGAGGTGATTTCTGATCGGTTGCAAATTCCCGACCAGTTGGTATCTATGGAGTCGATTCGTCCGGCTTGGCATCATCGGTGATCAAATTGGCCGGGCCAGAGGCGGGGAGCGATTTTGACAGACCTGATTGAACACGACGTCCTGATCGTCGGTGGCGGTGGTGCAGGTCTCCGGGCAGCGATCGCGATCGCCGAAGCCGACCCGAGCCTGTCGATCGCGGTGGTTTCGAAGGTCTACCCGATGCGGAGCCACACGGTTTCGGCCGAGGGTGGTGCAGCGGCGGTGGTCAAGCCCGAGGACAGTCTCGAAGACCACATCTACGACACGGTCAGCGGAGCCGATTGGCTGGCCGACCAGGACGCGGTCGAGGCGTTTGTCAACGAGGCGCCCCGCGAGTTGACTCAGTTGGAACACTGGGGATGCCCGTGGAGTCGTGATCCGGATGGGACCGTTGCGGTCAGGCCGTTCGGCGGAATGAAGATCGAACGGACCTGGTTCGCCGCCGACAAGACCGGCTTCCACATGCTCCACGCGCTGTTCCAGACCTCGCTGAAATACGAACCGGTCAAGCGATACGACGAGTGGTTTGCGACTCAGTTGCTCGTCGAAGACGGCCGCTGCGTGGGGGTGACTGCGATCGAGTTGCGGACCGGGCAGGTGCGGGGCATCGTCGCCGGAGCGGTGATCATCTGTACGGGGGGAGCCGGACGACTGTGGCCGTTCACCACCAACGCGGCGGTCAAGACCGGCGACGGGATGGCGATGGCCTATCGAGCCGGAGTCGCTCTGAAGGACATGGAGTTCGTGCAGTATCACCCGACCGGGCTGCCCGGCACCGGGATCCTGATCACCGAGGCCTCGCGGGGAGAAGGCGGCATCCTGGTCAACAAGGACGGCCACCGCTACCTGCAGGACTACGACCTCGGCCAGCCGCTCGACGTCAGCGATCCCGGACACCCCCAGAAACGGACGATGGAACTCGGGCCGCGTGACAAGCTGTCGCAGTGCTTCATCAAGGAACAGCAGGCGGGACGGACGTTCGAAGGTGAATACGGACACTACGTGCACCTGGATGTCACGCATCTGGGTGAAAAGAAGATCAACAAGAAGATCCCCTTCGTCCGCGAGTTGTCTCGCAACTACGTCGGGATCGACCCGGTCTACAAGCCGATCCCGGTCCGACCCGTGTTGCACTACGTGATGGGTGGCATCCACACCGACATCAACGGGGCCACGTCGCTGCCGGGACTGTATGCGGTGGGCGAGTGTGCCTGCGTGAACATCAACGGTGCCAACCGTCTCGGTTCCAACTCGCTGACCGAACTCCTCGTGTTCGGAGCCCGGGCCGGAAAGGCGGCCGTCGGTTTCGCCGCGGCTCAATCCCGGCCGCCGTCCGGACAACTCGAAGCCCAGGTCCGTGACGAACAGGGACGCATCGCCGGTCAGTTCATCAACAAGACCGGTGGAAGCGAACGACTGGTGACGCTGCGGACGGAAATGAACGAGGCGATGGAGACCGGGGTGGGGATCTACCGGGACGCCGACGGGACCCAGGCCACCTGCAACAAGCTGGCCGAACTCCAGGATCGATTTCAGCACGTCTCGCTCGATGACCACAGCCTCAGCTTCAATACGGAATTGACGGCCGCGCTGGAACTCGAGAACATGCTCGACATCGCCCGGGCCGCGGCCCTCGCGGCGAATCTCCGCGAGGAATCCCGAGGAGCCCACCAGCGGACCGATTTTCCCCCGCCGCGAGACGACGACAACTGGCTGAAACACTCGCTCGCCTATCGCACAGACGACGGACCTCGTATCGAACACCTCGACGTGACCATCACCCGCTGGCCGCCTGCCAAGCGAACCTACGGTTCCTGATCCTCTACGGCCTTGCCGCCAACCCGGTTCCCCATGCCAGACGAAAAAATCACTCTGGAAATCCTCCGGTACCACCCGGAAACCGACGAGAAACCGAGTTTTCAGACGTTCGAGGTGCCCTACCACGAAGACTGGGTCGTTCTGGACGCGATCAACTGGATCAAGGAACACGTCGACGGCACGCTGACTTACCGCTGGAGCTGCCGGATGGGCGTCTGCGGCAGCTGCGGAATGATGGTCAACGGCACACCGCGGCTGACCTGCGCCGTCTTCCTCAACGAGTTCCACCCCGAGCCGATCAAGGTCGAACCGCTGGCCTACTTCCCGATCGAACGGGACCTGGTCACCGTGATGGACTCGTTCATGGAGAAGCTCCAGAGCGTCAAGCCGTGGTTGATTCGCAACGAGGGTGAGGAGAAACCTCTGGAGGAGGGCGAGTACCTGCAGTCGCCGGCCGAGTTGGCCAGTTTCAAGCAGTTTTCGATGTGCATCAACTGCATGCTCTGCTACGCCGCCTGCCCGGTCACGGGTCTCGAGTCCGAATTCGTCGGACCGGCTGCGATTGCCCTGGGCATGAGGTACAACCGCGACTCGCGGGACCAGGGCCGTGAGCAGCGGCAGGAAGTGATCGCCAGCCACGACGCGATCTGGAACTGCACCTTCGTCGGAGAATGCTCGGTCGTCTGCCCCAAGAACGTCGACCCCGCCGGGGCGATCCAGCAGGCCAAGGTCGAGAGCACCATCGACTGGTACACCTCGCTGTTGCCGTGGACCAAGAAATGAGCAAGCCCTACACGCCACCGATGCCACGAAACTGGTGGAACAAGAACTCCGCCTACCGGCTCTTCATGCTGCGAGAACTCTCGAGTGTTTTCGTGGCACTGTTCGTGCTCGAGTTGTTGTGCTTCGTCTCGCAGGTCGGCCAGGGCGAGGCGGCGATGGACCGGTTCATCACGTCGCTCGAAAATCCGATCTACCTGATCTACCACGTCGTCGTGCTGGCATTTGCCCTCCTGCACAGCATCACGTGGTTCAACCTCACACCCAAGGTGATGGTCATCCGCCGCGGCGAGGAGCGGGTGCCCGACGTTCTGGTGGCCGGTTCCAACTACGTCGCCTGTCTGGCTGTCTCGTTGCTGCTCTGGTGGATCGTCAGGGGCTAGGTGCTGAACATGGCCAAGTCGAACGAACCGATTGTCTGGTCGCTGTTCTCCGCCGGCGGAGTGCTGACGGCGTTGACCGTCCCGGCACTGATCGTGCTGCTGGGGTTTGCCATGCCACTGGGCTGGATCACCCCGTCATTCGAACACGTCGATGGCCTCGTCGGACACTGGTTGACCAAGCTGTTCGTGGTCGCCCTGGTCTCGCTGGGACTGTTCCACTGGGCTCATCGCTTCCGCTTCACGCTGGTCGACATCGGACTGAAATCTCTGGACACCCTGATCGCGGTGGTCTGTTACGGAGGTGCCATCGTCGGCACCGGTGTCGCCATCTACGTCGTCTGGCTCTAGGCGGAACAGACCACAGATCGACAGCTCTCTTCATGAGGTGCCCGGTGTGAGCGATTCCACGCAGGACTTCCAGGTCAAGTGGCACAGCGGCACGTTGATCGTCATTCCCGGCGGCGACATCGAGTCGATGAAGTGGGACCTGATCGAGCAGGCCGCCGACGTCGTGATGGGGCCGATCGAAGAGACCGAGGTGCCGCTGGTGATCTTCGATCTCAGCGAAGTCGATTACTTCGGCAGCGTGTTCCTCTCCCTGATGCTCCGCTGTCACAAGGCGGTCAAGCCACGGGGGGGTGAACTGGTGTTGTGCGGGGCCAGCCCGATGGCCACCGAACTGCTTCAAGTCACCGCGCTGGATACACTCTGGGCGATCTACTCGACCCGCGAAGAGGCGATCGAGGCATTGGCCAGCTAGAGGGGGCCATGGCGAAGAAACGACGACGAGCGGCGCCCGATCTGTCCGAATCGGACGTGATGTTCACCGAGCACGACTCGGTGCTGACGCGGCATCCGACGTTGATCGACCAGATCAAGCAGACCGCCGACGGACTCAAGCAGGACAAGACATCCCGCGGCGATCTCAAGATCCTCAGCCGCGCTCTCCGCGAACTTCGCTACGCCTTCAAGGTCTTCGCCCCCTTCCGCCGCCAGCGGAAAGTCAGTGTCTTCGGCAGCGCCCGCACCCCCCACGACGACCCGACTTACCTGCAGTCGGTCGATTTCGGACGACGGATGGCCGAGGAAGGCTGGATGGTACTGACCGGAGCCGGCGGCGGCATCATGGAGGGAGCCCACGAGGGATGCGGACGAACCCGCGCGATGGGCGCCAACATCATGCTGCCCTTCGAACAGGAGGCCAACCCCGTCATCGCCGGCGACCGCAAGCTGGTCAACTTCAAGTACTTCTTCACCCGCAAGCTGGTGTTCATCAAGGAGGTTCACGCGGTGGTGCTGTTCCCGGGTGGGTTCGGCACACAGGACGAGGCCTTCGAAACCCTGACCCTGGTCCAGACCGGCAAGCGAGACCTGATGCCGATCGTGCTGATCGATCCCCCCGGCAGCAGCTACTGGAGCCAGTGGCTCGACTTCGTCCGCGACCAGCTCTTCGATCGGCAACTCATCTCCCCCGAGGACCTCTCGCTGTTCACCCTGACCAACAGCGTCGAAGAGGCGACCGAGGAGATCATGACCTTCTACAGCGTCTACAACAGCATGAGGTACGTCCGCGGCAAGCTGGTGCTGCGACTGCACTTCGCTCCCGACGACGATTTCATCGAACGTCTCAACGACGAGTTTTCTGACATCGTTGAAAGCGGTCGAATCACGATGACCCAGATGCATCGGCTCGAGACCGACGACAGGCACCTCCGCCACCTGCCCCGACTGGCCTTCCACTTCAACCGCAGAAGCGCCGGACGGCTTCGGCAGATGGTCGACCTGATCAACGATTCTCTGGGGGTGGTCGAGTAGCCTTCGAATCGGCTTTCTCGACTCCCCCGGGCCGCTCGCGACCGTCGTAGACCAGGCAGGACGGACGGGCGGCCCGCCATTTCGCCACCGCCGCCGGCGAGATCTTCGTCCCTGCCACGAACGCACTCCGCAGGGTCTCGAATCCCGACAGTGACCCGGCGGCGACCGGGCCGAGCCCGGTGTGGTTGACGTTGAGCATTTCGAGCGCGTTCTCGATCGGCCACCCGCTGACCACCTCGTCGGTCACGCCCGTGCGGTCGAGGTACAGCCGTTTGAACCGGCCGGAGGTCAACAGCCGATCGAGGCCGCGGCCGGTCAGGCCCGGCGTGTCGCCCACGTTGAGCGATTCCAGAGTGGCCGTCCCCGCCAGTGACTCGAAGCAGCCGTCGGTCAACTGCCCGCCCCGCACCGCCAGCACTCTCAGTTTCGGCAAATCGGCCAACCGACCGACCAGCGAGTCGTCGACATCTCGGCAGTTCCAGAGACGGACCTGCTCGAGAGTCTCCAGCCCGGCCAGCTTCACGCCGTGCTCTGCCCCGACCCGGCCATCCTCCAGCGAGGCCACCACAGCCTCCTCGAATCCGTTGGTCTCCACGGTCCAACCGGCCTCCCGGAGCGACTCGATCGCCGCCGCCTGTCGACGAGCCGTCTGGCTGGGCAACAGTTCTCCGACCACGACATCGTCCGACGGCGGACTCGTCCCGGGTGGCTTCGTCGATTCGGCCGCATCGCCGGACTCGACCGGATCTGATCCGCAACCGCCAACCAGCACCAGCACGCTCGACACCAGCATCGCATTCACTACAGCCTTCGCCACCGGCCCACTCCCTTCTCTCGCTCTGTCAGCCCAACCCGGTATCCGCGCCGCGCCCGGCTTGGTGTAGTATAGCGACGATGTCGTACCGGACGATGAAACGCCTGCTGGGCGAAACGAACTTCGAGGTGAAGAGCCTGGTCCTTTTCGGCCTGGGGTTGACCATCCTGGCCACGATCACGTTCGCCCTCTACTGGTGGCAGACATCCAGCCTGGTTTCGGAGGCCAATCGGCAGGCGGCTCGACAGATGATCCCCGCCATCATCCTGGCACATCACTGGAAGTGGGATCAGGACGAGGAGATGAAGCCGTTTGGTGAGACCATCGAAGACATGGTCCAGGACACGCTTCCCGAACAGCTGGCCGACTTTCGGTTTGAACTGTTCAGTCCTGACCCGTCGACGGCCGGCTCACCCACCGACCGCCCGATCGATCCCAAGGGGTACGAGATGGCGCGCGAGCTGAACCGGATGTTCAAGGAGGCGCCCGAGGAACCGCTTGAGATCGTTCGCGAGGTCGAGCGGGAATCGTCGGAACAGAGCGAGTACCAGTTTTACGCCGGAATCGTCGCCGAGAAGTCCTGCATCGAATGCCACCGCTCGCTCGCCAAAGTCGCCAACCTGCAGGTCGGCGACCTGATCGGGGTGGTCAAGATCAGCATGCCGCTCGAACAGACTCGGGCCTCGATCCACCGCGTTTTCGCCTTCGTGATCTCGGCCGAGTTCGTGAAGGTCGTGCTGGCGATCCTGGCCATCTACGTGATCGTCCGTTACGTGATCACCAAGCCGGTGATGCACCTCAAGAAAGTCAGCGACGCCATCGCACAGGGCAACCTCGACATGCGGGCCGAGATCCGCACCGGGGACGAGTTCGAGGAACTCAGCCATGCATTCAACCGGATGCTCCGCCACCTGGTGACGATCCAGGACGAACTCAAGGACGTCAACAACGACCTGGACAACAAGATCGACCAGTTGGCCCAGGTCAACCTGCGGCTCTACGAGTTGAACAACCTCAAGAACGAATTCCTGGCCACGATGAGCCACGAGTTGCGGACTCCGCTCAACAGCATCCTGGGCTTCAGCGACGTGTTGGCCGCCGCCGCCAACCTCGACGACCGCCAGCATCGCTATGTCTCGAACATCCAGTCCTCGGGACAGAACCTGCTGACGATGATCAACGACGTGCTCGACCTGGCCAAGATCGAGAGTGGCCGGATGGAGGTCCACGCCGTGGAATTCTCGCTGGTCGACCTGATCGACCGACTGGTCAATTCGATCGGCCCACTGGCCGAAAAGAAGAACATCGACGTGGTCTCCACCGTCGATTCCGACTGCCCGCTGCTGTTCCAGGATATCGGCAAGCTCGAACAGATCCTGCTCAACCTGCTCTCCAACGCCATCAAGTTCACGCCCGAGGGGGGGCGTGTCCGTGTCAGCGGTCTGCGACACGACGCCCGGCAGGTCGACCTGGTGGTCGAGGACAACGGCGTGGGCATCCCGCTGAACGACCAGGAGGCGATCTTCGAAAAGTTCCGCCAGGGGAGCGGACTCCCCGGCCAGGAGGATCCGATGACCCGCGAGTACGGGGGAACCGGGCTCGGACTCTCGATCGTCAAGGAACTCGCCCGGCTGCTCGGTGGCAGCGTGGGATTGGAGAGCGAATTCGGCAAGGGGAGCATGTTCACCGTCCGCATCCCGGTGCAGCATACCGATCCGGTCGAGGTGCCCGAGTCCGATCCATCCTCCGAGAATCGTCAGGTCGGACTCCACCGCATCACCAACTCACCGCTCCAGCAACAGGCCACTCCGTGACTTCGCCGGCCCGGTCGTCGGCCGAGATCATCCCGGTGCTCGACCTGATGCGTGGACGGGTGGTTCGCGGCATCGCCGGCCGGCGCGAATCGTATCGACCGGTCGCCGGCCGCCTGGTCGACTCGGCCGATCCGCTCGAAATCGCCGACGCCTTCGTCAGCCAACTGGGCCTCGATCGCATCTACCTCGCCGACCTCGACGCGATCGAAGACAACCAACCGGCCTGGAACACGATCGAACAACTCGCCCGGGCCGGACACCGACTGATGGTCGACGCGGGACTCCGCGACGTCGACCGGGCCCGCAACCTGGTCGAACGGGGTGTCGAGACGGTCGTCGCCGGTCTCGAGACCATGACCGGACCCGGGCTGATCCGGGAGCTGCTCGAGGCCGTGGGCGACCAGAAGCTGGTCTTCAGCCTCGACCTGAAACAGGGCCGGCCGATGACTGATTCGGAGTCCTGGCCCGATCCCACCCCGACCGGACTCGCCGACACGGTGATCAACGAGGGCGTCGTTCGCCTGATCGTGCTCGACCTGGCCGGAGTCGGCACCGGGGACGGACCACCCACGCTGGCATTGTGCCACGAGATCCGCAGCCGACATGCCGGCATCGAGCTGATCACCGGCGGAGGCATCCGCGGACCGGACGACATTTCCGATGCGGCCCGCGCCGGCGTCGACGCCGTCCTGGTCGCGTCGGCCCTGCACGACGGGTCGCTGCCGGAGTAAACTCTCCCGACCCTACAGGCCAAACCCGAATGGAGCGGGATCACCGTCGGGTTCGTCCGGCACATCCGGCTCGATCCGGTCACCGCCCGTCTCGGTCTCCACCTCGAGTTCCCCGCTCCCATCAGCCCGCTCGAACATCAGCGGCGTATCGCGGTCCGGGGACACTCTCAGTGAGATCTTCCCGTCGAGCACATCGGTCAGCAATTCACCGCAGACCTCGGCCCGCCAGCCGGTGCACAGTC
>Ga0310345_10005795_pt1 | contig 10889 bp, 9 predicted proteins | sample HC15DNA20500_MG_FD_204667 | JGI IMG/M metagenome (GOLD analysis project Ga0310345, IMG submission 204667) | Marine microbial communities from station ALOHA, North Pacific Subtropical Gyre - HC15-DNA-20-500_MG | ecosystem: Environmental > Aquatic > Marine > Oceanic | place: Pacific Ocean: North...
AGTCAAAGGTTACGGCCGGCAGAAAGGCCATACAGAAATCTACCGGGGCGCTGAATACGCCGTGAACTTTTTGCCCAAGATCAAGATCGAGGTCGCCGTTCCGGCCGCTTCGGTCGACAAGGCCGTGGATGCCATCGTGGCAGCGGCGAAGACCGGGCAAATTGGCGACGGCAAGATCTTCGTTACGCCGGTCGATCAGACGGTCCGCATCCGGACCGGCGAAACTGACGAAGCAGCACTCTAAGCAAGGGGGAGGGTATAGATGACAACGCTTAGAAAATATCTTTGGGGGGCCGGAGCAGCCGCTGCTGCGCTGGCACTCTTCCATATCGAGCCGGCCTTGGCGCAGGAAGCCGCCGAGGAGACCCCGACTCTCGACACCGGCGATACGGCCTGGATGCTGACGTCCACCGTTATCGTCCTCATGATGACCATTCCGGGTTTGGCGCTGTTCTACGGCGGCATGGTTCGCAAGAAGAGCATCCTCGCTGCGATCATGCAGTGCTTCGCCACGTGCTGCATCGGCACGGTGGTGTGGTTTGCGATCGGCTATTCGCTGGCGTTCAGCGATGGTGGCGCGCTCAACGCCTATGTGGGCGGCCTCAGCAACGCGTTCCTGATGAACATGGGGGCGGATTCGCTGTCCGGCACCATCCCTGAGACCGTGTTCATGACCTTCCAGATGACCTTCGCGATCATCACTCCTGCGCTGATCACCGGCGCCTGGGCCGACCGCATGAAGTTCTCTTCGATGGTCCTGTTCATGATCCTTTGGCAGATCATCGTCTATGCGCCGGTCACCCATTGGGTGTGGGGCGGCGGCTTCCTCTCCGAGGAGGGCGTGCTCGACTTCGCCGGTGGTACGGTGGTGCACATCAATGCCGGTATCGCCGGTCTGGTGGGCGCGATCTTCCTCGGCAAGCGTCTCGGCTACGGCGAAGAGAACATGGCTCCCTACAACCTCGTCTACGCGGTTGTCGGCGCCTCTCTGCTGTGGGTCGGCTGGTTCGGCTTCAACGCCGGCTCCGCCGTCGCCGCCAACGAGACCGCCGGCATGGCCATGGCCGTCACCCAGATCTGTGCCGCCACCGCGGCGCTGGCCTGGATGTTCGCCGAATGGATCGTGCACGGTAAGCCCAGCGTTCTCGGCATCATCTCCGGTGCGGTGTCCGGCCTCGTTGCCATCACCCCCGCCGCCGGTTTTGTCGACCCGATGGGTGCGCTGTGGATCGGTATCGCCGCTGGCGTGATCTGCTTCTTCTTCGCCACCACGGTGAAGCGGGCGCTCGGCTACGACGACTCCCTGGATGCCTTCGGCGTCCACGGTATCGGCGGTATCGTCGGCGCTCTGCTGACCGGTGTCTTCGCGGTCGAAGCGATCGGCGGCACGGCTGGTGCGCTGGAAGGCAATGTCGCTCAGATCTGGGTCCAGTTCGTGGGTATCCTGGCCACCGTCGTGTGGTCGGCGATCGCCACCTTCGTGATCCTGATCGTCTGCAACATCCTGTTCGGTGTTCGCGTCTCCGAGGCCGTCGAAGTCGAAGGCCTCGACATCAATCTGCATGGGGAGACCGTGCAGTAGGCATCATCGCCCGCCCTTCGGGGCGGGCGTTGAACCAGACAACAAGATCGGTAGAGCCCAAGTCTCCTCCTCCCTTGACTCTGAGCTCTCACCTGAGGCCCCGGCGAAAGCCGGGGCCTTTTTTTGTTTCTGTCGCGAATTCATGCCGGATCGCATCGACCGCGCCGAATTGGCAGTCCTGCAAACCCGCTTGCCGCTTGGGCGTCGAGGCCGTAACACCGAGCCCATGGCCGCACCGACCTCCATCCCGACACTGACCGCGCTCGACCGGCTGGTCGCCTCGCCGTTTCAGAAGCTTTCCGCTTTGCTGGAGGGGATCTCGCCGGGCGCGGAGCCGATCAATTTCTCGATCGGCGAGCCGCAAGGAGCCCTGCCGGAATTCGTCGGCCCTGTGCTGAACGACACGATGGCGGATTTCACGCGCTATCCGCCGATTCGCGGTACGGATGCGCTGCGTGGAGCCATCGCGGCCTGGCTCGGCCAGCGCTATCCCTCGCTAAAAGGCCAGATCGACCCAGATGCCCATGTGCTGGCGCTCAACGGGTCGCGGGAAGGGCTTTTCTCGGCGATTTTTCCGGCGCGGGCCCGGAAGCCGAAGGCCTGCAATCCCGCCGTGCTCATCCCCAACCCGTTCTACCAGGCCTATGCGGCGGCCGCGGCCGCCAGCGGGGCGGAGCCGGTCTTTCTCGATTCGGACGCCGAGACGGGCTTTCTGCCGGATCTCGATGCGCTGAGCGAAGGGCTCCTGGACCAGACGATCGCCTTCTACCTCTGCTCGCCGTCCAATCCGCAAGGGGCGGTGGCGGACCGGGCGTATCTAGAAAAAGCGATCCAACTGGCGCGAAAGCACAATTTTTTGCTGTTCGCCGATGAGTGCTACTCGGAGATCTACACGGAGGAGCCGCCGGCCGGCGCTCTCGACGTTGCGTTTGCCGCGAATGGCAGCTTTTCCAACGTCTTGAGCTTCAACTCCCTGTCGAAACGCTCGGGCCTGCCGGGGCTGCGCTCCGGCTTCATCGCCGGTGATTCGGACTTCCTCGCCAGTTTCGGCCGATTCCGCAACGTCGCCTGCCCCCAGACGCCGCTGCCGCTTCAGTCCGTTGCGACGACGGCCTGGGGCGACGAAGCGCATGTGGCCGCCGGACGGCGGATTTATGCGGAAAATTTCGCTGCCGCGGACGAAATTCTCGGCGACAGGTTCGGCTATGTGCGGCCCGAGGGCGGGTTTTTCCTGTGGCTGGACATGAGCGCCGTGGGCGGCGGCGAAGCGGCCGCGAAAACCCTTTGGAAAGTATGTGGTGTCAAAGTGCTGCCGGGTGGGTATCTCGCCCGCGAGGACTTAAACGGACGAAATCCGGGCCAGGACCATGTGCGGGCGGCACTCGTGCATGGCCCAGCCGTTACGCGCGAAGGGCTGGCGCGGATCGTCACCACATTGGGTTAGTTTATGGCAGTACGGGGTCGTAAGGCGGAACGCCGGCTTTTGCCGGGCGCGGTCCAGTCGGGCTTGCGTCAACTCTTGATGAGCGGATACGGACTGGGGATCCTGGTCTTGGCCTGCGGGGCCTGGGCCAGCCTGGCCACGTGGTCGGTTACCGATCCGAGCCTGAACAACGCGACGCGCACCACGCCGCACAACGTGCTGGGCCATTGGGGCGCCGGGCTCGCCGATATCACGTTCCAGTCCGTCGGACTTGCATCCATCCTGCTGTTCCTGCCGCTCGCGGCCTGGGGCTGGCATCTGATCTTCGGCACGGTGCCGCAGCGCCGCCGGGCGCGGCTTCTGGCCTGGCCGGTTTCCGTCGTGCTCCTGGCCGGCGCGTTCTCCGCCCTGCCCCAGCCGAAGAGCTGGCCGCTGCCGAGCGGGCTCGGCGGCATCATCGGCGAGGTGCTGGTGGCCGCCGCGGGCATCATCGGGCCGTTCCTTCCGGGTGCCGCGATTTCCTTCGTCGCCGGCCTCGCCTTCTTCATCTTCGGCACCTGGCTGCTGCTCTTTGCCTGCGGCACCAAGCTTTCCAGCCTCATCGCCCTATGGGGACCGGCTGCGAGCCGCACCGGCGAATGGGCCAACGCCTCGCTCGGCGCGGCGCTTCACGCGACGATGCACACTTCGGCGAAGGTGAAGCGCGCGCTCACCCCGCAAGAGCCGGAATGGGACGAGGACGAGGGCGAAGATGAAGAGCCCGAATGGGAAGAGGCGCCGCGCGCAACGCGGAACGCCGTCCAGAGGGATGCTTCGCTTTACTACGAAGAGGTCGATGAGGGAGAGGAGAAGCCGGAGGACATCCTGGCCGCCAAGGCGCGCCGCGCCCCGCCGCTCCCCAAGGCGCCGGGTGACCCGGACATCCGCATCGAGCCGACCTTCGACCTGCCAGGCCGCGGCGCCTATACGGAGCCGGCCTACGATGACGAGGAAGAGGACGACCCGGAAGCTTATGGGGAGCACGACGCTTCCTACGATGCGGACATGGACGACGATCATGGCGAGAACGTCACCGGCGTCCAGATCACTCCGCGGGCGAAGGACGAGCCGGTGCGCCGCATCGCCAAGCGCTTCCCGTCCATGGACACTCCCTATACGCCGCCTGCCCTGAAGCTGCTGCAGCAGCGGCCGCGCTCTGCTGCCTCGAACGATCTTTCCGACGAGGAGCTGCAGGAGAATGCCGCGCAGTTGGAAGGCGTGCTGGCCGATTTCGGCGTGAAGGGCGAGATCGTGAATGTGCGCCCCGGCCCCGTGGTCACTCTCTACGAGCTAGAGCCTGCGCCCGGCACGAAATCCTCCCGCGTGATCGGCCTTGCGGAAGACATCGCCCGGTCCATGAGCGCCATCGCGGCCCGCGTCGCCGTGGTGCCGGGCCGGAACGCCATCGGCATCGAGCTTCCGAACGAAACCCGGGAGACGGTCTACCTGCGCGAGCTGATGGAGAGCCGCGATTTCCAGGAGACCGACGCCAAGCTCGCCTTGGGGCTCGGCAAGAATATCGGCGGTGAGCCGGTCGTCGTTGACCTGGCCCGCATGCCGCATCTTCTGATCGCCGGTACGACGGGTTCGGGTAAGTCCGTCGGCGTGAACACGATGATCCTGTCGCTACTCTATCGGCTGTCGCCGGAGCAGTGCAAATTCATCATGATCGATCCGAAAATGCTCGAGCTGTCCGTCTATGACGGCATTCCGCATCTTCTGGCACCGGTCGTGACCGACCCAAAGAAGGCCGTCGTCGCCCTGAAATGGACGGTGAAGGAGATGGAGGAGCGCTACAAGCGCATGTCCAAGCTCGGCGTCCGCGACATCAAGGGCTACAACAAGCGCGTGCTGCAGGCGGAAGCCAAGGGCGAGGTGCTGACCCGTACCGTGCAGACCGGCTTCGACCGCGAGACCGGCCAGGCCATCTACGAACAAGAGGAGATGGATTACGATCCGATGCCGTACATCGTCGTCATCGTCGACGAGATGGCCGACCTCATGATGGTCGCGGGCAAGGATATCGAAGGCGCGGTGCAGCGGCTGGCGCAGATGGCGCGCGCGGCGGGCATCCACCTCATCACCGCCACCCAGCGGCCGAGCGTGGACGTCATCACCGGCACCATCAAGGCGAACTTCCCGACCCGGATCAGCTTCCAGGTCACCTCCAAGATCGACAGCCGCACCATCCTGGGCGAGCAGGGCGCGGAGCAGCTGCTGGGCCAAGGCGACATGCTCTACATGGCCGGCGGCGGCCGGGTGATGCGGGTGCACGGCCCGTTCGTCACCGACGACGAGGTGGAGAAGGTGGTCCGCTATCTGAAGAAGCAGGGCGTGCCGGCCTATCTCGATGCGGTCACCGACGATAGCGACTCCGACGAGGACGGCGACGGCGACAGCGCCGGGGGCAGCAGCGGCGGCGGCGGCAATATGAGCTCCGGCGACGAGCTGTACGACAAGGCCGTCGACGTGGTACTGCGGGACAAGAAGGCCTCGACGTCCTACGTCCAGCGCCGCCTCGGCATCGGCTATAACAAGGCCGCGACCCTGATCGAGCGCATGGAGGAGGAGGGCGTCATCAGCGAGGCCAACAGCTCCGGCAAGCGCGAGATCCTGGTGGGCGACGAGGCGCAGGCGCCGTATTAGGATAGGGTGTCCGGGGCGAAGATTTTTTGCCGCGGACGCCGCCTCTAAGTTGACCCTTTTTGGCGGAATCATTTATCGATTGACCGTGTGAACTCCCGGCACGGGCCTTGAGGGGATCCTTGATGAACCGCCGATACCGCTGGCTATCCGCCAGCCTCGCCGCGACCCTGTGCGTTGCTTTCCCGGCTGCCGCTGTCTTTGCGCAGGACCAGGGCACGACCGTCGTGCCGAAATCCACGCCGAAAAAGCCGCGTTCGACCGCGACGGGTACGCTGCCGGCCGAGGGCGAGCAGTCCAATGGCGGCGGTGCCGGCGCGCTGCGGCCCGCCCAGGATGTGCCGCCCATCGAGCCCGACAAGGCGCCGCCTCCGCCCCCGGTGGAAGCCGAAGCGCCCGCGGGCGAGATCGACAATGCGGACGCCGATGCCGGCGCCGGCTGGGAAACCGCCGTGGAGGAGAGCGGCCCGCGCCCGCTGATCGGCGCTGAGCAGCAGCAGGCGGTGGAGCGGATCAACACCTATTTCAATGAGATGGACAGCCTGCAGGGCACGTTCCGTCAGATCGATTCCGACAACAAGGTCACCACGGGCCGGTTCTACGTGAAGCGGCCGGGCAAGCTGCGCTTCGACTATGCGCCGCCGAGCCCGCTGAAAATCGTCTCCGACGGCGCCTTCCTGGCGATCGAGGATTCCGATCTCAAGACGATCGAGAAATACCCGCTGAAATCCACGCCGTTCCGGCTGTTGCTGGGTGAAGATGTCGATCTGGGCCGGGACGCCAATGTACTGGGCGTTTCGCGCGGCAACGGCGAGCTGGCCATCCAGCTGCAGGACCGCAAGGGCGGCACCGGCGGCGCCATCAAGCTGATCTTCGACACCGGACCGGAATTCCAGCTTTCGGAGTGGGTGATCACGGACGCGCAAGGGCTGACCACGCAAGTAACGTTGGACAACCTGGCGCCGGGCCGGAAGGTTGCGGCCGACTTCTTCCAGTCGAAACAGCAGCCGTTCAACCCCTACCGGTAGCTCTTGGCGCTCGGTACGGAGTCGAACACGCTCGAAGAGCCTGAATTTTCTGTTGAGGAATCAGGCGGTTATTGAATTTCTTCGATCGCTTTAACGCCGCATTAAAGTTTTTCTAAGGTACGCGTTGAAAACCGCGGCGACGCCCCCTATTTCTGGCGAAGAAGCGACCACGTCGACACATCGGTAGTGCCCCCCCGTCTAGCCGAAGATGTGGTCGCTCGCACCGGCGTCCCTCCCGGTGCGTGCGCTGAGTAAGCGCTTCTGAGCGCCCGGCCATGCGCAGCGGCCGGGCGCTTTTCTTTTGTACGCCCAGTCATCGCCGAGCCCCCAGTCTCAAAGCTGGTTTTGGATGTGGTCGTGACGGCCTAGAAGGTGGCCGACCGCAGAGTGGTACCTGCAAGGCGTTCCACCGATTCTCCGCACGGCGCAGATCACAGCAGAAATATTTTTGCCGCCGGCTCGACCTTCGCTTCTCTTTAGTTTGGAGGAGCTTCCTTCATCTTCCGGATACCCCGTCTCAGACAGTCGCAAAACCTTTGCAGACTCTGACTGCCCCAAATGTTAAGGTTTCCTCCAGCGGAGCCTCTCGACCCCCTTGCGAAACCCCACGATAGGCGCCGCGACAAGGTGATAATCATGGCTTCCAAGACACCCTGCTTGGAAAGCAATAACAACGGCGCTTCGTATTCCGAAGCGTTCGACTCTGAGAAGCTCGACCTCGTGCAGGAGGCGTTCGATGCCGCATGGCTCGAGCTGCGCACGGTCGGTTTCTTGCAGAATGAAGCGACGGACGGGGAGCTGCGTTCCCTGCTTGGGGAGAAGATCATGGCGCTCGCCGCGGCCGGCGAGTTCGACCGCAACCAGCTGGTCTACCGTGCGCTGAAGAGCTTTCGCAGCCTCTAATCCACCGCCTATCCCCAGCATCATCCACAGCTTGTCCCGGCGCGGGGTGGCAGCATCGTTCTGCTCGGTCTAGAGACGGACGGTCTCTCATCGCCGGAGCGTCTCCCTTATGCAGTTTCGACTTGCGACCTGGAACATCAACTCGGTTCGGCTGCGGCTCGACCTGATCGAGCGGCTGAATCGCGCCTACCAGCCCGACATTCTGTGCCTCCAGGAGATCAAATGCGTGGAGGACCAGTTCCCGCGCGCGGCCATCGAGGCGCTCGGGTTTCCGCACATCGCAGTGTGCGGCCAGAAGGGCTATAACGGGGTCGCCATCCTATCGAAGATCCCGTTCAGCCCGGGCGACATGCGCGATGTGTGCGGGCGGGGCCATGCACGGCATCTTTCCGTGAAGCTCGACGGACCCGCCGGCCCGCATCCGGTCGAGGTGCACAATATCTATGTGCCTGCGGGCGGCGACATTCCCGACCCGGCAGTAAACGACAAGTTCAAGCACAAGCTGGACTACCTCGACGCCATGCAGACTTGGTTCTCAGGCCTCGAGAACCGGGACCGGAGCCGCATGATCCTCGTGGGCGATCTCAATGTCGCGCCGCTGGAGACCGATGTCTGGTCTCACAAGCAGCTGCTGAAAGTGGTCAGCCACACGCCGCCGGAGGTCGATCGCCTGAACCGGGTGATCGCCGCCCATGAATGGGTGGACGTCATGCGCCGTCACGTGCCGCCGGAGGAGAAGCTATTCACCTGGTGGAGCTATCGGAACCGGGACTGGCGGAAGTCCAACCGTGGCCGGCGACTGGATCACGTCTGGACCACGCCGGCGCTCGGGAATGCGGCGCATAGCATGACGGTCGCCAGCGAGGCGCGGGACTGGGAGAAGCCGTCGGACCACGTGCCGGTGATCGCGGATTTCGCGATCGAGTAGTCGAACTCTGTGTCATTGCCCGGCTTGACCGGGCAATCCAGTAGCACCAGCGCTGGCTATCGGTGTTTCTCGGCGTAGTCCTTCGCAAGGACTTCGCGCTCGGCACGGATGCTCGCGGTCTGTTGCTTGACCGTCTCGACCACGCTTGAGGATGCGCGAGCCGGCGAGCCGGCGTCAAAGGGCGGGGAGGGCGCGTATTCCAGCTGGAGCTGAATCGCTTCGGCGGCCTCGCGGCCCGCGAGCTCCGCTACCAGGGCGAGACCGAAATCGATCCCCGCCGTGACTCCGCCGCCGGTGGCGAGGTTTCCATCGATCACGTAGCGCGCGTCCACGGGCTCGGCGCCGTAGTCTCTCAGGAGGTCGAGGGAATTCCAGTGGGTGGTGGCACGCTTGCCTTCCAAGAGACCCGCCGCGCCGAGAACGAGTGCGCCGGTGCAGACGGAGGTGACGTAGCGGGCGTCCTCCGCCTGATGGCGGATGAAGTCGAGCGTCTCATCATCCGTGAGCAGGGGATTCACGCCTCCGCCGCCAGGAACGCAGACGATGTCGAGCTGCGGGCAGTCTTTAAGGGTGACGGTCGGCGTGAGCATCAGCCCGGTGACGCTGCGGACCGGGTCCAGGGACTTCGATACGAGATGCAACTCGGTGCCGGGCAGGGAGGCGAAGACCTCGTAGGGTCCGGTCAGGTCGAGCTGCTGGACGTCCGGAAAAATGAGGAAGCCGATCGCAAGCGCCATCTAAGGCACCAGCTTGTAGCCGCCGGTCTCCGTGACGAGGATCTCGCTCTGTGCCGGATCCTTCTCGATCTTGCGACGTAGCCGGTAGATGTGGGTCTCCAGGGTATGGGTGGTGACGCCGGCGTTGTAGCCCCACACCTCATGCAGCAGCACGTCGCGGGTCACGACACGCTCGCCCGCGCGGTAGAGATATTTCAGGATCGAGGTCTCTTTCTCGGTGAGCCTGATCTTGTCGCCGCCTTCGTCGACCAGAAGCTTGGCCGCCGGCTTGAAGCTGTAGGGGCCAATGGTGAAGATGGCATCCTCGCTCTGCTCGTGCTGGCGGAGCTGGGCGCGGATGCGCGCGAGCAGCACGGCGAGCTTGAACGGCTTCGTGACGTAGTCGTTGGCGCCGGCATCGAGACCGAGAATCGTGTCGGCGTCGGAAGCTTGGCCGGTCAGCATGACGATCGGGCCCTTGAAGCCGCCGCGGCGCAGGAGCTTGCATGTCTCCCGGCCATCGAGATCGGGAAGATTGACATCGAGCAGCACGAGATCGACATGCTCCTCCTTGGCGCGCTTCAACCCGTCCGTCGCGGTTTCGGCAAGCAGGGTCTCGAACTCTTCATGCAGGGCGAATTGCTCGCTCAAGGAGTCCCGTAAGCCCTCATCGTCGTCGATGATCAGAATTCTGCGCGCGCTGCTCATGAGATCCGCAAGTCTTTAGCTTCGGCAATCTTCCCAAGTATGGTGTGAGTTGTAAGCGGAGCCGGTGGCCGGAACAAGCATTGCCGCGTTTGCCGATTTCTTTCCCGGGGGCAGGGTAAACTCATGGTCCAGAAGACGATCCTGGTGACGCGGAAGCCAGGCAGCCGGTCCAAGGGGCTGCTTCATCTCTCGAACAGTGTACGGCCGTGCGCGCTCGGCAGATCAGGTGTTTCGGCACTGAAGCGGGAAGGGGACGGCGCAAGTCCCTTGGGCGTCTGGCCCCTTCGCTTCTCAATGTACCGGGCCGACCGGGTGGCACGGCCGCAGACCTCACTCGGCGTTCATGCCATCGGGAAGGACGACGGCTGGAGCGACGATCCCGCGGACCGGAACTACAACCGGATGATCCGGCTGCCCAGCCCGCGGAGTGCTGAGGGGCTGAAGCGTGAGGATCATCTCTACGATCTGGTCCTTGTGGTGGGCTATAACGACCACCCCCGGTCTCGAGGCAAGGGCAGCGCGATCTTCATCCATCTGGCGCGGCCCGGATACGCCCCGACGGAAGGCTGCGTCGCGCTGTCGAAGCGGGACTTCCTTGCGCTGCTGCGCGAGGTGGGACCGGAAACGAAGATCGAGATCCGAGGCTAGGGCGCCTCAGGAATAGTCGCGGGCGCCGAAGATGGCGGTGCCAACGCGGACATAGGTGGCGCCGAACTGCACGGCCTTCTCGTAATCGCCGCTCATGCCCATGCTGAGCTCCGGCAGGCCCAGCTTCATGGCCAGCTTCTCCAGCAGAGCGAAGTGGAGGGCCGGCTCCTCGTCGAGCGGCGGGATGCACATGAGCCCCGCGATCTCCAGCTCCAGCTCGTCGCGGCACATCTTCACGAAAGCCTCGACCTCGGCCGGCGGGATGGCCGGC
>Ga0310345_10005797_pt1 | contig 10887 bp, 11 predicted proteins | sample HC15DNA20500_MG_FD_204667 | JGI IMG/M metagenome (GOLD analysis project Ga0310345, IMG submission 204667) | Marine microbial communities from station ALOHA, North Pacific Subtropical Gyre - HC15-DNA-20-500_MG | ecosystem: Environmental > Aquatic > Marine > Oceanic | place: Pacific Ocean: North...
ATGGACGAATTGCTGGATGTGGTCAAGAAGATCCAATGAAGCGATTTCTAGATGCTGGTTGTCCCCTTCTCCTCATCAGTATCATTTTGTTCAACTGCGACAGTACTTCTCTCAACGAAAATGATCAGGTCACCACTGATGAAGAACTGGTATTCGCACCCAATTTCCACCTGTTGAGTACCGAACTGGAGACTATTTCGTTGGCTAAACTGAGAGGTGATGTCGTATTGATCGATTTTTGGGCTACCTGGTGCAAACCCTGCCGGACAGAGATGCCAATTTTCAACCAGTTGTATGCTGAATACAAAGGTCAGGGGCTGCAGGTCGTAGGAGTCGCCGTCGACAGCGAAAAGATGACTGTGGTCGAGCCATTTGTTACGCAGTTGGGTATTGACTACACCATCCTCTTTGCCAATGATCAGGTGTTGAAAGCATACGATATTGCTGCTTTACCTACGGCAATCGTGATTGATCGGCAAGGAAACATTCGACGCAGATTTGAAGGTGCTGAAGGGTCAAAAAGAACCTATGAACAGGAGATTAAGAAATGGTTTTGACCCGATTGGTTAAGGTTGGTCGATTCTCTTTTTTTCTGCTCTTCTACCTGTTTTTTTGTCAGTTTGGCTGTTCGTGGCAGATGATTGACCAGTCTGAACTTCAGCTCAACTTGCTCGCGAAAACCGATGCTTTATCTCCATCCACACCACACGCCGGCCCAATTTTAACTGAGTTTGAACAACTACAAGAATCAGAGGCTGAGACCAATTCCTCATCCGACCAAGCGGCTAGCGTTTGCGCCAATGGTGTTTGTACCATTTACTAACTGGTCTTTTCCGTCTGGGCTCCTAGTTTGTTATTTGCTCTGTTTTGGACCGTGGATTCCAATTCAAGCTGAATATCGAATTCAAAACAGTTTTCAATATGACGATCACCTTGAGTTTGGCCTCAGTGTCGATCCCAATACCAGCCCTTTGGCGGGCCGGGAGGACTATCAACTACCTGGTTTTGTTAATCTAACTCGGGGAGAACTGAACTGGTCGGGGACTTTATCGCCCCGGTTAACTGCTCAAGTTTCCGGGCAGGGACAATATCTGCGCTACTTCGGTACTAAAAACTTACATAGTTTCAACGGCAGTATGGCCCAGTTGAATAGTCGATTGCGCATTGGTCTGACCGACCAGTTACCCCATATTTTGCTCAATCATCAGTTGCAACGCTATAACCGAGTTGATCCTGCCTTTGACCGATGGGAACAGTTTCTGAACTTGGGTTGGGGAAGTATCCTGAAATATACTTACCATCAGAAACGGTTTGACGATACCGCCACCCGGAGAGAAGATTTTCAACTGGTCGGTTTTGACCGACATCAGTTTGCCTGCGATTGGCGTGTCCGATTTGGGCGTATGCTACCGGCTAAATTCTCGTATCGGTTCGCATATCAACGATACCAGACCAATCTGAACGAGTTGGTTCGCTTGATTGCCCAATTGCCTCGGTTAAGGGAGCGGGCTGACCGTCAGCACCAGTTCTTATTCCGTCTGCCCTTTTTGGCTGCTAATCGACTTATTATTCAACCGGCGTTTTCTCACCTAGATAATCGTAGCAATACCCCATTTTATGATTACGCCATCAGCGAAGGTCGATTACTGGGTTTTCTTCGCTTTCAGCAAGGGCAGTGGCTTCAACTGTTGATTGGTCGCCAACATCTGCAATTTCCCGCGAGGAGAGATCGGAACCGAGCCGGTTTCCGGCAGGATATTCAATGGCGATTGGAAGGCAAGATGAGTTGGCAACTTTCTTCTCATTTGACGCTAACGGTGGATTACCATCGGTATCGAAACCGGACCAATAATACCAGTGACCTGCTGACATTTCTTAATTTTGAGCGCAATCGTTATTGGCTGACGATCGAATATGCGGGTTAAAACCCAATCACCGACTGCTGATCGAACGGGCCACTTCCATAGAATATGATTAAGCCGATTGAAATGATCTTCTCCCCTGCCGTCGAAGCTTTCGACCTTATTACATCCGAGGTTCTGGAAGAACTTGGCCAACAGCCCGAAACCGGGATTTTAAACATATTCATTCAACACACATCTGTAGGATTGACGATTAACGAAAAGCCGATTCAACCGTTCGTCAGGAGATTCTGGAAAGCTGACCGCTGACCTCGTGTTGTTCTCGCAGGCAGTAGAAGCCTATTTAAAGGATTAGCTGGTAAGAGAAAGGTGTTAGAATGGGCCAACCCCCTTACTAAGCGAAATTGGAAGCAACTACAGCGAAATCTGCCCTCTGAAACACGTTTCCATTGCCAGGGGTAAAATTCATTGCTGCCGAGCGGGTGGATTTTTAGGCCAGCATGTCAATAATGGATGTTAGTAATTGACATGATTAACCGCTACTAGCTCCGTTGTATAAAAGCAAGAGGGCTTTTGTTTTGAGACACAGAAAAACCTTTTACTGGTCTCCGCTAGAGCTTGTGGATGCTGGCTTTGATCGAGTGTTGATTGTATCTCTAATCAGAACTATAATTCAGCGATTAGGTCTTTCAGTGCTGGTATTGCCAGTGATAGCGCATATGGAAAATCGGTTAAATCTTCTGGTTGGGTTGATCTATTGTAAACCAATATCGTTCGGTAGCTCATTTGTAATCCACCCAAAATATCGGTTTCCATCGTATCCCCAATCATAATCACTTCTTCTGTTCTTAAATCTAGCTCTTTGCGTGCCATTCTCATCATGATTGGATGAGTTTACCTAAACTCAAAGCTTTTCGCTTGGAAGCTGTTTCTAGAAAGGCTAGAATAGAACCGCAACCTGGTCGTATGCCTCCATCAATTGGACAATTAGGATCTAAAATTGGTGGCAATTAATTTAGCTCCTTCATGATCAGTTTCAATGCTTTTTCCAGCACTTCAAAGTTAATTAACCGCCCTTCACCCACTACCACATAATCAGGATTGGTGTCGTTAATGACGTAACCATGATCATGAAGGGCGGTTAGCAAACCAGCATCACCAATCACATAGGCAGAATCAGCTGGCTTTTGACTGGCTAGGAAACGGGCGGTAGAGATGGCACAAGTAAAGATCTGCTGGATCTCAACGTTGGGACCCAGGTTAGCCAATTTTAGAACTACATCACAGCGGTTGCGTTGACTGTTATTGGTCAAAAATGGAAAGGGGATTTCTTTTTCCAGTAACGCTTGAATAACGTATTCAGAACCGGAGATTAGTTTGTTGCCACGATAAATAACACCATCCATATCAATTAAATAGCCACGTTTATTATCAGGTTTAGAGACCAAATTCATGTCAGTTTTGACAGCAGCCTTTCCTTGGGTTATTGGTAAGTTCATTTTTGTTAGTCCTTAGTTGTAACAAGTGTGGACTTCTCGTTGAAGGCCTTGGCGGAGGGAAACCCAAGTGTGAGCTAAGTTTCTACTGGAGAGTACGGCAATAAATTTGTTGTTTTGAGTGATGACCCAAACGCTATGTCTACCTCGTTTCTCTTGATGAATTTTGTAACTAGGAGGTTCAGGGTCGGGATCGATGGCTAACTGTGATTCCATGATCAAATTCCTTAATAGATCGAATTGAATATTTACTTTCGGATCAGAAAGTAATGGGTGTCAAAAACGACAAGTGGCGAGTATGTCATATCTGATAGTATAAAATGCAACCTCTTTTCTTGGTGGGAGAAAAAGTCGGCAATTGTTTTAGTCTAGTGATAAATGTGACCGGTACACTACTGCGGATGGCAAAGATGTACGGAGGGACAGAAGTCCTAGAGCGAAATACCCTATTCAGCCTCAAAGACAGCCTTCAGCCTCGTTATTAACGGTTTGGGTTACCGGAATGGCCCTTCACCAGAAGTCACGCCTTTACCACTGGTCAATCAGCTACAAAGATGGCACGAAGCCTATCCGGCAGTGGGTTTAAGGATTAGCCACCAGAATAGCCTTTAGCCATGGTAGCAACGACCGCTCCCGCATCTAGGCTAATCTTCCGTTTGATGATGTCTTTCCACTAGAGCCTGGAGTTGATGGCTCTGACATCAGTCGGCTACAACAACGGCACGAAGCTGGTCCAGTACGGCTAGTCATCAATAAGAGGCAAGTAGCCTAGATGTGGCTGTTGGTTCGCTTGAATGGTGGCATGTCCCAGAAGTTTACACACTAAAGCCTAATCGGCTATAATTGCAAGAAACCTATTGTTGATAGTGTTAGCTGTTTGGCCGACATTATCAGAGCCGCGGTTGATGAGGGGCTTTTGAGGGAGGCCAGGGAACGAATCGAACTAATCACCTGGGAGAAAGATGGGTCCGAGATGGTGCTTATCCCAGCTGGTTCCTTTGAGATGGAAGCCCACTTTAATGAGAAGGTACAAATGAACGGCCATTGCACACCGTGACACTAGATGGGTTTTATATGGATGTGACGGAGGTGACGAACGCACTCAGGTTTTCATGCAACAGACGGGGCACCGTCAGCCGTCGTATTGGAACGATAATCGGTGTAACTAACCCAGTCAACCGGTAGTGATCGATATGAGGAATAGTATATGATTACCAGTGAGAAAGTACATGGACTTACCGATGAGGAAATGGCATTCTACGAGCAGAATGGCTATGTGCTGGCTAAAGGCGTATTTACCCGCGAGGAAGCGGCGTTGTTCCGGGAGGAAACGCATGCGCTGGCGCACCGACTGCTGTCAGTATCGGACCCGAGCGTCCGCAGCGAGGGATGGACTAGCGGAGCCAAGGTGACCAACCTTCGCAGGGAATTAATGCACTGCCACAATGTGCAATTCCACAGTGCGGCCCTCGCTCGACTCATCATTGATCCCAGGCTGACCGACCGCGCCGCAGATATCATCGGACCCAACGTGCAGTTACACCACACGAAGATGTTCATCAAGCCGCCTGAACGGGGCGCCCCGTTCCCGATGCACCAGGACTATCCCTATTTTCCTCATGAAAACCATACTATGATTGCCGCTACCATCCATTTCGATGATGCTCCGATCGAAAAGGGGTGCCTCCGGGTGGTTCCGGGAAGTTTTAAAAACGGGCCGTATGATCATATCCATAAGGGCGGTTCCCATTTGCCCACGGAACAATATCCTGTTGAGCAGGCCACCCCCTGTCCTGCCGAAGCAGGGGATGTGTTGTTCTTCAGCTACCTCACCATCCACGGGTCAGGACTCAATACAAGCGACCAACCCCGTACGACGCTACTGATCCAGATGCGCGATCCCTCGGACAAGCCAATGGGTCTCCAGCATCTGTCGCGTGGACAGGGCATGATGCTGCGTGGTATAGAGCCCGAAGCGGATGCGGACTCGCACGTAGCGTCCAAGTCGAGATATCTATCGCAGTTGCGTAAGGAATAACGCAGGACTGAATGGTCGGCAATATTTGGGAGTGGTGTGCCGACTGGTATGATGGTGACTACTATATAAATCTCCAGCCAAGAATCCACCCGGGCCTGGCGCAGGCTCCCACCGGGGGTTGCGGGGCAGATCTCAGGACTGTGTTGCTACCGGCTCGCGTGTGGCCCACCGCAGCCTCTACGTTCAGGGGGTAGGTATGTCAGCAACGGTTTTCGATGTGTGGAGGGGGCAAGTGTTCCGTCCGCGAAGTAGCACCAACATATTGAGGCTTCAGTTAACGTTGGTGTGGGTAAGTAATGTGTTTGTAGGCAAAGCAAGTTGAGTTCTCCGAAGACGACAGTCAGAAGCTAAAAGTAGATTCGAGAGGGAACTTAAATACTTCCGCTCAGATAAATGCCGCGCAGACTGATGCTATCGAAGCCAATTTTACCGACTGGCGCCAAGCCAAGATACCTGAAGGATTCCAGCATTAACTTAAAATCAGACCAAGATAAGGTCAACCAAGAAAAAACAGAGCAAAACGAACCGATTTAGGACCAACCAGATCAGCTTGAGCCCGATCGAGATGAACCACAAGACGATAGGACAGACGACCAACTGACACTTCTCGAAGTATTTGGTTAGACTGACCTATCATCAAAACACTAAATGACGTGAGAAAATACCGCGATTTTACATGTCTCTGGGCAAGGGTTCCTAACGGACTACTGTAGGGCTAGCTCAAATTCGTGGAGGAGAATCATCATTGATGGCGATCACTCCTACTGCCACTGGCAGATGGTAAAGATCCACAAAAATGGCAAACATTAACACAAGAGGCAAGTCGAAAAACTTGGGTTATGTGGTCGGATAACAACTGGAACGGAACTGGAAAAAGCCGAAACCCTAATTCAGCAAAATCCTCTTCGCTATATCACTGTTTACATCGCTGAGGTTGATGATGCAGATGAAGCGGAGACTGCCAAACGACTTGATGCTGTCGGTCGTCGCAATTTCTTCCGCTGGCCTGGGTTGCCTGAGGGTCTAACTAATCTTTTGAGCGCCTAGATATCCGCTTGTAATCCGGATACCAGTGTTAAGTGGGATTTCGATCACGACCTTCAACTCGGCCGCTATCATCGGTTATTGCCACTTTCAGCAAATCGGAATTTTACATTGGTTCGGCACTGGTGGAAAGTTTCTAAGCTAGCGACGAATAATTTTGAACGACTAATGGGGCGATTACTGAAAACAGCGACCAACCACCTGAAGCTTGATTTTCACCTAGGGTACTTTATCTTGACGCTTGCTAGCCCTAAAGGGAAGCAAACCATATCATAATAAGGAGAATAAATGTATGGGTTACAATCAATCGATCAACTCAACCATCCCAAACGAAGTACAGGCTTTGGTGTGGCAAAAGCGACACCAGACATCAACTCCTAAAGTCGGTGAAACGGCTCTCGATTTCCAATTATTGGATATTAAGGGTTAAAACCCACTTACGTTGTCTAGTCTTCGCCAATAGAAACCAGTGGCCTTGGTTTTTGGTAGTTTTACCTGACCTCCATTCGTCGAGCAGTCGGTCAGCCTGCAGCAACTCTACCAACGAGACTATCAACAGGTCGAATTTTGGTTATTTATTCCGCGAAGCCCACCCTGTAAATGGTTGGGATATCAACAGCCCCAACCGAATCACTGATCCTCAGACCATAGAAGAGCGAAGGCAAGTTGCCACTGAATGCGCACAAGCCACGAAGTATGGGATTCGCACCTGTATGGATGAAATCCACGACCCCGTAATGATGGCCTACGCGGCTTGGCCAGATCGGTTGTACCTAATCGACATGGAGGGAAAAGTAGCCTATTCGGTAGGAGTAGGGGTAGGCCCATCAGGGTTTAAGCCTATCGAACTTCAACAGGCTATTATCAATTTACTGGTAGGGATCAGTCCTTAAAAAGGGCTTCTCAAACACCTTTCCTTTTCTTGGCCTAGTGCTTATTTATCCTTAGTATCCACGCTCTTCTCTTTTCAACTTGACCTTCAGTCTACGGTCAGAATAACTTGCCCAATCTCGCCCGTTGACCTATTGTTAGTCTTACCGTATAATGGAAAATGACTATGATTTGGTGATACATCTAATTCAGTAGTAAATAACCACAACTCATCCTAAATGGGGCGAAAATTTGGAGTGGATAATTATGACAAACCAAAAATTACGTGCAGCCGTAATCGGATGCGGATTGGGTGCTTCACACGGCTACGCATATGCCCACGCTCCCGAATTTGAACTGGTAGCCATCTGTGATCTGAAGTCCGAGGCAATCGACGCATTCTTTGAACGCTCCCAACTTGGGCGAGGCTGCGTCCGTGAGTACACTGACTACCATGCGATGCTCGAAGAGGAAGAGTTGGATGTGGTCAGTGTTGCCACGCCAGACCATTACCATGCCAACCCTGTCTGTGACGTCTCCAACGCTGGGATCAAAGGCATTTTCTGTGAGAAGCCTTTGACAACTAACCTGAAGGATGCCGATCGGATGATCGAAACAATTGAGCTCAACGGAACCAAGATGTCAGTTGACCACACCCGGAGTTGGGTGCCAATATATCAAACCGTGCGACAAGCGGTCAGAGAAGGCGAAATCGGTAACCTGACCCGCATCGTCGCTCACATGGGTGGTCGTCGATCAATGCTCTTTCGCAATGGAACCCATCTGGTTGACGCTGTCTGTTACTTTGCTGAAGCCGATCCTGTTTGGGTAATTGCTGCCCATGAACGTGGGTTTGAAGACTATGGAATCGAGTACAAAGGAGAAGGTGGCAAAGATCCGGGGCTCGATCCGGCCTCGACGCTTATTATCGAGTTCGACAACGGCATCCGCGGCATAGTCAACAGCGCAAAGATGACGCCAGCCATCTTTGAGTTCGATCTCTTAGGCCCAAATGGGCGCTATTGGGTAACCGATAAACATTGTACGGTTTGGAAGACTGATCAGCCTGAAGGCTCGCCGCAAAAGGCGATGCTACCACAGGCTAGCGGCTATGCAGACTATTTCGGTGATACTTTGATTCCGGCGGTTCAGGAACTTGCTATGATGATCTGGAATGGTGCGCCTAGTAGTTCACCGGCGCGGCGTGCCCGAAACACGCTGGAGATCATGTTAGGCGCTTTGATCTCCCAGTCGCAGGATAGCACCAAGATTCACCTACCTCTTCCAAGAAAATAGGTTGTCCAATGCTCCAATCACCTAAGGTTGCTACTGACTGAAAGATCAATAGTAGAACTGGTCAGCTCAGCCCAGAACGGGGTTGCTTGTTCTACTAAGACCCGTTGCCGGACGATTTCAATATCGAATGAGTATAAGTCGGTTTTCGAGTCGAGATCGGACCAACGAAATTGAACAGGAGTACCTCATGAAAAAGTATCGAACCGGAATAGCTGGATCTGCTCATATTCATTCCCATTTATATTCTTTGAGCACAGTACCAAACATCGAGCTGGTTGCTGCTGTTGCTCAGATCGAGGTGAAAAAAAACGTTTCAAGCTTATGGTCTTTCCACATTTTATCAGAGCTACGAGGAGATGTTAGACAGTGAAAATCTGGACATCGTCGAGATCGATTCTGATCCGAGCCAACGGTATAAGATGACCTTGGAGGCTGCTAAACGCCGCATTCATGTGCTGGGAGAAAAACCGATCGCCGTGTCTCTGGAATCCGCTGATAAAATGGTCAAAGCGTGTGAAAAAGCTGAAGTACAGTTTGCCATACATAATATCCGACGCTGTGATCCTTATCATATCCGAGCGAAAGAGCTCTTGGACGAAGGGTTTATCGGTGAGTTACTCTCAATCAGAGCCATATGCCGCGATCCGCGTCCGGCGGGTCACTGTTTGATCAACCTCGGCACTCATCTTTTTGACATCACTCGCTTCTTCGGCGGAGATGCGAATTGGATCTTTGGTCATGTCACTATTGAGGGCAGAGATGTTACTGCCGAGGACATTGAGAAAGCTTCTGGTGGTTTTGGGTTGATTGCGGGTGATAAGGCCAGTATATCTTTGGGATTCAAGAATGGTGTGACGGCAAAGGTTGAGTTTTGGATGGCAACTCCGCAATATTTTGGCATCGAATTGATCGGGACGGTTGGCTCTCTGGTCATCAGGCAACCTGAATCACCCGGTCCGATGATGTATCGAAAAGATGCCCTTTGGTCCGCTGATCCAACAGAGAACGAGTGGCAGCTAATCGAACTCTCACCGGAGGCGCTGGCCAAATTTGATTCAAACCGTTGGGATTCCGTTTATCGAATGGTGGTTGAGGAATTTATCCGGTGCATCGAGACGGAGGAGGAACATCCGACCAGTGGGCGCCAAGCACTGAAAGCTCTGGAGCTCATTTTAGGAACTTACGAATCCCATCGGCTTAGGAAGCGTGTTACACTTCCCTTAGCACAACGGAAACACCCATTGGAAGTGTGGTTGCAGGATTAAGGTAAGAGCAGTTTGCTCGACTGTTTTCACGCCAACATATTATCTAGGCACTTGGAAGCAGAATTGCTAGGAAATCGCACGCTGTGAATCTGCTGGTAACTGGACATACTGTTTAACTATCCAACTTCATCTAACTCCTAGCCCCATTGGTGTTATCACTGGTGTTTTGTTGTTGTCGGATAGATGCTAAATTCTTTCTTGACCACGAAAGATATGAGCCAAGCAACTACTCTCCAACGGCAGAATGTGATAATCACCTAATTGTTTGAGGCTTCTTCTTTCAACTAATGTTACGCACGGCACGATCCGTGGCACGCAGATTTTCCACACACATCTCGTCGTACTATAATTTTGCCTCAACGACCACATCTTGATTGACGCTGACCTCTTCTTTCAATTCAAAGATTGGCGATGTATTCGGAACTGGAACTTCCCCTCCTTTCAGCGAAGACTCGATTTTTCAAGAAAATTGGTCGATGATTTAGCCTTGATAGGTTGGATACTCGATTAGAGGACAAATGGTTGAGGATAAAGAGCTACTGCGGCGTGAATATTGGGTGGTGCATGACAGATGTACATCACCATAGGAACATCATAAGCGGTAGCCAAGTGATGATCTTCATTGTTTGGCTAATACCATCGCAGTAGATGAGATCAGGCTAGGCGATATCCGCACCCCGGCTATCCAGAAGTGCCCTGAATCGCCACCGTACGTAAGGTTGTTCGCTGCTGCTGATTAGCGTCGAGATCAGATCTTGACGCTAATCAGTATGCTGTCCAAATTTGTACTGAAAACAGGTTACTTAATCCATCTGGTGAGCCATCTCAATCGTATAAGGTACATCCTAATTTTTCCAGCAGTCGAGGATAATATCAATAATACCTGGCCTAACGGTTTCACGAACAGCTGCGACGAAAGCCAGATTGGTTCGCATACCCGCCAAACCACGTAGATACGACTTGATGGCCTTGTGCTTTGTGTAACGAGGTTACATTACAACTTACTCTCTTTAATA
>Ga0310345_10005799_pt1 | contig 10885 bp, 8 predicted proteins | sample HC15DNA20500_MG_FD_204667 | JGI IMG/M metagenome (GOLD analysis project Ga0310345, IMG submission 204667) | Marine microbial communities from station ALOHA, North Pacific Subtropical Gyre - HC15-DNA-20-500_MG | ecosystem: Environmental > Aquatic > Marine > Oceanic | place: Pacific Ocean: North...
AATTGACTTTCTCGGAGCTTCATCTGTCTCAAGTTGCCGATCTGCTTTACCTTGTTCACGTCAGTCAGGACTTGAAATAGATCACCAGCCTGCGGGACGGCTTGTAAGCCCAATACCTCGACCGGCATCGAAGGGCCTGCCTGATTCACTGGCCTACCGTGGTAACCCAACATTGCTCGGACCTTACCGATCACCGCGCCCGCAATAAACGAATCAGCTATGTTTAGGGTGCCGTTCTGCACTAGTACCGTAGCGACTGGCCCTCTGCCTCGGTCCAGCTTTGCCTCCACAATTGTTCCTGTGGCTGTCCGCTGGGGATTTGCTTTGATTCCTTGGATATCAGCCACCAGTAAAATCATTTCTAACAGCAGATCCAGATTAGTTTTCTCCATGGCAGAAACTTCGACCGTTACCGTGTCCCCGCCCCAATCTTCCGGTGTCAATCCGTTGTCCGCCAGAGTCTTCTTGACCTTATCTACTTGAGCATTTGGTGTATCGATTTTGTTGATTGCCACAACAATTGGAACTTTAGCCGCCCGAGAGTGATTGATAGCTTCCAGGGTCTGAGGCATGACGCCATCATCGGCGGCCACCACCAAGACCACGATATCCGTCACCTTGGCTCCTCGTGCCCGCATCATTGTGAAAGCTTCGTGTCCCGGTGTGTCTAGGAAAGTGATGACACGTTGGTTCTTCTCAATCTGATAGGCCCCAATATGCTGTGTGATACCCCCAACCTCCTGGGAAGTAACATCTGTTTCTCGAAGTGCATCCAGCAATGAAGTCTTGCCATGGTCAACATGGCCCATGATCGTTACCACTGGAGGGCGGGGGGTAATGTTCTCTGACTTCTCTTCAGCGATGGCTTCATATTCAGCATCCTCTTCGAAGCTGATTATTGAGGCCTCAGCTCCAAAATCAGCACTCAAATCCTTGGCTAGAGTCTCGTCCAACGACTGATTAATATGGGCGAAAATTCCTTTGTCTAGGAGTCGCTTAATGAGATCTTTGGACTTAATCTCGAGTTTTTCAGCTAGTTCTTTGATCGTGACTCCCTCCGTCAGGGTAACCGATCGGTTGACAGGTATTGGCTCGAAGGGTTCGGGTCCAGACATAGGCGGAGCCTGGCGCCCCCGGAAAGAGGCTTCCCGAGATTCACGTCGGCCTGCTTGTCCTTGACGGCGCTGACCTGGTTTACCCTTGCGGTAATCCCGTGTAGCCGGACTTGGGGATACGGGTTTGCCGGGTATATTACTGGCCGGCCTGCGGGGGTAAGATATACCCGAAGATGTTCTATCTGTCGGGCCTTGCTTTGATGGCCCAGAGGGAGATCCTTGTCTGGAGCGGGAAAGGAATGGCCGAGATCGGATCTGGCCAGATCTCGAAAGGTGTTGGCGGATGGTTTCGCTGGAGTTTGTTCTGTCCGAGCCGCCCGACTTCTTAGAAGACGGTGTGGTGTCGGTTGCCGGGAGGGAAGCAGCGGGTTGCTCTGTGGGTTTTAGCGGAGGCGGCTTAGAATCAACTATACTGGGAGTTAGTGTGGCCGTCTTGAAAGACTCTCCTTCATTGTTGTCGGAAGTCTCTATTTTCACCTTTGGTTTTTCTATGATCTGTTCCTGTGGGACGGGTTTAGATTCAGGAGACTTGGTCGTTGCTACTGCTGGCGTCGCTACTGCTGGCGGAGTTTTGGGCTTGACGGTTTTCTTCTTGGGCACCACGAGTGGCTGAGGCGCAGCCTTGGCAGGTTTTTTCTTTTTAGTCTTTTTGCCAGAGAAATGGTCTTTAATGTCCTGAACGACATCGGCTTCCACAAAACTGGCGGCGGAGGCTCGCTTGACTCCCTCATTCTTAAGGTAAGCAATGATTTCCTGGGCTTCGACCTTGATCTCTTCGGCTAATTTAAACAAGCGTTTCTTCTCTGCCACAAGTCCTCCGGACTCCTCCCTCTATTCTTCCTTGATTTTGTTGTTCCCAGCTAAATCGTTTTCTCTGGTAGCAACGGCCTCTTCATCAGGCGAAGAGTTGGTGCCGACCGATTCTTCAGCTGACAACTCCTCTGAATCCAACGGCTTTTGGCCGATCGTTTCCTCTGGACTCTTCGCTTCTCCCTTTGGCAATAATGTCTCAAGGGAAGCCTCTACAGCGTCGGGCGGAGTCACTGTTTCCGCTTCTGCTATTTCTTGAGCCTCTGCTGCCCGTCTGGATTCGGCCGCTTCCGTGTACTGGATGTAGTAATCCTTAACAGAAGCAATGATCTTTTCGGCACTCTTGGGACCAACTCCTTTAATGTTGGTCAGTTCACCGATGGGAGTATCCGCTAACTCCTCGATAGTCTTGATGCCGTTCTCCGAGAGCATGGCCAGAATACCTTCTGAAAGGCTGGGTAGCTCTGACAGTGGTGTTTTCGCTGACAGGAGGGCCATCTGATCTTCGATCTCAGCTCGTTTTTCTTCATCGCTCTTTATGTCAATTTTCCAGCCAGTTAATTTTGCTGCCAAACGAACATTCTGCCCCTTTTTCCCGATGGCCAGCGATAGCTGGTCCGTTTCTACAATCACTTCGAGATGTCTTCCCTCTGGGTCAAGTACAGAAGCACGGTCGATCTTGGCTGGCCTTAAGGCATTCATGACAAAAGTTAGCGGGTCCTCTGAAAAAGGGATGATATCGATTTTTTCTCCGTTCAACTCTCGAATGACGCCTTGTACTCTGGATCCCTTCATTCCAACGCAGGCCCCAACAGGATCCACATCGTTGTCTCTGGAAGCCACTGCGATCTTGGAGCGCTCCCCGGTATCTCGGGCCGCTGCCCTGATGGTCACTGTCCCATCGTAGATTTCGGGGACTTCCATTTCAAACAGTTTTGCCAGCAGAGCCGGATCTATACGAGATACCAGGACCTGAGGACCCTTAGAGGTTTTTTCAACCTTAATGATGACGACACGAATCCGATCGCCCATCGCGAAGCTTTCTAACCGAGACTGTTCCCTACGGGGGAGTCTTCCCTCAGTTGATCCTAGCTCGACAATGGCGTCAGACCCCTCGGTTCGCTTTACGAGACAGGTCACGACTTCACCAATTCGCCCGCTGTATTCTAAGAAAATGCTTTCCCGTTCTGCCTCTCGAACTTTTTGTAAAATAACTTGCTTGGCGGTTTGTGCTGCTATACGACCCAGCACGTCAGTGGGTTTCTGAATTTGGATCGTTCCGTCAATCTCAGCGGTTGGATCAATTCTTTGTGCCTCAGAAAGAGAGATTTCACGTGATGAATTGGCGACTGTTTCCACCACTTGCTTGACTGCATAGACCTCAACCTGCCCGGTTTCCTTATTTAAGGAAGACGTCAGGTCCTCCATGGATTTGTAGTACTTTCGCGTTGCGACTAATACCGCATCCTCAACGGCACTGACCACAATCTCGGGATCTATCCCCTTTTCCTTGCTGAGAAGATCGATTTGCTGATACAAAAGGTTGCTCATGGGAGCTCCATCGTCCGTTTTAGAAATCCAGTTCTAATTGAGCTTTGGCGACGATTTTCAAGGGAAAGGCCACGGACTTTGAGTGCTTCAGATCCAAGGATATAGTCTCCCCTTCCATGCCACTCAGGGTCCCCCTGAAACTTCTCGATCCCTGGACTTCTTCCGTTGTTAAGACCTTGACCAGTCGGCCTCGGAAACGCCTGAAATCTTCAGGGGTCTTTAACTTTCGGGTCAAGCCTGGTGAGGATATCTCTAGAGTGTAACGCCCCGAAATAGCATCCTCGACTTCCAGTAGCGGGCCTACTTGCTCGCTGATTCGAACGCAATCGTTATGAGTGATTCCATTCGGATGGTCAATAAAGATTCTCAAGATTCTCTGGGCTGAAGCCCCCTTCAGCTCAAGGTCAACTAATTCCAGACCCTCAGCGCGGACCACATCTTTAATCATTGCCCTTGTTTTTTCAAGTGGTAGCAAACAGTAAATCCTTCATTTCTGGCCGGGGCGAGAGCAACAAAAAAGTGGGCTTACGCCCACTTAGAGCTCTGAATTCTATAATGGGTTTCTCAGAAAATCAACAAAATTTCAGTCGGGAGTATTTGAGAAAAGTCCTGATGCTGTCTTGATGGAATGTGTGTGAACAGCAGGTAAGGGGAACACGAAGAGGAAGGCCGCGTTAAAAAATACGGGAGGGGGAAGGTTCGTCAAAGTACAATCCCCTTAAGGGAAGAACAGCTTCTCTTCAGTTGTTTAGCTAGTTCCAGAGTGTATCACTCCGCTTACTGATATGTCGTCAGAGTAAAAAGATCAGGTATAACCCGATTGATAAATATGCAATAGAGGAATTCCCCACCTGATTGAGACGAAATGTTGCCATGGTAAGCCCCCGGGAGAATTCTCAAAATGGAGTCGGGATGTTTAATACAAGACTGCCCGTCTTGTCCTACTTCGACCTCTATTGCCTTAATTAGTAGCTAACTAGGGCTTACAGCGCTTGCATGGTCTGTAACCTGCCGCAATCGCCTCCCCCCTTGAATGGAATAGCTGAATACAGTTCTTGCAGGAGTAGTAGGTACAGCTGGATGCATGAAAGACTTTACTCCTTATGTTTCCATGGAGCTCTCTTGCAATCACCGATAATCGCTCAGTGGTTGATGGCGTCCGATATTTCCATGGTGGACTTGGATCTGGTAGCACCCATAACCCTTTACCGCCAGTCCGGGCCTGCTGCTCTGCTTGTGCGAGTCTGGTGTCTGAGGAGTATTTCTTGTAATGCCAGGCCAAGCCCGCCTTAACCAGCTCTAAGGATAGGTCTTTACTCTTAATAGAAACCCTGCCCACAATCCTTCCATAGTGGTCAAACTCCTTGATCTGGATGGATACGATTTCCCCAAAGACTAGGCTCGAAGTGAACTTTTTTGCGATGTTGGAGAAGTCTTGGCCTCGCTCTGGACAGTCAATTCCTTCGAGACGGATCTTAACGGCCCGCCCATCTCGCATGACCCGGATAGTGTCTCCGTCGATAACACCGACGCACTTACCAGAAAAAGATTCAGCGAAAAAAACGATGGGTGCAAACAGCAAGAAAAGAACCGGCCCAAGCCAAAGGACTCTCAGATTGGCTCTCATGATGCCTCCTCTATTTAGATTGGAATTCAATTGAACTAATTTCCGGTCGCGGTCGAGGCATGCCTCAGTTTACAGCCGTATGCAGACTCTTGCAATTGACGGAAGAGGAGAAAGTTCTACCTGAGGGTATATAAAAAATATATTTTTAGGGTTAGGTGTCACCTTAAAAATAGACGGGCAAAGAAGCACAACTAACCAATTCTGACTTTAATTTACTCGGTTTTTCTGAGAGTATTCTTGTATGCAACGATCCCTATCGGCCCTAATAGCCCTGGCACTCCTGTTCTCGACAGTTGGATGGAGTGCTGATTTTCAGAAGGGATTAGAAGCTTACGTTAAGGGGGACTACCGAACGGCTCTGCGTGAGTGGAGACCGCTGGCTGAACAGGGACATGCCTCGGCCCAGTACTCACTGGGTGCGGCGTACTACAACGGAGAAGGTGTTCCCCAAAACTATGAGACAGCGGTGAAGTGGTTTAGACGTGCTGCTGAGAGAGGAAATGCCGAGGCTCAGAACCGTCTAGGTTTGATGTACCGTGACGGACACGGTATTCCCCAGGACGATGTCTATGCCCATATGTGGTTGAACCTTTCTGCATCACAAGCACCTGGTCCGAATTTGGAAAAATTGAATACCTTGGATCCTCTTCTGAGAAAGTGGGACCTCAAAATAAGAGACCTTAGGGCCAAACAGAGAGACATTGCGGTCGAAAATAGAGGCCGAATAGCAAAGAAAATGACCCGATCCCAAATTGCGGAAGCTCAAAAACTGGCTAGTGAATGTGTGAAGAAAAAGTACAAAGGTTGTGACTGAGTTTTGGTTATGAAACGATCCCTACCAATTCTAATAGCTCTAGTACTCCTGTTCTCAACAGTTGGGTGCAGCCCTAACCAAGAGGCTTATTTTCAGAAGGGATTAGAAGCTTACGATAAGAAAGACTACCGAACGGCTCTACGTGAGTGGAAACCTCTTGCCGAACAGGGACTTGCCGAGGCCCAGTACTCACTGGGTGCGGCGTACTACAACGGAGAAGGTGTTGACAAGGATTATAAGACGACGGTGAAGTGGTTGAGACTTGCGGCTGAACAAGGAAATGCCCAGGCTCAGGGCAATCTAGGGGTGATGTACTACAACGGAGAAGGTGTTGACAAGGATTATAAGACGGCGGTGAAGTGGTACAGACTTGCGGCTGAACAAGAAGAGGCCCAGGCTCAGACCTATCTAGGTATTATGTACAACCAAGGAGAAAGTGTTATCCAGGATTATAAGACGGCGGTGAAGTGGTACAGACTTGCGGCTAAACAAGGAAATGCCAAGGCCCAAAACAATCTAGGTATTATGTACGAAGAAGGAAAAGGTGTGCCCCAAGACTTTGTCTATGCCCATATGTGGTGGAACCTTGCTGCATCACAAGGAATCAAGGAGGCGGTCGAAACTAGAGACCGTCTAGCAAAAGAAATGACCCGACCCCAAATTGCGGAAGCACAAAAACTAGCGAGTGAATGTGTGGAGAAAAACTTCAAAGGTTGTGGTAGACCAAAGCGATAGAGAGTAGATAAACCCATCCCAAATCCCTACCTGATTCACCTTCCTCCGATCCTAAAAAATATATTTTTTAGGACTAGGTACCCCCTTCAAAAGGCCCCTACCTGTCAGTCATTTATGTAGCCTGAATGGCTGACATTAATATCTAGACTACCCGACAATTACTCCGCTAATAAGGGCATAGGCGTTACGAGATTTTGGCCAATAATAATTAATAGCGCTGCCGCAATTACAGTCAGAATGATGTTTCTATATAGATCACTTGTCATTTTGCTTCTCCTTTGACCTCTATTTTCAGAGGCCCAATAGGTAAAAAATATATAAAAGGTTTTTGGGGTTGATCAGTGTAAATATGAAAAGAAACGAGGTAACTACTCGTTACCATCGCTGACAGTGAGAGAACTAATTTCACCGTCATAGATTTCATAGGATAACTTGTTGGGGTTACAGCACACTGCACAGTCATAAATTTCTGTATTGTGACCCGTAAATTTCTGATTGATTTCTATATCAACCTCAAATTGTTCAAAGCAGAAGTGGCACGTTATTTGTTGTTCTAGAATACCTGTCACTCAGCACCCTTTGTATTTCTTGCGGACACATTCATGCCACTTCATTGAACCCTTCGGTATCCCTGCCTTGTAAAATCATTAATACAATATCTCTGCTTTTTTAGGTTGGTTTCATTCGCAGCGGGTATATTCCCATAAGATGTGTTCCCACCACATTTTACAGTATGTCCTGTAGTCGGATGTTTTAAATTAACAATGTCACCGACTGCGCAACCGCATAAGGTAGGGGTCTAATAATGAAAATAAAATTTGCGAGGGGGGTTATATAAAGAAGGAGGGGAGGGGGAAAGGGTCTCCTCCACTTCTCAAGAATCTAGTGGTGCCGTTTTGGGATGTTATTCCAGGCCATTCCCTGCCGCCGCGTGCGCAGCAAAGAAGAAGACTGCTGTATTTAAGTCATTAACTAATAGTCCTTTATGCAGCCCTAGGCATCTTGAGAGGGTTGCCTGCAACACCCGACCGGTCAGACGGCTAATCTAGCCCATCTTCCAGTTACCTTGACCTGATTAGATAGCGAGAAAATATTTTCCGTGTTCGACTTTGAAGCAGGAGCACAGGAATTTTGATTCAGGGTATCTATGATGGTTGGTGAAGAAGCCTACTGTAAAAGAAGATTCTCTAACTGAATAACTCAAGCGTCAGACTTTTGTTCGATATGGTTGTATAGGTCAGCACTACTAGAGAGGATATGGCGAGTCATGGCCTGTTGGGCCTTCTCGGCGTGGCGCGTCCAGAGGGTCTGGAGAATGGCCTGGTGTTCTTGAATCGAAGACTCCGCTCGATTTCGAGCTTTGAGTGTGGAAGGGTCATCCAAGCTTTCTTTAATCCATTGCTGGAGGTATCCTCGGGTCATACTTAGTAAGTTATAAAGAATGCTGTTCTGGGTGGCCTGAGCCACTAACAGGTGAAAATCCAAGTCGAACTGTAAGAATTTCTCTGGTTGATCCACGGATTCCCGCATTCCGAGGATGGTTGCCTCCATAGCGTGCAGGTTAGCTGTGGTTGCCTTTCGAGCTGCTGAGCGGGCGGTTTGGGATTCCAGCATCAGTCGTATTTCGAGCAGATCTTCAACCTTCTTGCGATCTAGTAATAGTCCCCACTGTAGGTTTCTCTCGAGGTACCGTTGATTGTTATGGGAAACGAATGTTCCCTCGCCGACCCGACCATCTAGGATTCCCATGACAGCTAAAGACCGTAGGGCCTCCCTGAGCGAAGTTCGTCCCACACCAAATTGCTTGCAGAGTTCTTTCTCAGAAGGAAGTTTTTCACCGGGCTTGAGAATGTTTCGAGAGATCAGATCGATTATCTGCTCAATGATTTTATCACTCAACGAAGTTCGACGGATTGGACTAACTTCCTTGAGCGTTTCTGGTCTCAGTTTGTTGTTTGTCATGTTTTATTTGGTCTTTCGTTAGCGTACTCTATCTCTATATGTCTGCTCTCTACTAACTTTAGACCAAATCGATTGATTGAAAAAAGCTTTACATGATCCTACCTATTAGACTATCTTGATTTCAGGTTGTCAGACATTTAACTAGATAGTCTTTAGAGTATCTGTTAGCGGTGAGTAGTTGTCAAGAGTATTTAGATTGAGGTTTCATCAGTGTAAAACTAAAGATAATAAATGGTTTGGACAAACATTGTTTCAAAGGGTTTTCCTCTGATGAATTCTTGAAGGTACCCAGATAACCGATAGAGGATTTTAATTATGAGCCTAACTGTTGATTTAGGAAGGCGTATCGAGCTAGTTTCTATGGACCCTCATTTCAATGAAATTTCAATTGGCCTCTATCGACAAAATCTTGACTCTGGGTTTGAAGTAGTGGTCCACAGTTATAGCCAACAAGAAGGTGCTCGAGAACGAATTGCCTTCATTGCTAAGGCCATGGCTATTCTTGGTGGGATGGAACAACTTCCAGGAGACTATGCGCGTCTACGTTTTTTCTCAGGCGCTGATCTCCCAAAGGCCGCCCGGAGAGTCTTTCTGGAAGCCTGTAAATGCTCCTCAAGCACTAAGGTAGAGGTCCGACCGTTGAGTATCTTTGACAAAAAGTCCCAAAGTCAGGTCAATGTTCTGAGTCTGGGAAAGGGTGTCTATCAGGTGACAATGGAAGCGGAAACAGATCAAGCCGTCAAGAGAGCACCTGCCATCGCTGCTGGACTGGTGAAGCTAAGTGGTGCCAAGCTTTTGGATGGCCACCCACCCCAACTGGACTTCCCGGATGGGCAATCGAAAGATGCTTTGGTGGGATTGTTATTAGTTAGAGCCCTCAATGTGCGTGCGATCCTGCGGGAAGAGGAAGCTACCACAGCTAGAGGAGTTTTGTCTGCACCCAGTGCCCAGAAAGAATAACGGAAATTCATCCAGGAGGACAGGACCTATGATAGCTAACTCTCAACGGGTGGGATCCATGAATGGCCGTGAGCGAGTTCTGGCCGCGCTGCGCCGAGAGCCAGTAGACCGGACTCCCGTTTGTAACCCCACCTCTGTGGCCACAGTGGAACTGATGGATTTGGTAGAAGCACCCTTTCCGGAAGCCAACCAGAAGCCAGAGTTGATGGCGCGGCTGGCGGCTACGGGTTATACCGAACTTGGGTTTGATTCCATCATGCCGGTTTTTAGCATCATCCAAGACTCCTCGGCGCTGGGCTGCAAGATCCAGTGGGAGCAAAAAGACAATTGGCCAACTGTCAAAATGCGCGAGCCTATTTGGGAAACTCCAGATGACATCAAGATTCCCGCAGATTTCTTGACGCATCGGGACACCCGCTGTGTACTCGAAGCCATTAAGATTCTGAAGAAGGAATATGGGGATGAAGTAGCAATTATTGGGAAAACCATGGGGCCTTGGTCGCTCGGTTACCATTGTTTTGGGGTGGAGCCATTTCTTCTGATGTCGCTGGATGATCCAGGTAAAACTAAGCTTTGCTTGGACCGGATGAAAGAAGCTACCATCCAGTTTGGTATTGCCCAAGTAGAAGCCGGGGTGGACGCCATTACGCTGCCTGATCACGCTACTGGAGATTTAGTCAGCGGGGAGTATTACAAGAGATATTTACGAGAACTTCATATCGAGTTTGCTGAACAGATCCGCAGTCCCATTATTCTCCACATCTGTGGCAAAACGGTAGACCGTATGGAATATATTGCTCAGACTGGGATGGCTGCCTTTCATTATGATTCCAAGAATGAACCTTCCGAGTCCGTTGCCGTCGTGAAAAACCGAATATCGTTGGTAGGCAACATCAACAATCCCCAGACTCTTTTCTCCAAAGGCCCGGAGACAGTCAGGCAAGAAGTGGAAAAGAACCTGGAAGCGGGCGTGCAACTGATTGGTCCGGAGTGTGCTATCCCCTTACAGACCAGCATTGAAAACCTGAAGGAGATTCCTTTGGCGGTGAGGGATTGGCATCGAGACCACACGAGCTCAAACTGAGTACTGGTAAATTATTAAGGGGGAACCATGGCTAACATTGCAGATATCCAGAACGAGTTTCTCCGTGAAGAAATTGAAGAATTCTTGGACAGACCGGAGGAAATCGAACGGACTATTAAGATTTTCTCCAAATCCAGGCCATCCATGCAGGATATTGCTGCCGCCCTGATTGAAGGCGAAAATGAAACAGTGGACCGGTTGACAAAAGAGGCTCTGAACGCCGGTAT
>Ga0310345_10005800_pt1 | contig 10885 bp, 7 predicted proteins | sample HC15DNA20500_MG_FD_204667 | JGI IMG/M metagenome (GOLD analysis project Ga0310345, IMG submission 204667) | Marine microbial communities from station ALOHA, North Pacific Subtropical Gyre - HC15-DNA-20-500_MG | ecosystem: Environmental > Aquatic > Marine > Oceanic | place: Pacific Ocean: North...
ATTCCAAGGGCTGTGGCATGTGTCAGCCGGCTCCAATGTGCTTGAGCCAGTTCTGGACAGAGGGCTATTGAAAAGAGCAAGTCTCGGGACCGTGGAGATTCCCAATTTCCTCCTCGTCGACCCCTGCCATCACTTTGCCATTCAGTGAAAAGGACGACCCCGGTCTTCATCAATTCAGGATTTTTTTTTACTATCCCAAGGGCTTCTACATTAGTAGATGCGCATTTGTCGAGGCCTCTTATTGACCAATGAATACCTTTATCTGAAAGATAATTGGCTATTTGAGCAACATTGAGTTCCTGCAGATTACTCATTGATTTTCGAAGTCCATTGCAAGATCAATTGATGCGGCAGAATGGGTCAGGGCACCCACCGATATGCGGTCAACTCCTGTCTTGGCAATTCCAAGGACGGTATCAAGATTGATTCCACCGCTGGCTTCAAAGAGTACATTACCTGCGGATAACTGGATTGCTTCAGAGATCTGTTCTGCGGACATATTATCCAGCATGATCACGTCAATGTGTTTTAGACTGAGAAATTTCATGACCTGAGAAATATTATCAGCTTCTAATTCCACTAACGCATCAGGATATGTTTCCTTAAACTCATTAATCATGATCTGCAGTGATTCCACATTCATATCTGCAGCAAAATGATTGTCTTTGAGTATTGCCATGTCATAAAGGCCTTGCCTGTGATTGAATCCCCCGCCTGATAGCACTGCTTTTTTTTCAAGTACACGCATTCCCGGAGTAGTCTTACGCGTATCAAGGATCTTGGCTTTGGTATCTGCGATTAAATCAACATACTTTCGGGTCATTGTTGCGATTCCTGAAAGGCGTTGAAGAAAGTTAAGTGCAGTGCGTTCAGCAGTGAGAATGCCTCGGGCCGGCCCCGAAGCAATAATAATAGTTTCACCTGCAATTACAGATTTTCCTGAATTGACCTTCACATCAACGTTAATGTCTGGATTTACTTTATTGAAGACCATGGCCGCGATTTCTGATCCAGAAATGACACAATCTTCTCTGGCAATAATTTTGCCGTAGGCGATGGCATTTTCTTTAATGAAAAATTTTGAGGAAATGTCACCTCTCTGACCGAGATCTTCCTCAAGTGCTAATCCAATGATAGCATCTGTTAATGAGCTGTGATCAGAATTCATCTGACGGTAGGAATTAAATTCAGCTTAGGTGTAACACGTCATACTGACTCTTTGAGTCAGTCACCATTTGTTTAATTTTCCTTTTTGAAACTGAGGCAAAGCGCTAAGCGGCGCTGACTAATCGCCGTAATTTTTTCCTTTTCCTTCCTTTATCATTAACCAAATCAATGCAACTGAAACCACAAAGAAAATAGCAGATGCCCAGGGGAAGAATGAGCCTGGTTCAAAAGTAGCGTTCGGTGCGACAGCATCTATGGCTTTTTGTTTTATGTTGGCAATTAATGAGGGATCCATTTTATCAGGAATTTATGTTTTCAATAGTGCGTTAAGATAAGCCGATGTCCAGTAAGTTATATTATAGATCGTGGGGAATCAAAGCATTTCATGATTCTGTACCTTTAATCAAATCACTTCCAAAGTAGGGCCTCAGGGCAGTAGGGATTTCAATACTACCATCCGCTTTCTGATAATTTTCAAGTAAAGCGACATAAAGCCTTGGCAGTGCTGTGCCGGAACCATTCAGAGTATGTGCAAAACGGTTCTTACCTGTTTCTGAATCCTTGAAGCGTAATTTCATTCTTCGTGCCTGATAGTCCTCAAAGTTTGAACAACTCGAAACTTCAAGATACTCATTCTGGCCTGGTGCCCAGACCTCAAGGTCATAAGTTTTAGCCGCACTGAACCCAAGATCTCCTGTGCATAATTCAATGCGTCTGTAATGCAGCCCCAGAGATTCGAGGATATGTTCAGCGTCTTCGGTCAGGGACTCCAACTCCTCATAGGAATTGTCCGGATGGACAATTTTAACCAGTTCGACTTTATCAAACTGATGCATCCGAATTAGTCCCCTGGTCCCAGTTCCAGCGGAGCCGGCCTCACGGCGAAAGCATGGAGTGTATGCAGTATATTTTATCGGCAATTCATCTTCGGAAAGTATCTTGTCTCGTTCGAGGTTAGTTACCGGAACCTCTGCGGTGGGTGCAAGAAAGAGCTGATTATTTTCAATCCCATACATGTCCTCTTCAAACTTTGGCAATTGGCCAGTGCCGATCATGCAGTCTCTTGCAACGACAAATGGTGGACTGACTTCCGTGTAACCTTTTTGTAATGTTTGCTGATCGAGAAGGAATTGAATTAAGGAGCGTTGCAACTTGGCCCCAGCACCACGAAAAACTACAAAGCCGCTTCCCGCCACTTTGGAACCAGCTTCAAAGTCAATCAGTCCGAGCCTCTCAGCAATTTGAACGTGGTTCTCTAATTCCTTATGATGCTCTTGTTTTTCTCCACTCTCCTTGATTACCGGATTTGCATTTTCGTCATCCCCGATCGGACAATTCTCATGAGGAGTATTGGGTATTGATAAGAGCAGATCGTTTTGAGTTATGTCTGCTTCTTCGACCTGGTCGCTGAGGTTCTTGAGATCAGTTCCGATGTTCTTTACCTCGGTTTCAATTTCGGTAGTATCTTCACCGGCTTTCTTTTTGCTGCCAATTTCTTTTGATTTGGAGTTTCTTTCTCCTTGGAGCGACTGCTTTTCAGTTTCAAGTTGTCTTCTTTTTTCGTCACACTCTAAAAGAGTGTCAATAAGTCCAGAAGCATCTCCTCCGCGATTGCGAAGTCGTTCTTTGATCGGTTCTGGTTCTTCGCGGATGCGCTTTATGTCAAGCATAGGGCTGAAGTGGGCGTAAAAGAAAAATAGGGAAAGGACATTGACTTTGATCCGATTAAATATCCAGCAATTATTAACTATTTTAGTCCTTCAAACTTACGCGGGTTTTTATATTTTTTCCTGATAATTTTCATAAATCAATGACTATGGAAGTTGTTTTTTTCCAGAAGTAGGGTAATTGCCATTCTTGTCAGACGAATCGACATCTTCCGGACCACTCAAAAATAAGGTTTTTCTTATTGTTGTGGGCACGTTATCAGGCATTGCGGCGGCAATGAACTCGATCGCCTCTTCGGGAAAATCACCTACTATTTTAAGTCTTTTGGGAATCTTGTTTCTCAGTGCGCTTTCCGGTGCTGTTCTTTTTCCTGTATTGAGGATGTTTCTGGTTCGGATCGCAAATGGAATAGGAACTAGTGAACTGGCCCTGAAACGGTATGAGGAAGCCAGTGCATGGCCGTTTTTAATTTTTCTTCTATCATTTCTGGGAGCAGTTGGCGTGCAGTTTAACTTTATCAGCACAGGAATTCTTTGGTGTTTTTTCTTATTTGCACAGTGGCATTGTCTGAACCGTTGCACTGATGGGCTAATTGGCCGCAATTTATTTCAATCACGTTCGACTCTGGCTGCATTGTTCATGCTGTCAGGAGTGGCTGCATTGATTTATCAAGTCGTATGGCAAAGGCTCTTATTTACATTGTTTGGGGTTAACATCGAATCCGTGACGCTGATTGTATCTATTTTTATGTTTGGATTAGGTGTTGGAGCAATTGCCGGGGGTTGGTTATCGGACAAGTTTTCCAAGACACTTCCTGAGCTTTTTCTTTGGATTGAGATCGGGATTGCAATCTTTGGCTTCGCCAGTGTCCCTCTGATTCATTATGTGGGAGAGGCTGCTTCCGGGTTGAACACATCAGGCATTGCTGCCGTTGTTTATTTGTTACTTTTCTTCCCCACACTTTGTATGGGCGCGACCTTACCAATACTTGTCGCGTATCTGCATCGAGAGAATGCAAAGTTAGGTTCGTCTGTGGGGCTGCTTTATACTTTCAACACGGCAGGTTCTGCTCTGGCCTGTTTTTTAACGGCCGGTGTTCTTTTCCGTTTCCTGGGTCTTACAGGATCGGTTTGGTTTGCAGCTTGTTGTAACTTAATGACCGGTCTTTTGGTTTTTATTTATTGCAAAAAAAATTCACATAAGGATAACCCGGACCCAACAAATTAAAATGTTATCCAATAAACATATTCAGCTCATTGCTTTGTTACTGGCCTTATTGACCGGTGCGATTTCCCTTTCACAGGAAATCATTTGGATAAGGGTGTTGGGTTTTGCTACGGCGAGCCGACCCGAAACTTTTGCGCACACTTTGGGCAGTTTTCTCATCGGAATAGCAATTGGGGCAATGATTGGACGTCGGATCTGTGTTTCAAAACAGGACTTCATCTCATCGGCCGCCTGGATGCTTGGCCTTTCATCGTTCATTTTCTATTTTTCATTGCCGCTCGCCGCCAAATTGACTTCGGCGATCCATTATTGGCCTGTCCTTGGCATGGTATGTCTTACTGCTGCCATTGCGGGTGGAATATTTCCGCTCATATGTCAGTTATCAGCTGTTCAGGGATCTGCGGGGAAAACAGTGTCGATGGTATATCTTGTGAACATTATCGGTGCCACATTAGGGTCTCTCTTCACTGGATTTGTTTTGCTCGATAAAATGCCATTGAACCAAGTTGCGGGAATCACGGCATCTGCAGGTGCGATCGCTGCCGCGTTAATCTTTGCAATGTCTCAGGCTACTGTCCTGGTCCGGTTCAGAGGAATAGCTTTTGCTTTGATGGTAGCTAGTGCCCCGATGTTTCTTGGTGAATCAATTTTTTCAGGATTCCTGGAAAACTTGCAATATGAAAAGAAATATCCCAGGGACCAGCCTTTCAAAAAAATAGTTCAGAACAGGAGTGGCATCATCACTGTTGATGATGCATTAAATCCGGGAGATGCCGACATTATTTATGGGGGAGGTATTTATGATGGTCGATACGCTATAGACCCCCGCTCTCCGAACGGCATTTATCGTTGCTACATGATAGCAGCACTTCATCCGGAGCCGACCCATGTTTTAGAGATTGGATTGAGCAGCGGTTCCTGGGCCGCGGCGCTATTGAGGCATGAAGCTTTGGAGAAATTACAGATTGTCGAAATTAATCCCGGATACCTTGACATTATAAAAGACTATGAGGAGCACAGGAAAATAATTAAAAACCCTAAAGTTGAGATAAATATTGATGACGGACGTCGATGGCTGCGACGTCAGCCTGATAATGTAAAGTTCAATTTCATGCTAATGAACACTACGTTTCACTGGCGAAGTCACGCTTCAAATTTACTTTCTGTGGAATTTTTGAATTTATGCAAGAAGCACCTTCGACCAGGAGGAGTTGTGTTTTATAACACTACGGGCAGTGATGAGGTTGTCCGTACTGCTGCCGAGGTCTTTAAACATGTAACGATGGTCGGTAATTTTGTGGCGGCCTCTGACAGCCCGTTCAGCATTAATTCAGAGCAAAGACGTTCAAATTTGCTCCGGTTCAAGGATGATGACGGATCTCCGACCTACTTAAGGACAGCCGAATTTCGATCCGAACTTGACCGGCTAGTTAAAATGGAATTGCCAGAACTGGGAACCATGATGCGAGACTCCGAAGAAATTGGGGTGATCACTGATGATAATATGGCTTCGGAGTTTACTAAGAGGAAAGGTTATTGGTTTTCAAAAGAAAATAGCTGGGCAAATTTATTTCGTAAATTCAAAGAGAACAGATGAAATTGTCCCTCATTGTTGCGATGGATGAGAGAAGGCTCATCGGCAGCATGAGCGGAGGCCTTCCCTGGCAGGGCATTGAGCGGGACAGGGAACATTTTCGCTCCTATGTTAAAGGAAAAGCATTACTGCTTGGGAGAAAAACTTATGAGGAAATGGAAGGCTGGCTTGATTCAGACCATAGGCCTTACATTCTTACAAGGAACCGAAATTATGTGACGAAAACCTCTGCAAGAGTCGCGTTCTCTTTTGATGAGGTAATTCGCCTGGCTGAAAAGGAAAGAGAGAGCGAGCTTGTCGTTTGTGGAGGTGCGGCAATTTATGAACGAGCCATCAATTCTGCAGATCTAATCATCCTGACAATTCTGCACACTACATTCACGGTCCAAGGGACACCCAAATTTTTTCCTGATTGGGACACCAAAAAGTTTAATGAAATTTCGAGACAGGAATTTGCTCCTTCAGAGAAAAGTGATTTCAGTATATCTATCTTGCATCTAGAATCTTAGCGATTTGATCTCACCCTTCTTCGAGGCCAAATGCCTTCTCAAAATATCAGGTAATGATATATAGCTTATTGTCCGTTTAACGAACCGTGATCCGTGCAGTGCTACTGCCACTCTTGGTACTGGCCCTGATCAAATAGGTGCCTGGGTTAAGAGTCAGGTAAGGATTAAGAAGGAGTCGGCCATTCACTTTCCATCTAGTTTGATGAGCATCAGATGACAGGGTGATTCTTTGCTGGTCAGCAGGTATTTCAGAATCTATGAGGAAAGTGGCACCGTCACTGGGACTCAGTATCCTTGGCCCTCCTGAGAGTGATGGCCTGACATTTGCCGAAAGATAATTATCCTTGGTCGCACACCAGCCGGCATATTCTTCAGGTAATTGGATATTACCATTTGAGTCATAAAATTCCGTCGAGTCCTTCGAAGGTTCGGTTCCCGGCAGAAATATTTCTTCTATCAATCTTTTTGTATGCTTGCATGGCAAGAGTCCGGTCAAACTATCAATTTTTGTTCGCTCAGCTGTACTATTAGCCAGGGGTTGTGATCCTTTGGACCTTGCCAAATAGATAAACATTTCTTTCCATGCGGGAGCAGCGCTCTCAATGGTCAGGGAACCATCCATGGTCCGGCCATTCAGATTTCCAAACCACACAGCAACTGTATGATTCTTATCATAACCGACCGTCCATGCATCACGATATGAACTGCTCGTCCCTGTCTTGACCGCTGTACGATGGTCCTTGATTTGCAGGCTGGAGTGACGCCCGAATGAAGAGGAACGGGCTTTATTATCAGCGAGAATGTCTGTAATAATTTTCACCGATTCCTCAGAAACTATTCTCTTAGGTCTGATCATTGTGTCTTCAGCAAAGATAGGAGAAAGAACTAGGCCGGACCGGGCAATATTAGAGTATGCCGATGCCAGGTCGAGGAGTCTGATTTTGCGATTGCCTAAAATAAAGCCGGCTCCGAGATCATCGATCGACTCATGAGTTTTGATTCCGAACATAGTTGTAAAATCAAAACTTTTCCTTGGGCCTGTAAGGCTCAAAGCATAGACCGCGGGAACGTTCAATGATGATGCGAGTGCATTACGCACACGCACTGGGCCACTGAACTTGTGGTTGAAGTTTTTTGGTTCGTAAGCTTTAAATTTAGCAGGAACAGAGTCTGCAGTGTCAGGCAATAAACTCGAGGCTGTGAAATTCCTTTCCTCAATACCTAATAAATACACGAAAGGTTTTAGAGTCGAACCGGCCTGTCTCCATACTAGGGAAGCATTGTATGATTTTTCTGATGCACCATCGGTGGTGCTTACAGATGAAATTGCACGAACATTTCCTGTGGCATTTTCAATAACAACCATCCCCGCATTACGGACACTGTGCCGGTTCAGCAAATTGAGTTGTTTTAAAAGTATATCATCGGCGCTTCTTTGAATTGATGAGTCTAGGGTAGTCAGAGTCGGTCCATTCTTGGAGACATTCTTGTTATTTTTTAACATCGCTTCCACGAAGGCCGGGGCTGATGATGGGGGCAATTCGCGGTGAGCCAGAGGAGGATTGTCGGCTAGCCTTTCGGACTGTTCTATCGTTAGTATGCCGAGCAATTGAAGCCTTTTAATTGATCTCAAATATTTTGAATTGGCATTTTCTGGTCTCAACCAGGGGTTGTATTTTGTTGGAGAATGAGGCAATCCGGCTATAAAAATGGATTCGGCCAGAGTAAGAGTAGATGCGGGTTTTCCAAAATAAGACCAGGCAGCTGCCTCAGGTCCTAATCGACGGTTCCCATAGTCCAATCGGTTCATGTAGGACTCTAATATTTTTTCTTTATTCCACACCCGTTCTAATTTCAAAGCGGATAAAGATTCCCGAACCTTTGATTTTAAGGAACGGCCTTTCCGCTTATTTGTTAACTTAATGGTTTGCTGACTGATTGTTGATGCACCTGAAAGATGGTCAGTATGTGTGAGGGTCCGGTAAGCAGCAGCGAATACAGCATAAAAATCTATACCGTTATGAGCTTTGTAACGATGATCTTCTAATGCGATTGTGATTTTTGGCAGATGCTTTCCCATTTTGGTTATGGGTACGGGCACATGGACTCTGGCCTCCTCGCTTGATATCTGAGCAATAATTTTTCCTTCACGATCAAGTAGCACCGGAGTCCCATTTAAGTCTGAAAAAAGACTCTTTGGTAGAGGAGTTTGATTCACTGCAATCTCTAAGAACAAAGAAGTGGTCCACAAAATGATTGGGACAAAAATGAAAAAAAACAAAACGATTCTTCGAAGAAAAGGTCGTCTCTTTGAATGCAGTAAATTTAAATCATTCATTTGTGATCAACAAAAAGGGTCGTTTTGTTTCCAAGACCATTGAAGCGGGGCTCATACATTGGCGTTATCGTGCAGGCGGGCCAACTGAACTGACCAGCTGAACTGACCCGGGCAAGGAGAGAGTAAGTATTTTCTCCTTTACTTAAACGATTAAAATATAGTCTCGCACTACTGTCCCTCAGTTCTGAGTGGTCAAGATAAAGTCCTTTCTTTTCGGTTCCCTGAGGCAACGAATAAAATGCAGCCACTTGTGCCAGATTGAAGTTTACAACTTCAAGAGAAGCAGCCAATTCATCAGTTACTGCTACGAAAAAATGATCCCGCTCGCTTAATAACCGATAAGTGATCAATACTTCGTCACCAATCATTAGTGGATTTTCCGGAGTTCCAGCTCTCTTCGAATCGGTCAGATTCTGAATAACGCGCTCTATTCTAATTCCCCGGTCTTCTCTCTTGGAATTCTCTGCATTTCTTAAGACCGAAGCATTTGCCAGATAATAGGTAGGATGATTATCATTTTTAAGTTTTATAGTGTTGATATTAGTGAGTGGTTGTTTTTTCCATGCAACGGATAATTGGTTCTTTGATATGAGATCGGCTTTGACTATTTCCTCTTTGAAAGGTTCATAATTATCCTTCTCCATCATTGATCTTATGGACATTAGAAGCCAAAGATTCTCTTGAGTTGATAAGTTTCTGGAATCGTCCATTACAGAGAGTATTTGTTTTCTAAAAGCAGGTTCGCTTTTCTCTTTCCACTGAACATTCGAAATCGTGTTGAGGGCAATGTATTTGACTGCATTGGAGCGGCTTGTGGAATAAAAGTTTCCGGGATCAAAGGCCTCCTTAGGTGTAAGATTACCAATCTCGCTGGCAAGCAATTGGCTTTCTTTTTGCATGATTTTATAAGCATGCATTGCCAGGGCGAGAAATGCGCGGGACTCGTCCCTTAGAAAATTTCGGTTCAGATAAAGCTCTTCGATAGCACTAATCGGTTTCTTGTTTGAACGGAACTTGCTGTCTATAAATACCGCGAATGCTTTCAGATCTCCATGATCATTAATACGGCCACGGCCCTGGATGATAGAATCGAGGGCCATCTGAAGTTTTTCATCAAGCCCTGCAGGGATGTTATAATTTAATTTTTGACATTCGTTCACAAGCCAGGCTGCCTGGATTGTTACGTAGGGATTGGGAGATGATGATCCTGGCCAGTAGGGGAGGAATCCTTTATCGTTTAAATGTTGTGCAATATAATTAATCCCCCCTTCTATAGTAGACTTATAATTCAGGTGCTTTTGTCCGAGAGCCGGAAGGTATTGTAGCAGATCAGCTAGCTGGATGTATCCAAGCAATTTACTTGTCCTTTGTTCGAAGCAGCCATGAGGATATTCAAGCAGTTCGGGCAGTCCCTGAAATTTAGGCAAAAAAGGTGATCGTGAAAAAGTGATACCGAAATTACCCTCAGACTTTTCCCATATTTCAGGTGCTGATTTCGAGAAGACAAACTCTGTCCCGTCCTGGGGAACTTTACCGTAAGTGCCTGTCCTTTGCATTATTCCAGGCCTAAGAATAGGTAACGTGATTTCGACCTCGTCCGTGATTTTAGAGTTTCCGAGGATGCTGGCCTTGAAAAGTACTTTAACTTCTGTGATTCCTTTTTTGACTTTTGCTCTGAGGTTGAATGTGCCCGGCACATTTTTATTGAGCGGGCCAATTTCGTATTGTTCTTTTTCAAGGCTCGTTATTCCTTCTCCGGGTTTGCAACTGATCAGAACTTTGGCATTATCCATTACTTTTTGCCTGGCAATGGCCCTGAAAACAATTTCATCTTCGTTCCTGATAAATCTAGGTAGTGCCGGTTCAATCATCAGTCCCTTACTCACTTCAAAATTGGATTGTCCTTTTCCGAATTTGTGATCTTTCGTTTGAGCGACTGCCGTGACCCGGAAAGAAGTGAGATTATCTGGTGCCTTGAATTTAAATTCGACTCTTCCCTGCTGATCTGTCCTGAGTCCTGTCATCCAGAATGCACGTGCAAGAAAATTTGAACGGGGTTGTTTCTTTTGTTGGCCTATGTCCATTCCACCACCACCGATGAGAAATCCTTTTTCCGTTACGTCCTCCTCTTCAAATCCTTCGATATGATTATCAAGGGCATGATAAGTTGAAACGTTATGGCTTCTTTCCCGGTAAAATCTGGGGATGATCGGAGGTATTTCCCATGCCCCAAGTTTTAGGACGGCCTCGTCCACGGCCATGACGGTCAGATCCGCATTGGCGATTGGTTTACCGTTACTGGTTATAAAGATTGTTCCAGAACCCCGGTCCCTCGGTTCAATCTGTGATTTATCCATTACTACATTAACGTCCAAATTTAAT
>Ga0310345_10005801_pt1 | contig 10883 bp, 12 predicted proteins | sample HC15DNA20500_MG_FD_204667 | JGI IMG/M metagenome (GOLD analysis project Ga0310345, IMG submission 204667) | Marine microbial communities from station ALOHA, North Pacific Subtropical Gyre - HC15-DNA-20-500_MG | ecosystem: Environmental > Aquatic > Marine > Oceanic | place: Pacific Ocean: North...
CGGTGATGCGCTCTGCATCTTTGTGATCCCTCCATGTTAATGTTAATCACATTTACATAGATGGGCGCGAAACCCGCGGCGTCAAGAGAGGCCTGGGGAAAAATCACTCGGGGATCAGGCCCAGCCCCCGCAGATAGATGATGACGCCACTTTCCAGCATCGCCGAAGGCTCGACCGGGCTGCGTCCGCCGGGCTTGCCGCGCGAGAACAGTTCGACCACGCCGTGGCTCATCGCCCAGATATGGTTCGCCACCATCCGCGCGGGCGGGCGGCGATCTTCGGGCAGACGCTCGGCCAGCGTGCCGGCGGCGCGCAGCAGCACCCCCTGCGCCCGTTCGGACGCCTTGGCCAGATCGGCATTGCCGGCAATCGAGATGCCGGATTCGAACATCGCCATGTAATAGCCGGGCCGATCGGCCGCGAAATCCAGATAGGCCTGACCCATGCGCAGAAACGCGGTCAGCGCCTTGGGCCGGCCTTCGTCGAAAGCGGCCTCCAGCCGGCCGGCGAATTCGACGAAACCCTGCCGCGCGACCTCTTCCAGCAGATCTTCGCGGCCCTTGAAATGCCGATAGGGGGCGGCCGGCGAAACACCGGCGCGGCGCGCAGCCTCGGTCAGGGCAAAGGCCTGCGGTCCCAATTCCTCGATCAGGGCGGCGGTGGCCTCGACCAGGGCCTGACGCAGATTGCCGTGGTGATAGGTTTTGCGGTCGGCCACGGCTGCGGCCTACATGCCTTCGCCGAAATAATCGCCGATCAGCGCCTCAAGCGCATCGGCCAGCGCCGCCGCCTCCGGTCCCGAGGTGGTCACGGTGATGCGGCTTCCGCGCGGCGCGGTCAGCATCAGCAGTCCCATGATCGAATCACCGGCCACGCAAATCCCGTCCTTTTCGACCTGCGCCTGCGCATCGAAACGTTCGACCACATCGACGAATTTCGCGCTGGCCCGCGCATGAAGGCCCTTTTCGTTGATGATCGACAATTCCCGCGTGACCTTGCCGCTCATCGGGTCCCCAGGGCGGCTTCCAGCGGCACGGTGTAGGAATTGATGTATTTGCGTCCGGCCTCCTTGGCAAAGGCCACCGCATCCCTGACCGGCAGGTGGCGGGTCTTGGCCAGCTTGACCAGCATCGGCAGATTGGCGCCGTAAAGGATCGTGCGGTCATGCACCGCGCAGGCCGGCAGAGACAGGTTCGAGGGCGACCCGCCGAAAAGATCGGTCACCACCACCACCCCGTTGCCGTCATCGACCGCGTCGGCGGCCTGCCGGATTTCGGTCATCTTGGCGCCACGATCGTGATTATCCTCGATCGCGACCGCCGCGATTCCCGTCTGCGGCCCGACCACATGTTCGACGGCGGACAGATATTCCCGCGCCAACCCGCCATGCGCCACGATGACAATACCGATCAACGCAACCTACCAAATTCTGCTGCCTGCGTCTCTGCTTCGCCGGTCGCGGCCTGACGGCCAAGCTCGGCGGCGGAGAGAGACGTCGGGTTGCGGCGTTCCAGTTCCCTGTGTCTTATTGACACCGGCCAACCGGCCTCTGCAAGCGCAAGCGCCATCAATTCAGCCATTGTGACGGAACGATGTTTCCCTCCGGTGCATCCGAAACCCACCGCCAGGTGCGTCTTGCCTTCTTCTATATGTGCCGGAAGCAGAAACAGGATCAACTCGCGCACGCGCTGGAAGAACTCTGCGAATCGCTCGTCGTCCCGGACGAAATCCTGCACCTGACGGTCCAGACCCGTCAACGCGCGCAGTTCCGGCTGCCAATGCGGATTGGACAAGAACCGGCAATCGAACATCATGTCCACGCCGCGCGGCACGCCGCGCTTGTAGCTGAAGGAATGCAGCGACACGCTGAGCCGCCGCCCCTGCCGCACATCGAACCAGCGGGTCAGTTCGGCCTTCAGGTCATGGGGAGACAATTCCGAGGTATCGACCAGGACATCGGCCCGCGCCCGGATCGGCTGCAACAGATCGACCTCGGCCGTGACCCCGCCCAGCGGCGCGCTGTCCGGCGTCAGCGGATGGCGGCGGCGGGTTTCGTTATAGCGGCGCACCAGCACGTCGGGGTCGCAATCCAGATAGAGAACCTCGGGCGCATAGCGCGGATCGCGGGTCAGCCGGTCGATCAGTTCGATCACGTTGGCCGATGAGAAATCGCGATTTCGGACATCCAGCCCCAGGGCCAGAGGTTCGGGCCGGCTGGGACCGTCAAGCAGACGCGGGATCAGCGACAGCGGCAGGTTGTCGATCGCCTCGAAGCCCATATCCTCAAGCGCGTTGATCGCGGTCGAGCGACCGGCCCCGGACGGACCGGTCACCAGAACCAGCCTCTGCGCGTCGGCTGTCCGGGGGCCGTCGCGGTCTTCCGCCAGATCGAGATCCTCAGCCATCGGGTGTCAGACTTCCTTTCCGTCGCGTCATTGCCGCCGTCCGAACAGCAGATACTGCCGCAATGCAGCATAAAGATGCGATCGATAGGGCCCCGGCACAAGTGGCAAGGCCCTGCCAAGCAGCGGATAGGTCGTGCAGTCTGGCAAGCGTGCCACGCCCTCCTGCGCCAGATCGACGACCAGCGACAGCCGGACGGGACCATGCGGCGGGGCCGCCAGCAGCCCCACGCCGCGTGCCTCGATCGTGCCGACCAGCGCGGCGGGGCAACTTGCCACGACATCATCCCCCTGCGCCGTCAGATCGGTCCGGTCGTCGGCCACCAGTCGCGCTCCGACGGCCATCAGTTGCAGCGCCAGCGTGGATTTTCCGCTGCCGGACGGCCCCAGGATCAGCAGCCCCCGCCCTCTCAGGGCCACGGTCGTGGCGTGCATCTGCGTCATTCGAATCACTCCTCTCCGTCATTCTGGCTCGGAAAGGGTTAATTTTCCGTCCCCGGTCCTGCATATTCTGCATTGTTGGCGATAACATTTTGCGTTTGCGCTAACCGTTTGCGCTCGCGTCTTTTCCGCTTTCGACCGCGTGCTATAGCCGGTCAGAACGGCGTCACGAAAGCGTCGCGGATCAAGGAAAAGCAGGAGCGTCCAAAGATGACCACGCGCGTCAATCCGAAATGCCGGCTGGAGGATCAGGGTATCGAGGGGCTTGGGAGGGTTTACTACAACCTGCCGGAACCGGCGCTGATCACCGAGGCGGTCGTGCGCGGCGAAGGCCGCCTGGGCCTTGGCGGCGCGTTCCTGGTCTCGACCGGGGCACATACCGGACGTTCGCCCAAGGACAAGTTCGTGGTCCGCACCCCCGATGTCGAGGACTCGATCTGGTGGGACAACAACGCGGCGATGGCGCCTGACGCCTTCGACCGGCTGCACCATGACATGCTGGCCCATATGCAGGGGCGCGATTATTTCGTGCAGGATCTGTTCGCCGGCGCCGATCCCGATCTGCGTCTGGATGTTCGGGTGATCACCGAACTGGCGTGGCACGGGCTGTTCATCCGCCACCTGCTGCGTCGCCCCGAGGCAGCGGAACTGGACGGCTTCACGCCCGAATTCACCATCATCAACTGCCCCGGCTTCACCGCCGACCCCGATCGGCATGGCTGCCGCGGCGGCACGGTGATCGCGCTGAACCTTCACAAGAAACTGATCCTGATCGGCGGCACCGCCTATGCGGGCGAGAACAAGAAGTCGGTCTTCACGCTGCTGAACTACCTGCTGCCCGAAAAGGGCATCATGCCGATGCATTGCAGCGCCAATCACGCGCCGGGCGATCCCACCGACAGCGCGATCTTCTTCGGCCTGTCGGGCACCGGCAAGACCACGCTGTCGGCCGACCCGTCGCGGGCCCTGATCGGCGACGACGAACATGGCTGGTCGGATCGCGGCATCTTCAATTTCGAGGGCGGGTGCTACGCCAAGACGATCAACCTGTCCCCCGAGGCCGAACCCGAGATCCACGCCACCACCGCGCGCTTCGGCACGGTGATCGAGAACATGGTTTTCGATCCCCTCACGCTGGAACTGGATTTCCAGGACAATTCGATCACCGACAACATGCGCTGCGCCTATCCGCTGGAGGCGATCTCGAACGCCTCGAAGACCAGCCTTGGCGGGCATCCGAAGAACGTCATCATGCTGACCTGCGACGCCTATGGCGTGCTGCCGCCGATCGCGCGGCTGAGCCCGGCGCAGGCGATGTATCATTTCCTGTCGGGTTTCACCGCCAAGACCCCCGGCACCGAGGTCGGCGTGACCGAGCCGATCCCGACCTTCTCGACCTGCTTCGGCGCGCCGTTCATGCCGCGCCGCCCCGAGGTCTATGGCAGGCTACTGGCCGACAGGATCGGCCGGCACGGCGCCAGCTGCTGGCTGGTCAATACGGGCTGGACGGGCGGCGCCTTCGGCACCGGATCGCGGATGCCCATCGCCGCGACGCGCGCATTGCTGGCGGCGGCGCTGGATGGCAGCCTGAATACGGCGCAATTCCGCAAGGATCCCAATTTCGGCTTCGACGTGCCGGTCTCGGTCCCCGGCGTCAGGGACAGCCTGCTGGATCCGCGCCAGACCTGGGCGGACGGCACGGCCTATGACCGGCAGGCCGCGAAACTGGTGCAGATGTTCAGCGACAATTTCGCGCAATACCTGCCCGGCATCGACGAGGATGTGCGCGCCGCCGCCATCGGCTGATCCGAACGGCGCCCGGCACCGATCCCTCCGCGGCAGAAGCGGGCAGAAACCGGACCCCGCGCCTTCGCGCGGGATTTTCGCAGCGCGCCGGGCGGCCCGCTTCTGCCCGCGCGGCTGACGGATCTTCCGGATCCGCCCCGGAAATCCGTTCCCGCCACCGGCACCGAAGCCCGGTTCGGATCGCGATCCAGCAATCGCCGGTTCGCAAGCGCCGGCGCCGTCAGACCCCCAGACACCAGCGCATGATCGCCTTCTGCGCGTGCAGCCGGTTTTCGGCCTCGTCCCAGATCACCGAATGCGGCCCGTCCATGACGGCGCTCGTCACCTCGTCTTCGCGATGGGCAGGCAGGCAATGCATGAACAGCGAATCGGGTTTCGCCCGTGCCATCAGCGCCTCGTTCACCTGATAGCCGCGCAACTGGTTGTGACGCCGCTCTTTCGCCGATTGCGGATCATGCATGCTGACCCAGGTATCGGCAAAGACGAGATCGGCCCCCTCGACCGCCTTCATCGGATCGCGTTCGATGCTGACCCCGACGCCCTGCGCGCGCGCAAAGGCCAGCGCCGCGTCATCGGGATCCAGAGGCGGCGGTCCGGTGAAGGTGAAGTCGAAGCCGAACTGGCCGGCTGCATGGATCACGCTGGTGCAGACGTTGTTGCCATCGCCCACCCAGACCACCTTGCGTCCCGCGATGGGGCCGCGATGCTCCTCGAAGGTCATCACGTCGGACATGATCTGGCAGGGATGGGTGCGGTTCGTCAGCCCGTTGATCACCGGCACATCGGCGTATTCGGCCATTTCCTGCAACGTGGCTTCCTCGAAGGTGCGGATCATGATCAGATCGACATAGCGCGACAGCACCCGGGCGGTATCCGCGATGGTCTCGCCATGACCAAGCTGCATTTCCGAGCCCGACAGCACCATCGTCTGCCCGCCCATCTGCCGCGCGCCGATGTCAAAGCTGACGCGGGTCCGGGTCGAGGGCTTTTCGAAGATCAGCGCCACCATCCGGCCGGCCAGCGGCAGATCGTCGTCGGGCGTGCCCTTGGGACGGCCGCCCCTGGCGGTCTTCATGGCGATGGCCTGATCGATGATCGACCGCAGATCGCCCCTGGCGGTCGTGTTCAGGTCCAGAAAATGCGTCATCGTGAACTCTTTCGGATTTGGGCCAGCAAGCCCGCTTGCGAGGGCGGGGTCAAGGGGGCGCCGCCCCCGCCGCGCGGGCGCGCGGCCCCCCGGGGTATTGGGGCAACGAAGAAACCCCCTATCGTCGGCGCGCCATCACGAGGACGCTTTGGCCTTCGCTGTCGGTGGCGATCCGCAGGCCCGAAAATCCGGCCTTTTCATAGGCGCGGATCGCGCGCAGGTTTTCGGGGGCCGGGTCGATCACCAGGGTCGAGCCGTCCTGCAGCAGCAGATCGCCAAGCGCGCGCAGCCATGCCCCGCCCTGCCCCCGCCCCGCCGGCGCGCCGAACACGTCAAGGGCGATGCTGTCCTGGGGCAGGCCGGCAAAATGCGGCGCGGGCCAGTGAAATGCCGGATAACATTGCGCATAGCCAAGCGGGGTGTCGCCCCTCAGCGCGATCAGCTGCCGCATCGGCGCCGCCCGCCGTTCCGCGCGGATCAGCGCAAGCTGGCGTTCCGCGTCCGGCCACCATCGTGCCACCTGCGGAACGCGCAGCCATTCGGCCAGCATCGGCAGATCGGCCGCGGTCACGGGACGGAAGCCGTAGTCAGGCATGAAGGCTGTCGGCCGCATGGTCCAGCCGCGTCACCGCCTCGGCGATCTCGTCGTCGGTGATGTTCAGCGGCGGCAGCAGGCGCAGGGTGTTGTCGGCAGCGGGCACGGTCAGGATCCGCCGGGCGTAGCCCGCCTTGACCAGATCGGTTGGCGCGATCCTGCATTTCAGACCCAGCATCAGGCCCTGCCCGCGCACGGATTCGAAGATGTCTGCATGAGCCGCGACCAGCGCCTCCAGCTTCTGGCGGAACAGGCCGGCCTTGCGGTTGACCTCGGCCAGAAAGGCCGGATCGGCCACGATCCGCATCACCGCCGCACCGACCGCGCAGGCCAAGGGATTGCCGCCATAGGTCGAGCCATGGCTGCCCGCGACCATGGCCGATGCGGCGTTTTCGGTGGCCAGAACCGCGCCCAGCGGAAAGCCGCCGCCGATGCCCTTGGCGATCATCATGATATCGGGCGCGATGCCGGCATATTCATGCGCGAACAGCCGCCCCGTGCGACCCATGCCGCATTGCACCTCGTCCAGCACCAGAAGCGCGCCGGCGCGGTCGCACAGCGCGCGGATCTCGCGCAGGTCGGCATCGGGCAGCGGGCGGATGCCACCCTCGCCCTGGACCGGCTCCAGCATCACCGCCGCCGTCCGGTCGCCGATCGCGGCGCTCAGGGCGTCCATGTCATCCCAGGGCAGTTGCCGGAAGCCGGGCATCAGCGGCCCGAAGCCCTTGACCATCTTGTCCGACCCCGCCGCCGCGATCGCCCCGGTCGAGCGGCCATGGAAGGCCCCCTCGAAGGTCAGGATTTCGGGACGGTCCTCGCCCTTCTCATACCAGTATCTGCGCACCATCTTGATCGCCAGTTCCGCCGCCTCGGTGCCGGAATTGGTGAAGAAGACCGTATCGGCGAAGGTGTTTTGCACCAGCAGATCGGCCAGAGCTTCCTGTTCGGGGATCTGGTAGAGGTTCGAGACATGCCAGATCCGCCCCGCCTGCGCGATCAGCGCGGCGACCAGATCCGGATTGGCATGGCCCAGCACGTTGACGGCGATGCCCGCGCCCAGATCCAGATATCGGGTGCCGTCGGTGGCGATGGCCCAGGCACCCTCACCCCTTTCGAAGGCGATGTCAGCGCGGTTGTAGGTCGGCAGGACGTGCGAAATCATGGCGGATTCCCCGGATGGCATGACTGAGATGAAGGCAGGCTTGATCGGACGGTGACGGGACCCCGGCAAGGCCGTGCGTCAACGTCGGGGACGGGCGAAACGGGCGGTCCGGACGATCATGGGCCACCGCATAGCCCCGAATCGCGGCCCGCGCAATCACGGTTTCATCCGGTAGCCGGTTCTCAGCCAGCGCCAGCCGATCGCCAGAACCGCGGCCACGACCACCACGCAGACCGCGAACCCGCGCCAGACCGGCGCGTCGCTGACGCCGGTGACGCCGAAGCGCGTCCCGTCGATCAGATAGAAGATCGGATTCCAGTGCGACAGGCCGCGAAACGGCTCGGGCAGGGCCTCGACCGAATAGAAGGTGCCCGACAGGAAGGACAGCGGCGTGATGACGAAATTGGTGATCGCCGCCATCTGGTCGAATTTCTGTGCCATGATGCCGGCCAGGATGCCCAGGCCCCCCAGCAGCAGCGCCGCCAGCAGGACGAAGGTCGCGGCCCAGGCCGGATGGGCGATCCCGGCACCGGTGACGATCACCATCCCGGTGCCGATGACCAGCGCCACCAGCCCCGCCCGCACGACCGAACCGGCCAGATAGCCCGCCAGCATCTCGCCCGCCGACAAGGGCGGCATCAGCGTATCGACGATATTTCCCTGCACCTTGGCCGAGGTGATCGAGGACGAGGTATTGGCGAAGGCATTCTGGATCACCGTCATCATCAGGATGCCGGGGCCCAGAAATTCCAGATAGGGCAGCCCCATGATCTCGCTCCGGCCGCGGCCCAGGGCCAGCGCGAAGACCAGGACGAACAGCGCCGCCGTCATCAGCGGCGCAAAGATCGTCTGCTGCCAGACCGCCATGAATCGCATCACTTCGCGGGTCGCCAGAGTGCGAAAACCCAGCCAGTTGACACGCCCGAAACGGCGCACGCCCATGGCGGGCCGGGTGGTCATCATGTCCTTGGGCATCGCGCGGTCCTTGAATTCCGGTCTGCCGGGGTCTAAATCTCGGCATCCCGTTTGTGACGGGACCAACCGGATGTTTCAAGATGGGGTGGCGGGCCGGACCCGCCCGGAAAGGCAGTCATGTCCTGGACCGATGATCGTGTCGAGACGCTCAAGCGCATGTGGGGCGAGGGCCAGTCGGCCAGCGCCATCGCCAAGGAACTGGGCGGCGTCACGCGCAACGCGGTGATCGGCAAGGTCCATCGCCTCGGGCTGTCGAACCGCATCGACGAGGCCGAGCCCGCCCCGGCCACCGCCGAGCCCGACAGGAAGGCCGAGAAAAAGCCCGCCGCGCCCCGGCCCGAACCGGTGCCGGAACCCGCAGAGGCAAGGGCCGAACCGGCCGATGAACCCTCGACCCAGCCCGCCTATACGCCGCAGCCGCGCCGCACCATCGTGCCGGCCGGCCAGCCCCTGCCGCCGCAGCCCTCGGCCAACGAGATCAGCCCCGAGGCGCTGGCCTCGGTCCGCGAGGTCGAAAAGAAGGCCCGCAGGCTGACCCTGATGGAATTGACCGAGCGGACCTGCAAATGGCCGATCGGCGATCCCGCGACCGAGAAATTCTGGTTCTGCGGCCTGCCCGCCCAGGCCGGCAAACCCTATTGCGAGGCGCATGTCGGCGTTGCCTTCCAGCCGATGAGCTCGCGCCGGGATCGGCGTCGCTGAAGCCAGGCCGGCCCGGATAATCCCGTTCCGGCTGGGTGACTTGATCGGCCCTTCCCCGATCGACGGGCTTTCCCAGAAACGCCGATCCACGGCAAGGACGGTTTTTTCCGATCCCTGGCGCGGCGCTCGCATCCGCTGTCGCTGCGCGGCGGCACTTCGCGGTGGCAGACGCCCGCGCCGCAAGCGATTCTGACGGCTCAGATGGCGTCGCCGTCTTCCGGCGCGGCGCCGCTGTCACCATCCTCATGTCCGCTTCGTGGCGGTGCCATCGCGCGGTCGCGCCTTGCGCGGGCCTTCATCTCGACCTTCTGCCGGGATTGCGGCGGCTTGTCCCCGGCGGGCCAGCCCTCGCGCTGCGCGCCTCGCGTGCCGTCCGTTTCCTCGGTCTGGTCGTGCAGCAGCACGACGTTGGTCGGATAGGGCATGTCGATGGCGGCCTCGTCCAACGCGGTCGAAATCGCCTGAATGACCCGCGCCTGCGTATGAACCACGTTGGTGCGGACCGGATCGGTCCACCAGCGCACCCGCATCGTCAGCTGGCTTTCGTCGATTCCCCAGGGCAGGGCTTCGGCGGCGGGTTCGTCAGCGACACCCTCGACAACCGAAACCGCCTCGAGGATCACGGCCCTGGCGCGGTCCCAGTCGTCGGCATAGCCGATTCCCACATCGTAATCCGACCGCCGCTTGTCATAGGCCGTGTTGACGACCACCGAATTCGTATAGACCTGCGAATTGGGAATGACGACGCGGCGATTGTCATAGGTCCGGATCATCGTGGCGCGGGTCTGGATATCCTCGACCGTGCCTTCGTGACCGCCGGCCTCGATCTGGTCGCCGACCTTGAAAGGGCGCTGCAGCAGGATCAGGATGCCCGACAGCATGTTTTGCAGGATGTCCTTGAAGGCAAAACCGATCGCGACAGAACCGATGCCAAGCCCGGCCAGCATGTCGCCGGGTTTCAGCGAGGGCAGCACCACCGTCATCGCCAGCAGAAAGCCCAGCACGATGATCGCCCAGCCGACCAGCGAGCCGCCGACATTGGCCAGCGCCGGGCGGTCGTGGCGGACCAGCGTCTTGCGGATCGACCAGGTCACCAGGACCGAGACAAGCCAGGCCACGAGAAACAGGACGCTGGCGGCGATCAGGTTCGGAATCAGCGAGATGAAACCGTTGATCCAGCTTTGCAGCTTTTCGACGAGACCACCGAAATTCGTGCCGATCGCACCCAGTTGATCCATCCGCCCCGCCGCCCCGTTCATTCTTCTGCCCTGGATAAAGCGGATCGGGACGGCTCTGGTTCCCGACCCTGCCCGGCCCGCGCGGCGACCGACCGGACGCAATCCGCACCGCTTGCCCGCCCGGCCAAAGCAGGACACCATCCCCGAACCGGAAGAACGGAGTCCGCCATGCCCCGCCCCGCATTGTTTCTGCTGCTGGTTCTTGCCGCCCCGGCGCAGGCGGCACCGGCCTTGTCCCTGCCCCTGGGCGAGGACGCCGAAGTCGTTCCAGCCCGCTATATCTGCGATGATGGCGGCACGATCGCGGTGCAATATGTCAATGCCGGACCCAACCGCCTCGCCCTGCTGCGCCTCGACGGCGAGGAACGTCTGTTCGTCAACGTCATATCGGCCTCGGGCGCGCGCTATGTCGCGG
>Ga0310345_10005804_pt1 | contig 10881 bp, 8 predicted proteins | sample HC15DNA20500_MG_FD_204667 | JGI IMG/M metagenome (GOLD analysis project Ga0310345, IMG submission 204667) | Marine microbial communities from station ALOHA, North Pacific Subtropical Gyre - HC15-DNA-20-500_MG | ecosystem: Environmental > Aquatic > Marine > Oceanic | place: Pacific Ocean: North...
CCTGCCGATCGGCTTCGCCGGGTTCGTCTCGAAGGACGCGATCATCGAGGGCGCCTACGCCTCGCACAACATCGCCTCGGGCTTCGCCTTCACCATGCTGGTGATCGCGGCGGCCTTCACCTCCTTCTACTCCTGGCGCCTGGTGTTCATGACCTTCTTCGGCGAGACCCGGGACAAGAAGCACTACGACCACGCGCATGAGAGCCCGGCCGTGATGATGTGGCCGCTCTACCTGCTGTCGGCGGGCGCGGTGCTGGCGGGCATGGCCTTCTACTACCCCTTCATCGGGGGGGAGAGCGCCGAGGCGTGGTTCAACGTCGCCCTGTTCATGGGCGAGGCGAACCACGTCATGCACGACAGCCATTACGTTCCGGCCTGGGTGAAGCTGTCGCCGTTCCTCGCGATGCTGGCCGGTCTGGTCACCGCCTGGATCATGTACATCAAGTCGCCGTCGCTGCCGCGCGAGCTGGCCGAGCGCCACTACGGCCTCTACCAGTTCCTGCTCAACAAGTGGTACTTCGACGAGCTCTACCACTGGATCTTCGTGCGGCCCGCGATGTGGATCGGACGGACCCTGTGGAAGAAGGGCGACGGCGCCGTCGTCGACGGCATCATCAACGGGCTGGCGATGGGCGTGGTGCCCTTCTTCACCCGGCTCTCGGGCCGGGCGCAGTCCGGCTACGTCTTCCACTACGCGTTCGTGATGCTGATCGGCATCTCGATCCTGATCACCTGGCTGAGCGTCGGCGGGGGGGCGCACTGAGATGGACAACATCCTCACGCTGGTGACCTTCCTGCCCCTGATCGGGGCGCTGGTCCTCATCCTTGTGCTGCGCGGCGAGGACGCCGCCGCCCAGCTCAACGCCAAGGTGGTGGCCCTGATCACCACCGCGGCGACCTTCCTGCTCAGCCTCGTGGTGCTCGGCGGCTTCGACAGCTCCAACCCCGACTTCCAGTTCGTGGAGGAGGGGACCTGGCTGATGGGGCTCAGCTACAAGATGGGCGTGGACGGGATCTCGATCCTGTTCGTGATGCTGACCACCTTCCTGATGCCCATCGTGATCGGCGCCTCCTGGCACGTCACGAGCCGGGTCAAGGAATACATGGCCTGCTTCCTGATCCTCGAGACGCTGATGCTCGGCGTCTTCTGCGCGCTGGACATGTTCCTGTTCTACATGTTCTTCGAGGCCGGCCTGATCCCGATGTACCTGATCATCGGCATCTGGGGGGGCAAGGACCGGATCTACGCGTCCTTCAAGTTCTTCCTCTACACGCTGCTCGGCTCGATGCTGATGCTGGTGGCGATGATCGCCATGTACTGGGACGCCGGCACCTCCGACATCCCGACGCTGCTGGCGCACGAGTTCTCGGCCGGGCCGATCGACGTGCTGGGCTGGCAGGTGCTGGGCGGGTTCCAGACGCTGCTTTGGCTCGCCTTCTTCGCCTCCTTCGCGGTGAAGATGCCGATGTGGCCGGTGCACACCTGGCTGCCCGACGCGCACGTGCAGGCGCCGACCGCGGGCTCGGTGGTGCTGGCGGCGATCCTGCTGAAGATGGGCGGCTACGGCTTCCTGCGCTTCAGCCTGCCGATGTTCCCGGTGGCGTCCGAGCTGATGACGGGCTTCGTCTTCTTCCTCTCGGTCGTCGCGATCATCTACACCTCGCTGGTGGCGATGATGCAGGAGGACATGAAGAAGCTGATCGCCTATTCGTCGGTCGCCCACATGGGCTTCGTGACCATGGGCATCTTCGCGGCCAACCAGCAGGGCGTCGACGGCGCCATCTTCCAGATGCTGAGCCACGGCTTCATCTCCGGCGCGCTGTTCCTCACCGTCGGCGTGATCTACGACCGGATGCACACCCGCGACATCGCCGCCTACGGGGGGCTCGCGGTGCGCATGCCCGCCTATGCGGTGGTGTTCATGCTGTTCACCATGGGCAACGTCGGCCTGCCGGGCACCTCGGGCTTCATCGGGGAGTTCCTGACCATGGCCGGCACCTACCAGGTCTCCACCTGGGCGGCGCTGGGGGCGGCGACGGGCGTGATCTTCTCGGCCTGCTACGCGCTGTGGCTCTACCGCCGGGTGGTCTTCGGCGACCTGATCAAGGAGAGCCTGAAGCAGATCACCGACATGACCCGGCTGGAGAAGGCGCTGTTCGCGCCGCTGGTCGTCGGCACGCTGCTGCTGGGCGTCTATCCCAGCCTGATCACCGACGTCTTCGGCCCCTCGGTCGAGCATCTGGTCGGCAACGTCGACCGGGCGGTGGCCGAGGCCCGGGACCATGGCATCATCACGACCGCGGACGCGGCGCCGACCCTGATCGAGGCCGCGGAAGGGGCCGAGGCCGGGGGCCACGGCGACGGCGGGCATTCCGCGCAGGGGACGCACTGACATGCTGAGCCAAGATCTTTCCGTCATCCTGCCGGAGCTGATGCTCGCGATCTTCGCGATGGTCGCGCTGATGGCGGGCGCCTACGGGCAGGGCGACAAGTGGTCGGGGCCGATCACCTGGCTGACCGCCCTGTTCCTGGCGATCCTGGGCGCGGTCGACGGGCTGACCGGCGGCACGCACACCGCCTTCAACGGCAGCTTCATCGACGACCCCTTCGCGCGCTTCGCCAAGGTGGTGATCCTGTTCGGCGCGGCGATCATCCTGCTCCTGTCCGACGGCTACATGCGCAAGCACAAGATCATGCGCTTCGAGTATCCGGTGCTGATCGCGCTGTCGGTCCTGGGCATGATGGTGATGGTCTCGGCCGGCGACCTGATGGTGCTCTACATGGGGCTCGAGCTGCAGTCGCTGGCGCTCTACGTGATCGCCGCGATCCGCCGGGACAGCCTGCGCTCGACGGAAGCCGGGCTGAAGTACTTCGTGCTCGGCGCGCTGAGCTCGGGCCTGCTCCTCTACGGCGCCTCGCTGGTCTACGGCTACACCGGCGCGACCCGGTTCGAGTCCATCGCCGCGGTGGCGGAGACGGAGACCTCGATCGGCCTGCTCTTCGGCCTGGTGTTCCTCTGCGCGGGCCTCGCCTTCAAGATCTCGGCGGTGCCCTTCCACATGTGGACCCCCGACGTCTACGAGGGCGCGCCGACCCCGGTCACCGCCTTCTTCGCCACCGCCCCCAAGGCGGCGGCGGCGGCGCTGTTCGCCCGGGTGCTCTACGACGGCTTCGGGGGCGCGGCGCACGACTGGGGGCAGATCCTGGCCTTCCTCGCCATCGCCTCGATGTTCCTGGGCTCCATCGCCGCCATCGGGCAGAGCAACATCAAGCGGCTGATGGCCTATTCCTCCATCGCCCACATGGGCTTCGCGCTGGTGGGCCTGGCGGCCGGCACGCCGGACGGGGCCTCCTCGCTGCTGATCTACGTGGCGATCTACGTGACCATGAACGTCGGCGTCTTCGCCTTCATCCTGACGATGGAGCGGGACGGCAAGCCGGTGACGCAGATCTCGGACCTCGCGGGCCTGTCGAAGACCCGCCCGGCGTCCGCCATCGCCATGCTGGTGCTGTTCTTCTCGCTGGCCGGCATTCCGCCGCTGGTGGGCTTCTACGCCAAGCTCTACGTGTTCATGGCCGCGATCCAGGCGGGGATGGTCCCGCTGGTGGTGGCGGGGGCCGTGGCCTCGGTCATCGGCGCCTACTACTACCTGCGCATCGTCAAGATCATGTTCTTCGACGAGGTCGGGCAGGGGCTGACCGGGCCGATGCCGCTGGCCCACGGGGTGGCGCTGGCGGTCTCGGCGCTGGCGATCGGCATCGGCGGCATGCCGCTGGTCAACCTCTTCGGCGTGCCCGAGGCCGCGGCCGCGGCCGCCGCCTCGCTGATCCACTAGATGGACGTCTGGCCCGAGGGCTACGGGCGCGAGATCCACGAGCAGACCGGCTCCACCATGGACGACGCGCGGGCCAAGGCCCGCGCGGGCGAGCCGGGGCCGGTCTGGATCATGGCGAAGCTGCAGACCGGCGGCCGCGGCCGCCGGGGCAACGCCTGGAAGGATCCGGGCGGCAACCTCGCCGCCACCCTGATGCTCCGCCCGCGGATGACCGCGAAGGAGGCCGCGCAGCTGACCTTCGTCTCGGCGCTGGCGGTGGCCGACCTCGCCGGGCGCTTCGCGCCGCGGGCGCAGGTGGCGCTGAAATGGCCCAACGACGTGCTGGTCGAGGGCGGCAAGATCGCCGGCATCCTGCTGGAATCCGAAGGCCAGGGCGGCCGGCCGGACTGGATCTCGGTGGGGATCGGGGTGAACCTCGCCTCCCGCCCGCCGGGCGATCCCGCCGCGGCCTTCCCGCCGACCAGCTTCGCCGAGCTCGGCGTGACCCCGCCCGAGCCGGAGGCCGCGCTGACCGTGCTGGCCGCCGCCTTCGCCCGCTGGCTCGACCGCTACCAGGCCGAGGGCTTCGCCCCCCTGCGCGACGCCTTCCTCGCCCGCGCCGCGCGCCTGGGCGAGCCGGTGGTCGCGCGCCTGCCGCGCGAGACGGTCACGGGCATCTTCGCCGACCTCGACGACGACGGCCGGCTGGTTCTGGACACCCCGCAGGGCGCGCGCAGAATCGCGGCCGCGGACGTGTTCTTTCCCTGAAAGACGAAGCCGAGCGGGAGGAGACCGGGCGATGCTTCTGGCGATCGACGTGGGCAACACCAACAGCGTGTTCGCCATCCATGACGGCACGGCCTATCTCGCCGACTGGCGCTGCGCGACGGATGTGAAGCGCACGGCGGACGAGTATTTCGTCTGGCTGCGCCAGCTGATGGACCATCACGGCGTCTCGGCCAAGCAGATCGACGCGGTGGTGATCTCCTCGACCGCGGCCGGCACCATGTTCAACCTGCGCGTCCTCGCCGACCGCTACTTCGGCGTGCGCCCCATCGTGGTGGGCAAGCCGGAGACGAAGGTCGGCATCGACGTGCGCGTCGATCCCGGCACGCGGGTGGGCGCGGACCGGCTGGTCAACACGCTCTCGGCCTGGCGGACCTATGGCGGCGAGGTCATCGTGATCGACTTCGGCACCGCCACCACCATCGACGTGGTGGGGGTCGACGGCGCCTACGAGGGCGGGATCATCGCGCCGGGCGTGAACCTCGCGCTGAAGGCGCTGGAGACGGCGGCGACCGCCCTGCCGGAGATCGACGTGACCAAGCCCGCGACGGTGATCGGGCTGAATACGGTTGCGTGCATGCAATCGGGCATCTACTGGGGCTACGTATCCCTGATCGAGGGACTCTGCCGCCGGATCATGGACGAGCGGGGCCGCAAGATGAAGGTGATCGCGACCGGGGGCCTCTCTCCGCTGTTCGCGCGAGGAACCGACGTGATCGACGCGGTCGACGGCGACCTGACGCTCAGGGGCCTGGCCGCGATCTATGAATTGAACAGACAAGGCTAGACTTGATGTCGGACGGATCTGACCTGGTCTTCGTGGCGCTCGGCGGCGCCGGCGAGATCGGGATGAACATGTATCTCTACGGCCATGGCCAGGGCGCGGCGCGCCGCTGGATCATGGTGGACTGCGGCGTCGGCTTCGGCGACATGGAGACCTCTCCCGGGATCGAGCTGGTGATGGCCGACCCCTCCTTCATCGCCGACCAGGCGGACAAGCTGGTGGCGATCTTCGCCACCCACGCCCATGAGGACCATATCGGCGGCCTCGGCCGCCTGTGGCCGCGCCTGAAGGCGCCCATCCACGCCCGCCCCTTCACCGGCCTGCACATCCGCCGCAAGCTGGAGGAGGCGGGCGTCGACCCCCGCTGCCTCAACATCGTCCAGCCGGGCGAGACCATCGAGGCCGGGCCCTTTCGGGTGCGCTTCCAGCCGGTCACCCACTCGATCCCCGAGGCGGCCTCGCTGGTCATCGACACGCCCTCGGGTCGGGTGGTGCACACCGGCGACTTCAAGGTCGACGACGATCCCCAGATCGGCGCGCCCTTCGACCTGGAGGCGTTCCGCGCCATCGGGGCCGAGGGGGTGCAGGCGATGGTCTGCGACTCGACCAACGTGTTCCTGCCCGGGCACGGCGGCTCGGAGTCCGAGGTCGTGGCGCCGCTGGCCGAGCTGATCGGCCGCGCCAAGGGCGCGGTGGCGGCGACCACCTTCGCCTCCAACGTCGCGCGCCTGCGCTCGATCGCGCTCGCCGCCGCGCAGAACGGCCGGGCCATCGTGCTGGTCGGCCGGGCGATGGAGCGCATGGTCTCCGCCGCCATCGAGACCGGGGAGCTGCGCGACTTCCCCAAGGTGATCTCCGACCACGAGGCGAAGGACGTGCCGCAGGAGCATGTCCTCTACCTCGTCACCGGCTCCCAGGGGGAGGGGCGCGCGGCGCTGGCGCGCATCGCCTCGGGCTCGCATCCCACGGTGCGGCTGGGGGAGGGGGACATGGTGATCTTCTCCTCCAAGACCATTCCGGGCAACGAGGCCGGGGTGGTGAAGCTGTGGAACCAACTCTCCGAGCGCGGGGTGCATGTGGTCGACGAGATGTCGCCGGAGCTGACCGGGCGCATCCACGTCTCCGGCCACGCCCGCAAGGAGGATCTGCGCGTCCTCTACGAGGCGCTGAAGCCCCGGATCGCGGTGCCCATGCATGGCGAGCATCGCCACCTGGTCGAGCATTCGGCCTTCGCGGCCTCCCTGCAGGTGCCGGCGATCCCCGCGCCCAACGGCACGGTGGTGGCGATCGGCGGCGACCGGCCGGTGATCCTGGACGAGGTGCCGACGGGGCGTCTCTACCTCGACGGCGACACCATGATCGGGGCGATGGACGGGGTCGTCCGCTCGCGCCTGAAGATGGCCCGCCAGGGCCATGTGGTCGCGGCGCTGGTGGTGGACGAGGGGGGCGAGCTGCTCGCCGACCCCGAGATCCGCGTGCTTGGCGGCCCGGTGGAGAGCGAGCGCTGGCCCGCCCCCCTCGAGGCGCTGATCTACGAGGCGGTGGACGAGGCGGTCGAGGGCCTGCCCAAGCGCCGCCGGGCGGACAAGGACATCGAGGAGGTCGCCGCCCGCGCCGTCCGCGCCGTCTGCGCCCGCCGTTGGGGCAAGCGCCCGGTGGTCACGGTGATCGTCACCCGTCTCGAAGACGAGTGACCCCCGCGCCGTCCCCCCGCGGGACGGCGCCGACGCCTTCCGAAGATCCGCCCCGCCTGGGGCGCCGAAGGGCCGCCCCGCCGGGGCGGCCCTTTGTCGTCTGCGCCCGTGCGCCCGTGGGCGGTCGGCCGCGCTACCACGGCGGCCGGACGCGCCCCGGGCCTGACCCGGGGCCTCTCCCGCCGCGTGCGGCTGGCGCGACGCGCGGAGACGGCCTCCGCGGCCGGCCTCTGAGCGGAACGGCGCAGGGCGGTCCGGGCGGCGCGGGCAGGCCGAGGCCCCGGGTCAAGCCCGGGGCGGGCCCGAGGGGCCCCCGGGCGCCCTCAGGGGCCCCGGCTCAGGCGCTGGCTTCGCGGGGGCCGTCGTAGAGGGGGCCGGTGGCGGCGTCCGGGTCGGCCGGGTTCTCGCCGAAGACGCGGGCGGTGGCGGCCTCGATGCGGGCCACCGCCTCGGGCTCGTTGCGCGCCAGCGCCGCGGCGGCCGAGGGGATCCAGTCGCGGTGCAGGGGCGTCGCGTCCCGCTCCCGCCCCAGCTGCAGCTGCAGGACGTTGGAGCTGCCGTAGGCGAAGCTGCATTCGCAGGCCGCCAGGTAGAATTCCCACATCCGGGCGAAGCGGGGGTCGTAGAGCTCTTCCACCTCGGCGCGCACCGCCTGGAAATTCTCCTGCCAGGCGCGCAGGGTGCGGGCGTAGTGCACCCGCCAGACCTCGCAGTCGAGCACCCAGAGCTCCGCCTTCTCCGTCGCCGCCGCGCATTCCGACAGCGTGGGCGTGTAGCCGCCAGGGAAGATGTACTTGCGCAGGAACGGCCCGGTGCCGGCCGGCGGGCTCATCGAGGAGATGGTGTGGATCAGCGCCACCCCGTCGTCCTTCAGGCAGTCGCGGACCCTGGCGAAATAGGTCTCCAGGTGGCCGATGCCCACATGCTCCAGCATCCCGACCGAGACGATGCGGTCGTAGCGCTCGGTCACGTCGCGGTAGTCGATCAGCTCGAACCGCGCGCGATGCTCGAGGCCCGCGGCCTTCGCCCGGGCGCGGGCGATCTCCAGCTGCTCCTCGGCGAGCGTGATGCCGGTGACCTCGACGTCGGCGGTGGCGGCGAGGTAGAGCGCCATGCCCCCCCAGCCGCAGCCGATGTCCAGCACCCGCTGCCCCGGCTTGAGGTTCAGCTTGGCCGCGATGTGGCGTTTCTTGAGGATCTGGGCGTCGCGCAGGCTCTCGGTCCCGTCGTGGTAGTAGGCGCAGGAATACTGCAGGTCGGGATCCAGCCACTTGCGATAGAAGCCGTTGCCGAGGTCGTAGTGGTGCGAGGCGTTCTTCTTCGACCGTCCCGTCGGGTTGTGCTGCCAGATCCGCCGGAACGCCTTGTCGATCCAGTTCACCAGCGCCTGCGGGCCCGAGAGGGTGAAGGCGCTCTGGTTCTCGAACAGGAGGCTCAGCAGGTCGTAGGCGGTTCCCCCCTCGGGCCCGTCCTCGACGACCAGCGTGCCGTCCATGAAGGCCTCGGCCCCGATCAGCTCGGGATTGAGGGGGATCTTCCAGTCGAGCGTGGGGTCGGTGATGCGGATCGCGACCCAGGGGCCGGGCTCGGCGCCCTCGACGACGATCGTCTCGCCATCGGGGGTGCGAAGCTCGACCCGACCCTTGACGATGGCCTTCCGAAACAGGCTGGGCAGGAGTTTCATGGCGTCCTCCGTCCGTCGGGCTCCAATGCGGGCGCGTCGGCAGGGGACGGGCGACCTTGCCGGCGGCGGCAGGCGGTCGCGCGCGCACGGTGGGTCGCCGTTCGAAATAGGCGTCGCGGGCCCGGAAAACGGGCCGTCGCGGCGCGGGCGGGACGGCGACGGGCCGCGGCGCGGCCGCTCGCTGGGTCAAGACTTCCGCGCGGCCGGCGCAGAATCAAGAAACCTTTAACGATCGTGATGAAAGACGTCGCGTCGGGCGCGGAATCCTTGCGCCCGACGCGGCCGTGAGGGGCCCTTGCCGGGCCCTCAGCCCATCGCCTCGCGGTCCGGGCCCATGATCAGCAGGACGATTCCCCAGACCAGCGGCGTCAGGAACAGCGACCCGACGACGGCCCAGAACACGCTGCGGCCCCAGACCGAGGCCCACCAGACCACCAGCCCGAAGGCCACGATCCAGGGTATGGCGAAGAGTTCCATTGTGCGCTCCCGTATCCATTCCCTCTCGAGACCAGACATAGGACGCCGCGGCGCGCCCGCAACGCCCCCCCCCGCGGCGGAGCCGCGAAACATGGGCCGGGCGGCGGAGCCGCGAAACAGGAACTGGGCGGCGGAGCCGCGCAACATGGGCCGGGTGGGCGGAGCCGCGCAACATGGCTCGGGCGGGGACGCCGCGAACCGCCGCTCGGGCGCCGGAGCGGCGTAGCGTCCCTCGGGGTCGAAAGCAGACGGGCCCCGCCGTCGGGCGGGGCGGCCTCAGATCCAGCCCTGCAGCTCGTTGCGCACGATCGCCTCGATCATCGTCATGTGGTCCTCGGAGGCGTTGAGGCAGGGGATGTAGTCGAAGCGCTCGCCGCCGGCATGCAGGAAGCTCTCCTTGATCTCCTCCGAGATCTCCTCGAGCGTCTCGACGCAGTCGGACGAGAAGGCGGGGGCCATGATCGCGATATGTTTCTTGCCGGCCTTGGCCAGCCGCGCGACCTCCTCGACCGTGTAGGGCTGCAGCCATTCCTCGGAGCCGAAGCGGGACTGGAAGGTCAGCACCACCTCCTCGTTCGGGAAACCCAACCGTTCGCGCAGGCGGCGCGTGGTGGCGGCGCACTGGCAGTGGTAGGGGTCGCCCTTCTCCACCAGGTAGCGCCTGGGCAGGCCGTGGTAGGAGGTGACCAGCGCGTCCGGGCGGCGGTCCATGCCCGCATAGGCGGCCTCGACCGACTTCGCCAGCGCCTCGATGTAGAGGGGGTGGGCGTAGTAGGGGGGCACGGTGCGCGCGGCGGGCTGCCAGTCGATCTGCATCAGCGCCTTGAAGAAGGCGTCGTTGGCGGTCGCGGTGGTGGCGCCGGCGTACTGGGGGTAGAGCGGGAAGAACAGGATCTTCTCCGCCCCCGCCGCCTGCATCGCCTTCACGCGGCTGACGGTCGAGGGCTCGCCGTAGCGCATGCAGAAGTCGACCACCACGCCCTCGCCGAGGTCGGCCTCGAGGCGCGCGCGCAGCTTCTCGGTCTGCTCGCGGGTGATGGTCAGGAGCGGGCTCTCGTTCCGCTCCTTGTTCCAGATGCTCTCGTAGGCCTTGCCCGAGGAGAACGGGCGCTTGGAGAGGATCACCAGCTGCAGGAGCGGCTGCCAGAACAGGGGCGAGTAGTCGATGACCCGGCGGTCGGAGAGGAACTCCGACAGATAGCGGCGCATCGACCAGTAGTCGGTGGCGGGCGGGGTGCCGAGGTTGACCAGCATGACGCCGATCCTGGCGCGGGGGACGGGCGGATGGTCGCCCGGCGCATGGGCGAGCCGGCCGGCTCCGGCTTCGGTCATCTGGCTGGCGTCGAGCATCGGCCCCTCCGTTTCCTGAACCCCCTGCGACGGGTCCGGCGTCCGGCACTTAGGGGGAGGCGGACGCGGGTCAATGGCGGCAGGGGCGACGGGGGCGTCATGCCGCGTCTGGGGAAGGGGAGCAAGAGGCCGAGGGGCTGCAGGCGCCCTGCGGGCGGGCTTGGCTGCGTGGCGCGTTGGGGAACGTCCGGAGGGATCGGGGGGCGTCGGAGCCTCCGGCGGGCTCCTGACTCACCAAAGAACAAGACGCCCCGCGCCTGTCCTCCGGAGCCGTCCATCGCGTCTGATGC